>Ga0222712_10000649_pt1 | contig 44593 bp, 35 predicted proteins | sample C33_657DmetaG_FD_165043 | JGI IMG/M metagenome (GOLD analysis project Ga0222712, IMG submission 165043) | Estuarine water microbial communities from San Francisco Bay, California, United States - C33_657D | ecosystem: Environmental > Aquatic > Marine > Unclassified | place: USA: California... | reverse complement strand
AAAGCTTACGAAGCTTATATTAAATCAAAGACTACAAAATCAGAAGATCAAATCCGTACTAGTACTGGAGGATACCAAACAGCTCAAGGTCGTAAGAGTTTGATTCCTGGAACTCCAGGAGACATAGTTAATCAAAGGCCTTTAGGTTTTGTAAAACCAAAAACTAAAACTCTAGCTAGTTACTCAGGTAATAACTATATAACAAACCCATAATGTTTGTCCCAGGAGTAAATGGTTCTGTAATTCCGAGTGCACCCTCAGGCTCTAGGCTTAAGGGTGCATATAAGAATTCTAAAAAGCGTAAGATGCCTAATGGAGGTCTTACTTATACTCCTTATACTAGATCACAAAATCAGTATACAGATACTCCATCGCCTAAGCCAATAATAAAACCTAGAGTAGGAGACACTATTACTCCTAATTATACTAAGTTATATACTGATCTTGGAGTCGACGCTGGGTCATTGTTGCCTGGATATATTGGTAAAGGATTTGATGTTGTATCAAAATTAAGGGCAGCAGGAGAGGATGATTATAATCAAGGTTTAGAATTTGTTCCAGGAAAGAAAGCAAATATTCTTTCTGTAGTAAACGACATACAAAAAATTTCTAATGCTAAACCTTATACTTATAAAGGAAGACAAATGCCTAATGGAGGTGTCAAGAGTTCTATTGAGAATATTTCTCCTCAAGGAGATGTACAGTACAATGTATCAAAGAACTTAAAGAACTTTAGAGCAGGTCTACAAGGATCAGTCAATGCTCCTAGTTTCTATGCTGGATCTGTTACTCCTACTCTATCTTATAGTAAGAATAAGTTTTCTTCTTACATATCTCCTAATTCTTTTGGAGCATCTGTAGAAGGAGGTAAGGCTTATGCAAACTATAATCAAACTAGAGAAGGGCAGACTATGTTTAGAGATGCTTCTGCAGGATATAATACAGATAAAGTAAATCTGAATGCAGGAGTAAACTTTACAAACAACTCTTTACAGAGTGGGCAGATTAGTGGAAGCTACAACTTTAATCCAAACTTTTCTATAACAGGAAACTATGGAGTTAGTAGAGGAGAAACAGGTTTAAATAAAGATTACTTTGCTGGTCTAAGGTTTAATAAAACATTTGAAGAAGGGGGAGAAGTAGAAGACGATAACGATGATAAAGAAATGGTTGAAGGTGTTGCAAGTATTCTTAGAGGAGTAAAAGACAAAAAGAACAGATTACAATTAGCTAATAAACTAGCTAAGCAGTTTAACAGAGAAAAAGTAGAGTATAACCTAGCTGACTTCTTAAAAAAATCTAAAGTAAAGAAATGAAACAAATGATAAAACGTAAGGATGGATCTTACTCACAACGAGGTTTGTGGGATAACATCCGTGCTAAGAGAGGTTCTGGAAAGAAACCTACTCCAGAGATGCTTAAACAAGAACGCAAGATTAAAGCTAAGATGGCTGACGGTGGTAAGATGCCTACCTCAGTTGCTAAGGCAAGATTTGTAGCTGCTAACAAAGGTAACGTACAAGAAGCTAGACAAGATGCTTCTAAGTATGGCTATAAGTTTATGTCAGGAGGCAGACTTAAAGCTGCTTATATGGCTAAGGGAGGTACTATTGCTAAGACTACTAAAGGTCCAGGAGCAAACTATCGTCCTACTAAACAAGGAGCAGGTATGACTAAGAAAGGTGTAATGGCTTATCGTAGAGCAAACCCTGGATCTAAACTAAGCACTGCTGTTACAGGTAAGGTAAAGCCAGGTAGCAAAGCAGCTAATCGTAGAAAGTCTTATTGTGCTAGGTCATTAGGTCAGTTGCGTAGATCCTCACAGGCTACACAGAATGATCCTAACAGCAGAATCAGACAAGCACGTAGGCGTTGGAAGTGCTAAAGACTAAATAAACTAAAACTAAATATATGGCAACTAAAGCATCTAAATCAAAATCAACCTCTACTGCTTCCAAGTTTAAAGTTAAACCAAAGATCCGCAGAAAAGGAGTAGTAGCAAAAACTAAAGCTTCAAAGTTAAAGTCTAGTAAGAACTACTTAAAGAAATCACGAGGTCAGGGGTAAGCAATTACCCCTTGCTTTTTTTTATTAATCTTGTATATTTGTATAACTAGCTTATTTCCAAGCACTTATTAACATACTAAGTTAATAACATTAATCATTAAAACATGTTAAGAAATCGTTTATTTAGAAGATTTGGTAATGGAGGTGAGGACGAGTTAAATCCTAAAGCTACCAATCTATCTAATCCGCAACTTACGGATAATCCAGATAATCCTGGAGAGCTGTTAAATATACCTGGATTTATTGCTAGCCCTCAAGAAACTTGGGATTGGCAAAAAAAACTTAATCCTGAGGTTCCTAAATTAAACACAGACTCATACATTACTTTAAATCCAAGTCAGGTACCTACTGAAGAACAAAAGTTTTCAAAGTCTGATGAACTAACTAAAAAGACCGATTCTGGTTCTTTAGAAAAAAGTTTGTTAGATCAACTTAAAGATCAATTTAAAGGACAAGAAAGTGCAGCTGTAGGTTTAGGATTACTAGGATTAAATACTGCCTTTAGCTATAACCAAGATTTAGAAAATCAACGTAAATTAACTCAGTCAATCCAACAAAGAAACTCTAAACCTGTAGATGATTATAACTTTATGTATGGTCCTACTACAAGTGGGGGAACAGAGTCTCAACCTATAATTAAAGCCGAAATGGGTGCAAAAATAAATAAACGTTATGCTAGTGAAGGCATGAACGATGTAGAGATTGAGGGAGGAGAGTTTATCCAACTTCCTAACTTTGAAACAGAAATGGCTGAAGGACCTTCTCATGAGAATGGAGGTATTCCTACAAACCTTCCTGATGAAACTCGTGTCTACTCTAACAACTTAAAGCCAGAAGGTTCTAAGAAGACCTTTGCTCAGATTGCTAAAAACTACGATATTACTTCATACAAGAAAACGCTAGACAATCCTTTTGCTAAACAAGTAGATAAGGATACTGCAAGTCTTATGATGCAACGTAATCAAAAGATTCTTGATGAACTATTCAGAGATCAACAGATTATGAATGGTAACTCTAACGGAGAAGTAGAAGCTAAGAATGGAGCAGATATTAACAACCCAGGATTTAAAGCATTACCTGGTTATGTACAAGCTAAGATTACTGCTAACATGGGAAAGGGAGCAGTAACTGAAAAAGATCCTATCCCTACTTATAAGCCTAGTACTAAATCTAAGGTAGCTAAAATGGATCCTAAACTTAGCCTACTTGATGCACAAGTTCCCGGTCTTCAGTCTACTCTGCCTTCAGGAGTATATGGAGAAGAGTCTAACTTAGATTTATTTAAAAGAAATTATGAGTGGTTTTTAAAAGACCTAGAAGCACAAGGAGAAACTTTTGATCCTAAAAATAAGGATCAGATGCGTAGAGCACAGGTTGCTTATACTGAAGAGATAAGAAATCGAGCATTAAAAGCTGGATATACTCCAGAAGAAGCAGATCAGTTTGCTTCTGAAATGGGTTTTATTCCTGAAGAAGGAGACCAACGTTCTATTGATTCTAAGTTAGGCTTGTATACCGCATCAAGACAGTTACCTAATTTTGAACCTAAAACTCCTGTTCCTCCAGGAGGCGGTAACGGAACTCCTCCTGATGGAGTTAAAATAAATGATGTAACCCCTGGAAAGACAGGTAAGTATACTAGAGGACAGTTTCCTTTGTATCAAGCTATTCCAGAAGCTATGGGATTAGCTCAAGCACAAGAAATCTATTCTTATGCTATTCCTGAAGTAGACGCTCCTTACGTACGTCCTCAGACATTAAACATTCAGAGTGAGCTACAAGATATAGATAACTCTGCAATTGCAGCAATGAGAGCAGGAGCAGATCCTAACATGGCTTACATTGCAAGTTTAGATGCTAAGCAAAAAGCTTTTCAGTCTAAGCAAAACTTTGATGCACAAGGACGTTCTCAAGCTGATATGGCTAATGCACAGATGTCTGAAAGAGCAGATCAATTTAATGCTCAAGCATTTGATCGTGTATACAACAATTTAATAGGTCAAGCTAGGGATGCTCAGTCGGGAGAAAAGTTAGCAGCAATTGCTAGTTTAACAGAGAAAAAAGGTAAATTTGACCAAGACGAAAACCTAAAAGCATTAGGTATTCCTATTGTATCTCCTACGTACAATTGGGACTCTAAGGGAAATCCTAATATGCCTGAAGGTATGCGAGCTGCTTTTGAAATGTATAACTACATGAAAGAACAAGAAGCAAAACAAGCTGCTCAAAAGACTACGGCTAAAAAAGGAATGTACAAAAAATCTAAAAAGTAAACCATGCCAATTTCAGCACAACATACCAAATTTGAATATCCAGACTATATCTCTCCTTTACCAGCAGACGAGTTATTAAAGTTTGCTCAGAAAAAACAAGAGATGTATGACGAAGGTGTAGCTAAAGTACAACAAAGCATAGACACTTATCATAATCTTCGTTCTTCTATTTTAACAGACGTAGAAAGAGAATACTTTGATAAGAGTATGGGTAACCTAGTTAAGGCTATTAGTTCTAGTGCAGGATTAGACTTTTCTAATAAGTCTAATGTACAAGCAGTTCTTAACATCGGAAAACCTTTAGAGAGAGACGAATATCTTACTACTGCAGTTTCTAACGGTAAAGAAGTTTCTCGTAGAAAAGAAACTTTATCTAAACTTAAACCTGAACTAAGAAGTGCTGCTAACGACTCTGAGTTTTTTGAGGATGTACAAGACTACATGAAGAGTGGCAAACTAGGATACAAACTAGGAACTAAAGAGTATACTCCTTTTGTAGATGTATCTGCAAAGATTCAAGATATGATGAAGGGAGCAAAAGAAAATGGTTACTTAGAAGAATACTCTGATGGACAATACATTAGAACAGTATCTGTTAAGGGACTGAGTGAGCAAGAGATTGCAGCTAAAGTTAGAGCTACCTTAGGAGCCAAAGAACAAAATCAATTGCGTATAGATGCAATGTATGATGTTAAACAAAAAGGTATTGAAGCTGCTCATGCAGACGTAGTTAACTATTATAGTGCAATGGATGCTTCTACTCAAGCTGGATTAAACTTATCTAGTCAGAAAGTAAGAGAGGCACAAAGTGCTTTTGATAGATCGGGTACTGCAAGTGCAAAGAAAGTTCTTGAGCAAGCAAAACAACAGTATGAACAGTTTAGAGTACAGTCTGATATTGTAAAAGATAATCTAAACAAGATTTCTGATATAAATAACTTTAATCCTAATCAGTACGTTGCTATCTATCAAGATAAGTTTATTTCTCAACAAGCTAATGCTTACGCTTACCGTCAAGAGGAAAGAAAGATGCAAGCAGATCCTTACGGTACTCAAGCACAAGCACATAGAAATGCTAAAGAGATGGCTTACTTAAATGCAGAGTTGGACAAACAGACAGCAGAAGCAACTATTCCTAAAGGATCTAAAATAGTTTCTAACGTAGATCAATTTAATCTAAAATTTGATTTATTAAATACTTTAGGAGCAATGACAAAGGCTTATAGTAAAACACCTATTTATTTAAAGGGTGCACCAAATACTACAGTAGGATCAGAAATACAAAAAATAGATCAATTACTTAAGTCAACTGACCCTAAGCAATTAAAAGGAGTAATTGAAAAAGCTAGTACACTACTCAATAAAGAGTATGTTACAGGACCGGATGCAGAAATTTTACAAGGTATTATAAACAAAGCTACAACAGTAAGCCGATCTTACAATGAGTATCTAAAACAAACTGTAGATGATAAGGGTGTTGCAGTATCTAATACAAACTTAATGGTAAACAACGGAAACCAAACAATTCCTGCTGAACAGTACTTTAACTTACCATTGTCTGCTTTATTAGACGACTCTGATCAAACAGTAATCTACGAGTATAAAGAGCCTATTTAAAATAAACTAAGATGGCTGAAAATCAGACCCCTAATCCTAAACCCGCATCAAAACCTATTAGTGTAGGTTTTATTCCTGAGACTCGTATTGGGCAAATATCTGGAGGTAACTTATCTGGACCAGCAGCTTCTCAATATTTTAGAGGACAAAATGTAAGTAGAATCAACAGTGAGATAGCTTCTTACGAAAGAAGACTAGAAGAAATAAAATTAGCTAATGCAAGAAGAGCATCAGAGATTGATAATGCTTTATCTGTAGCTTCTAAGATTAACTTGGAAAGTACAGGTGCTCAGTTTCCAAATACTCCTACTGCTAAGTTAGAAGTTGCAGGTGCTCCTAAGGGAAGTGTATTATTAGATAACGGTACAGTAAAGTTGCCTAATGGAAAGATTATTAGTAATACTGCTCCTGTTAAAACCACTCCAGGAATAGATCCAGTAGGAGAAGAAAAGCAAAGATCAAAAGGAATCATTGACCAAACCTATGGCATGGAAGATCCTTTGTCTGACGAGTTAGATAAGAAGATAGGTCAACTTACTGAAAACTATTTAAAAGCAAAGGAAGCATCAAAAACAAATCTAATGAATGCTACGTACTCTATGGGTACAGTACGAGCTAATACAGATGTTACTGGAATAAATAAGTTAGGAAAGGAATTAGAAGATCTTAAGAAACAACAAGCTGTTATTAATCAGTATAAGTCCGACCTTCAGATAAAGAAAGCAACAGAAGACTACATTGCAAATTTAAAAGCAAAAGGACAATCTTTTAACTCTTCTACTTCTAAAGGATTAATTGATCAAGTAAAATTAATTAAAGCCCAAGAAAGGAACAGAACTAGAGGAGATGCTTTTTATGATAATGATGTATTTGAATCATATAAAAAAGAAGGAATAGGAACTAATGACTTTACAGACTACAATCATACTGATAGAAGTATAGCTAGTTTAATGAAAGTCTTAAGTGAGGAGATGCAGGTAGCAGATCCTCAGAAAGCAAATGAATTACAAGGAGCTTTAAGGGAAGTACAACGTACTTATAATACTCATGCAAAATCTAATGAAGATGCTTATGATTATTACTACGGTACATCTCAACGTTACAGGGAAGCAGGAGCTTTAAACAAAGCAGGTATATATACTAAAACACAAATTCTTCAACCTATAGTAGAAGGACTAAGTAATTTTATTCTTCCTTTTGTTCCCGGAGTCTCTGATTATAGTATGAATAACTTTAGAGATAAGTGGATCTCTGGAGATATGATTCTTGCCGACTTAGATGGAGATAATAGAATTACAGAAAGAGATAGGGATCAGTTAGGAAACTATCAGTATCTAGGTCAAAACTTTACTTACACTAAAGAAAAGATTGAAGGAGGAAAGAAAGTAAAGTCTACAGAATATATCTGGGGATCTCTTCCCGGATTAAGTGTTCGTACAGCTGCAGAAATGGCTCCTACACTTTTTATTACAAAAGGATTAATGGGTGCAGGAGTAGGTGCTAGATTAGCAACATTTGTTCCTGTAGCAGCAAGTTCTGCTTTACGTTCTTACGATCAGAATAAGAAGAACTACAAAAGCAAATTAGACGCTTTTAACGTAGGTGTAATCCAAGGAGTTATTGAAGGACTTACAGAATCTATTGTACCTGATATTGGATACTTTATGGGTTCTAAGAGTCTAGCAACTAAGTCGTTAAGTGCAGCTGAAAGAAAAGCAGCTGTAACTACTGCTTTACTTCCAGAGTTTAATAAACTTTCAGTAGCAGCTAGATCTACTTTGTTGGCAGCAGGTTCTGCAATTAAACAAACTGTACAAGAAGGGCTAGAGGAAGAAATTTCAATGTTTGCTAACTATGCACTAAACCAAATATATAAAACAAAAGATGACATGTATGGAGAACTTCCAGAAGAACTAGATGCTACAAGTCTAGAGACTATAGGAAGTTCTATGTGGAAGACATTTGCAGAATCCGCAGCAGCAGGTGCTATAATGACAGGTTCTAGTGTCTATAGTTCAAAGAAGATAGATGACAATTTAATTAGATTTAACGTAGCTACTAATCCTAGAATCTTTAAAGAGGAGTTAACTAAACTTAGAGATAAAGGAGAGATTACTAAGGACCAGTACTCTAGAGCTATACTAGAAGGAAACAGACTTACTCAATTGAAAGAGTCTGCAGATAGAGTAATGTTAAACCTAGTTGATCCAGAAACTTTACTAGAAGATAGTGAGAAACAGTTTGGATACTTTAGTGCCTTACTACAAAGAAGTGACTTACTAGTTAAAAAGGGATTAGACTTTGAGAAGATGGATGCTCAACAACAAGAGCAATACATTTCTTTAGTAGAGAACGTAGAGAAGGAGATTGACAACTACGAGAATCTTGCGCTTAAGTATGCAGAATCTACTCCAGAGGAAAGAGAGCAGGTGTTAGAGAAAATGATTACTCGAAACATCAAACAAGTATCAGAGACAAATAACCCTGCAGCATTAAAAGCAAATGAAGAAGCACTTGCAAAAACTATAATGGCAAGTGAGCTTTCAGGTAAAGGATCTTCTGTTATGAGAACAGGTAGAGATCAAATGATGGAAGCTATTCAAAGACGTAAACAGCAACTACAGTCTATTGAAGACAATGGTAATACCGTATTTGAGAATCAACTTTTAAACACACCTATAGAAGACTTTGGACAAAGTATGCAGATTGCTAAAGCAACTGAACTTGCCTTACTGTTAAGAGACAATTCCGAAAATATTCGTCAAAGTGTATTTAAACAGTTAAACGACAAAATTGAGTCAGCTGTTAGATTAGGACAACAACAGTTATCTGAGCTGAGTAAAAAAGAACAAAAGAAAGTACTTGCTAAAGAACTTGCTCGCTTAGAAACAATTAGACCTGGAATAACTTTTGATATGGGTGCAGTAAACACTGTATTTAATATCCAACTAACAGATGAAGAACATAAAGAAGTAGTAGATGAAACTGTAAAAGAGATAGTAAGAGAAGACGAGAAAATAGAAGATACTGCTTTAGTTGTTCCTGATGAAAAAGATCCAGCAATGAATGCTGCTATTGCTAACTTTCAAAAGGAGCCAGAGTTTATACAAGAAGAGAATGAGCAAGGAGAAGTTGTAAATGTCCCAAATAAGAAAAGGAAAGAAAAGATAGCTGGAGCTATTAAGTCCCTTAACTCTTCTAAGTCTAAGCAACAATTAAAGTCTAGATTTACAGCTTTGTTTTCTGCTTTAGGTTTTGATGCAGAGACGGTTAACAAAGGTCTAGAAGACTTAAACAGTTTGTTAGATGGTAAAGAACCTACTAATCCTGGAGAGTTGTATCGTATATACTTAAATGTAGTAAATGCGGAGAAGTTAAAGAACCTTCCACTTACAAATGCTGAAGTTGCTCCTGTAGAAATAACTACGGGTGAAGAAGAAGTAGTAACCCCTCCTGCTCCCGTAAGTGACATTACTTTACCTGAAGTAGTTGTAGTAGAACCCCCAACAGATTTGCCTGCAGAAGTTGTTCCTGCACCTCCACAAGAGTTGTTTGACGGATTACCTGTAGAAAAACCTATGCCACAAAATGCAGAACAAACAGGTGTAAGTTCTACTACGCCTACTGTATTTGCAAGTTCTAATGCTGGAACTCAGTCTGAGATACTAAGAACAGTAAATAAGAAACCAGAATCTTATGTAGTTAAAGTTATGGATCTGTTTTCTTTTATTAAAGAGGCAGTAGGTAAGAGAGCCTTAGGAACTTTACAGAACATATATAAGAAAGTAGGTCAAGCAATAGACGAAGATAACCAAGAAGGCATTGATGCACTTAAGGAAGAATTTATGGCAATCTTTCCTGAAGGAACTTTTGCAAAGGAGATGCTTGAGTATATATGGAACAAGCAGTTTATACAAGGTAAACCAGATTCTTCTATACCTACAGTTACAACTGAATCAGCAAGTGCTATACAGATTGCAACTACCTATAAAAAGAAAGAAGGGATTATAGAATTTGTAAAAGGTAATCAGGTAATAAAGTATTCAGTTGAGTTAACAGGTAAGGTTGTAAATGGTAAATTAGAAGCTATTAATAAGAAGAGTCTAAAGATTGTTTATGTAGACAAGAATAGTTTTAAACCGTATACTCCTGTTCCAATTAATGCACGAGCAGAATTCTTTCAGATTAATTCTATTGTAAGTACAATTGCAAACAAGTCTAACAATAAAATAGCCAAGTTTAATTTAGAAGGAAATAAGGACAGTAAGGGTAAGGTGAATGCCTTAATGTTTTTACCCCAAGAAGACCCTACTGCAAATCTTTTACGAGGAAATATAGTAACAAATACTCCTGTGACTTTTACAGGATCTATTGTAGGTGGTACTAAGATTAGTAATAAAGGAAACTACGAGAAGTCTAAAACTAGTGTGTATATTAGTTTTGACAATAGTGGTCATAAGAACTCGTTAACTCCACAGATTTCTTTAGGGTTAGATAACCAAGAACCTATTGTTCAAGAAGATGTAACACCTACCTCTGTACCAGAAGTAATAGTTCCATCTATATCTACGGAAGACGCTAAGGCTGAAATAGAAACAAAAAGGCAAGAGGAACTAGAAAAGTATAGATTTAAGTATGGAGAACAAGTACGAGAGTATACTTATGATTCTAACTTTTTTGAAGGGGAGTACAAAGATGTATACAACCCTGAGGTAAGAGATGCAGACGGAAAACTTATTGCAAGTGGTGGTAGATCAGAATATTCTGTTAGTGATGGTTTGAATACACTTAAAGAAGAATTAAGAAAACAAGGGTTTACTGAGGAAAAGATAACTGAAATAGTTGCAAATAATTCTCCTATAGTCAGGACAAATCCTACTGAACAAGAAATCAATGCTAAATACGATGCAGAACTAGCTTCTTTAGAAAGTACTTTGCCTGTGGTAGAGGATGCGGTAGTAACAACCCTTCCTACTAACTTGCTTAACATTCTTACAGAAAACATTACAGGTAAGATGGGTAGTTCTCAGAACAATCCAATAACTCCTGCACAAGAAAACGATCAAGAGGATGCTGCTTCATGTAGCATAAAATAATAACTAAAAACTTTAAATAGATTATATTTGTATATATGGCAAGAATAACCTGTCCTGATGAGAGTACTCCTGAGTTTGCAGAACTTAGTAAAGTTGTTGGTAGTTCTACACTAGCTTTATTTTTATGGAGAAAAAACAACTACTTGCCTTTAGATAAAATAGATGTAGATGGCAAAGAGGAAGTAAATCCTTTATATAATGAAGTGCTTGATGTTATAGCTGAAGGGGATCGTACTGTAGCCTTAAAAGCTATTGCAAGAACTCTTATGCCTGAGTTCCAAGATAAGTACGGAGAAGAAGAGATAGGAAGCACTATAGACTTTTTAAAACAAGACTTAGAAGAGTTAGCTGAAAAAATTAGAAAGAGAGAACAAGGAAACCTACAAGCAGAACAATCTCCTAATGGCATAGTACTTAGTATTCCTACAGAAGGTGATCCTATTATATTTAATGAAGAAGAGAGTACAGAAATTTTTGATAATCTTTCTTTTTTAAGTGCAAACTATGGACCTTCTGAAGTACTTAGATTACTTAATGCTAAGAAAGAAAAGATTAAGGCTAAGATTATGGCTGACCCTGACTCTGTAACAGAGGCAGAACAACAGCAAGCAACTAATATAATCTTACTAACTAAAAATTGGGACACAGTAGTTGATTGGTTTAAGGCTCAAGAGCCTACTTTTGGGCTTAAAGGTGTAGAAGAATCTAACACAGAAAAAGATGATTCAGATATAGACGTAGAAGACTTTACAGGAGGAGTAAGCACTTACAATAAGAATGCTCATGATAGAGGGCAGAAAGAACTTGCTTCTGCTGAAGTAATTAAAGTAGTTCAAGCCTTACCACAGTATAAAAAACTTTCTGCAAAAGAACAAAAAGAAGTAGCTTCAGGTAAAAGATCTATAAAGGACTTTGTAGTATTAGGTTCTGTTTTGGGTTTACCTGTTACAGGAGATTTCTCTAAGAACTGGAATCTTCTTTCTGCAAGTCTTACAGGTATAACAGACTATAATCAATTAAAGGAAGAGATCAAAAGCTTAAGTACTATCTATCCTCAGTTTAGAAATTTATACGAGAGATTACCTGAACCAGACAACACAAATGTTTCATTAAGCAATACTAATCTTGCAGCAGCTTTTCAGCAGGTAATGTCTATGCCTGAGATTCCTGCAGTAAAACTATCAATGAAGATAGTAGGTAATAGTTACACTACTAAAGTATTTGAACTAGGTACAAAGACTGTAACCAATCTTATTAATTACTTTGATGCCGACTATGCTTCTGCTAATCCTAACTTAGTCTTAGAAGATGGTTCTGCTGTAGATATAAAGAAACTTGTATCGTTATTTACTTACGGAAATGAAACACTTGCAAGTAGGGTTTCTACTTACATGACTAAGATTAGAACTCCTAAGTATTTTGACACTACTGAAGGTACTGCTTTATTGAATGAGCTTTTTAAGTTTCATAAAGCCATAGGAATTATTCCTACTAACTCTTTATATAGAGCAAATAAAACAGCATTTAAAGAGTTCTTAATAGCTACTGCTGGAGAAACTGCTTCTATTTATACTAAACTTGCTAATAGTCAGGATAAGACAAGTGTTACAGAGTTATTATCTTATCTTAACACTTATCAAGGTCCAGGACCTCTTAAAAGATTGTCTGATTCAGTAACTACTTTAGTTAAGTTTTACGGACAATTTGAGAGGGAGTTTGCTTCTGGCTCTTACTATAACCCAGAAAACAAATTACAATACAATAGGGTTCAATACTTTTATCTAACCCAAATTTCTAATACACTCAATAGTGTAGGTAGTTATAGTGAGTTAATTGCTAAGCCAGAATTTGCACATTTAGATATTAGAAAGAACCCTAATGTAATAGGATCTCTTTGGCTAGAAAAGATGTTTGGTGTAAGTACTAAGAGAAAAGACTTAAAGACTATTATAGATCAACTTAATCAAGCAGAACTTACAGGGGAAGTTGTATTTAAAAAGAAAAACATTCCTTATAGTAATGAACCCTTTAGTATAAACATTCAAAACTATGCAGGTGTAAGTATAGCTGGTAACCATAAAAAGAATTCAGTTACTACTAGCTTAACTCCTGAAGATAAGATCCTTCAAGATTTCTTTTCTTTCTTCTCTCAAGGTATAGTAGAAAACGTACGATTTGGTGACAAGGGAACTTCTTATGCTACTGTACTAGCAGGTAAACCTGAAAATAGAATTTACTTTAAACTAGATGAGGAGATTATGAATGAACGGGAAACCGTTGTTCCTCAAGCTAGTAATGCAGTAGTAGAACAGTTTACTGAATATCTAAAGAGCGAAGCAGTAAGACTTAAAGACTTACTACGTAATCCCGGTAAGAGTACTTACCATAAGAATGGTAAGAATCTTTTTATATTTAAAGATATTCTTCCTGATGACTTGTATTCAAGTTTAGTAAATGCTACTACAGAAGAAGAGATTGATGCTGCATATCAGAACATTAAGGGAGACTTAAAAACGTACTTAGATGAGTACATTCAACAACAGACTCAGGCAGTTAAGACAGCTCTTATGGAAGCTGTATATCCTGATGACTTGTTATTGCCTAATCCTACTTCTCCAGAAAAAAGATTAAATACAGTAATTGCTAGGCTTAATCAAAAGAAGTTTATGGATACCGGTATCAATAAGATACCAATCAATGCAAACAACTTTGACTATGTTATTGCTAACTACTTTATAAATGACTTTGTACATAAAGCAGAGTTCTTTAAAATATTTGTAGGAGACATTGCTAACTTCCAAGTTAAGGGTGACTACCGAGAAGTATTTAAACGCATTCCCTTTACTTCTTCTCCTGGATATGTTCCTCATGACAATCCTGTAGTTAATACTTTTTTAAACAGTAGTCCTTATACTAATGGATTACAGAAGGTCTTATCTAATATCACTAAGCCATTTAGACGCACTGTAAGGACAGTAATCTTCAATGATGTAAATACATTCAAACCCGAAGATTGGGAAGCTTACAGAAACGCTATGGGCCTTCCTGATGACGTTACTTACAAGGAGTATGTAAACAACCCAAAGGAATCAGATGCACAAGGTCTTGTTACACTTGATTTCTACAGAAACTATCTAATTAATATAGGTCAATGGAGTCAAGAACAAGAAGACGCTTACACTAATGAGATAGAGTTATTTAGATTATACCAAGAACCTCAATCAGAAGAAAGAGATGAGCAGATAGCTGACCTTAAGGATACTATTAACTATGTAGGATTTCCTCCATTAAAGTTAGGACATTATGGTTCAGTAGTAGAAGATCCTAGATTAGTTGCTTTACACAAGTATTCTTTGGCTCCCTTGATTCCTTCTATGATACAAGGAACACAATTAGAGGGTTTGAATAAAAGTATGCTAACTCAAGACATTGACTATGCTACTTTTCAGTCTGGATCAAAAGCTTCTAACTACGGAGAAAGTTTAGATTTCTACGTAGAGCAACCTTTAACTTCTAAGAATGAACAGTTAAAGTTAAAAGTAAACGAAGCTATTGGTGAGAATAACGTAACTACTCTGCACCTAGTTAATCTTAAACAACAACAGTATATTGCTCCTAAGTTTAAGAATGAAGCAACCTTAGCTACTCAGATGGTTAAGTTGTTATTCGGAGACTTTTATAGTGATGGTTCTTTAACAGAACTAAGTCCTTCTTTTGCAGCTAAGATAGAGCAACTATATAATGACTATGGTCAAAGCTTAAGAGATCTTGTAGGTATAGAAAAACTAAAACTGTATAACAAACTAGGTCTTGAAGAAAATCCTGATGGTAGTTTGTCAGGGTTTGATGATAAGAAGTTTATTTCTTTCCTACGTACAGAGATGGATAACAGAAATGTTAGTGATTCTTTGAAGAGGTATATTCAAGTAGACGAGAATGGTAACCTTTTATATCCTCTTGATTCTGCTAAGAATAGAAAAGAAATTGAAGGCATTATCTTATCTGTAATCAATAACAGAATTATTTCTCAGAAGCTACATGGAGAAGCATACGTACAAGTAGCTTCTACAGGATTAGGTAAACAAAGATTTAAGAAACCTACTGAGACTCAAATTAAAAAGTTTGGTATTAACGGTCTTAGAAACTATAGAGTAGAGAACGGTAAAACACAACCTGCAGACGTTAAGATTGCTTTTAATCCTAAGAAACATTCTGGCTTACTTAGATTAAAGTTTAATGGGAAAACCATAGGCACAATAGAAAACTTAAATGCTATCCTAACTTCAGATAATCTCAAAGAGATGGAGTGGGTAGAACAAAACTCTAAACAATTAATTCTAGTAGGAGTACGTATTCCTGTACAAGGATTTAACTCTATGGAGTATATGCGTGTAAGGGAATTCTTACCTACTAGTGCTGGTCCTGTTATTGTTGTACCTGCAGGAATTGTAGCTAAGTCAGGAGGAGACTTTGATATAGATAAGTTAACTATGTTTGAACCTGTAATAGACAGACAAGGAAACTTAGTAGAAACTGAAAATTACAGTTTAGATCAGTACAAGAGTGAATTACCAACAAGACAAGAGAGTGTACAATTACTTAGATATCTGCGTCAAGCAAAGAAAGAAATACAGAGTATTGTAGAAGAGCTTCCTAACTATCAGAAATCTAAGGAGTTACAAAAAGAAATACAGGCATTAAAAGAAGCGTTGGAGACTAAAGAGTCTACGTTACTTGGTATGACTGGAAAAACTTTTAACCTAGAAGAACTTCAAACAAAAGATTTAGACAGGGAGCAGAAAGAAGCAGAACTAAAAAGCAAGTACGCACAGATTAGAAACCTGTTAAAAGAAGGTGAAGTAGCAGAAGGACTTAAGATCTTTAAGGAGTTACAGAGAGAAATCTTTGAAACAGAAAACTCTAACTTTAATAAGTTTGAGGCAGCTGCTGGTAACCGTTTGATTAATGTTATGGCAGGTGTTATGGGATTAGAAGAAAACTACAATAAGATTGTACTTCCTAATACCAACACTATTCTAAAAGCAGAAGCTGATAAGCTTCCTTCCAACCCAATAACTTCTACTGGAGTATTTAATCTTTTAGTTTCTAACAGAGTATACTCTGACAACATCGAAGCTAAGAAAGCATTAAGTATAGATGCTAAGATCAACACAATTCAAAAAGAATTCCAGATAGCTGGTCTAAGATACGTTGATGTAGAGGCTGCTAATTCCTACATATTGCCTCAACATATTATGCAAGACGGTAGTGTTGCCTTAGGTATGCAGGATCTTGTAGATGGCACTAGTATCTCTCGTGTAATCAGTGAGAGTATTAACGGGCACGTAGATATCGCTAAGGAAGATTGGTTAATCTTGTTAGGACTAGATAAAGTTAAAACGCCTTTATTCCATGCTATGATTCTTTCAGGTACACCTGTAAAAGAATCCTTAGAGTTTCTTAATCGTCCTATAGTAAAGTATGCATTGAAAGAGATGAACAGAGGTATCATCCAATCAGAGATGCACTACACTAAAGAACAATTAGAAAGTAGAAGAGCAACTAGAACCTTACAAAACATATTTGATAAACTTGTATTATCTGATAAAGAGATTAGAGAGACTGTAGAGCAAATAAAAAACGCTAAGAAAGAACAAGGTAAAAGAGCTCCATTTAGAGCCATTACAAATGGTCTTTTAACTCAGTCTAGTGTTAAAGATGCATTCTTCTCTACAGAGTCTTCAGTATTAAAGGACATTGCAAGTTTAGCTATGTTGCAAAACTTAAGAGACAGACAAAGTAAGATTCAACAGTTAAATGCTTTAGTAGATTACAATACAAAAAGCTACCAAAGTTCTTACCAAAAAGAAGCAGAAGAGTTTACGTATGCACAGATAGCTGATTCCTTTAATAAAGAGGGGTTAGACATTTTAACTAAACGTTCTGCTCTTTCTGCATTTAACGTAGCAGATACTGTATCAGGATTACTTGATAAGGCTTTTCCTGTTACAGGACATAGGATGGTATTTAATGCAATCAATCGTTTTTTAAATCTATCAGAGTTATATACCCAAGATGATCAAGTAAGTGCAGCAAAGACTATTAAAGATAATCTTATCTTACTGACTATACATTCTCAAGGAGTAGATAGTGAAGGTAATTCTGTTAGAGTTAAAGTTTTTGGAGAGAAAGGATTCTTAGCAAAAAATAACTCTAATAACTTATTAGCGAGATTAAAAGCACTCAAAGAAAACTATCCAGACATAAATAAGAATCTTTTAATTGAGAACTTATACGAAGAGAAGCCAACGGTATCTACACCGTTCCTTATCTTTAAACTAAGAAACTCTAACTTAGATTCTTATCTTATAAATGAATACGAAAAAGCTTTCCTTGCGGGTATGAATGACGTAAGACCTGAAGTATCTCAGTTTTTTAAAGATCTAGGATTAGCAAACTTTATTCAATTTGGTTTCTCTAATAACTCGTATGGTTTAAATCAAGTAGTACCTTTTGAAGCTTACGAGCAATATACTACTCAAGCAGATAAAGACATTAGAAAGAATCTAGAAAACGAAGAATATAAAACAGTAATGCCTATCTATCTTGCAGGTATGAGTTACTTAAACGAATTGCTTAATATACCTCATAGATTATTTAACTTAGGTAACATTAGGACAAACTACCCATCTGTATATGCTAATGCAGTAACCTTTGATTTAAAACTTCCTGAGTTAGCTGCACAGTTAGGAAAAATTACTGGACTATCTACTCAAGTTGCTGAAATTACAGAAGTTAAACCTAAGATAGATTTAAGTAAAGAATGGAAAGGAGACTTAGAGTCTAGACCAGTTTATACAGCAGAAGGAATTAATACTATGAGAACCTCTGCAGCTACAGCTAACGAACACTTTGGTAATCCATGGAGTGAAGGAGGATATCAAGGAACTATAAAAGCTAGTAGTGTAGCTCAAGCTGCTCAGAATTACAAAGATTGGTTACTTGGTAATAAGTTTCAAGAGGTAAAACCAGAACAAAGAACATGGATACTTGATCAAATTAATCAAGGTAAACTTGATGGTGCTAATCTTTTGTACTCTAAAAAACTTATGGATAGAGGTCAGGGATCACATGCAGTATCACTATCCGAAGTTGTTGCTGAATTGAGACAGAAAACATCTACTATAGGAAATCAAAATAAACCTGATGTTATCTTGCCTATAGGAACTTCTGGAAGTGGGAAATCTACTTTTGTAAAATCACTTCCTCAACAAAATTTAGTTGTTATAGAACCTGATGCAATGAGAGTTGAATTTACAGGAGATATAAATAATAAATCTAAAGATAAAGAAATTTACAAAGAAGCTGCTAAAAGAGCTATACAAGCTATAAAAGAAGGTAAACAAGTTGTATTTGATACAACTAACCTAACTAAAGAAAAAAGAAGACCTTTTATTACAGCTATTAGAAAAGCAATTCCTTCAGCTAATATCCAATATAAGTTAATGGAATTAAACCCAGAGTTAGCTAAAGAAAGAATTAAAGCACAGTTAGCTAGGGGAGAAGATAGAGCAGCTGTTTCAGACGAAACAATTGATAGACATGCAACTCTGTACAGACAAATGCTTGAAGATATTAAATCTGAAGGTATTTCTAATTATGATGTTCAGCAGTCTACTAATACTCCAAATAATTCCTTAGGATTAGAAGAATCATGCGATTTAGGTTAAATTTGAATAACTAGAATTAAAATAATAACAAAAGACAATGGCTTGTAGAGCATCAATCATATCTCCCTTAACTGGTAAACGAGTAGAATCTCATGTGTACTACCAACTAACTAGCTTCTATCCTAAAGAAGAAGCCATAGACATATACAATGCAATGTATACAGAGGGCTTTAAAGAATTACTTGGGTTTGACTGGACTACTAATACAGAAAGAACTCCTGATTTAGGATTTTCAGGAGAACCTAGTATGGAGACAGTAGACAAGTTACTTAACTTAAATCTTACAGAAGAACAGTTAGCAAGTGCTAGACAACTAGAAGAGTTAGCAGAAACTGTAGATAATACCTATGAGTTTTCTAACTATACTGAAGCTAGTGCAGTAGCAGCAGAGATTAACTTAAATCCTCGCTTTGATGCTATTGGTGCAAAAGTAGTAAGAACAGAAACTGGTTTTAAGATTCAATACAAGCCTACTACAAGTGATAGAAATCCTGTTACCCTAGATGATCTAAAGAATTTAAACTTTGGAGATATTGTATCTAACTTAGGTAATATAGAAGAGTTAGATCTCTTGAGTGTGTTAGATGCATTAGAGAGTTCTGAAAATCTACAACCCTTCCAAAAAGAAATTATAGGTAGACTTAAAGACCTAGGAAAAGTAAACACTTCTTTAAAGCTTGCAGTCTTTGATAGGGCTATCGGAGAAGAAGGAAGTCAAGTAGCATTCTATGACAACAAGACAAACACAATCTATATAGGTAAGGCTGTATTAGATGATATGGATAACTCTAAACTTGCTATAGATGTTATTCACGAAGCAATGCACTCTTACACTATTAAAGCTCTTAATGAACCTACTACACCACAGGAGATTGCTTTTAAGAATAAGATGACTGTAGCCTTTGAAGGTTACCTCAAGAAGTTTCCTATTCTTTCTACTAACTATGGCTTTACAAGTGTAGAAGAGTTTGCAAGTGAGTTTATGTCTAATCCTCAGTTTAGAGGACAGTTGATTAGGTATCAAAAGCAACTTAAGGATACTTCATTTGTACAGAAGATAGTAGATGCTATTAAAGAATTTTTCTTAGGTAACTTTTCTGACCTACCTACAGTACAAGAGATAGAGAATAGTGTTAACGAATACTTAGATTACCTGTTGTCTTTAGAAGACATTCCCAAAACAGAAGGAGAGTATACTTTAAGATTTAACTCTAGTGCTTATAATCCTAATGGAAACACAGACACAGAGAAATTTCCTAGTTTAGCTAACTTAGTAAATTTTGTAAAGAAAAACTTACAAGGTAGAACATGGTCTGAACTTAAAAAATATTTAAAAGAAGTTGATCCTAACAATAGAAGTCTAGATTTACTTCAGGCAGAGTTTGAAAAAATTGATTCTCCAGAAGCTAAAAAGATTCTTGAAGCAAGTATAAACTACCTTAAGAGTGCTACTTTCTTGCTTAAAAAGGTAGAAGCACAGTTAGAAGTATACAGCAACAACGAAGGCGAATTTACTGAAGACGCTATCATTTCCGCTTACAATAGTGCTAAGAATCTTGCTTTAACTATTGAGAGTCACTATAGAGAGTTTAACGAGAAGATTAGAAACATGTATAACTTTAGTGCTATAGAAGACGAAGCACTAAGAGAAGAAGCAATGCAAGCTTTAGAAGATACTGTTCCAGGTATTCTTGCTGTTATGGCTAACCTAGATTCTATGTTAAAAGAAACTACAAGTAGCATTAGTTCTATTAAAGATAGTTTTTCAAACAAAGTAGTTAGACCTGTAGCACGAAGACTAGCTAAAGCGATTGACTCAAGAGCAGTAACAGAAGCTAAAAGGGTTTATGCAGAAGAGATTGGATCTTTACAACAGCAACTTGCAAATGCAAAAGCCAAAGGTAAAAAAAGATTAGAAAGAGCAATAACTAAAAGAATTACAGAATTAGAACAGTTTGTAAGTTTTCAACCTACAGAAGAAAACATTGCCAGAATTTTATCTGGCGATACTGTAGTAGGACAAGAAACTAGTTGGTTGGGTGTGAAGTTTAATACAGCAATCCATGCTAACAATCCTACAATACAACTTATCAAACAACTAATAGACAAGACTACTTCAGAAGCTTCTATTTCATCTCAGACATTTAGTTTTAGAGCAAGTGAAATCTATAACAGGTTAAGAGAACTTAGAGGATCTGTTGCAATAAACTTAGACTCTTTTAAGAATCTATACAAAGGATTCTATCGTATAGTAGAAAAGACTGTATTAGATGAGAATGGAAAGAAGAGAACAATCAAACAAGCAGTACTTAATACTAAGTTATTATATGCAGAGTTCGAGAACGAGTTTGATAGACTTGAAGGCTTAGTGCAAAAAGCAATTGAAGAGGGAGATGTTACAAAAGCAGATCAAGCAAGATTAGATTTAGAAGATTTCTTAGATAAGTACGCACAGAGTCCATATACGGATGAGTACAATGAGATTCAACGTAAGTTAATTCCTGAAGCTAAGAATGCTAGACAAGAGTTGTTAGATGAGATTGCTATTGCTCAGCAAGAAGTTCCTGCTGATAATGACCGTATTAAAGAACTTCTAAGGGACTTTAATCGCTTAGGGTCTATCTATGATATCAATGGTCATGAGAAGCCTGCAGGAAGCAAAGAAAGACTAATAGCAGATTCTATTATAGAGTGGAAGAAAGAAAGAAGAGACGAAGATGTTATTACTTACGACTACTCATCAAAGATGACAGAGTGGTCTTCAGAGAAGAAAGAAGTAGAAAACCGTGTAAAGAAAGCACAAGCAAGATTAGACTTAGTAGAGAATCTAGAACTAACAGATTTCTTTGAACCTAGTCAGATTGAAAAAGATCCTAAAGCACAACAGTTATTAGCAGATAAAGAAAGATATCGTAACGAATATAATCAAGCTGTAGCCGAAAGGAATGCTTGGTATGAAGAGAATACTAGATCACAATTAACAGACGAGTTTTTTGCGGAACAGAAAAACATAACTGATTCTATTCGTGAGATTTTTGCTAAGTATCCTAATCAATACGAAACTGATTTAGGTGAGTTATATGATCGTTTATTTAATGCAGTTCTTGGATTTAGAGACAACGATGGTGTTATTCAAGGTTCAGATGTAGAAAGAACTGAGGGACTTCGTGATACCTTAAAGAAAATACAATTAGACATAGAAGATATAAAGTCTAAAGTAAACAAGGATAGACAGTTAAGTATTGAAGATAAAACAGAACTAAAACGTTTATTTAAAGAGTTAGGTGCTTTACAGTCTAGAAAAAATACAAGTTATTATACAGAAAAAGTACAAGAGATTCAAGGAACTATAAGATCACAAGTAGAAAATGATCAAGAGTTTATGGATTCTGTAGAAGATAAGGCAAAGGCATTGCTTGAGATAGATCTTGCTATGGGAGCTGCAAGTGTATTTGCTGACTTAGAAGAGTATAAACAAGATGTTATTAGTCAAGAAGTAAACAAACGTTACGTAAAAACAGATTGGTATATTAATAACCACATAACAACAACAGAAACAAAGAAGACTCAGAGGGGAGAAGAAGTAACTTACACTACTACTAAGCCTTTATATATGTGGACTGAGACAGTTCCTAATGATCCAAGGTTTATAAATACAGAGTTACCTTCATTTAAGTGGGCTATTCCTACTATTCAAGATAAGTTTAAGAATAAAGATTATAGATTTACAGGCAAACCTTCTCCTAGAGAGACACAAGACGGTAGATTTGTAAATAAGGAATACTCAAAACTTAGTGCAGAAGAGAGAAGTATTTTAGATGACATCATTGCTTTACAGGAAGATGTTCAAAGATCTATTCCTAAAGGTCAGAGAATGGGTTATGCTTTAGTACCTAGTAGAAAAACTTTATGGGAATCTACTCAAAGTGCTTTAAGAAGTCCTTTCTCTAAAGGTTCTTACTCTGCTTTGTATGAAAGTATTATTGCTCCTTTCCTTCCTGATGTTTCAGATGAGATGGATGCATTAGCTCCTGAAGAAAAACAATCAGTGTTTGAAAAGAGAAAACGCCAGTTAATTAGAACTAGATTTACTACACCTTTAAGTGAAGCAGAAGTATCTTTTGATATCTTAGGAAACATTGCAAAGTATGGTGCATACTCTTCGCAGTTTGATGCCCTTAAGACTATTATGCCTACTGTTTTTATTACAAGAGATATCTTGGATGAAAAAAACATAGTAGATCCGAACACACTTAAGATGATAGACAATGAGATTGCAAAAGATTTCTATGGTGAAGCTATCGGAACAAGAACAAACTCTATTGTAGACGGAACAGTAAGAGCGCTTAGGGTAGCAATGCAAGCAGGTAGTAGAAGAGTACTTCAGATAAATACTACTTCATCTATAAAGAACTTAATGGTCAACTTAATGAACGTTTACTTAGGTAGAGGTATTGCAGGAGTAAGTAAAAAAGAGTTTAGTAAAGCACTTACTAGAGCAATTAGTAAACAATCCTGGATAGCAGCAAGAGATATTAGTTTAGGTGGAGCTAACGTAAGTTACTATGCTGATTTGCTTATGCACTTTGAAGCTAACCCAGCTGCAATAGCTTCTGAAAAATCTCATAGAATTAATCAAACTTTTATAAGAAGGAATCTTTCTTTTGATACTTTGGGTTTTGCAGTTCGTGGAGCTTTTGAAACTATAAGTACTCTTGCAGTCTTTGAAGCAATCATAGAGCAATACTATGTTGACATAGTAGAGAACGGAGTAGTAAGAACAATTAAGCTTAGGGATGCATACGATCAAAAAGACGGAAGACTAGTCCTTAAACAAGGAGTACAAGTACAAGATATTTCTAGACTAGAACAAGGTATAAGGGATAGAATATTTACTTACTATACAAGAACTCAAGGTAACTATTTCCAAAGAGGTAGAGCATTCTATCATAAAGAGTTTCTTTTAGAAGTATTGATGAATATGAAAAAGTGGTTAGCCCCTATGACCATAAACAAGTACGGAGATACTCGTTACCAGTTAAATACAGGAGACATTCTAAGAGGATATAATAGAACGTTATTTGATAGGACGAAGATGTTAGCTCTAGGAGGAGGGTTTGATAATATCTCTCCCGGAGATAAACGTAGACTTAAGAATGTAGGAATGTCTTTAGCTAGTGCAGCCGCTGCTAAACTTGCATTTAAATACTTAATGTTGTTTATTGCTTCTAAACAAGCAGAGTGTGATGATGATGATTGTGCAGATGAATTAAAAACTGCTATGTTCTCAGCATTAATAATGTCAGGTGTGTATGATGAATTAAGTTCATTTAATGTACTTGGGGCAGCAGATTGGTCTTACAAAACATTCTTTGTTCCTCCTGTTAAGCAACCTGGTGATGGAAGATGGGAAGCTACATTTAAACAGTTAGCTTGGAGTACTGTATCAGGAACTTTCAGTGCATCTAATCAAGCTTTGTTTGATCCTATTACTACACTTTATGATAAAGGTTTAACAGGTGAGTTTTATTATGAGAATTCTTCAGGTATTAAGAGTGAGATGACACCTAAGTTTCTTGCTGGCGCTCCTGCTATTTTTGCAGCTGCAGCTTTATACACAGGTTTAGACGTAGCTGTAGCTCCTTATATGGATACAGAACGTAAGTTGTATAATACTTTAAAGTATAATCCACGCTTAATGCTTTCAGAGTCTTCTATGCTTGCTACTAATCCTATTGGATCATATGAAAAACTAGAGACAGAAACTGCTGATCTTAAGAAAAGCTTATCTACTTTAAATAGAAATGATAGAGTATCTGATCCAGAAGAAAGAAGAGCAGTACTTGAACAGATGGCTCAGAATGAACTAAAGATGGAACAGTTAGCTAAGACTAATAAATTCTTGGATAGAGTAAATACAAATAAGAAAAATATGAACTCTTTATCACAGCAACTTAGTAGAGAAGTAGACAAAGAACTGAAGAGGTATATGAAAGAAAATTATCCAGCAGAATACAAACAGATGAGTACAGAAAGCAAAGAAGATAAGAGAAGAAGAAAAGAGTGGAGACAACAATACTTGCGGGATAATCCTATAGAAGAATAACTTGACTTTATTTTTAATTAATTTACTTTTGTACTACGGGCATATGTGCCGAGTACCTAGGTACTGTACCGATAATTTAACTTTTAAAACTAAATAATTATGGAAAATAATGATTTGCTCAAAGAGCAAGCTAAGCGTCTTCGTCAAGTAAAAGATGAAATCACATTAGTAAACAACGCTACTTCTAGAAGTGCAGGTATGGGTGGAACTATTGCAGTTGCTACTACATACACAGGAAGCTTTGAAGCCTTAGTAGTAAACGAAGATGCAGTTATTGCTGTATTGGAGTACTCAGATGAAGTAGGCGTAAATAAAGTAACTGCATTAGGATTGAATGCTTTCACAGTTACTAAGGGTATGTTGCTTACCCCTCCTTATGGAAAAATCTTCGGAAAAGTTACCTTAGCCTCAGGCACTGTCTTAGTATACGCTTAATTAATTCTCTATGTGGGATTTAAAAATTGATACTAGACGCTTAGTAGAAGGCTTCTCTACGTCTGTCCTATGGGAGAGACCAAACATTCTATGGAATAAAGCAGACGATTGGTGGAACGATAACTACGTTACAGATCCTAGTACAGCAGCTTTCCTAAGTGCTACAGGTATTATAGATCCCAACAAACAAAACTATGTAAACAATCTTGTAATAGCTCTTAAGAATCAGGGGTTATGGAACAAGATGAAAGCAATCTATCCTTTTGTAAGCGAGCAGAGAAATTATCTGAACTATACAGAAGATATCGGTAATACTTATTGGCAGTTAATCGGAGGCACTTTACGTACTCCTAACTATGCTGCAGCACCTAACGGAACTACTACTGCTTGTAGAATCTACAATGGAGGAGCAATACAAAATCCTGGTATAAATAAAGAGATAGGTACTTATGTATTTTCTTTTTATGTAAAGATGACTGCAGGAGGTACAGGTACTCTTAGAGTATTCCTAGATGGAGGAGTCACAACAACTACAGTAAACGTAACAGCAGCTTGGACTAGAGTGCAAGTTTCTAAAACATTTGCTTCAGTAGACACAGGAACAGTAGGTTTCTTTGTTGACTCTGATGTATTAATCTGGGGTCCTCAGTTTGAATTGGGTTCAACAGCTACTGACTATCAAGTAACTATTAATGCACAAGAACAATTTGCAGCAGCCTATAAGTATAACTTAAAAGATCCCCAAGATACTGACGCAGCATTTAGACTTAAGATATTTGGAACATGGACATTCACTCCTACAGGAGCATTACCTAATGGTACTAATGCTTATATGGATACTGCTATAAATATAAATACTCAACTGATACAAGACTCAACACACTTAAGTTATTACTCAAGAACGAATGTTATTGCTCAGCAAGTTGAAATGGGTGTGGGAGCAAGTCCTTCTACTTATCTTCTTTTTAATTTTGACGGAATTGCCTACTCTGCAATAAATTCTGGAGAAGCAGCAAGAACGACAGCAGCAAATCCTACAACAGGTTTTTTAATTGGTAGCAGAACATCAAGTACACAAGAGCGATATTTTACAAATAATGTGAGCCAAACAAGAACGGCAAACAGCACAGGAAAAGCAAATCTAAATATATTTTTAGCGTGTTATAATATTGGACCTAGTGGTTCTTTATTCTCAACCAAACAATGTGCTTTTTCATCCATCGGTGATGGCTTAACTGATGCAGAAGCCTTAGCCTTAAATACTATCGTACAGCAATTCCAGACTAATCTAAATCGCCAAGTTTAACTTTAAATAAAACAAATCATGTCAGATATAATCTTAAATGTAATTCCTCAAGACTCTGCTTTCTTTCTTACAGAAGAACAAGCAAACTCTTTAAAGGGTCAGGAATACAGACCTAACTGTTACTTTAATCCTGTGCAAAACATAGAAGATAGATGGTGTATCTTCTATCAAGAATCACAAGACTGTACTAACGAAGCATTTTCATGGGTAAAAGACTTACCCTATGGAGAGTTTACTCCTAAGCCAACCCCTAACCCATTCAACTTAACATAAAATAAAATGGCAACTTTATTTAATACAAAAATAAAAGACACCTACCAGTCACTCTTAAAACTGGAAGACAATACTATCCTAACTACTACAGTTAAGAACGTAACAGATGGCTTAGGCAATGCTTCTCCTCTGTACATGAGTACTACTAGGATAGGTATAGGAACTAATGCTCCTAGTTCGGAATTGCATATTGATGGTCATAGTGGATTTGGCGCTTCATTAAAAATCACTACTAATAAAGTTAATAGTGTTGCTTATGTTCAAATGATTAGTGACTATGTTACAGGATTTGAACAATATCAATATGGTGGTCCTGGATGGGGATGGCCTAACTGGACAACTACTAGAGCAGGAGGTACTGCAGCAGCACCTACAGCAGTTCCTAATAACTATGGCTTAAATGAATACACTTTCTGGGGACATGATGGTACTTCAGTAGGACAAGCTTATAGTATGATGACTCGTACTTCAGAGACTTGGACTCCTACAGCTCACGGTATTTATACTACATTTAATACTGTAATAACAGGTTCTACCGCATTAACAGAGAGAATGCGTTTTTCTGGTAATGGTAATATATTAATAGGTACTACTACCGATGCAGGTTATAAGCTTGATGTTAATGGAACAGCGAGACTAGGAGCCAATAATGGATATGTGACAGTTACTTCTTACACACCAGGAGCAACTACTATGACTGTAAGCAATGTTGGGCATCATAGTGCAACTGCTATTAGTGCCTCTAGTGCAGTAGGTATTAATGCTATAAGTGTTTTAGGTGCAGGTCCAAGTACTACATTAGGTGTTGGTGTAGCAGCTAGACGAGCAGTTTCTCCATTAGTAGATTCTTTCACAGATGCAGATGGTGTAGTAAACTCTACTTATAAACCTATAGGACTATATGCAGAACGTGCTTTTATTAGTACTTCAGGATACGCTTTTAACATGACTAATGGTACGATGCTTCATGTAGATGGAGCTACTCTTATGTCTGGTTCTGTTACGGCTAATACAATTCCTGCAACTCCTAATACTGCGTATGGTTTAAATATTAAGAACACTTTAGTAGCTGCTGCGAATAATGATTCTTTAGTTTCTTTAGATATTAATCCTACGTTTACAAATGGCGCTTTTACAGGAGTAAACAACTACAATATTAAAACCAGAGGATTGCTTAATAAGATGTACTTTCAATCTCCTACAACAAACCAAGGAAGACATGATATATCTTTTGGCTTTGGAGGAAGTGGAGAACAAGTAAAACTTATTGCAAGTGCTGCTGGAGGCAGTGGACAAGGAAATCTTTACATAGCATCCGTTTCTGGGGATAGTGGAGTAGCTACTACTTCTGACGCTAATGTATTATTTGGCACTAATGGAAATACTTTTTACAAGACTTTTACTTTAGATCAAACTGCTCTTAATTCTGGAAACGGTTTATACTTGTCAGGAAACCAACCGAATTCAATTACTAACGGTATCTACTTTAGATTTAGCGAAACTCGTGTAGCTATTTTAAGTAAACCTAACGGTGGAAGTGGTTATGCAGATTTTAGAATTGCAATAGTTCCCTTAGGGTCAGCAAGTCCAAACAATCCTCCTCAGTTATCTGATACTAAGTTCATGATAACTCAAGACACTACAAACGTCTTGATTAATACTACTACTGATTCAGGATATAAGCTTGACGTTAATGGAACAGCTAGGGTTAATGGTGTATTGACTGTCGGTAACTCTAGTATTACAGGAAACTTTGGTGCTATGATCTTAAGTAATAATGGAGTAGCAGGTGTTTCTTTAAGTTTTACAAACAGTAGTTTTGGAAGTAGTAACCCATGCGTCTTAGGAGATCAAGGAAATCATGCACATAGTTCTGCTCAACTAGAAATAAAAAGTTCCGCTAGAGGTTTCCTACCACCACGAATGCTTCAAACACAAAGAACAGCTATAGCTTCTCCAGCTGTTGGTTTGATTGTGTATCAAACTGATGCTACAGAAGGACTTTATATTTACAAATCAACTGGTTGGACTTTTATAATCTAAAGACTATTGACTTGATTTAAATTTAAAATAAACTATTTTTGTAAACATACCGTGAAAACTTCCTTCCTACTTTACTCTACGACAACTATCCTAGCTTTCTTAGGAACTTACTTCCTTAATCTAGGAGCAGATAATGCAGAGCAATACTTAGCCTTAGTTTCTGTTATTTTTATAGATGGCTTCTTTGGAGTGTGGGCTGGAAGTAAGAAGGAAGGATTCCAAACTAGAAAGGCGCTTAAAGTTCTTAAGACTCTTTTCTCTTGGGTAGTGTTACTTACAGGTATTTTAATGATTGAGAAAGGATTTGAAGGCACATTCTGGCTAAGCGAAACTTTCTGTGCACCTTTTATTATATTTCAACTAATAAGTGCGCTTAAGAACGCTCACACAGTAGGAGTAATAGACAATAGTGTCTTATCTAATATCTTACAGAAGATAGACCAACACAAATTCAACCACGATAAATAACATAAGTAATATAAAGTCATGACAAATTATAATTGGAAAATTACAAACCTCTATACTAAGACCGTAGAAGGCTTAGAAGATTACGTAGTAACTGCTATGTTTGAAGTAGAAGGTGTAGACGGAGAATTCTCTTACACCGTGAACGGAAGTCAAATGTTTACCGTAAAAGAAGGAGCTGAGTTTGTTCCTTACGCTAACTTGACTGAAGCAATCGTAGTAGAGTGGATTAAAGAAGAGTTGGGTGAAGAAGGTCTTGCTCCCATATATTCTCATATCGAAGAGAACATTGAAAACCAAAAGAGTCCTGCAGTAGAACCTGTAATCACCCCTTTGCCTTGGGCTTAAACTAATTAAGGGGGTTAATAGCCCCCTTTTTCTTATGAAAAACCTATCCATCAAACTTAACTTTATCTTCTTCTTTACTATTGTCTACCTTTTATACAGGTATGAGTACGTACAAGAACAAGACACCAATCAAGTAATCTCTTTTATAGATTCTATTGATAAAGCAAACGATACTTACTTTGAAAAGATTGACTCTTTAGAGCACATTAAACACGAAGAGTACTTCCGTTACGAACAAATCACCCTTAAATATGACACCATTCAGATTGCTATTGACACTATGCCTGACATTGATGGCACAAAGTATCTACTCACAATCTCTAGACAGCTTACCGCTAAAGGAGTTGAATAACGAATTTCTTAAGGGAATTCAAGCACGTGAGAGAGTAGTTAGTCTTAAAAAGATAGTTAGGACTGACAGTATACAGTTATCTTTATATAAAGATTCTATTATTCCTAACTTTAGATTAGCTCTAGATACAGCTAAAGTAGAGATAGTTCGCTTAGATACAAAGGTTAGATCTCAAGCAGAAACTATTAAAACATTAAAGAATGTTTTGAAAGGTGGATTGTTTGCTATAGTTTTGTTAACCATAGGGTTAATACTCTAAAGCCTATGATGCCAATATCTAAACAGATTGTCCAGTATTACATGGAGAATCCAAATACGAATGAGACAGCTATTGAAGTTGCTCTTCGTTTTAACTATCATCCTGAAGAACGTAATCAGTTAAGGGGTAAGCGAGTTCGTGATTTAAAAAGATCAGCTATGGCTAAACTCCTAAAGGGTGATCCTCTTTACATGCCAAATCCACAATCTGAGATTAATTCTAATACAACTCTAGGAACATACGACGAAAACTTAGAAAAAGGTACCCTAGAAGTATCTAAACTAGTCTCTAAACAACCTAGATCTGCCGAAGAGATCATAAGGATTCACAAAATAGACACTACTAAGTGGAAACTTGTTCAGTATTGGAGTAAAGAAAAAAGCTCAGGATGGTTAGTATCAGCTTTGTTTGCTCATATTAAACCTGAGGATACTTTTAATGACGACATAGAAGGCATTCTAAGAGAAGTTTTCCTTGAATCTGACATCACAGTACACCCAACACCTAAGAAAGCTCTTGTAAGCTCTAATAAAGGCTTATTTGTTTATATGAGTGACAAACATGTAGGTGCGCTTACACATCCTACTGCTCTCTTTGGAAACGAATACAACGAGAATGTCTTTGAGGAGAGAATGAATAGAACATTAGAGGAGATAGAGAAGCAAGTTAAGATACATGGAAGACTACAAGACTTATTTATCTGTGACTTAGGCGATTCTTTAGATGGTTGGAACGGATATACAACCAGAGGAGGTCACCAATTACCTCAGAACATGGATAGTAAGGAAGCTTTTATGACTTATCTTTATACTCATAAGAGATTCTTCGATACTTTAGTCGAAAGAAACTTAGCAAATAACATTCATGCAGTAATGCAAACCAATGATAATCATAGCGGTAGTTATGGGTATATTACTAATCAAGCACTTACTCTTTATTTAAACACAGCTTATCCATTTATCAAAGTAACGATAATGGAGAAGTTTTTAGAACATTTTGATTATGGCAAACATACGTTTATCTTCACTCATGGAAAAGATTCTGAAGATCTTAAGCATGGTCTTCCCCTTTTCTTAACCGAAAAAGCAGAAAACTTCCTCAATAAGTATATAAATCACCACAATTTAGGAGAGAATAAAAATATCTCGATAGTAAAAGGAGACTTACATACAGAGAGTATGCAACAAGCATACAAATTTAGATACAGAAATGTATTGTCTATGTATGGTTCTTCTAAGTGGATAATGAATAACTTTGGTCCAGGATACCCAGGAGTTTCATTTGATTTAGTAGAAAAAGATACGGATTTGATTTATTCGTTTTATATTCGCTTTAAATAAAATTAAATAAAGATAACATGGTTACCCTAGCAGATATAGACAAATTAATAAATCAATTTTATTTAGACTCCGAGAAGGACGGTAGAGCAGTAAGACCTAACGTAATACTAATCACAGAGGATCAGTTTGAAGAGATACTAAAAGAAATGGGAATAGAAGATGAAGACGACGTAACAATAGAAAGTATCCTAGGAATGGATGTCGTCATAGCAAATGGTTTAGAGTACCCAAGACTAATAAGACTTTAAAAGGTCGTAATTTTATAATAGATATCCATGTTATATGGATTGGGATTATTGACCGTAATATCTAAAGAAGGTCCTCCCGTGACACTAAAGCTTAGTTGTCCAAAAGAAGCAGGAGTAGGACTTTGAACGTCTACCCAAAAATTATATCCTAAGGGATTTCCTGCTAAAAAAGTAACATACATAACACCAATTTCTTGTTCTCCATTGGCTGCTGAGTTACGCTTAGCGTAGTATTCTAGTTTTAAGAATCCTACATCAGTACCACTACTGTATAAACTAATAGTACTTCCTGTGTTTAGAGTTGCTGTACTAGGAGAACTTCCACCACCACTTCCATTAGAGGCAGCAGTTATTCTTCCTTGAGCATCTACAGTAATGTTAGCACTTGTATAAGAGCCTGCAGTTACTGCTGTGTTGGCTAGAGAGATGGTTCCACTTGTTGAGATTGTTCCTCCGCTTAATCCTGTTCCTGCTGTAATAGAGGTAACAGTACCCAAGTAAGCATCTCCGCTTACAGGAGTATAACCAAGAGCATCAATAACATCAGTACCTGTAAGGGTAATGTTACCTGTCCTTGTATTAAAAGAAGTTACTAACCCACTAGTATTTAGACTTAAAGTTACATCACCTGTACCTATGTCTATTCCAGTCTTAGTAGCAGTGAGACCACTACCTACTAAAACTTTAGTCACTAGTGCTTGCCCTGAGACAGTAGTGTTTATATCCACTCTGCCTACAGATGCATTTTCAATAAGGGAACCACCAATCTGAGTTCTAGCCATTAATATTAAGGTTTAATATAAGAGATACGAATTTTATCAGTAGAAGTAGGAGTAAACAACATAGTAATAGTAAAAGAAGGAGAAAGTTGGTTGACTGTGTAGTCATTACCTGCACCTGGCTCCATCAATACACCATTAAAATATACATGTTCAGTTCCTGCTACAGCAGCACCTGTTACAGCAAATACAGTAGCTACACCATTAGGCAAAGGAGTAGGAGTTTCTCTTGTAGCAATGTTTGAGATGTTGATAGTTCCTGAAGGAAGATCAGCAGTACTCAAAGTTGTTCCAGCAGTAGCTCTACCCTTAGCGTCTACGGTAATTTTAGTATAGGTTCCTGCAGTAACTCCAGAGTTAGCCAAAGTCAAAGCAATAGAAGTAGTACCTGAACCTGTAGCATCACCTGTAACACTGATAGATTGGTTACCTGTAATGTAGTTAGGAGTCCAGTTTACCCACTTGTTAGTTCCACCACCTGTGTAACGAAGCAATTGACCATCAGCAGGAGTTGTAATAGTTACATCACTCAATCCACTCAAAGCACTGATCAAGTTGATTGAAGTATTAGTAACACCTGTTACACGACCTTTAGCATCAACTGTGAATACAGGAACTTGAGTAGCACTACCATAAGTACCTGCTGTTACACCTGAGTTTGCAAGAGTAACTGCAATACCTGTAGCTCCTGTACCTGTAACGTCACCAGACAATGTAATAGTTTGGTTACCTGTCAAGTAAGTGTTTGTATCAAGTGACCATGTGTTAGCAGCGTTCTTTCTCAAGAAACCTGTAGTACCACTAAGGGTTGCAATTGCACCTAAATCCGCATCATACGCTTGAACATCAGTACCAATAGCAAGACCTAAAGAAGTACGAGCAGCAGTAGAATCAGCTGAGCCAATTAAAGTACGACCAAAAGAAGTCAAACTAGCTACACTAGTAGTATCCAACCCTGTGAAGTAGATCATTGTATCAGCAGCAGTAACTGCTCCTGCCAATGCAGTCAAGGTAGCATCTAGAGGTTGTCTAGCGTTTAACTGAGTTTGAATAGCTGAGGTAACACCAGTCAAGTAACCTACTTCAGTACCTGTTACAGCACTTACGCTTACTTTACCACTACCATCAGAAACCAAAGCTCTGCTTGCAGTCAAGTTAGAAGTAACAATAGTAGAAGCACCTCCTGTGATAGCTGCTTGTGCTCTAGCATCCAAGTAGTAAAGGTTAGAACCTTCAGCAATATCAGAAGTAGTAGCGCTAGTAGCAGCTGTTGCTCTACCATAAGTATCAAGAGTAACCTTAGTAAAGGTACCTGCACTTACGCCAGTAGTTGCTAAGTCAATGTTATCAGCGTTAACAACAATACGAGCAGAAGAAGCTGTTCCTACGTCAAAAGTAAGACCTGTCTTAGTCAAACCTGCTCCTGCAGTATAATCGGCAGCTCCTGAGAACTGAGAGAACACCAAAGAAGTTGTACCAGGAGTAATAGGTCCAGGAGTACTTTGTACCCAACCTGTTGCTTGAAGAGTAGTTCCGCTTTGTACAAAGTAGAAAGCGTTTACTAGTTCTGTTCCTGTATCTGAATCTGCTGAACGAGACCAAGCACCTGAAGCTACATCGTAAACACCATTCTGAGATTGTGTAGTTTGGTTCTTAACCAATACACGATCACCTACAGAAAGAGAAACACCATCAATAGTTTGTGTTCCACTTAAAGTAATGTTTGCTGTAGTAGCTACTCTTACTGCAGTCTTTACGCTTAAACCTTGAGCAACTGAATCTACGTAAGCTTTAGTAGCTGCGTCTGAGTTAGAGGTAGGAGTTCCTACGTTGGTTACTTTGAATCCTCCATGAGATTGGTCTGCAGTAAAAGCTACACTCCCATCCTTCTTGACAAAGTTACCACCATCTGCAAGCTTACTACTTGCTATGGCTGCTGATGCATCAATATCACTGTTTATGATACTTAACGCATCAAGTTGCGACTTTTTAATTTTAGTTACTGGCATTTTATTTAGTTATTTAGTTTTATGTTATTTGATACTCTACTATGAGTTGATCTGAGGGAACAGGAGCATATACAAGGCTTACTTGGCTTACACCTGCTTCTACGTAATCATAACCTACTCCTCTAGTTAATCTTTGACCGTTTAAGAATACTCTAGTAGTACCTGCAACAAAGTTAGAACTAGTAGTGAAGTTGGTATTTACTCCGTCCTTAGCTCCTGATAGATTGTAATCGTAATCTATCTTAAAAGCGTTGAAACTAGGACTCCAGTTCTCCCATTGACCAGTAGCTGAGTTAAACCTAAGCAACTGTCCATTAGAAGGTGTAGGAGTTGTTACATCTGTTAGTTGGTCTAAGTTAGATGGCGGAGTAAAACCTAAGGCACTAGTAACATCTGAAGAGTTAAGAGTGACTGTTCCTGTTCTTGTGTTAAAAGAACTTACTCCTCCCCCTCCTCCGCTTACTGTTTTCCAAGTATTATCGTCTGCTAAGAACTTTGTACCTGCACCCGTAGCACCTGTACCTAATCTATTGACGTTAATAATACCTAAAGTAATGTATCCTGCATCAAACAAACGGTAAGCTATAGGTCCTGTACCACTTACAGGTGTAGCAAACACATAACCTGATGGCATCTGGACTATTCCTCCTACAGCAGAACCTGCATAAGATTGTAATTCGGCTAAGGTTAGGGGGTTATTAGGCATTACAGAATGGGAGGTACAGTATACTGCACACTAATTGTCTAATACAAATATAATAGATTAAAAAAATAAAGAAAGGGGAACTTTTGATTCCCCTTTACTTTGGTTGGTTGGTAAACTAAAATAACTAAATAAACTAAATAACTAAAAACTAAAACTAAATAAACTGGTATCTTATATCGCTTGTGGTCCTCCTGTAGCAGCTAGGAAAGAAAGAATTTCTTCTTTCACTTTTAGCTCTACTACGATTGGCTCACTTGTGATTTCAAATTTAGTGATTTTTACTGGAACTTTTTGCTTAGTTGCAGGATCAATCTTGTATTGGTAGTCTACAGGGTTAAGCTTATCAGCGTTACCTTCTAAAACAACAGCTAAGCCGTTCTCTGTAGGGTAGGTCATAAGCACCTTGTTGATGTTAAAAGAGTAACCTTTCTTAACAATGAGTTCCATTTCCTCACCGCTTTCAATTTTTTCTTTTTCTGTGTAATAGAATAACATATCTTTTTTATTAATTACTGTTACCAAACAATAGCAATGTCGCTATCTCTTACCATGATCTTTTCTTCTCCTTCTACTTCAACTAACTCTGCTGATTGAAGGTACATCAAGTTTACATAAACGAAGTCTCCTACTTTTACGTTGGTTACTTCTTCTCCGAGGGCGTATACTTCTAAACGCTTAAGGTTTGCTAACTCTTTCATGTTCAACTCTTCTTCCATCTCTGGTGTAAGTTGAATGAGTCTTTCTTCTCTTTTAGGACGATTGAGTAATACTCTGTGTCCTTTTACTGTGATTGCCATTCTATTTTATTCTTTAATTTGTTTTTGCTTTGATTACATCTAGACCTGCAGATACTAATAATTCTAATCCTGATTTATCTCTGTAGTCTTCTAGATATACAAATGTAGTGATTCCACTTTGAATAATCAACTTAGCACAATGCACACAGCATGCATGAGTACAGTACATAACGGCTCCTTCTGTACTGATAGGACTCTTGCATGCTTTAGTGATTGCATTAGACTCTGAGTGTAAGACATAGTCAAAGGTTATATCGTTCTCTTCACATTTATTAGGAAAGCCACTAGGCGTTCCATTATATCCAAAAGAGATAATGTTTCCATTCTTTACGATTAGAGATCCTACCTGTAATCTTTCACAGTAAGATTCCTGAGAGATTCTTAAAGCTAAATCTAAATAAAGATTAAACTTTTCATTCTTAACGTTACTGTAAAAGATAGGTATCTTATGCATTATTTTAAACTCAGTTCAAATCTATATATTTCTTTTGGAATATCCACAACTACATCTTTAAAATTTATATCACGATGTAATAAAGACTTGTAGTCCTTGGACATTTCTTCAAACCTACCTTGCTTAAACAACTCTATATCTTTATGGTATAAAGAACTAGTTTTAAATACATACATAATCATCTCATCTACGTCATAATAGTCATAGAAAGAGTCAAAGTTTGTAATCTTGTCCTCAAACATCTGAAATGCTTCCTTGTCAGTAGGCTTAAATAGAAAAAATAAACAGTTAGTATACTTACATTTATACCCATAGTCATCTACGTAAACATTAACTAAACCAAAGTTAGATAATAGTCTAGAAGCATTAGCCCCAGATGTAAATATCATGGGGCATAAAAACTTTGTGGTATTGTTTGTAGTATCTGAGTACACTTTATACGATTCTAAGTCCGTCATTCTGATAGTCCTCCCTAGTATATGCCCATAAATCGTTTTCTGAGTGCCATAGTAAGCGATCTATTGCTTGGTCAAAGCCTTCATACTCTTTATATAAGTAAGTGCCTCCTGTCTTTCCTAAAGCCATAAGATGATCTGACATCTCATAGATTAAAGGACTACCGGGATACTTCTGACTTTCTACAATGAATCTAAAGTTATGTATAGTTAAGTTATCTCCATACACACTTAGATCTGTTTGCTTAAGAGCTTCTGTATAGAAGGCTGCTTGGAAATCGTATCTGTGTTTAAGCAACATCTCTACCCAGTAGTTCAACGAAGTAGTAGTGGTCTTTAGGTCAATAGGATATAGGATGTTGTTTACTGTATCAACTACCACTAAATCTAAAAGACCCTTACATGCTACACCTTTGTATTGAAAGTTAAGTGCTTGTTGGGTAAATACTTTATATTGAGAGTTACCTAATACATACTTACTAGTAAAGGGATTAGTCTTAAGGCTGTTAGCAATTACTTGTATGGTATTGTATTGAGTAGGGGATACTACTTTCTTTCCCTCACCTGCAATCAAATCATCGTAATAAGCTTTGCCTTCTTTCTCAAACCTTTCTCTTACTTTAGCGAGAGTATCACGCTTAAAACCTGCTAGCTCGTATGCAATGTTTTCTGCCATAGTATCATTACGATTAGCAAATAGATGCCATACAAAGTCTCCCATCTGTCCTGTAGGTCTTTCTACAGTACTGAAATAGAATTGTTCTAAGAAGATATCTTCTCCTTGAGTTAATAATAAATCTACTCCATCACCTATAACTGTAACTTCTGCTGGTTCATCCATATCAGAGTTAGGGTCATAGTTGATATAAAGGTTAGGATGTAAAAGTATTTTCTTTAGCCTACTTTGGCTCTGTGCTGTATTGGATAAGTAATCCTCGTCTAAAATCATTGCTTTGTAAATTTAATAGTTAATGTAAACCATAAGAAACCAAAGTGCACACTAAATCTTTCTCTAGAGTTAGTACGACTAAAAGTTATTATGGGTAGTGGATAAAAGAACCAATAAGGATAATCCCTTTGTCCTTTAGTTAGTTTAGAAAAGTTACTTATCTGAATCTTCATGTCTTCTGTCATCATAGTGAGACTTCTCTCTCATTATGTACGAGAGAAACATAGCATTACACATAACATGTCCTAAGTGGTCTATACCTGATTCAGGATCTTTGTCTTCTCCTGATAGGAAAGCAAACATATGCCTAAGTAAACTTTCGCTTACTTGTGTTACAGGCATACCTTTAGTCCAATTCCACTTATCATACTTCTGCGCTCCAAACTCAAGAACTTCTACCATAGACTCTAGAGACTTAAAATCTACTAAAGACCACTGTTTCTTTCCTTTGTTGTAACGTAAGGCTTGACCTCCTTCATTGTAGTCTTCCATTGCAGGGAAATCGTTAGCCATAGTTTAACGCTTTAAAGCACCTGTAGTAGTTTTTGAAAGAAAGGGAGTCACTGTAAGAATTACTCTTCCAAACTTCATAGGAACAAGATCGTTTACAATAGATATTACTCCATTGCAGTCTATTAAACTGCCTACAGTAATACTTTGATGTTCTTCTTTGCTATGGTAAGTGACTTTCTTTTCTCCATACTCGTAGGAGGGTTGGACATCGGGAGAGCCAACAGCTTCCACTTTGTCTGATTCTGTGCGGGGTTCTATAATATATAACATAATTTTTAGTCTAGTTCTGGTACTTCCACTCCCAGGATGTCTCTTGCAAATCCAATCACATCTTGGATAAACTTATGTACTTCGTCCTTCTTACCATTAGATAACGACAAGGGAGTTTTAATAAACTGTCCTTGAAACATTATCTCTTCGTAGAAATACTTATCCTTAAGGAATGTTACTACGTCTTCTTTGGTGTATACTTCGCCTGTAAGGTTCTCAAAGCCTGCTTTTACTATAGGTACTAGGGTACTATAAAAATAAGCCAACTGAGGGTTTGTTTTCTTAGAATCTAATCTAGTAATACAAACTTCTACATCTACTGAAGGATCTTGTTTCATAAGTTCTTTAAAGTATGATTGCATTAACTCTTTGTCTCCCTTAAGATGTACGTTGCCGTCTATATTAAGGGAGAGAGTTGCAGGTATGTAAACTCTATTTATCATTGGTTCTCTTTTCTATTTCCTCCAAAAGCAAAAATGCTAACTCTTCGTCTTCTTCTATCTGGCTACTTACGTTTCTCTTGTGCAAATATCCGTCTAAAATTTTAATAAAGTAAGCATTTTTTGCTTTTGCTTCGTTAATTGCTTTCCGTAAATCGTCATTGACAAACTCACGGATAAACTGATACTGTGTGTTAACTGCTCTAGCAAGGAGATAAGTTCTTCTTACTTCTTTTAGTTGTTCGTCTGTCATTACTCTGCTGCGTAGCCAAAGAATACATAGTTTCCTTCACACTCATCCTTGCTCTTTTTGTATTCAATCTTAGCAACTTGAGTGTTTCCCTCAACTAATCGCTTAACAATGTTTACTGTGGTAATACTTTTAGTACGTTCTGTATAGGCTCTAGCTATCTTAATTGCTTCTGCTTGTAAGATATGACTACCTACTACTCCTTCACGTGTTGCTACTTCATACCTAGTTTCCCAAACTCGCTTACCAACCTGTGGATTTAATTCTACTTGGCTTTTAATTTTGTTAGAGTTTCCTCTAGGTTCATTAATACAGATTGCCCAACAGTCTCTCTTTCCGAGATAGTCGTAAGCATCTTCTATAAATTGATTTAAATCTTTACCTGATGCTTTGTATTTGTTAGTTGCATCTGTAAAGGCATGAGTTGTGCTTATAGTTCCGTTGTACGGATCATTTCCATACTCATCAATAGCTTCCTCTATTAATGAAGTATACCCTTCTTTCATAGAAGGGGCTGTTATTCTGTTGTAAAATGTTGTTGCTCCCATGATTTTAATTTTAATTTTAGTTTAGTTTATTTTTTCCAATACGGTGCAATACAAGGATCTGCTTTAAGAGGTACTCTCTTACAAAACTTAGCGCCTGCATCTACCATTGCTTTTTCTAATTGTGCAGCAGTCTGTTGCGCAATTTCCTCAGGTGTCTCTACCAATATCTCGTCATGTATTATATTGACTATCAATACTTTAAACAATAAGTTATTTGGTACTAGATATTTAGTCCAGAAGTATACACAAGCTAACTTGGTAATCTCTGCACTTTCTCCTTGTATTCCATAGTTCAATGACATACGTTCAATGTCTCCACGCTTTCTAAAGAATTTGCTTACTTTTTCCTTCATGTCTCTAGCTGTAGGAGTATCACTATTTTTAAGTTGTTTATACCTGTCCCAAAAATCTTTATTCATTTCGTTCTTGATTTGTACAAACTCGTCATAGTAATCTACATAAGACTTTTTACCTGTTACAGGTGAGATAAGAACATAGCCATTTTCTACACCAAACTTCTTTGCTTCGTCAAAATAAGACTTAAGTCCTGGAAAAGCTTTAAAGTAAGAATCGTAGATATGTTGACCTTGTTCTACACTAAGACCTAGTTGATCTGCAATACCAATACCTGAGCCACCGTAGTTAATAGCAAAGCCTGCTACCTTAGCTGATTGTCTTTTGTCTTTGTGTTTCTTTTTAATGTCGTTTAAATCCATACCTTCTAACTCAGGATACATCTTGCTCGCAATAAAACTGTGCATATCGCCCAATTCATTGTCGTAGAATTCTAAAAGGTTTTTATCTAGACACTTGTTAACTAATACAATTTGTTCTTGACCTGTATAGTCACAACCTACTAGAGTGTTTCCTTCTGCTGCTACAAAGCATGACCTTGTTTCTTGGTCTGAGGGAATGTTTTGAAAGTTAAAGTTCTTTACGTCTCCTGATTTACCACCACTAGATAAGCGTCCTGTGTTCATCAACTGCTTAAACTGTGTGTGGATTCTTCCGCTTACTGGATTGATTTGGTCTATCCAGTTCTGTCCGTAAGTACCTATGTCCTTTTGAGCTCCCTTAAACTTTAAATAAAGCTCAATAATTGGATACTTTGAGCTGTATTTTACTAGATGGTTAGCTTCAATTGTATCTTTAGTCTTTCCTTTCTCTACTACTTTGGTGTTTACACCTAATGTCTGAAAGAATTCTACTACCTGTGAAGGTGAGTTCCAATTCACATTAACCTTAGTAGAAGAAGAGAAGAGGTCGAGTTGAGAGTCGATAAACTTTTCCATCTTATTGTCTAGGATGAATTGGTTTAACTGTGCTTCTGCTTCATCAGCTATCTTTTGTACTTTATTTATCTTAGCTGTCCATTGCTCTACATCTAGCTTCATTCCTGAATACTCGATGTAAGCTAAGACTAAAACAAACTTATTGTCCAAATCAATGGACACTGATGTACCATCTCCTAGCTGTAAGAATTCTTGTTTGTCCTTTAATTCGTGTAGATACTTTACGTCATACGCAGAGTACTTTACGAAACCTTCAGTAAGTCTACCTGTAATATTTAAACGCTCTTCCTTGCTTAGTACGATTCCACAATGACGTAGTACACAAGCAGCAAGCGAACATCTATGGCTTTCTATACCTAGGCGAGATGTTTTTTCTCCTAAGAAGGTATCGTATACCTTTGTTGGAACCACCCTATAATGATAAAGGAATCTTAGGTCAAACTTTAAGTTATGACCAATAAGACCTTTAGTCTCTAATAACTCTTTGTATTCGTTGATGTCAATCGTAGTTAAGTCTATTACGTATTGAACATCGTTATCTCCTAGCTGAAGAGTATATAACTTACAAGTGTAAGGATCAAAACCTGAGGTCTCTGTATCCAAACCTATCCACTCTAACTTGTTTAAGTATTCGAGAGATTCTTGTACTGTAGTAAGGGTAATGTCGGGTAAGGAGATATCTTGTTTGGTAACTAGATAAATCATTTTAAAATCGGTTCTACTATCTTGTTGTACTGATGTAATGCTTCTCTAAGCTTCTGATACTTCTGATCCTGTGAATAGTTGCCTTGTTCGATATCTGTAAGGCAGGTTCTATATACATCATAGATAAGTTTTCTATCGTGGTTGCTTAGCTTAAGAATCTTGTTTGATAGTTGTAGCATGTCTTCAGTAGTATCTTCTCCCCATATCTTGTTTAGGGACTTACCTAAGTTCCATACGTGATGAGGGGTATAAAGATTACACTTAGGACAAGCTGGTAATAAGTTAGTCAAGTGATAACGGGTAGATACTTTAGTACGTCCTACAAAGTGAGCACATTGAAGTCCTTTAGGATCAAGCGTAATCTCACAAGCATGACACTTATTAATGTGTGCACCTCTTACTAACCAAGAAGTTATTTGGTCTAACTTGGTTTGAGTAATGGTTTCTTGTTTGATCTTACGTTTAATCTCTTTACGGACTTTCTGTTTAGCTTTCTTTTCTTTTACTACACAACTTGCACAAAGTCTCTTAGTTTTGTTGGCGATAGCTTTTACTTTACCGCACTCAGAACAGGGCTTCTGCAAATCTTTTTCCTCGGGATTTCCTTTTACAGGAACTTTCTTTATCGTTCTCTTTAACATGATATACAAATATAAACAAAAGAAAAGGGGATCTGTTGACCCCCTAATCTTTTTTGGCATGCAAGAGAATTACAAAGATAACTCAGGAGTGTACAAAGGAGTGTACGTTTCAGAGATTAACTCTAAGCCTCTATTGTTGATGTTGTAAGCTGTACCATGAATCAAGGACTCACGCTTATGCTCAATGCTTTTATGTCCCATCATATAGTTGGTGAAACGAGTAGTAGCATTAAACAAAGCATAAGCTGTGTTACCATGAGTGTTATACTCGATAGAGATAGCTTGTCTGAAATCGTTGATACGATTCTTGCTTCTGGTTGCCTCTGAATCTCCACCGATAATACTGATAATAAAATCGTCTGTAACTACATCAGGAACATTAATCTTACTTAACTCAATCAGCTTTTCAATAAACTGTTCTTCTTGAGTAAGAGAGTTTTGCAACTGAGAGATGATTACGGCTAAGCGACCATGAGAGTTCTTAGTATGTCTTACCCTCTGAGAGTCTCTTAGAGCCATGTAAAAGGTATTAGCACATACAATGGTTACATTGGTTGCTCCGAAGCCAATAGGAGAGCTCCCATCGTGTGATGTAAGGGCTGTAAGGAATCGCTTATTATCAGATCCACCAATAGTAACATCAGTTAAAGGAAATTGATAGTATACTTTTTGGCCGTCTCCTAAGAAACCACCTCTTTCTCCTGAGATATTAACCCTAGCAGCAGCTTCTAAAAGCATGTCTAAGATTTCTTCGTTCTGTGTAGGAACGTACTTAGATCCTACGATACCTAAACACTTGTTGTTATCTTGTCTAAAGATACCATAAGCAGGAGTAGGTTCTCTGTTAGGACCTACTAGTTCACGTTTGTCTACTGTCCAGTTAGTTCTGGAGCTTTCTAATAATTGTTCTTTGTTCATAAGGCTGGTCTTTTAAATGTTTCAATAAAGTTTTGTAGTTCTTCTAATTCTTTGATTCTACCTTGTACTTCACAATACTCGTACTCGGTACTTTGTTCCATTAGTTTTGTTTGTTTTACTCTTTCTGTAAAGTGTTCTATTAACTTAGATTTAAATTCTAAGTGGCTTAGTGTTTCAAAATCTTGCCAATTCATGTTTAGTTTATTTTAAGTTTTGTAGCCAATCAATCTGTTCTCCGTTGTTGGCCATTAGTATTTCGTTTATTCTTTTAAAGTGGTCACAATTCCACTTACCTCCACCGTATAAAGCGGCTGCAGGATGAGGTGCAACTAAAATGTGATGAAAGTTATCATCAATTAAAGGAGCAAACTTTAAAGCGTCTTTACCCCAGAAACAGAATATAAGTCCTGTAGTGTTGTCGTCTAAAGTTTTGAATACAGCTTCTGTAAACTGATGCCAGTGAGCTAGGTGAGAACCTGACTTACCTTCTTCAATAGTTAAAGCTGCGTTAATTAAAAGAACTCCTTGCTTAGCCCATGCTTCTAGGTCCATGTCAATAGGAAATGTAAGTTCGTCTGGATAAATGTCTTCTTTAATCTTGTTATACATAACCCTTAAAGAAGGAGGAACTTGATCTCTATTTCTAGGACTAAAAGCTAAGCCATGTGCTGTGGGTTCTCCTTTGTATCTACCTGGATACGGATCCATACCTAAGATAACCACTCTTACTTTCTGAAAAGGGGTTAAATTAAAAGCCTTGAAGACTTCATCTTTGTATGGGAGAATAGACTTAGTCTTTCTCTCATTTGCAATGAAACCTCCAAGGCTTTTAAAATATGGACTTTCTAATGTATCTCTTAAGTGTAGGTACCAATCATCGGGAATTGCTACTATTTTTTGCATTTTTGT
>Ga0222712_10000648_pt1 | contig 44629 bp, 46 predicted proteins | sample C33_657DmetaG_FD_165043 | JGI IMG/M metagenome (GOLD analysis project Ga0222712, IMG submission 165043) | Estuarine water microbial communities from San Francisco Bay, California, United States - C33_657D | ecosystem: Environmental > Aquatic > Marine > Unclassified | place: USA: California... | reverse complement strand
GAGAAGCCAATTCAAGTGTCCAAAACATATGCTATGATTTATTTTTAAATTTTTGATAATTTACGCAAATGTAAGTTTTCATTTAAAATATACAAATTTTTGTTTTTTATTATTTTCTTAAAAAGCAATAATTGTAATTTTAAATTAAAAAAAATAGTTTTTCTTTGACGTATAATAATCAAACAAGGCATGCTACAAGCAGTAGATATTAAAAAGCAATACGATCAGTCCATTATATTAAAAGGAGTATCACTATCGGTGCAACCAGCTGAAATGGTGGCGATTATGGGTCCTTCCGGCGCAGGGAAAAGTACGCTATTGCATATATTAGGTACTTTAGACACTGCCGATGCTGGCAGCATTAGCATTAATAACACCGCAGTGCATGCTTTAAGTAAAAACGAAATGGCTGACTTTAGAAATCAATCCATCGGTTTTGTATTTCAATTTCATCATCTATTACCCGAATTCAATGCATTAGAAAATATTTGTTTGCCGCAATGGATCGCTAAAAAAGATAAAGCGCAAGCAGAACGCTATGCACTTGAACTTTTAGACTATATGAACTTGACCGACAAAGCCCATAAAAAGCCGAATGAACTCTCTGGTGGCGAGCAACAACGCATAGCTATTGCAAGAGCCTTAATTAATAAACCCGCTATTGTTTTTGCCGATGAGCCTACTGGAAATTTAGATAGCCATAATGCACAAAGTATACACGAATTATTTTCAAAATTGCGAACAGAATTACAACAAACCTTTGTAATTGTAACCCATAATGAACACCTTGCCAAGAGCACCGATCGGGTGATAAAAATGCAAGATGGCCTTATAATAGCTTAAAAACAAGGTTTTTTTCAATAATATTATAACTTAATTATTTTTTATTTGATTGATTTACAATTATTTATAAAAAATTTGATAAAAGAATTGCATAAACATTTCCCCTTTTTAGTAAAAAGTATATTTTTGCACTCTAATAACAAACTAAAAATTAGATAACATGTCTGAAATTGCAAACCGCGTAAAAAAAATCATCGTTGACAAATTAGGTGTTGACGAGTCTGAAGTAACTCCAGAAGCTAGCTTTACTAATGATTTAGGAGCTGATTCTTTAGATACTGTAGAATTGATTATGGAATTTGAAAAAGAATTCAATATCTCTATCCCAGACGAACAAGCTGAAACCATCACAACTGTTGGTATGGCTGTTTCTTACTTAGAAGAACACGTTAAGTAATTTTAATTTTTTTACTGAATTAATACAATGAATAAACCGTTAAAACGCGTAGTGGTAACGGGTCTCGGCGCCCTTACTCCCTTAGGAAACTCAGTATCTGCATATTGGGAAGGACTTTTAAATGGGGTTTCGGGTGCCGATTCTATTACATTGTTTGATGCTAGTAAATTTAAAACGCAATTTGCTTGTGAATTGAAAGGATTTAATCCAGAGGATTATTTCGATAGAAAAGAAGCAAGAAAATTAGACCGTTTTTCTCAATTAGCGGTAGTAGCTGCATCTCAAGCAGTAGAACACGCTAAATTAAACGACGAGACTATCAATAAAGATAGAGTAGGCGTTATTTGGGGTTCAGGCATAGGTGGTATGACTACCTTTATGGAGGAAGTGCGTAATTTCTACTTAGGTGATGGCACTCCAAGATTCAACCCTTTCTTTATTCCTAAATTAATTTTAGATATCGCATCTGGCCACATTTCCATGAAATATGGTTTTAGAGGTCCCAATTTTGCAACCGTAAGTGCTTGTGCATCTTCTACCAATGCAATAATTGATGCGTATAACTACATTCGCTTAGGAAAAGCAGATGCTATTATCTGTGGCGGTTCTGAAGCCGTTATTAATGAAGCTGGTGTGGGTGGTTTTAATGCCATGAAAGCACTTTCCGAGCGCAATGATGCACCAAAAACTGCTAGTCGTCCTTTTGATGTGGACAGAGATGGCTTTGTAATGGGCGAAGGCGCAGGCGCTATCATTTTAGAGGAATACGAACACGCTATCAAAAGAGGCGTTCCTATCATCGCAGAAATTGCGGGTGGTGGCGCTAGTGCTGATGCGCATCATTTAACCGCTCCACATCCTGAAGGATTGGGTGCTTATAATGTAATGAAAAATGCTTTAGAGGATGCAGATATGCGCCCTGAAGATATCGACTATATCAATGTTCACGGCACTTCTACACCATTAGGAGATATCAGTGAAGTTACAGCTATTCAAAAAGTATTTGGTGAGCATGCCTATAAATTAAACATCAGCTCCACTAAATCTATGACCGGTCACTTATTAGGTGCTGCAGGCGCTATTGAAGCTATTGCTAGTATTTTATCTGTGGTCAACAATGCAATTCCTCCAACCATTAATCACTTCACGGATGATCCTGCATTTGATACAAGATTAAATTTCACGTTCAACAAAGCCCAACATAAAGAAGTAAGAGCTGCATTAAGCAACACTTTTGGTTTTGGCGGACATAATGCTTCCGTTATATTTAAGAAATACGAGCCTTAATTTTGAGCCTCTTTTCTCGATTGCATATTCGCTATTTATTTTCACGCAATAAAGCGTTGTTTGTTCAATTAGAACATGTACTAGGCTTCCAACCTAAACAATTGCGTTTTTATGAAATTGCTCTTACCCACCGCTCTAGTTCCGACGAAATTAGTAGAAATAACGAACGCCTTGAATTTTTAGGTGATGCCATGTTAGGGGCTATCGTTGGTGAATTTCTATTTAGAAAATATCCAAGCCAAGACGAAGGCTTTCTTACCGAAATAAGATCCCGAATCGTTAGGCGAGAATCTTTAAATGCCATCGCTACAAGAATGGGCATTGAAAAAATAGTGCAATACAATAAGTACGATCGCGGATTAAGTCGCTCACATATCTTTGGAAATGCCTTAGAAGCCTTAATTGGCGCCATTTATCTCGATAGAGGTTATGAGCTCACCCGCCATTTTGTATTGAATGAGCTTATTAAAAATTATATCGATCTGGATACGATTGAGAAAACAGACACCAATTATAAAAATCAGTTATTGACCTGGGCACAAAAAAATATGGTGAGTATTACCTTTGAAGAGTTAGACGTACAACAAGAAGGTATCAAACGCATGTTTACCATTGGTATCAAAATGGATGAAACAATTATTGCTACCGGTACTGGTTATAATAAAAAAGATGCTGGACAAGTAGCTGCCCAAAATGCTATGCAACATTTAGGAATTTCTAATAAAAGAAATTAATCAACATCTATATGCAAGCTGTGAAATAAGCGGTGTGCCATAGGTGCCAATATCAATCCGATATTAGTTATAAAGGCTACCCCACTAAATAATGCGTAAGCTGAACTAAATAATTTTCCTCCAACAGAATTGATTTGTACTACGGGTCCCATACCACTCAAAATCATAGAAGCATTATGTAAAGCATCTATCCAAGGAACACCATCGGTAAAATGATAGCCCAATACACCAATGGCTAAGCAAACAATTAAAATAGCAAATGCAAAAAGAATATTCTTAAGCACACGCTTTAAATACACCTCTTTACTGGCTAATGCTTGGTTCTTTTTTTCAAATTTATGTAGGATCATAACTCAATTTAATGACATTTAAAATGTTCAAACGGTTCTTTACAATGATTACATTTATATAATGCTTTGCAAGAAGTAGCGCCAAACTGACTCGTCAAAACGGTATCATCCGACTTGCACTTAGGGCACGTTACCGTATCTTCTTCAAAGAGCGCTAAAGGATTTGATGATTTTCTTTTAGGTGGTGCAATTCCATATGCTTCTAATTTTTCTTTTCCTCTTTCCGTCATCCAATCGGTGGTCCAGGATGGACTAATCTGATTTTCTACCAGAACTTGTTTTGCACCCTTGCTTAATAAACACATTCTTATTTGCATAGCAATAACATCCATAGCCGGACAACCGCTATAGGTAGGCGTTATTACCACGCGTACAGATCCAATTGCGCTATCTACGAATAGGTCTCTAACAATACCTAAATCAATTATAGAAAGGACCGGCACTTCCGGATCGGCAACTTCATCTAAGTATGTCCAACAATTATCTACGGTAATCATTACTTAAAATATGATTGTTTAAAATAAAATAAGTTGCATTTAAAGAATCCACACGATTATAATTAATAGGTCTAATCTCTAAACGATCCATGGCAATAAAGTTATTACAATCACTTGGCATTATTTTAATTAATACATAAGCAGTGGAACTAGGTACTGAGAAAAAAGTTTTAGCTCTATACCAACCATTCCAACTATCATCTGCAGTTTTTGCATTAACGTCTACTTGTTGTATTTGCTCATCGTTAGAATTATAAAAACAGATTGCGTAGTAGGGATATTTTAAATTGTCTTTGGTATAATCAATCCAAATAGAAAATTCATTTAATACTTTGGTGTCAAGTTGCTTAACAGAGATGCGAGCTAATACCGTATCTTTTGTATAATCCTGCCATGCAAAGGCCTTGCCGTTAATACCTTTAGCAGAGGCCTGTTCAAATTCATTCAAATAATAGAAAGGATTTTGCGTATTGGAATTGCGTATACAAGAATCAATTACTTTTTGTTGTTGTTGCAAATAAGTCGCTACGGATAAACTGTATACATATACTTCATCGAAAAAACCTAAACTATCACACGCATTTAATAGCCCTTGTTGATCTGGAGTGATAATATTTTCTTCTTTTAATCGTAATACTAAAATGCTTTTTGTATTAGGTAATTTTTTTAAAAGCGTATGATCTACAAAATAACCCGCATCAAATTTAACTTGCTCAAAGGATTGTGACCACGATGCTCTTGCTAAAAGCGCATTCATCATAGGCAATTCTAACTCATACCCTATAACTGCATTCTTACTGAGCATCCAAGTATTGGTAACTACGCCTTCTCGCCATATTTTATCTGAACCCACATGTATAAAGGGCACTGCGGCAATACACTGGAAATCATTTTTGGAATAGCCCTTTGCGTTCAAGAACGATTCCCAAGAAGGCTCTCCAATTCTATGAAAATAGGTATAGTTGCTATTATAAACCGCTGCATTTTGTTTCATATAGAGGATGCGTCCATTGGCATCTACTAACCATATCATACATCCCAATAGCAAAAGGACAGTAGTTACTTTTTTGGGCACCCATTGGGTTTGAGCTATTTTGCTTATACCAACAACTGCCAATAAAGTAGCTACATAATAAAAATACCAACTAAATCTACCCAAACTTCTAAACTGTTTTAAGAAGGGTGCATAATGAAATAAACGATCGATGCCAATAGTCAAATGCAAGCCCATAGCAAAGAGCAATAAAAGCAAGGCACTTAGAAAAAAAGCAGTTTCTATATTTCGAAAAGAAGCAAACTTTTTATGAATAAGCATTTGAAATGCATAATAAAAAGCCAAAAAAACTAAACTGACCATAGGTATAATACCCAAATAACACAAGCCTTCCGTAACATCGTTAACATGTGCCATAAGCCCTTTATCTTGAAAAAAATCTATGATGGTAGAGAAGGGATCAGCAATCAAATCAATAAAATTAGTTTTATATGCAAGATGCCCACCAGGATTTGCAGGCCTATCTAGAATAGGATCGGTGAAATATAAAAAGACTTTTACAAAGCCTAAAACCATTACGGGAATGGCATTAATAGCTAAAAGGGTTCTAATTTTATTTTCCTTTATTAAAAAATAATAAACCAAAGCAAAAGTCAAACTCATTAGCAATAGAAGTCCAGCAAAATAAAGATGTAAAAAACTGGCTGTAAAATTTAAAAGCAATAAATAAAGGAGGTATTGTTTTTTTCTTGTTTTATAATAGTTCAAAATAAAATATAACCACATGGGTATAATATGCGCAAAGCTCAAACCATAATGTGCTTGCGTTCTCAATAGCTGTGGCGACAGCAATACAATCAGTAAGGCCGCAATCGTACTCAGCCATTTTGGAACTTTATATTCGTTTAAAAATAGAAAGCAATAATAGCTAGCTAGAAAATAAGAAAGTGCAATGCTCTCAAAGAAAATAAAATTGATAAAGCCAATACCTAAATGAAAATGATGAACTAAATAAGAAAGCGGAACGGAAAACAGCGGCTCATTATCGGTATAGATTACATGATCTCCAAAGGGATAATGCATACCCGTATAATGAAAACCATAACCATGCATAGCATGATTTAAAAAACAAAAATAATTTTTTAGTCCGTCGCCACCCAGCGTAATTACACTGCTATTAAAATGAAAAATGTAATCAAAAAAAACATAGCCAATTACAAGAAGTAAAATGGCTATATAACTACTATTTGTTTTTTTAAAAAACATGTTCATAACTTTAAAGAAGAAAGGCAGAATATTCCTACCATTCCATATTTGGATAAGCTCTTTGCAAATACTGCATTTCAGCTAAGATATAACCCAAATGTTCAGTATGCACTCCATTTTTACCACCTGTTTGCATCCAAGCAGCTGTAGGCATTTGCAAACCTGCTTCTTGAACAATGGTTTCTATTTGCTGCTGATACGTTTGCTGTAGTTGACTAACATCAACACCAATGCCTATATTATAGGCTTCTTTTTCAAGCTCATTCATGGTAAACATTTCACCAGTATACTCCCAACGAGCTTGTAATGCTTGTTGCATTTTTTCTTTACTAATATCGGTACCATCACCTAAACGGATTACCCATTCACTCGCCCATTTAATATGGTATTGCACTTCTTTCAATGACTTTTCTGCTATTGCGGCTAAAGTACTATCTGTACTTTTTAGCATAGCAGTGTACAATAAATATTGAAAACGATCAAAAAAGAAAGAACGCGCTACGGTATATGCCCAATCTCCATTTTCTTGTTCTACTAATAAACAATTTCTATAATCCCAAGCATCTCTCAAATACGCTAAATCATCTTCTGTAATGCTTAGCTTACTATTAATTTTTTCTTGTAATAAAGGAGCATTGAATAGCTGCGCTTTATCAGCTACTGACATATTATTAACAATAGTTGCAGCGTATTGATATAAAGAACGTGCTTGTCCTATTTGATCTAATGAAATATTCGTCAAGGCAATATCTTGTTCTAAAATAGGGCCTTTCCCACACAATGCCGCCAAACGTTGTCCCATAATGAGAACATTATCGGCAAGCTGCAAGGTATATTTTAAAGTTGTTACGGAGCTCATAGCTGTATCTTAAAACCTACATGTGCTTAAGCTCATCAGGCAAATTATAAAAAGTAGGATGACGGTAGATTTTATCTTGAGCCGGATCAAAGAATGCATCTGCTTCTTCAGGATTAGATGCATGTATATGTTTACTCTCTACCACCCAAATGCTAATTCCCTCCATACGACGTGTATATACATCACGTGCATTTTCAATAGCCATTTGAGCATCTGCAGCATGCAAACTACCTGCATGTTTATGATCTAAACCGGCTTTGCTTCTAATAAATACTTCCCACAAAGGCCATTCCTTATGTTCGTTGCTCATATCAATAATTTTAAGCTGCTTTTTTTGTTTTTCTTTTTTCTGCGTATGCACTTGCTGCTTCGCGCACCCACGCTCCATCTTCCCATGCTTTTACACGAGTAGCTAAGCGTTCTTTATTACAAGGTCCATTTCCCTTGACTACATTCCAAAACTCATCCCAATTTAATTCGCTAGAATCATAATGTCCTCGTTCTTCATTCCACTTAATATTCTCGTCTGGTAATGCTAATCCTAATAATCGAATCTGATCTACGGTAACGTCTATAAAACGCTGACGCAACTCGTCGTTAGTAAAACGCTTAATTCTCCATTCCATGCTTTTAGCTGTGTTTGGACTAACCGCATCAAGCGGACCAAACATCATGAGCGCTGGAGCCCACCAACGATTTAATGCATCTTGAGCCATTTGTTTTTGCACTGGAGTTCCCTTTGAAAGATTGAGCATAATTTCAAAACCTTGACGTTGATGGAAACTTTCTTCTTTACAAACACGCACCATTGCTCTTGCATATGGACCATAAGAGGTTCTGCACAAAGGCACTTGATTCATAATTGCAGCGCCGTCTACTAACCAACCTATAGCACCCATATCAGCCCACGTAATAGTAGGATAATTAAATATAGAGGAGTATTTAGCTACCCCCGTATGTAATTGATGCAACATTTGATCGCGCGTAATACCCAATGTTTCCGCAGCGCTATATAAATACAATCCGTGACCACCTTCATCTTGTACTTTAGCTAACAATACAGCTTTTCTTCTTAAAGAAGGTGCACGGGTAATCCAATTGGCTTCTGGCAACATACCAACGATTTCGCTATGTGCATGTTGTGAGATTTGACGAATCAAAGTTTTTCTATACTCATCAGGCATATAATCCTGAGGCTCGATCATGATTTCTTCATCTATTTTCTTTTGGAAAGATGCTTCAAAGGATACTTGTGTCATAGTTTTATTTATTAATACAAATATAAGTTAGTATTTGCTATTGGTAAATTGATTTTTATCACGATTTGTACTAAAACAGCTCATAAAGCCTCTTTGTTGAATTAATTAGCAAAAATAAAGCGTAAGGTTACACCGCCCGTTGTGGTAGTCATTGGGAATGAATTAGATACATAAGGGATCGTCTGTCTTCTATCATAGAAAAAACGCAGGGTAATTTTATCACTTACGATATAATCTGCCGACGGCGATATGGATATTACTTGCTGACCTCTACTAATTACAGATAGATTTTGCGCAATAAACGTATTAGTCGTTTTATCGTCTCGCAAACCGATATCTAATTTAATATTCAGGTCATTTTTCAACTTCTTCACACCAGCAATGGGAAAAGGCAATACGATGCCTTTAACACGCCAACCAGCACCAAAAACAAATTCTGCACTTTTCACTTCACTTACTTGATAATCGATCAGACTTAAACTTGAGGTTCTTGACTTTTTATACTCAATATGAAAAGTCATTTTATTTTTCAAGGCTAGGTCTACGCCCAATATAGGATTGAATTGCTCATTAATGGTAATATTGGGCACTTGATAAAAAGGTACTAAGTTATTAGAATTAGAATCTATAAAAGAAGGGAAGCCAATAGATAAAGCATCTCTGTAGAACAAAGAAGATACGAAGCCATTCATGGAAAGTGTGCCGGTGTAGGCATGATTAACTACTACATTGGTAAAGATTTCTTTCAATTTAGGCAGTTTTGCCAAGCCGGTATAAGAGAGTTTCCAATTAGGTAATGGTAGAAAATATTTAAATGGATTAGCTTTAATATGATCAACTTCGTTGTTCATTAATGGAATATCCTTAGCTGTTTTACTACTATATGCCGCTACAAAGGAAGGTATTAAAACAGCTTGCGAAAACTTAGTATATCCTTTGCTATATGCAGGATTGGTTGGGTCTGGCAAACCAGCTATATACGGATTATTAGCCCCCAAACGATTAGATACCGTAGCCGTGTTAGCTAAGAAAGTATTAAATAGTTCAGAGTTAGCCCCACCATCTTTAAACATGGATTTTACGCCAATATAACTCATCGTAAACGAACCTGTTTCATATGGATTGTTACGGTCAAATATGCCATCATTATTGACGTCTTTAAATAATTCACTGTGCGATTTTGAAAATGTTCTATTTAAAGATAAATCTACCCTTAGATCAGATATTGGCTCCAAGGTTCCCGTTATAGATAAATTTTGAGAAAAGGTTTGTCTGAGTTGTCCATTAAATAAAGTGTCTTTGCTCAAACGACCTAGGTTTGCTTGTTGTTCAAACCAAGAATTATTAGGTTGTCCGCCGAATACATAATTTAATCCTGGCTGCATCGATTGAGGATTTAAGCCAAGGGCAACTGAGCTATCCATAAAACCTGGCAATGTTGTACCACCAGTTTCTGTGTAATTTAAGGTTGCTCTTTTAATCATGGTTAGCAGCTTCCCAAAAAATCTTTTAACGCCCGTAATACTTGTTTGTGTTTGTCTTTTTTGTAAACGCGCTAACTTTTTCTCAAGTTTAATTTTTTGTTTTTCTGCCTTTACTAAAGCTAACTGCTGCTTACGCATAATTGATTTTAAAGAATCTAATTGCTTATTAGTATACTTCGCTATTTGCATTGGCGTTAGTTCAACTCCATTGATAATAATCTTATTTTTTTGTTGTTCCAATAGTTTTTTTGCTTCTTCAGCTTTTTGCAATTTAGTTTTTTCCTCTTCTTTTGCATTAGAGGCACTTTCTTTAGAGGACCCAGCTGTCGCAGTTTCTTTTGCTCCTTTAGCACCTTGTTTCTTATCGTCGGATGGAGCTGCATCCATAACTTCAAAAGGATTGTTTTTGCTAATTAAATTCTTAACCGAGTTTGGCAATTTAGCATTTGCATCTGTTCTTACAGGTTGTGAAAGCATACGCATCCATCTTGATTTGTTATAGAGTTGCGTAAAATTCATCTCTCCATTAATCTGAATATTTTGGGTGTTTGCAATAGTATTACCCAAGCTTGCAGCTATTCTCGAAGCTGCTGTCCAGTTGTAGGTAGTTCCGTAAGTCAATCGTAAACTTGTCCAATCAGTAAGCGGAAATTTATTCAAGGGTACGTTATAACTTGCATTGGCATTTTGCGTATACAAGGTATTACGACCGCCTGTTTGTAATAATTGAATTAAGGTATCTTGTTTTTCTTTAGTATCTATTCTACCAAAAGGTTCATCTATTCTAGAATTATTATTTGCATTTAAATCAAATGAAAGGGAGTTGGTTAATTGCCAACGAATCGTGTACGTTCTATTCCAAATAAAGTTCTTAAAATAGGTTGGATCTAATGGATAAGCAGCATCGCCAATAGTTCTCATTTGCGTTTCATTAAACACTCTGTTTAAATCTGTTCTAAATGTCAAAGTAGATGGAACTAAATTAAGATTAACATCTCTTACAAGTGCCCACCATTTTGATCTCGACTTGATTAACTTTTTAAATGGTTCTATAGGTTTTGATTTGATACTGTAGGTATAACCAATGCCCAATTTTTGTTGCGTAATTTCATCACGCTCTATAAGAGGATTTCTTTTAAATTGTTTATTATAGGAATAAGAAAAGTCGAAATTTTTTATGCTTAATGGCGAAACAAATTTTCTTTGTTTCTCCTGATTACCCATAATTCTAACGTTAGTAAAATTGAAGCTGAAAATGCTTGCGAAATCTTGTGCTGCATTTTTAATGCTATCACGTTGTGCTGATGAACTTGCTCTATTTAATTTATCAGCAAACTTCACATCTAAATCATAAGGGTCAAAGATAGGATTGCTTATCGTTGATGAATAGCCCACATAAAAAGGTAGTTGTACACCCCATTGTTTTGGCAATAGTTTACCTAAGCTTAAATTGGTAGATGCATCATATTGATAAAAATTATCTCTAAAGCGCTGGTTTAATTTTTGATCGATATTACCGTAACCTGTGGTATGCATACTACCGCTAGCACGCAAACTACCTAAATCTGCTAATTGAATATTCACTTTACCAGATGCTGCATAGCCAGGTTCTTGATTCATACCTGTCATACGCATTTCGTTAAACCAAACTTCTACACATTTAGCCAAACCATCATCGTTTGGTGTAGTGGTAGTTTTCTTTGGATTTAAAATGCCAAGCATAATTGTTTTTGCTTCTCCTACATTTGGATTACCAACAACTACAATCGTATTTCCTTTAGCATCAATAGATTGGTACGGAATAAAACTTGGCAAACCTGCATTATTACGCGCTGTTTTAGCCGCAACTAACAGATCTAATACTAATTCTAATTTATTCTTATCCGGCCATATTTGATAAGGGTCTGCTGTATTGTTAGGCGTAACGGTTAAAGGGATTTGATATTCATAATAGTTATTGGTAAAATCGCTACCGATACGTATAGCAGCACATACATCACCGTCTTTTAAAGGAGCTTGACCTAAGCGAGATTCTGCATGAATGAACATCTTCATCGTAGAAAACTGTCGCATATCTATACCTACTTCTTTATAAACCGCTCTTGCATCGCCATCTTTCAAACCACATACTTGCAATGATAAAGACTGCTCATTTAATTGAATATTTTGTCCGTTTGAAACTGCAGTTTGTTGACGGATGATACCTGGCGGCATAACATAATTTACTGGAGCACGTTGTCCATTTTCTTCTAAGCTAACAGAGGCAATTGCAAATTCAGTTGTTTTTTTATCAGCTTCTGGTATATTTTCACCAGGAGATTGTAAAGAAAAAAGATACTGACGCCATTGATTTCTTCCTAGTTCTAACCTAGCTAAACGAAGTACAACACTATCTTCAAAACCGTTTAAATATAATCGCATAAAACGAATAGATCTAAAATCAGCTATATTGCCAATCTTTTGTTGATACTCCCTAATAGGTATTTTAAATTGATACCAAGTTTCGGGCTCTGTATTGCCATTCGGTAATTTTACATTACTTACTTGCTTACTTACAATAAAGTTAGTACCCACTTGCATGTTGGGCTGTACATCTATACGGTATTGAAAGTAATCTTCTGATTCGCTCAAGGCATTATCACGATTGATATCTTCCGTTTCTGGCAAGGTAGTTGCTGCATTAGAAACGGCAGCATTAGCAGCAGGAATAGGAGAATTACCTTGAGGATTATTAAAGTATTTATAACGCGAGATTGCACTTACTGTGGGCTGATCAAAAACAGCATCTCTAAAATGCTTGAAATTGTCTGTTGCAGGATCGGCTATGGCATCTAGATATACTTTAGAACTTGTACCAAAACTTGCAGCTAATCGATCTAAATAAACTTTAAAAAACGCTTGCTCTTCTTCATCTGTTAATCCATCATAACCTACATCTTGTACTGCTCTTGCGCTTGGATCATTATCAAAGGAGCGGGTAATCTGTTGTTGAAATCGAGGAATATACCCCCAAATACTTTGATCTAATTGTGCTGGATTTTTAGGTGCGGCTATTCCATTCTCAAAAAACTTTCTTGAGTCTTTCATTACATCTTCTGAAACGTTTCCTAAGTTGATATACATAGAACCATTTGCAGATGGATTACTATTATTGATAAATGGATCTAACATCCAAAACTCTATAAATTCTACATTCGAAGCTTCAAAATCACTATACTCAATTGGTCGCATAATACCGCCCCATCTTGCTTGTGGGTCTTTCAAGGAACCATCTATATTTACATTTTGATCATCGAAATTATAAGGTCCACGTTGCTTAGGATAAAAACCAAGATCTAATGTAGTTAATGCATTTTGCAAAGTTGTATAGGATCTTTGTGGAAATACATCTTGCAATTGTACTAATCGAATATAATGTTGATTGACATCTTTTTTTACATTAGACGTGGTACCTCCAAAACTTGGATCTACCAATTGAGGCTCTATAAAATACCATGCCAATCGGGCTCTATTTCTTCCAATACTAAGTTTATTATTATCAGCTGCTTCTGGGAATAAAACACTACCATACTTGTTCAACGCATTAAGTGGAGTTGATGCTAATGACCATGATAACATGGGTGATTTCAAATCATAACTGCTTCTTGTACCTTCAAAATCATCAATATATACAGCACCTTCTGGATCAGCACCTGTATTAATTAATTTAGATGAGCCAGGAAAAATACCAGCGCCTTCAGCTGAAAAGGATAGGAATGACGGTGTAGTCGTTGCGTAAATAGGTAATTTATCTAATAATCGGGTTATGAGTTTAGATTCAGATTGGTAGTTGACATCAACACCTAATACCGTATTTCTAATTGGATCTTCGTTTATAATTGTTTTTTGGGTGAATGGACGTTCGGTTAATTTCATAACGGTTGAACCAATATTGAATTTTTCATTCAAATAATAATCCAAACGAATACCCATTAAGTTTTGTTGCTGAAATCCGAATGTGGCATTGTCTTCATATTGGATATTAATAGGAATGCCGGAACTTAAAATACCCGTATTGGTAATTTTAATTCTGCCCAAACCATAATCCATTTGAAAATCTATATTCTCTAGTAATCTTTGTCCGCCTGCAGTTACCGATACAGAGCCTTGAGGAATATTAAAACCACCTAAGAAAATTTCTGATGAAGAAGCTGATTTATAGGTACCTCTCATCATATATCTATTATTCTGCTGAAACTGACGAGCTATAGTTTTAGTAGAATCGTAAAGAATTTGATACAAATATTTGCGCTGCAATTGCGGTTCGTTAGCAACTGCTGGAAGCAAATCAGATCCAAAGGGTTCTAATACGGGGAATATCAATTTACCTTGTTGGGTGTTGATAGTCAATCCTTCAACAAAATCAAAAACACCATCGGGCGATGGGTCATTTTGAGGATTTAAACGATCTAGATTTAAAACACTAATTAAAGGAACGCCTGCCTTTACGCCTTCAGGTAAATATCTTTTTTCTCCCCCACCTGGATCTTGGAATAAAATATTTAATCTAAAATCTTCTTTTGAAATTCCATATCCACCTAAAGCATATATATTCTTCATCATCAAATTCCAAATCGGCAACTGAGGTCTTGCAGATGTTCCTTTCAATAACTTCATGTACAAGACCTTAGTATTGGTAGAATCGGGCGGAAGATCCTCTGCGAATTCACCCACCTGAAAAACTTGACCATTATACGTATAGCGATAAGATACCGCCAATATATCATCTGGATTTAATTGCGTATTTAAAGAAATGTAGCCTAACTGTGTATTAAAGGAATATTCACTTGTCGCTAATTTCCTTGCGGTCGTGCGTTCAAAATCTAATCCTTGTTTAAAACCTAAAGCTAAGGCAGCACTCGTTGCATTACTTTGCAAACGCGCATTACTTGTTTGCATGATCATATCATACAAGGTATTAGCTCTATTGTCCGGATATACTGGCTTAGCTGCATTAGCTATACTAACATTATAAGGTTTCTGTTCTCCCAAATCCATGAAGGCCAATATATCGCGAACACCTTCTACTGCTCCCGTACGATTGGTAACCCAAACTTCAATTTTATTAATAGTAACTAAGGAATTGATTAATGGATAGTTCTTTAAACTGGTATTGTATTGATCTTTAAAATACTGACCTAATAAGAAATGTCTATTTTCTTCGTAATCATCAGCTTTTGCAGAAAAGGTTTGTGCTTGTCCACCACCTTGTATAGTTAAGCTTTGTTTTTTTGATTTTTGTTGCGAAACAACACCTGTTACCCATAACTTTCCAAATTGTAATTGTGTTTTTAATCCAAATAGCGATTGAACACCTTTGATTAAATTACTTTTTAATGGGAAACTAATATTACCGGCTTCAATCTTTTTAATGATCTCATCATCTTTACCCGTGTAATCTAATTTTTGAACGTTCTGAAAATCAAAAGTTGCTTTGGTATTATTGCTGATATTGAATTTCATTTTATCGCCAATAGCCGCAATAAAATTGATATTCATTTGCATATCAAAATCGAAGATGCCATACTTTTGAGCACGTTGGGTAAGTGCTGGGTTTTTAATGTTTTGCCAATTACCACCAAATCTCACATCTACATTTCCTTGCGGCCTTACGGAAATAGAACTACCTCCAAAGATGCGATCAAATATCCCATCTTTATACATGACTGGTAATTGTGGTTTCTTCTCAAAAAGCGCCAAGGCATCTAATCTTCTTCTCCAATAAGCTTGCTCATCTTGCTTGGCTTTGAATTTCAAATATTCTTCTCGAGTAAGATAGGTGGGTGTTCTAAAAAAACGTCCTCCAATTTTCTCAATAAAATAATAATTACCATCAACTGGGTCATATTCTATTTGCTTTGAGAGGTTAGAAGGATCATTTAAATCAAAACTGGGTGTTTTTTTACCTGTTATAGGATCCCCATTACTATCATCTATTCTAAACTTTAATGCACGATTAGCATCTTTTTGAGTACTATCTTTATCGGCAGCAAAAACGGAGGGATTATGATATAGCAAGAAAAGGATTGTTGATACAACAATCCATTGTCTATTTTTTATATTTTTATTATTCGTTCTTCCCGACACTAAACACTTCATGTTTAAATCCTAAATTAATCTTAACGCTTGTTTTATTATTTCTTCAATGGTGAGCGAGGCTATACCATCTATTTTATTTAGTGCATTTTCAGCAGCCACTTTATTAATGCCTAAATTTACTAAAGCTATTAACGCATCTTGCTCAATAGTATTGTGTATTTTAGTCGTATTTGAAGAAGAATTTTTATCTATTTGCAATTTCCCCTTTAATTCTAAAATAATTCGTTGAGCCGTTTTAGAACCAATACCTTTGACCCGCTCTAGAGTCTTAGCATCTTCCGTTGAAACGGCTCTTTCCAATTCTTCAGGTGTTAAAGAAGATAAGATAATACGAGCTGTTGCAGCTCCTACTCCATTGATATTCAATAGTTGACGAAAAGTTTGTCGCTCTTGCTCGTCGGCAAAACCATACAATACCCAAGCATCTTCACGTATTTGCAAATGCATCCAAAGGAGGCAGGTATCTAAATGTTGTATCTTAGAAAAGGTCTGTAAGGTGATATGAATTTCATATCCTACACCGCCTGCTAGCAGATGCAACATAGAGGGTGATTTGTAAACTAAATTTCCTTCAAGAAAGGCAAACATACATCTTCAATTTATTACTTGCAATTTACATCAAATAGTTGATTCTATTGCAAAAAAAAGCGACAAGAGCATCTTGTCGCATGAGTTTAAATGTTCTTTTAAAGGGATTACCACCATTGATTCCATCTGCTCGATAAACGGTAAATAAAAGTGATAGATAGGGTTGAATAGGCATCTTTATCTGCACTATTCCCTCTTTTATCACCCACATTTCTTTGGTAATTGGGAATTAGCACCCAAGTCTTATCATAAATATCTGTTGCAATGGCCGCTTTTTCTGGACTTAAACTAGCTGTAAATACTTGTGGATTCACATATTTATCGCTTACATCATCCAATAAATCGGTCATCGTCATTCTATAAATATACTCCACTCCTAATGATACTTTGTGATTTAAATCCCATCTCATACCAAAACCCATAGGAATTGCTACTTGCCATAGGCTTGGCAAAGCTGCACTGGTAGCACCTGTAGTACTTAAGCCTACGCCTTCCGTGTGTAAATCAATTAAATCTACCCATTGTTCTCTTCTTGTAGCTCTGTTAATGTACAATCCTTGTGGTTTGTAGTGGAAAATACCAATTCCTCCTGTAATATAAGGCTGCATGCGTCTTCTAGATCGATTCGATTCTGTATTCATTCTAAAAGGAGCATATTCAAACATAATATTACCTTCCCAAATATTGGTTCTCACATTTAAATTGCGATAATAACGTTGAGCTGCGTCCTCTTCCATGCTTTTAGCTTTTTTAGCTAAATCTTCATTAAAATTATCAGAGGCGTATAATTTTCCATAATTCACACCAAAGCGAAGCGAAAAAGCAGGTACAAAGGTATATCTGAATAATAATCCACCCATGAAGGTTAGATTTTTCTTATAATTCGAATTCATGTAATGATCCATAGAACTTGCAGTGCCAATATCACCCCACAAATCTGATAAACCGATGGTAGTACCCAATGAAAACCCGGGTGCTTCAGAATAATAATCTTCAATTTGTGCACGCACAACTGAGCTACTTATGATAAATAAACTGAATAATAGTATTAGTTTTTTATTTATTCTTTGCATGTGCAAATTATTTTTAAAAATACAAGTTATCATTTTTTATGGTAATTATTATAGGATTTTGAAAAAAAATTAAGCGCCCTTAAAGCTGGCTTTTCTTTTTTCTATAAATGCGCTAATACCCTCTTTTTTATCTTCTGTATCGAAACAAGCACCAAATCGATCTATTTCTTGTTGCAATCCATCTGGGGCACCAATAGCTGCTTGGTTTACCAAATGAATAATATGGCTAATTGCGATAGGTGCTTTTGTACAAATTTTTGTCAAAATGCTCTTTGCTAAGGGTAGTAATTCCTCTTTTGGCACCACATGATTAACCAGCCCCAATTGTAATGCTTCACTTGCAGTAATCATATCGGCTGTCATCAGTAATTCCATCGCTTTCCCTTTGCCAATTAATTGCGTCAATCGTTGCGTACCACCATAACCCGGAATTAAACCAAGATTTACTTCTGGCTGACCGAATTTTGCTTGTTCGCTTGCAATTCTAAAATGACAAGCCATAGCCAATTCGCAACCTCCACCCAAAGCAAAACCATTAACTGCAGCAATGATGGGTTTAGGGAATTGCTCAATTTTGTCGAATACTAGAGCAGCACCCACGCTTGCAAGAGCTTTCCCACCAGCAGATTGTAATTCCGTAAACTCGGTAATATCTGCTCCTGCAACAAAAGCTTTCTCTCCAGCACCAGTTAATATTACCGCCTGCACAGAAGTATCCATTTTTGCAGCATCTAAGGCAGCACCTAATTCTTGAATAAGATCTTTATTTAAGGCATTCATTTTTTCAGGACGATTCATTGTAATCGTACAAATACCTTGTTCTGTATGTGTTAATATAGTTTGATACATAATTGCTTTATTTAAAATAAATCTGATCGGTTACTATTTACCCACTCATGGATATAATCTGCAATAGCTGCTGTGCTGGTACCCGGCGCAAATAGTTTACCTACACCTAATGCTGATAATGTTTCCATATCTGCATCTGGAATAATACCTCCGCCGGTAAGTAAAACCCTATCTAATTGTTTAGCTTTCATTGCTTCCATTATTTTAGGGAAAACAGTCATATGAGCACCGCTCAAAATACTCACACCAATAGCATCTACGTCTTCTTGTAAAGCAGCATTTACAACCATTTCCGGTGTTTGTCGCAAACCTGTATAGATGACTTCCATACCTGCATCACGCAAGGCAGCAGCAATAACTTTTGCACCTCTATCATGCCCATCCAATCCTACTTTTGCCACTAATACACGTATTGGTCTTTTCTTTGTATTCATAGAACTCCATTTTTCGAGGGTAAAAATACAATTTATAACTGATTTATAAGCCACCCTAAGAGCCTAAGTCCCAATTAATTGGTACCTATAAAAAATGCATGGCTTTTGGCCATGCATTTCAATTTGATACTTGTCAAATATTATTTTACAAAATTTGATACTTGTGCTTTTTTTGCTTTTACCCAATCTTTAAATTGGAAACTCAACAAACACATTACCGGCACTAGTATAAGGGTTAAGAAGGTAGCAAAGGATAAACCATAAATCATAGTCCATGCTAATGGGCCCCAAAATGCTACGCTATCGCCTCCAAAATAAATATGCGGATTCCATTCGCTCAACAACGTTGAGAAATCAATATTCATACCCACAGCTAATGGAATTAAACCCAATATGGCTGCAGTAGCGGTAAGTAATACCGGCGTCATACGCGTTCTGCCGGCTTCTAAAATTGCCGCTCTTGGATCCATGCCTTCATGTAATTTACTATCCATAAACTCCACTAACAAAATACCATTTCTTACTACAATACCAGCTAGAGCTACAATTCCAATACCACTCATTACTATAGAAATATCGGTTTTAAATAAACCGCAGCCCAACATTACACCAAATACACTGAATATAATTTCTGTCATAATTATAATGGTTCTGCTAAACGAATTGAATTGCATAACAAGAATTAAGAAAATCAACGCTACCGCAATAAACATGGCATTACCCAAGAAGCCCATAGTTTCAGCTTGTTCTTCTTGTTGTCCGCCCATTTTTAATTGCACACCACTCGGCGTATTAAAATCTTTAATGGCTTCAGCAACAGAAGCAACTACTTCATTCTCATTATAACCCGTCAATACATTTGAGGATAAAGAAATAATTCGTTTTTGATTCTTACGTTTTATACCACCATACGTTGTAGCATAATCGATAGTAGCAAAAGAACTTATTGGTATAGTTCTTACAATACCCGTTGCCATATCTCTAAACGTAATGGGCATATTTCTCACGGCATCAATATTATCACGCTGATCTTTTGCTAAGCGTAAGGTAATAGGATAATCTTCATTAGCATCTCTATAACGAGACACCTCTTTACCAAATACCGCCGTACGCAATCCCATAGCTACTTGATAAGTATTCATACCTTCAGCATTCATACGTTGACGATCTAAATCAAAAACAATTTCAGGATTGCTCGATTGGAAATCACTTCTCAATTCTTCTACTCCAGGGATCTGTTTTAATTTCAATTCACGTTTCAAACGATCTGCTGTACGAACTAATGAATCTAAATTGTCTCCGCTTATTTCTATCACAATTGGCTTCGGCAATGGCGGACCACCTTGTTCTTTGTCTACGGTTATTTCTGCACCTGGTATACCCTTAACCGCTTCTCTAATTTTCATCAAACAATCATTGGTATTGCCGCCATCGCGTTCTGCAAAAGGTACATAAGCAACGGTAACTTTACCTTTGTTTGGAAATTCCCCTACCTCACCACTATTCGGATCTACAGCACCCACTGTAACATTAGAAATTATGGATTTAACCATAGGGTTAAACTTATTGTGAGTAGGATCCATTTCAAGTGCTTTATACACTTTTGTTTCAATCGATTTTAGCACTTCGTTAGTATAAGCTTGATCGGTACCTACTGGCATGTTTAAGTATACGTAGGTAAAATTAGGCTGACCACTAGGAAAGAAAACTACATTAGGTTTTCTTATGCCAACTATTACTATTGAAAAAATACAAATTACAAATGCAATACCTAATACTTTGAACGGATGATTTAAAGATCGATTCAAAATCCTAGTATACCAATCTTGGAAAGCTGGCCATGTTTTATTTTGAAAAGTATGAATCCATTTCTCTAAAACAAACTTCTCCAACAATACAAAACCGTATAACAACAAAATAAAATTACCGAACGACCAAGAACGAGTAATATAGCTCAACAAAATAATGGTTGCCGCTATAATCATAATGATTTTATCTTTCTTAGTAAATACTCTTTCACCGGTATCGTTTGGATTATGAGGCTTCATAAAATCAACAGCAAAAACTGGATTGATGATATAAGCAACAAATAAGGAAGCTAATAATGTAATAATTAATGTAATTGGTAAATAGAACATGAATTGCCCAATAACACCACTCCAAAACGCTAATGGAATAAATGGAATTAGGGTGGTTAATGTTCCGGAAAGAACAGGAAGAAAGACCTCACCTGTTGCCAATTTAGCTGCTTTCTTGATAGGCATTTTGCCATTATCAAAAATACGATGCGTATTTTCGATTACAACAATTGCATCATCTACTACAATTCCAAGTGCTAAAAGGAAAGAGAATAATACAATCATATTTAAAGTAAAACCAATGGTAGGCATTACTAAAAATGCAATAGCACAAGACAAAGGCACTGACAAAGCCACAAATAAGGCGTTAGACACACCCATGAAGAACATTAGAATAACCGTAACTAGAATAAAACCAATAATAATGGTATTGATTAAATCATGTAATGTATTACGTGTTGTTTCTGATTGATCTCCTGTAACCACCACCGATAAATCGTTTGGCAATTCTTGAACTTGCATATCCTCTAATAAAGCATTGATTTTATCAGATGCATTGATAAGATTCTGACCACTTGCTTTTATAATATTTAAGGTAATTACATTTTTACCATAAAGTCGTGCATAACTTTTTTGTTCTTGGAAGGCATCTTTGATTTCTGCTATATCTCTTAAATAAACGGCTTTACCAAAAGCATTCTTAATAATAATTTGCTGAATCTGATCTACCGATTTAAATTCATTTTTAATACTTAAAATACGCTTTTGATTATTCATGCTTACCTGACCAGGCGTAGCCGATAAATTCTCTGCAGCTACACCGCGCTCAATATCATCAAAACCGATACCTGCAGCTTGCATTTTATACAAATCTACATTGATTTGTATTTCTCTTTCTAATGCACCAACTAAATCAACACGCTTAATTTCTTTTAAAGCTTCAATTTTATCTTTTATCTTATCTGCATATTTTTTCAACTTATTGAGGTCGTAATTACCAGATAGGTTGACATATAAAATAGGTAATTCAGACAAGTCGATATCTTTTACTTCCGGCTCGTTTGGCAAATTTTTAGGCAAGTCTTTTTTTGCTTTATCTACCGCATCTTTTACATCACGCTTGGCTTTATCTACTTTTACATCGGTATTAAATTCTACAATAACTACAGAGTAATCTTGAAAGGAGTTACTCGTTACTTTTTTAACCCCCGTAAGGTTTTTAACTTGCTTTTCTATTTGCTTAGATACCAAATTCTCCATGTTTTCTGGAGAAGTGCCCGGATAAATGGTTTGTACAATAATTTGCGGCAATTTAATCTCTGGAAATTGTTCTTTCGGTAATTTTAAATAGGCCGATAAACCCGCTAGGGTAATAATAATGGTAAAAATATAAATAGCTGTTCTATTATCGATAGACCAACTCGACGGCTTAAACTCTTTAAACATATCTTTCATAAATAAATTATTTAATTGTTACAGGTGCTCCATTATCTAATTCAGCAAAACCTTCTACAATCACTCTGTCACCTGCTTTAAGTCCCGATAATACTTCCACTTTACCGTTATAAAGATTTCCTAATTTTAAGAATACCGCCTTAGCTTTTTTATTTTCTTCGATATAAATCAAATCGCCTTCTGCTGTTTTTTGAACAATTGAAATAGGAATAACTATAGCACTTGGATTTTTATAATTTGTAATCTGCATCTTACATGACATGTTAGGATGTAACAATTTGTTTTGAGGCATACTCACTTCTACGTGGAAAGTTCTTGAAGCATTATCTACCGCTTGTGATACGTAACTTAATTTTGTAGCTATACTATCATTAATATCAGGCAATACCAATAAAACAGCATTTCCAGTTTTTACTTTACCCAAATAATTTTCACCAAGATTAGCTTCTACCTTTAGTTTATCAAAACTCACTACACGAATACCCGTTTGTGCAGGACCACCACCTGGCTGTGCTACATCTCCAACTTTCAAGGTAACTGCATCGATAGTACCCGTTATTGGTGATTTAATTTTATACATATTTAATTGTGCTTGTAATGCATTCTTTTGCTTAGATGCACTTTCATATTGCGCTTTTGTTTCCAATAGCTTTATTTCAGAACCTATATTTTGAGCATATAATTTTTGCAAACGATCATATGCTGAGCGTGCGAACGATAAAGTAGCTTCTACTGCTTGAATTTGTTGCTCTAATGCACTAGCATCTAGCGTTGCTAAAACCTGACCGCTACTAACATGTTGTCCTGGCTTAACAAAAATTTTGGTTACAGTACCTGGAGCTTGTGGAGAAGCTAGTACATTTTGCTCACCCGTTACCTGCGCCTGAATATCAATATTTGCAACAAATGCTGTAGGTGTAATACTCATAACGGATACATCCGTTGACTTTCTAACTTTACTACTCGTTTCTTTTGCTTCTATTGCTTTTATTTGCTCATCCAAAGCTGCTCTTTCTGCTTTTAGCGTTGCTAAACTTTTTTGTTGTTCTTGTTTACATGCAAATAATAAACTACTTGCTATAACTACTACGATTATTTTTTTCATACTATTTATTTTTGAACGATTATTTTAATAAACCTAAAGATTTTTGTAAGTCAATTTTTGATATAAATACATTTAATAAAGCACCATAATAATTAGATTGTGCTTCTCTAAGTGCAGATTCAGCTTGAACCACTTCAGTATTACTACCAACACCCGCTTCATATTTTTTCTTAGACAAATCAAATACCGATTGTGCAAGATTCACATTGGTTTTTTGGCTTTCTAAGGCTAAAAAATTATTTTTCAAATTAGTACTCGCTTGCTCTTGTTCTAAATCGATCGCCTGTGATAAGGTGGCTAAATCATTTTTAGTTTTTTCTAAAGCAAATTCTGCTTGCTTTAATTTATTTCTACGTTGAAAACCATCAAATAAAGGCACATTTGCTTGAATACCCCATAAAGAAGAAAATATATATTTACTTCCAAACAAATTTTTAAACTCAGACGTTGCATAATTATAGCCTGCATTACCAAATGCTACAATAGTAGGCATTGCAGCCCATTTATAGCGCTTAGCATCTAACTTATTCAGATTTAATTGAGTACTTACTAAATTATAATCTAATCGATTTTCGTATTGAAAATTTGCTTTATCAATACTAGCAGCTAATTGTTTTATATTCGCTTCATCTACTTTTTGAACCGCTAATTTTTGTTGCATCGGCATACCCATTTGGAATTTTAATAACTGAATACTCAATTCTACAAAATTGGATAACTTAATTTTTTCTGTTTCAATATTGTTATAGGTTACCGCCATTCTATCTACATCCAACTTTTCAACTAAACCACTTTTGTACATGGCTTCTACATCATTTTTTAACTTCTTTATGTTTTCTGTAGTTTGAGCTAATAAAACTAAACGCTCTTGCGCAATTTGTACATTATAATAAGCTTTTGATACATCCATTCTTACTTGCTCTATACTTCTCTTCGTATTGATTTCGTATAAACCCATTAGTGTTTTTCTGGCTTCTAAGGCTACCGCAACACTTCCGTCAAACAAAATTTGAGAAATACTACTACTTAAATTACTTCCATATTTTGGGGTAAACTCCACTGCCACAAAACCACCAGGCTGCCCAAAGAATGCACCTGGAATAAAACTTTGAGGAATATCAATAAACTCTTGATACTTTCCATCTACAGATAGCTTAGGAAAAGCCAAGCCCTTTACCTCATTATTTTTTGCTTTTCCTATAGCCTCGTCAAAACGAGCATTTTTAATTGAATTTCTGTTCTTGATGGCAAAATCTATACAATCTTCTATAGACATCGTTGGATCTTGTTGCGCATACAAGGGCATTGCTGATATACCTAAAGCAAATGCCATCAATAGCGATTTTAAATAAGTGGTGTGGTTCATAGTTTATGCTTGTATTTTTTTATAGTTGTCGTAAAGTTGTCTTCCTTTTTCTGTTACAATTCCATACATAAAATGATCTAAAAGTTCTCTTTCAATAGAATAGAAAGCGTTGCTTAGATGGTTGATAGCATTAGAAGATTGCAATAGCCATAAGGTAAACTCTAGCCTAAAGAAAGCCATGACATCAATATTCATATCCGATCTATAAAGCCCTTCTTCAATTCCTTGTTGTAAATTTTGCTTAATCGTTTCTAAATCTTTTTCCAATAATGTTTTCTTAAACATCAAAAAGGCTTCCGTGTAATATTTCTGTAACTCTAATAAGGCAATAGGATTAATCTCTTGATGCATTTTTTGAATATCATCGGTAACTAAGACCATTGCTTCAACTGCATTGCTAGCTTTTTTAATGTGTTGCAAACAACGCTCAAATTTTATGGTATGAAAATGGGTAACAGCAGCAACGATGATATCTAATTTAGTTTCAAAATTTTGATACAAAGTTTTTTTAGATACTCCAGCATGGCGTGCAATATCATCCATCGTTATGGTTTTAAAACCAAAACGAGTGAATTGCTCTGCTGCAGAATTCAATATTTTATCTAAAATACTTGTAGGCATAATTGCGGCGCAAAACTACGGAAACTATTTTTAATTAAAAAGTTTCCTAATTGTTAATTATTTCAAATTTTATAGCCTCCCCTCACTTTTGTATAACAAATTAGTAGTAAAATTGCAGTATCGTTAACCTTAAAATCAACACATTATGAGAATTTTAAAAGAATTTAAAGACTTCGCCTTAAAAGGAAATGCTATGGACTTAGCCATAGGGATTATTATTGGAGCAGCTTTCGGGAAAATTATTAGCTCTTTGGTAGAAGATGTATTAATGCCCTTTATCGCCATTTTTACAGGCGGAGTATCCTTCAAAGAATTGTATTTTGCCACCGATGGCAAACATTATGAAAGTTTAGCCAAGGCAAAAGAAGCAGGTGCTAACATCATTAGTTATGGCAATTTCATTCAGTCAATAGTTGATTTTACTATTATTGCCTTTTGTATCTTCATGATTGTTAAGTTAATTATTACCCATAAAAAGAAAGAAGAAGAAGAAGCAGTAGTAACCATAAGCTCTACGGATGTACTCTTAACTGAAATTAGAGACACCTTAAAAAACAAATAAAAAATAAGCAGAATTAGCTTAATTTTACGGCTATAACAATGATGCTACAAAATACGATATATCAATCTTTTTGTCAATTGAAAGCGGCTCAGCAGCATGCTTTTGCGGTATTAATTGATCCTGACAAAAAAACAGCTTCTCAGATTGCAGCTATAGCGAAAACTTGCGAAGATGCTCAGGTAGAATATATCTTTATTGGTGGCAGTTTATTAGTAAAAGAAACCACCCAGCTTTGTATAAACATTTTGAAATCAACTACCTCAATACCCTTGTTAATTTTCCCAGGTAGCCCATCTCAAGTTTGTGAACAAGCTGATGCCTTATTATATCTAAGTTTAATTTCTGGAAGAAATCCTGAACTGCTGATTGGACAACATGTGCAATCAGCAGCTTTGGTAAAAGCTAGCGGTTTAGAAGTGATCCCTACTGGATATATGCTCATCGATGGAGGAAATGCCACAACGGTATCCTATATCAGTCAAACCTTGCCCATTCCTCAAGATAAAGCCGATATAGCTCTTTGTACTGCTTGGGCAGGCGAAATGCTTGGACTGAAAACGATTTATATGGATGCAGGTAGTGGTGCTAAAAACCCGATTTCTGAAACCCTAATTGCTAAAGTAAGTAGCCAAATACACGTACCTTTAATTATAGGTGGGGGCATTAAAACAGCCGAAAAAATAGAGGCCAACTGTAGAGCAGGCGCTACTATCAATGTAGTAGGCAATGCCATAGAAAAAAGCCCTTCCTTAATTATAGAAATGGCACAAGCTACCAAAGAGGCTAAAAGTTTTGCCAACTAATTTGGTAGGAATAAAAAATAGTTGTACTTTTGCAGTCCTTTATAAAAATCAAATTCAAATAAAGAAGTAAAATATATTTTATGAAACGTACTTATCAACCGCACCGCAAACGTCGTAAAACTGTTCATGGTTTTCGTAAAAGAATGCAATCTGCTAATGGACGTAAAGTTTTAGCATCTCGTAGAGCTAAAGGTCGTCATAAGCTGACTGTTTCTGATGAAAAACGCTTAAAATAATAGTTGCATGACAGCTGCTCGTTGTACTTTTCAAAAATACGAACGGCTTAAAAAAGCACAAGACATTGATTCGCTTTTCCAAAATGGGAAAGCGTTTTCTATTTTACCCATTAAAGTACTTTATGCTATAAAAGAGCAAAATACAGCTTCAGCAAGTTGTAAAGTAGCCTTTGCTGCTCCCAAAAAATTATTTAGAAAAAGCGTTGAGCGACAAAGCATTAAACGTCATCTTAGAGAAGCCTATAGGCTTAATAAAGCCTCCTTCATAGAAGCCTTGCCTCCATCTATAAGCATTCAAATTATGTTTTTGTACGTGCAAAAACCTTCCGTTGAAAAAGTCGTTGATTGGAATGATGCTTTTAAAAAAATACTTGCTGAATTACTTCGTAAAATTAATTCACATGAGCCTAGTTCAACTTCTCACTAAACCGATTGAATGGGTACTTACAGGCCTCATCCATATATATAAATACGCCATTTCTCCATGGCTAGGCAATCATTGTAGATATACGCCTACTTGCAGCACCTATTGTATTGACGCTATAAAAAAATATGGCCCCTTCAAGGGTACTTGGTTGGGCTTAAAAAGAATTGCCTCATGCAATCCCCGAGGTGGCTCTGGTTATGACCCCGTAAAATAATTATAGACAACTTTATTAGTATATTTGAACCTAACTAATGGATACATGATTTATAAATTCAAAGAAGCACATCCTATTATAGACCCAAGCGCTTATGTACATCCACAAGCAACTGTAATTGGCAGCGTAAAAATCGGTAAAGATGTTTTTATAGGCGCAAATGCTGTTTTGCGTGGCGATTTTGGATCAATAATCATTGAAGATGGTTGTAATGTTCAAGAAAACTGCACCATACATATGTTTCCCGGCACTACAGTGCATTTGCAAGAAAATGCGCATATAGGTCATGGTGCTATTATTCATGGCGCTACGGTTGGGAAAAATGTTTTAGTCGGAATGAATGCTGTAATTATGGATGATGTATGCATTGGCGAAAACAGTATAATAGGCGCTTTAGCTTTTTTACCCGCTAAAATGGAAATACCCCCACTTAGTTTAGTTGTAGGCAACCCTGCTAAAATAGTTAAAGAGGTAAGCCAAGAAATGATAGCCTGGAAATCAGCAGGAACAAATTTATATCAATCTTTGCCGGCTTTATATCAAGAACATTTAAACGCCTGCGACCCTTTACCTTTTGGTGATTTAAATACTAACGAATCATTTCCCACTTATGAAATTTGGGAATCGATAAAACAAAAAAAAGCTGCACAATAAGTGCAGCTTTTTTTATTTCTTTACTAAATCGGCAACAAACTTAGAAATATCATTTAATTTTTCATAATTTAATTTGTAGTGTATAAACTTACCATCACGATCTGTAATAACAATATTTGCTCTTCTTAAAATTGCTAAGTGTTGAGATGCTACAGATTGCTCTAAACGAAGTTTGACATAAATATCAGTAACATTCATGCGTTTATTTTCGTCTAACAATTTTACGATTTGTTGTCTCAATTTGTGATTGATAGCTCTCAATGTCATTGCTGCACTTTTAATTGCAACAAAGTCTAACTTAGTGGTTTCTTTCGTTTGCTCATGAGAAATCAGCAACGAATTAGATGTGGTTGTTTCCATTAATTTTAATTAAATGTTTAATAATAGTGCTTGCTTGAATGCAAATATATCAATTTTTATAAGAAATTCATTAAGCATTACATAAATGTTATAATTTATGCTTTTACAAAGACGTCTTTTAAATACAATGCTTTATTGTCGGTTAAAGATTGAAACGTACAGAATTGCTGAAAATATTGATTCCATTGCTTTATGCTAATACTAACTGTTTTTTTAAATACTTGAGTGCAATTTATAGAATTAAAATCAAAATTTATGTTTGATTGTATATATATATTTTTAACTGCATAGTTTTCAAGGGTTTGAATGAAATCGGCGAGTAAGGCATGTTTACCCGCCTCTACGAATTGACCATTTTCATTGGCAATTTCAAAAAAAACTTCTTGTTCTCTTGCTTTTAAAACAGTACAATAATAACCATCTAGAGCAGCTTTTTCTTGAATCCATTGATAATTTAATAAGGTGAGCGCCGAAAAATAATGAACGGGTATTTGTTTTGCAAAACCTAAGCCTTGAGCGGTGGCAATACCTACACGTATGCCAGTATAAGAGCCAGGTCCAGCACATACAGCTACTGCTGCAAGTTCTTCAAAACTGCAATGCTGTTCTTCAAGTAAACTAGCTATCATAGAATTAATAACAGCCGCATGTTGTCGCTCTATAGAATGGCAATGCACAAGCAATTGCTCGTTATAAAACAAACCCAATTGACAACTATCTTGTGTGGTATCAATAAATAAAATGGCAGACATTGTAGCGCAAATGTACGGAAGCTAATATATTTGTAGTTATGAAAAAGAAAATAATTAATACAGCAGCTGCCCCGCAACCTATTGGGCCATATAACCAAGCTATTTTGGTAGATGAAACCTTATATATTTCTGGCCAGATTGCTTTAGACCCAAATACGGGCAACTTAATGACAGATACTATTGAACAGCAGACTCATTTAGTTATGAAAAATCTTCATGCTATTTTAGAAGCGGCGGAAATGAATTTTGGTCACGTTGTAAAAACTACCATATTCCTTATGGATATGAACGATTTTGCAAAAGTAAATGAAGTTTACGCCAGTTATTTCGAAAAAGATTTTCCTGCTAGAGAAACCGTGCAGGTAGCCGGTTTGCCTAGAGGTGTAGCAGTAGAAATTGCTATGATTGCATGTAAATAAAAAAAGGCTCTATTTAAATAGAGCCTTTTTTAATGCAAAGAATAAATATTATAAATGTGTAAATTTCTTTGTTTCTAATAATTTACCTTGATTATCAAATATTCTCAAGAAATACATTCCAGTAGGTGCATTATCCATATCTATTTTTTGAACACCATTAGATACGTTATATACACCAATTGTTCTGCCAATTAAATTGGAGATCACCATTGTTTTAGCACCTAATGATGGGTCTATAGAAATATTAACAACATCGCGAGCTGGATTTGGGAAAATTACAACAGCATCATTTACACGACTGATGGTATTTACTCCTAATGGATCTTTTGTCATTTTATACCAAATAGTTTTGTTTGGCAAACCTGTAGATTTTATCAATAAAGAGAAATAACAAACTGAATTATTAGCTGCTGCAGCATTGCTAACACTTACTTTAAAATCAGCTGACAAGCCCGCTGGGATGGTTAATTGCGTTTGCCCTATTGGCCAATTGTAACAATTTCCATTTGAAGAACCATTTACTAAATCACAAATTCCAGTAACTGACCAACCACTTGGTGCATATAAAGTACCTTCCCAAGTGATATCTAAACTCGATAAATTTGATGTATTGGTAATGCCATTATGCACATCAGCAGTGCCATTTACACTAGCATAGGTAGTGTCATGTGCTACAGTAAAACCTTGAGCAAAACCTTGAGCAGAAGCCAAGCATAGTCCGATAAAAACAATAATTCTTTTCATGCTAAAAATATTTAACTATCTCAAAGTTACACTTTTTACAATAATTAAACAAAATAAAGCGCATTTTAACATGGGTTTGCGTTCATATTTTTATAATATTGCCCTATAACCCAAATAATAGTGAACCTATGAAAAAGCTGCTTGCTACGTTTAGCCTTCTTTCAAAAAAACCTTTTGTAGCTGGATTTGCAGTTGCAACACTTCTTTTGCTATCTCTCAATGCCAAAAAAGTAGATTCTTATTTTGAGTTTTCTAAAAATCTAGAAATATTCACCACCTTATTTAAAGAACTGGACACGTACTATGTAGATCCTATAGAGCCCGGCGAATTGGTAAAAACTGGCATTGACGAAATGCTCAATAAATTAGACCCTTATACCAATTTTATTACCGAAGCAGATATTGAGGATTATGAGTTTCAGACAACAGGTAAATACGGAGGCATAGGCACTACGATGCGAAAAATGGGCGATAAAATAATAGTAGGCGAACTTTATGAAGGCACCCCAGCTACTAAAGCAGGCTTAAAAGTAGGCGACGAAGTATTAAAAATAGATCAGCAGGAACTTAATGGTAAATCAATTGACGATGTTAGTGTTTTACTTCGAGGTGCACCCAATACAAAAGTAACGCTTGTAGTTAAACATGCTAATGCTAAAACAGAGAGCATTACCATCACTAGAGAAACTATCAATATCTCTAGCATCCCTTGTGCTGCTTTAATTGGCACTAATAAAGCTATTGCATATGTAAAACTCACCCAGTTTACCCCTAATTGCAGTCGCCAACTAAGAGAACAATTAGATAGTTTGAAAAAAATAAATGGTCGTTTAAGTGGTCTAGTGCTCGACTTAAGAAATAATCCAGGTGGTTTATTAGACGAGGCTGTTCAGATTTGCAATTTGTTTATACCCAAAGACGAATTGGTTGTAAGTACGCATGGCAAAATGAAAGAATGGGATAAAGATTTTAAGACGCTAGAAGAAGCTTGGGATACAGCATTGCCCCTAACTATTTTAATTAATGAAAATGCTGCTTCTGCATCAGAAATTGTTTCGGGCACCTTACAAGATTTAGACAGAGCAGTAGTCATAGGCGAGCGTTCCTTTGGTAAAGGCTTAGTGCAAACTACTCGTCCACTTGGTTATAACGCACGATTAAAATTGACAACGGCTAAATATTATACACCAAGTGGTCGTTGCATTCAAGCTATTGATTATAGCCACAGAAAAAAAGATGGCTCAGTTAGTAAAATGGCAGATTCCTTAAAACAGGTTTTTTATACTAAAGCAGGTAGAAAAGTATGGAGTGGCGGTGGAATAAATCCAGACATACAAATAAAAAAAGAAAGCTATTCTTCTTATATCATAACCCTTTATCAACAAGATCAATTTTTCTTATTTGTCAATGATTGGTTGAGCAAAAACCCAAGCATTGCCATAAATAGCGATTTTCAAGCAAATGAAACATTGCTTGCAGATTTTTCTAAATGGCTCGAGGAAAAGAACTTTCACTATCAAACACCAGCTGAAGTGCAATTAGATAGTATAAAAGCAACTTGCAATAAAGAGCGTTCTTTTGAAACCTTAAAGGCAGAGTGGCAAGCGCTTTTTAACAAAATTGCTTTGGCTAAGAAAAATGATATGACAAACAATAAAGAGTTAATTAAAAATGCTCTGGAAATGGAACTTATTGGCCGCTTTGCTTACAGTAAAGGAAAAATAGTACACTATATGAAAAAAGATAAAGATGTAGTAAAAGCACTGGAATTATTAGAACAACCAACTTTGATAGCACCGATATTACATCCAAAAAAATAAAAAAAGGCTGCATATGATGCAGCCTTTTTTTATAAACTTAATAACGCCTCCGCTATTTTGCGATCATTACTTAAACGAGGCACCTTATTTTGTCCTCCTAATTTCCCCTCTGCTTTCATGTATTGAATAAAGGCATCTTTTTTCAATACCCTTATTTGAAGCGTTTGCAATATACCGCCACTCAACAAATCTTTGTAATACACATTCTTTTCTTGCAAGGCCATATCAATTTCTTTAGCCAATTGTTCTAAATTTTCTGGAACTTGTTCGAAGGCGATAAGCCATTCGTGATAAGGCAATCCCTGCGCTACTTGAATCATGGGAGCTACCGTGAATTCAATAATATTGCAAGGTACTTTTGCTAAGCCTTTAGCTAAAGCATATTCCACTTCTTCTCCAATAACATGCTCGCCAAAGGCAGATATAAAGTGTTTTATGCGTCCAGAAACAATAATACGGTAAGGATCTTTACTTACAAACTTAATCGTATCGCCAATATTATAGCCCCATAAACCTGCATTACTGTTGATGATTAATGCATAGTTGATACCCAATTCTACTTGTGATAAATTATATCGTGTAGGCTGATCATTAAAAATTTCATCTGCTGGGATAAATTCAAAGAATATGCCAGAATTGGTATTCAGCAACAAACCTTTTTCACCTTGTTGATCTTGAAAAGCAAAAAATCCCTCTGAAGCAGGAAACGTCTCTATAGTATCTATTGTTTCACCAATGGATTGCATAAGTTTTGCTCTGTAGGGCTCAAAATTTACACCTCCATAAACTAATACTTGTAAATTAGGGAAGAGTTGACGTATCGTTTTGCCGGGATTTTTTTCTTGCAGCCAATCAAAATACATCTGCATCCATGGCGGTATTCCAGAAATTAAACGCATATCTTGATGCTGCGTTTCTGCTACAATATGGCCTAGTTTCTGCTCCCAATCTTCAATACAATTAGTTTCGAAAGAGGGTAATTGATTTTTTCGTAAGTAGGCTGGAATGAAATGATTAACGATACCACTTAATCTACCGGTAGGAATACCCGCTACCCTATCCATGACAGGCGAGCCTGATAAAAAAATGAGCTTACCATCTGCAAAGGAGGAATTGCCCGTTTCTGCCATATAATTTAATAGTGCAAATTTAGCGGTATCTATATGGTTAGATATAGAGTCTTTTGAAATGGGAATATATTTTACTCCAGATGTTGTTCCTGATGTTTTGGCGAAATAAAGGGGCTTGCCTTTCCAGCAAACATGCTCTGCTCCTTCCTTAATAAGTTCTATATAAGATTTAAACTGCTCGTAATCTACAATGGGAATATGTTGTTTAAAATCTTCGTACGTTTTTATTGTGGAGAACTGATGATCTCTACCAAACTTAGTAGTTGCTGCTTTATTGACCAATGAGCGCATAATTGCTAATTGATCTTGCACTGCATGAGCTGCATCTTTTTGAATTTTCTTTTTTACATATGCAGCATATGGCTTAGCTAAAAAAGATTTTATTTTCATGCGTTGTAGTAAACTATGTTTTTATTAATCATAAAAGTACTATATTTGAATTAGTAATTTCAAATAATGATTTTTTTCATTGATTTTTAAGCGATTAGAAAATAAAATGTAAATTTTTTAGAAAATATTGGATTTTTTAGAAAAAAGCATTTAACTTTGCATAAAATATATATTAGGTAAATCATGTTTGCAATAGTAACAATAGCAGGTCAACAATTTAAAGTTCGTAAGGACGATCAATTGTTTGTGCATCGTCTTGAGGGCAATGTAGGAGATAAAGTACAATTTTCTGAAGTATTAATGGTAAGCGATGGTAACAATACATCTGTTGGTGGCGCTATTAAATCAAAAGTACAAGCTGAAATCGTAAACCACTTAAAAGGTGATAAAGTAATTGTATTTAAAAAGAATCGTCGTAAAGGATACCAAAAATCAAATGGTCATCGTCAATCTTTTACAAAGATAAAAATTAACGAAATCGCATAATTAAATTAAATAGCATAAGAAATGGCACATAAAAAAGGTGAAGGTAGTGTAAAGAACGGTCGTGACTCCCAAAGTAAACGTTTAGGAGTTAAAATTTATGGTGGACAGCCTGCCATCTCAGGAAATATTATCGTTCGTCAAAGAGGAACTGAATATCATCCTGGCACAAACGTAGGTTTAGGTAAAGATTTTACAATCTATGCTTTAGCAGACGGTATCGTTGAGTTTCGTAAAACTCGTAAAAAGACTTTAATCTCTGTAAAAGAGTTTTCAGCAGCAGCCGAAGCATAATATGCTCGGCTGTTTTGCCATTATAGCGTTTTTTTTTAACCCTTAAATGTCACAACTATGGCAACAGCAAAAAAAGCAGCTCCTAAAAAAGCAGCAGCGAAAAAAGCAGCTCCTAAAAAAGCAGCAGCTAAAAAAGTAGCAAAAAAAGCAGCTCCTAAAAAAGCAGCTAAAAAAGCAGCTCCTAAAAAAGCAGCTAAAAAAGCAGCTCCTAAAAAAGCAGCTAAAAAAGCAGCTCCTAAAAAAGCAGCTAAAAAAGCAGCTCCTAAGAAAAAATAGGATCTACAAAAATCAACTAACCCAAGAGGCTGTTCACAACATGCCTCTTTTTTTTGTCTTTACGTAAAGCATTTATGCAATTTTACTAGTTTTGCATCTTAATTTAAATATCAAAAAATGTCAGCACAAAACAGCAAGCCAACTTCTAATAATTATGCGTCCATAAAAAAGTACATTAGTATTGCCATGGGTGCTTTTTATATTTTTATTGGCGCTATGTTATTAATTACAAAACACTTTGGCGCCTTCGAGCTTCCCAACAAAGCCTTAAGCATTGGACTAGGCTGTTTAATGGCTATATACGGTGGATTTAGACTCTATAGGGCCTTTGCAAACAAAGAAGTCTAAAGCTGTTAATTAATTGTTAGGTTCTTATTCCCCTCTAGAATACCGTGGAATTTAGATGTAATTTTAAGCAGATGAAAGGCTCAATTTTATTATTAGCACTAAGCAGTATTTTATTTTTTGCTTGCACTGACGATGAAGCTCATAAAAGAGTTAATAAAATTACTATTTCTGTTGACGAAACCTATCAACCTGTTTTTGAGCAATTACTAAAAGTATTTAAATCCTCTTATCCATTAGATACCTTAATGGTTAGCTATAAAAGCGAGCAAGAATGCATTGAAGATTTATTGCACCATAGATCTAATTTGATTTTTGTTACCAGGCAATTAGACGAAAAAGAAAAAGCCTATTTCAAACAAAAAGAACTACGTATTAGCTCCTTGCATGTAGCAAAAGATGGTATTGCCATGATTATCAATAAGCAAGCACCTGACTCATTCCTCAATAAAGATCAAATACGATCTATACTGACCAATAAGTATACAAGACCTTATACTATTGTTTTTGATAATGCAGGATCCAGCACAGTACGTTATATTCAGGATTCTATACTAAAAAACGAAGGAATTAGTCCGCAAGTATACGCAGCCAAAAGCAATGCTGCTGTGGTAGATTATGTGGCGAGCAACCCCAAAGCTATTGGCTTTGTTGGGCTCGACTATGTACAAGACACTAGTGGCATGCAAGACAATAGTTTTACCAAGAGCGTGCAAGTTGTTTCCATTTACAATGATAGCACCAAAGAATTTTATCAACCATTTCAAGCTTATATAGCTCTTAAAGTTTATCCTTTAGTAAGAAAACTCTATTTCATTAATAGTGAACAGAAAGTAGGTGCCGGCACTGATTTTATAAATTTTGTTTGTAAAGAACGCGGACAGCTTATCTTTGCACATGCACATATGTTTCCACTTCACATGGAAATAATCATAAGAGAAACTAATTTAAATACTCATTAATATTATAACTATGAAAAAAATTATTGTTAGCGTATTGTTGTTAACCAATATCTATGGTGCTTCAGCGCAATCATTGGAAACCGGTATTAAGATGGTTCAATATGAACGCTATGAAAATGCAAAAAAAGAATTGAGCTCCATTAATAGTGCCCTAGCTAACTTTTATATGGGATTAGCGCTTATTGGACAAGATAAAGTTGAAGACGCAAAGAATATTTTTAATAAATATCCTACTGATTATGTAAATCAAACAGGATTAGTAAGGGTTTTATTTGAACAAAAAAACATTGAAACTGCCAATACCCTCATCAAGAGTATTGTAGATAAGAATAAAAAGAATCTTCCTATTCTTCGATTTGTGGCAGATGCTATTACCTACACCAATGGTGGCGACTATAATCAAGCGGTAGATATTTACAAAAAAATTATTGAAAAAGCAGATAATGCCGATATTAGAATTGCTTTAGGTGATGCCTATAGAAAACAAATTGGAGGCGGCGGTGAAGCCATGAATAATTATGAGAAAGCAGTAGAATTAGATACTAAAAACTCATTGGCTTATTCCAGAATTGGTTCGCTTTGGTATGAAGCACATAACTATAATGATGCACTTAGCAACTATACAAAAGCAAAAGATAATGATGCTAATAATCCTTTGCCTTATAGAGACTTAGCCAATGCCTATTATTGGATTGGTAAATATGATTTAGCAAAACAAAATATCGAACGTTATATTGAACTATCTGATCAATCGCTTGACGACAAAAAGAAATATGCAGACATTTTATACTTAACTAAGAATTACAATTTAGCTATTACTAAAATGCAAGAGCTATTATCTGCAGGATTAGAGAAGCCTTATATGTATCGTATTATGGCTTATAGTCAATATGAAATTAAAGAGTACACTAACGCTAAAGCTAATATTGAATTATTTTTAACTAAAGAGAAAGATGCAAATAAATTGATTCCATTAGATTATCTATACTATGGTAAAATTCTTAATCAAAATGGATTACCTGAAGAAGCGAATCAAAATTTTGAGAAATGGGAAGCGATGGATACGACTAAAAATAAGCTTGAAGGATTTAGATCTATTGCAGAATTATATCGCTCTACAAAAGCTTATGACAAAGCAGGCTATTGGTATGGTATGGCATGTAAAAAATTAAGCAATGCTACTAAAACAGATTATTTCTGGTGGGGCGTTATGAATTACTATGGTAAACAATATATAGCTAGTGATAGCGCTTTTGTGGCAATGCAAGTTAAATATCCCAACGAATCTTTGGTTTATTTATGGAGAGGTAATAATGGAGCAGCTATTGACCAAGAAGCAAAAAATGGCAATGCTGTAGAGTATTACAGCAAATGGCTATCCGTTAAAGATAGTACCGCTAAAAAAGAAGATGTGATGAAAGCCAATCAGTACTTAGCACTTTATTACTATAATAAAAATGATGTGCCAAATATGAAAATACACACAGACAATATTTTATTGATAGACCCTACAAATGGTTTTGCAAAACAGTTACAGCAATTAAGTGTCAAAGAAAAACCAAAAGAAACAATAAAACCTACTGGTAAAAAACCACCAGCAAAAAAATAAAAAAAAGAGCCCCGAAAATTCGGGGCTCTTTTTTTATCTAAAATTAAATTAGAAATCCATTTTAAAATCAACCAAATTTACAAACTGACGAATTCTATTTTCGATATCTTCTTTAGTAATTTCTTGTAAACGCTCAGAGCCAAATTTTTCTACACAGAAAGAAGCCATTGCTGAACCAACAATAATAGCCGACTTCATATTTTCAAATGAAATATCTCTAGTTTTAGCAAGATGCCCAATAAAGCCTCCAGCAAAAGTATCACCTGCTCCAGTTGGATCAAATACTTCTTCTAATGGTAATGCCGGAGCATAAAACACTTCGCCTTTACTAAACAATAAAGCACCATGCTCTCCTTTCTTAATGATTACAAATTGAGGTCCCATTTCATGAATTTTTGCAGCAGCTTTAACCAATGAATATTCGCCACTTAATTGACGCGCTTCGCCATCGTTCACCATTAAGACATCAACTTTTTTCAATACTGCTTTTAAATCATCCATGGCAACTTCCATCCAAAAATTCATCGTATCTAATACAATAAGCTTTGGTCTGTTTTGCAATTGATTGATAACGCTCATTTGCACAGCAGGCACTAAATTACCTAACATCAAAAATTCGGTATTTTGATAAGATGCTGGTAACTGAGGATTGAAATGCTCTAATACATTTAACTCAGTAACTAATGTGTCTCGGGTATTCATGTCCATATGATAACGGCCACTCCAGAAAAAACTTTTTCCGTCTTTCACAACTTCAACACCTTCAAAATTTACACCTCTTGCTGCTAATTTATCAAATTCAGCTTGCGGAAAATCACCACCAACAATAGATACTTGTTGTATAGCATTTGTAAAATTAGATGCCGACCAAGCAACATAGGTTGCTGAACCACCAATAATTCTATCTACTTTTCCGAATGGTGTTTCTAAGGCATCAAAAGCCATAGTGCCAATTACTGTTAAAGACATATTTTTATTTTTTGCAAAGATATTACTTATCGAATAATTACCTAGCTTAATTATAAAATATCAAGCAAATTATGGAAAGCATTGTATATTTATAAAAAATATGCACGCCATGAAGGCTATGATCTTTGCAGCTGGTTTAGGCACTCGCCTCAAACCCTTTACCAATGAACATCCAAAAGCACTAGCACCTGTTAATAAGCGTACTTTATTAGAATGGGCTATACGCTATTTACAACAATATGATATTCATGAAGTGATCGTAAATGTTCATCATTTTGCAGATCAAATAATAGATACCTTAAGAGAAAACGATGGCTTTGGTAGTCGTTATTATATTTCTGATGAGCGTGCTATGGTTTTAGAAACAGGAGGGGGTTTGAAATTTGCTAACTCTTTTTTTAAAGATGATAAAGCACTAATAGTAATGAATGTAGACATTCTTACCAATCTCAATCTTCATCAATTAATCGCTTTTCACGAACAAAATCAAGCGGCAGCTACATTAGCTGTTACCAAAAGAAGCTCATCGCGACATTTACTGTTTAATGAAGCTATGCAATTATGTGCTTGGGAAAATACACAAACTAAGGAGCAAAAAAATGCAAGAAACGAATCTAATCTTCATCCTTACGCATTTAGTGGTATTCAAATCATAGGAAACGAGTTATTGAATAATATGCATCATGAAGGGAAATTCTCAATAATCGATGAATATTTATTTCAAGCACAACATCATTCTATATTAGGCTTTGATCATAGTGGAGATATCCTCCTTGATGTGGGCAAACCAGAGAGTTTAGAAAAAGCAGCACAGCTATTCCCCCTTGGATAGAGCAGCAATAACTTGTTGCACCCTATTGCCTAGAGAACCATTTACTTCTATAAAATTATAATGTAGTTGTTGTAATAGCGATTTGTAATGCCTATGCAAAGTTAATCGATCTTCTAAATTAGGAAGGGTACGTTGAGGGTCATACTCCCAATCTATATCTGGTGCACAAAGAATATAATAATCGGAAGGTTCATTTTTTATTTGCTCTTCAATCCATGCATCACAAGAACCAAAAACTTGTTCGCTCCACACTTTAATGACTAGCAAATCAGTATCACACACAATCCATTGCTCTTCTTTATTGCATGCTTCCTTTATAAGTTCACTTTGTCCTTTTGCAATAGCCAATAAATCCTCTCGTTGATAGGATATACCATGAGCGCCTAAATACATACGAGCATATTCAGGCACGTAAGTGCCCTGCAATTTTTCAGCAAGCGCTTGAGCTAAGGTGGTCTTGCCACTTGATTCTACACCTATCAATATGAGTTTCTTAAAAGTCATTATGCCTTTTCTTTTTTCGATTTTGATATATTAACCAAGCTTGTGCTTTTTTACTCAAATAAGCACTACCTAATCCTATAAACGCCCCTGCTATAACATCAGAGGGGTAATGCTCTCCCAAATATAATCGGGAATAGGCAATAGCTGATGCCCATGTAAAAGCTGTAATTTTTACCCATGGCTGATGGGTAAGCATACTCACATTCATAGCCGTATTAAATACCATACTCGTATGCCCTGAGGGAAAAGAAGGGTCTATTTCTTTATTATAAGGTATAATATCTGCATAGGTTTCATAGGGTCGAGCACGATTTACAAGCCACTTCGAACCATAAGTAAATACAGCTGCTGTGGCCATACTATAAAGAATTTGCTTGGTATGCAAAAGTGCATTGGAATCTTGTTTACTCGAAAAAGCATAGACGGCAACTGGGTACAAAATAGAAATGGGGTATGTGCTTTGTGATAATACATGCATCGCATCCATAGAACGATTGCCGGCGTAAACTGCTCTTAATAACTTGATATCCCCTTGCTGTGCATAGACAATGCAGCAACTAAAAAATAAGCAATAAAATATTAGAAAAAAGCCCTTCATAGTGCCATATAAGTAAGAAACAAAAGTAGTAAATAAAAGAGCGATAATTATTTTGAAATAAGATAACTAGTAGTTATCTTTGCCTTCCTTAATGAAGGATGGTGCGGTAGCTCAGTCGGTAGAGCAAAGGACTGAAAATCCTTGTGTCGCCGGTTCGATCCCGGCCCACACCACATAAAAGCCTGAATATCAATGAATTACGTTGAAATTCAGGCTTTTTTATATGTGCTAAATAGCATATATATGCATAAAAAAGCATAGGGTTGGCGACATTTTGGCGACATAAATTTCGACCCTATAAACCTCATTTCAATTTTTAAAGACTATGCTGTGATGTGCTTAGATAAGCACTTCTGCCCAATGTTTACTCAATTTAATTTTGTAACCATGAAAAGTATAGTAAAATGAAATCGGATTCCCGACTCTTTGAACTCAATGTAAGCTTCTTACTTAGAACTTCCTTCACCAATACCAATGGCGAACACCCCATTGTATTAAGGCTAAAATACAGAGGGCAAAAAAAAGACATCAATACTGGGCTTAGTGTACTAAGTACTAATTGGATTGCTGGCGCTTATTGTGTGCTTCCTAAAGCAAAAAATGCAGCTATAATAAACAATTCATTAAAAGATATCAGCCATAAATGCAAAGTAATGTTTCAAAAACTGTCCGATCAGTTTGTAGATTTTACACTTGATGAACTTATTGCACGCATAAAGGGTACTGAAAACCCTCCAGAAACGCTTTTAGAATACACAACTAATAAACTAGCTGAATTGAAACAACGTGTTGCAGTAGATTTAGCACAAACAACTTATTTAAAATATGCAAGAACTCAGAAATACCTTGTTGAATTCTTACATCACAAAATGAGTTTAAAGAATATAGCAGTAAGTAGAGTTGACATCAATTTTCTAGAAAACTTCTTTAAATTTTTACGAAAAGAAAAAAATAACTCCAACAATTCTGCAGTAGCACTACTTAATTGTTTAAAAACTATTTTACAAGAACCCGTTAAGAATGGAGTTATTCGCAATAATCCTTTCATACATATGTCTTTAACGCAGCACCCTGTTCAAAGAGGATACTTAAACATTGAAGAAATAAGGCAATTACAAGCTTTAAATGATTTATCTCCATCATTAGATCGCTATCGGGATATATTCTTATTTGCCTGTTTTACGGGATTAGCCTATAGTGATATTGCTTCCCTTAAAGCTCAACACCTTATAATGGAATCAGATGGGAGTATTCATATTGAAAAGTACAGAGACAAAACGGGGGTATTGAGTTATGTACCTTTATTAGCTTCAGCAGAAGCCATTTTAATTAAATATTCTCCTACTGGGAAATGCAAAGATTTTAATTGGCAAATACCTAGTAATCAAAAGGTAAATAAAGCCCTAAAAGAACTAGCCAAATTAGCAAAGATTGATAAAAATATATTTATGCACTTGGCCCGACATACATTTGCAACAACTGTAACACTTTCCAATGGTGTACCATTAGAAAGTGTAGGCAAAATGATAGGACATCAGGGTATGAAAAACTTAATGATCTATGCAAAAATTGTAAATAATAAAGTAAAAAATGATATGGACCGAGTGCGAAATATATTTTAAAAAGTCATTCAGAAATTTGATAAATTTAATAAACTAAAACACTGCATATGAAACTACCTGAAATACCAGAAATTCCAGAAATCAAAGATGAAATAAAAAAATATAAAAACATAAATTACTTAGAAGGGATATTTATAGTATTTGCCCTACGAAAAATTAATCTCATTTGCGACATGCCAATTGGGCGATATAAAAAATTACTAAATGACCCTAATAAGCTAATAAAGGCGAGTAGTTATGTTGATTTATTTGTTGAGCAATCATTCTTTGTAGAATCAGGTAAAAAATTTATAACTGATAGTGAATTAATACTTGATGAATTCTGCAATGGCGATAACCCACTAGACTATAAACTCAAAAACTTAGAAAATTTAAGTTTGCATTTAAAGGCGCTTTCTGAGATTCATAATAAAGAAAATAGTTTTCAATTTCAAAACCTTATAAATAATGTATACATAAAAAATTCAAATGAAAATGAAGCAACTAGAATAGATCTTAGCAGAATCGATTTTAGTAAAAAAACACTAGCAGAAATCTACAAGTGGTATGCTATCCGTAAAGAATTTTTTAGCGTTCTAACGGATAAAGTACAATTATACAAAAATGATATGCTTTTAAGAACCAAGGAGTTAAAGACCTATATTACAAATAAAGATTCTGACAGAAAAATGTTTCGTTTAATACATGAAATTGTACTTGGAATGGAGGCAGCAAATTTGATAACCATTGACAACAATGAGAAATTAATACATGACCTTAAAATAGTATTTGGCGTAACCCGAGATGAGTATGTTAGTAAAATTACAAATAACATCTTGAATAGTAAAAACCCAACTATGCAACTTGATAACATAACTAAAAAACTAAATGAACTTTCAAAAGCAACTAAGAAAATGACAGGTAATAAAAAACAATTTTAAAAAAAACCGATAAAGTTACGAAGCATTAATTCAAAAAAAAGGGATAAATTTTTATCCCTTTTTTTTTAAGCAAGAAATGAAGAATGATGCATCTTTGGATTACAAACGATGCATATGAGATCTACAGAAGCCTTTTTCAATAGCCCCTCCGCCCAAGAATTTATAAGGGAAATACGAGAGGAATTCCTAAAGTCCCAAAAACCAGCGGACCAAATAATCTTAGATGAAACCGACCTGTGCAACATGCTGCATATCTCTAAAAGGCATGCAGCAGATTTACGTAAGGAAGGCAAATTAAAGTTTGCTAAGGACGGTGGTAAGATTTACTACAAGCAATCTTGGGTGATTGACTATATTGACCAACATACAATTCGACCACCAAACAGTAGATTTTAATCTACTATTTTTTATAACATTTAAAACAAAAACACATGAAACCAAAAAAAATTTGCAAAGGATGTGAAGAAGCGTTTGCTCCAAAAAGAAGTAACCAACTTTACCATAATGCAACATGCAGAAACAAATATAATATGATTGCTTTTCGAAATCGTGAAGCAGGTTTGTACAAATTACTTAAGCGTATATACAAAACTGATGAGACACTTTCGCAACTTTATCATAAAAATGCTCCTCAAGTTTATATTGTTGATGAGAGTGATTTTAAAAAATTAGGAATTTTTAGAAGTCACAGCAGATTTGTAAAAATTGTTGGTAATGAACTTGAAGAAATGAGATTTATTAATTTTAAACTAATTAAAATATCAAAAGGAAAATATGAAATCACTAGAAATGAATTTAATACTTTTAGAAAACTCTAGGGCATTTAGTAGCAGAATGGAAGCTATAGAATTTTACAAAAATCAAAATGCTGAACAACTACAGAGCTCAAATACTTTAAAACCTATACTGATAATAGCTGGTTTAATTGTACTAGTTGGAATTGGCGTATATATTCATTATCAAAACTTAAAAGAAATAGAGAAAAATTAAAAAAGGTGAGAGTCTAAGTTGTTTTTTTTACATTATT
>Ga0222712_10000647_pt1 | contig 44654 bp, 48 predicted proteins | sample C33_657DmetaG_FD_165043 | JGI IMG/M metagenome (GOLD analysis project Ga0222712, IMG submission 165043) | Estuarine water microbial communities from San Francisco Bay, California, United States - C33_657D | ecosystem: Environmental > Aquatic > Marine > Unclassified | place: USA: California... | reverse complement strand
TTCTTAGCTTCAGCGATGAATTTAAAGAAATGTGGTTCTGCTACTGATTTTGCTTTAGCGCTTTCAACTAATGAAGCTAATTTCTCAGTAACTTCTTTCTTATAAGCATCCATTTTGTCTTCAGTTTCAGCAACTTCTTCATCAGTTTCTACTTCTTCAGTAACTTCTTTACCTGTATCTTCACCGTCAGCTTTTGAAGCTTCGATATCTTTTTCTAATTCGTCTTCGATATCTTCTGCTGCATCTTCTGCTTTTGGATATTTTTCACCTTCTGCATCGATAACCTCTGGAGTTTTATCATTTGGCTCTTCAGTTAATTCTTTACCTGCATCAGTATCATCTTCCATTAATAAGTTAGAGTTTACAGTTTCTGCAACGTATTCTGCGTATTCAGTAACTTTCTCTAAGTTTTCTTTTAAATAGTTTACATATTTAACTACATTTTCGTGTGTCATAACTCCTTCGTTATAAGACTCAGCTAAATAGTTAGTGTAACCTTTGATAGCTTCAACACCTTCTGCGATGTGCTCAGAATATTGAATTGATTGGTCTAATTTTTCTGCTAATGAATCAGCGAACTGAATTCCTTGATCAGCTTTTTCTGCAACGTGCTCAGAATAAGCAATTGCTTGGTTTAATTTTTCAGCTATATAAGAAGAATACTCTTTTAGATTTTTAATCTCTTCGTTAGTAGACTCAGAGCTAGTTAATGCTGTAAGAGATTCTTTTAAAGCTTTGATTTCTTCAGCTAAGTATTTTGAATAACTATTGAAGTCATCAGTACTAACGAATCTTGCGTTTTCCATGTTTTGTTCTTCTTTTATTTGTGTTTGTTTATTATCAGTTGGGTTGATTTCGTAAATTAAAAGATCTTCATTATCTTCAAAACCAAAAGCTTCATTAACTCTTTTTAATTCAGCATTAGCAAATCCAGGATCTGCAACTAAATCATAAGTAAATAATTGTTTGATTTTAACTTTTCCATTAGATTCTACTGTACCAGCCGCTCTAGAAGAAATGTGTAAAGGTACACCAGCGTCAACTAATGCTTTAGCTTGTTTACCAGCATCAGTGTCTAATAATCTAATTTTTCCAAGGATTTGTTTCTTGTCTTTGTCATATCTTAATTCTTCAATAATGTGAGAAACATTTTTTAAAGAAATGTCAAAGTTTTGTGGGTGATCTAATTCACCTAATAGTTTAGATGATTTGATTTTAGCCTGAAGGCTTTCTACTTGCGGTAAATATTCGTCTTCGGTATAGATACGATTGTTTCTGTTTAACTTATCGATTTCACCGAACACGCCTTCAAGAACATAAGCGCCTGAATTATCTTGAGCGAATGCTAATGTAGAACCACTTCTTTCAAGAATCAAAAGTTTTGAATTTGTATTCATATATTTTTATAGTATATTTTGGATTATATATCCTTGTTTAAAATGTAAAAAATTAATATTATTATTTTCCGTCTTCTCCTGTTGGTAAATCTGTGTCTAAACCTGCTAATGGATCTTCTTCAGTAGAAGTTTCATCTTCACCTTCTTTTTCAGAGTCAGCCTTTTCTTTGTTTTCTTCTTCTTTGTATTCATTGTAATATTTACAAAGTTTAGCCATATCTTCTGGTGCTAAAGTAGTTTGGCCATATTGCTGAAAGAAATAGTCTTTAAATTCTTTTTCTGTTGCAGATGCCTTAATAGCTCCTAAAATTTCAACAGCTTTAATTACAGTGTCTGAACCATCAGCCGATACATCATCGATATAAACATCTGAATCTTCTGCCTTAACGGCCTCAGCTTCAAATATAAATTGTTCGAATGTTTTAATTAATTTTTTCATATTATATGTATTCATTTTATTTTATTAGAATCCGCCAGCACCTGGCACTCCGCCCATCATAGCCATTGCGTTTGGATCTTCTGGTTCTGCAGCTTTTCTGGCTTCTGTTCTTGCTTTAGCAGCTTCATTGGCTGTTTTATCGTCATTATTTAGCTTTAAGTATTTATCTACTAAGAAATCTAAATCGAAATAATGTTCTTCTTCCATTGTTAATGGATTCGTTGTCATCAAGTTATTACGCATATTGCCAATAAAGTCTAGACGTTTTTCCATAATTTCCATGTTTTTCATTTCAGCAAACATGTTTTCTTCGTTATATCTTAATGCGATTTGTGTTCTAAACATTGGATCCTCTTTGAATTCAGGGAATTTAATACACATTTGCAACCATAAAGGCTTAACTAAAATTTCTTGGAATGAAGATCTTAGACGGTTAACGAATTTAGCAAACTTAATCTCATCTCTGATCATACCGTCAGCTGCCATGTTGTTTTCTCCACCGCCATCTTCGTACATAAATCTACTATATGGGATCTTAGAAACGTGCTTTAATTTATCTGAGAAGTATTTTAAAGACTCAACATCATTAATTTCAGGACCTTCACCACCTAAAGTTTCAATTTCTGGTTGTTCACCGTCTTTTGAAGGTAACCAATATTCTTTATTAAATTGAAGCATCGGTTTACCATTAGTATTAAGAACGCCTGAATCCCAATCAAAATCAACTACTTCTTTATAGTTATTCATCAATTGAGCTAATGATTGTTTTGCTCTTGTTTTAGATTTACCACCAACTGGGATAATAAATTTCATTCTATATGAAGCATTTGTAACAGCCCAAATAACTCTGGTATGTTCCATAACTCTTAATAAGTTAAATGCTCTAATTAATCGTTCTACGTAAGAGATACGTGAAGCTGTAGTAATAGAAGAGTATGAGATGTAAATAATTTGCGCATCATATAATTTACGCTCTTTAATTGGATCATCTTTAAACTGAACCCAAACCTTTTTACCATCTTCTTTATTGTAACCTGGAACTAATGTTGTTGGATCAATTTCTTTGAAACCAATAATTTCTGTCATTTCTGGATTATAAACAATCTCAAATGACAAATAACCATCAATTAACCATTTTCTAAAGTAAAACCATGCAGATTGATCTCCTGCAAATCCAAAATATTGGTAGATATTTCTAAATGATTTATGCATGTATGATGTAACTTCTTCAGAAACTTCCATACCAATTAAGGTTGGTGTTGCTACGAAATTTTTCTCATCAAATACAATAGATTCATCACAAAGAATATCTAAAATGTCTTCGATTTCATCATAAAGAGAAAATTGTCTTAATTCATCTCTTTTAGATTTATAATTCATGTCAAAGAACGGAAGGTTCTTTCTCATGTTAGTATCTGCCATAGATAGTGCAGCAAATGCACCATAAATGTCATCTGAATCTACGCCCATTAAGTTCATTTGGCCGTAACCAAATTGATCTTCCATTGGACCGATCGCTTGTGATTGTCTTAATACTAAGTCGTCATAATACATACCGAACGACGATAACTTCTTAAGAGTATCGCTCAACCTAAAAGGTCTTTTACCTGTACTAAACGGTCCGTTTCTGTCTACGAATCCTGCCATTATATTTGTATTTAGTTTTTACTTATTTAATTATATATTCATATTTCTATAGTACTCTGTGAAAAGTCTCTTGATTTTCCACGGACTAGCACCATTTAACTTTATAAAATCACATAAAGCTATTTTAGCCCAGCTCTCATAAGATACTACGGCTTGATTCTTTTTAAGATGTGTTTTATATCTTCTTATAGCAAATCCAAAGCCATATTTGTCTAAATATCTCTTAACAACTTCGTATTTTAAAGATCTTAATGGACTTTGTAAACTAGCGTTATCTTTTTTAATACCTGTTTTTTGAGCAGCTATTTGAGAGTGGTACATTTTATAGAAATTATCTAAGAATTCTTCTTTGAATTTAACTGGTAATAAATTTAAGTTAATACCACATTCTGTTGTTTTATCTATTGGCAAAAGAGCTAGAACGACTGGATTCATATCCCACCATTCTAAAGTTTCTTTTGTTACTGGATTGACATAATCAAAAACATAAATTTTGCCCGGTTCAAAGGGTTTAATAACACGCTCGACCGATTTATCTTTTCTGCTTTTGAGAGCATCTGAAAACCATTTCTCAGAAACATTTCGAGCTTCTTTTTTGCTCTTGTTTTCTTTGATCATTTTCAATATTTCTTTCTTAACGTAATCCATTAATCGAGTCTTCTGTTAAAACTATAAAATTCCAGTTTCTGTTTTTACAATATTCTTTTGCGAACGTATATTTGTCTAAATTCTTAATATACTGTTCTGCTAAAAATTGATATGAACTTAAAGCTTTTTTAGAAGCTTTTTTTGGGGGCTCTGGTTTTATCAATTGTTGTTTTGGTTTGATTTCTACTAGAAATTCTTTAAGATTATTATCTTCTTGAAGAACTTTCATATAGAAGTCTGGATAATATATATGCTTTTTATTATCCGCCCTAGATATGTATTCTATTTGGACCGGCTCGCTGGACCACATCATAACTTTGTCATTGTTATCACACCACATCATAAACTTTCTTTCCCATGAAGATCTATATATGATCGGTGTAGGACCAACATATTTAGTTGGATCATTAGGTATATAGTAACCTTGATTGAATCCTGACTTTTTTGTAGGTCTTACGTTTTTTATTGACATTATTATATTGTGTAAATTCCACCCATATCACTGTCTTCTCCATTGTGAGAATTAGCTTTATTTAATGAGATAGTACCTTTGTATTTTTCTGGGTGAATTGCATTCCAACCTTTAGCATAACCTCTTTTAGCTATTTCTGTAAAGTATGCAAATGCATTGGTGTATTTAGGATTAAAGCCTTTCCAATACTTTAACAAATCCAAAATAGCGAATGATAGACAATCTTCTCTGTCTTTTTCATCAACGTATTTCATTCTGTTAATTGCTTTTTCTGCCAAAAGAATAAGCATTTTTTCTGCTTCTTTAGTTAGCTTTTCTTGCTCTTTTGAAATTACGATTTGATCGTATAAATCCCTATTGTTTAAATAGTTTTTCTTTCTGGCCGTTTTCTTAACCGGCGTTGTAGTTTCAACAACTGCGGGTTTTTGTTCTGTAATGTTTGTGTTTGTTGCCAATGTATGTCTGTTTTTAGTTTATTATACGTAAATATTCAATTTTGTTTATAAACTAAAAAGGGGACGCATTAGCGACCCCTTTTAAATATTTGTATGAAATGTTATGCTTGTAATTCAGCGATCTTAGCTTCGAATGATTTAATTTCAGATAAAAGAAAGTTATTAGCTTCTTTAATTTCTGGTAAATTTCTATCAGCTTCAGCTAATACGTTTCTTTGATCTTTTAAGAAAGCAATAGTTTCTTGAAATTCATTAATTTGTGCTTGTACGTTAGCTAAAGTAGATGCTTCACCTTCTAAAGATTCGATTAAGAATTCAGATGCATCTTGCCCTGTTTGTTCTTTAACATATTCTAAAGCTTCGTTTGCATTTTTAGCTTCGAAGAATTTGTAAATGTGATTTCCTTTGTTGTTTCTAGAAACATAAAGTTTTTCATCAGCTTTGATTAAATCAACCGTAATATTATTTCCTTCAAAACATGCAACCATATCTAAAACGATAAATGATTCTAACATTGCTGGAATAGCTTCGAACAATTCAGCTGTTTTTAAGTTTTCATATCTAATTGCACCACCTGCAAAAATATGCTTAGAGAAACTTTCAGATACAATTTCTGAATTACCCCATGTAAATTTGTTTTCTGCAATGTTATAGTTAAATCTAGAAGTACCTAAATACCATCTAACATTGTTTTCGCTAAATTCAAAAGTTTCAAAAGCTGCAATTGCTGCGTTTAAATTAGCATTGTTTGAAGTTTCTACTAAAGAAACTGAGTCACCTGACATTTCAAAAATTCTACCATTTAAATAAAATGTAGCAGAAGTCTCTGATTGTACTAAAGGAGCAAGAATATTTGTTCTCATTTTTTGTTAATTTTTTTATCTTTTATTATATATCCTAATATTATATGTCATTTTTGTCTATAATATTCACGTCATCTGTATTAGACCCTCGTGTAAAGCTTTCAATTTTTTGATCTGTTACAGTTGATAGTATTTCAAACATTCTATTACCTGAATGTATCTCTGTGTCAAATTCAAAAGCTGGTATGAATGAGTTTACTTCAACTGAGAATGTAATTTTGTATTTATCTTTATCATCAAATGTAAATTCTAATGGTCTTTCGTTTTCATAATCATCTGGCATGGCATAATATGAAGCTATTCTGTAAGTACCTTCATTTAAGTGACCAACATCAACGTTAAAATAATTAGATTTGTAAAGTCTCTTAATAATCATTTCGGTGATTTTTAAGGAGTCTAACTGTGAACCTACTAAAATCTCAATTGAAAAGCCAAGAGTTACTGGAATCATTGTAAATTCAGCATTGTAACCTTCCATGGCGCCTTCGCTATTTAATTTAGTATAAGATCCTCTAACGCCTTTATTAACTAATTTACTTGAATCTATAGCTAAAGATGTTAAATTAGCAACACCTCTTGGTATAGAATCATAGTTACCATCTGCAAACATTTTATCTGGTACACAATCTAATCCATCTGGAGTAGTAAACAAGAAATTATCTCTTAAGAATTGATCATCTCCTGTAATTGAATAATAAAACGGAACATCTACGACTACTCTAGTATCATTGTCCTTTTGTCTGTAAAAGTAAATTTTATTATTAAGGTCTGAAATTAGGCCTATAATAATATGTCTTACTACAGAATCGTCTGCATTATATTTTGAATTGTACGTTGACATTAATTTATATATTTTTATTCAATTGCCTCTATTTCAAACTTAGAGAAGCCGTTTTCTTTAAATATGTGTAATTTTTTATCAAAGATCTCGTGTGGTAACGGTGTATGATTGATTACAAATGTATTTATCTTACTTTCTTTTATAACCTGACTCAATATCTTTAAGATGTTGTAAATACCATCTTGGTCAACTGAGCTTAATAATTCGTCTAAGAATAATAGGTTTAACTGTGGAAATCTTAATTTAAGAATTTTGATGATTGAAATAATGATAACAAAATCTGCTTTCTTACGTTCTCCAGTTGATAAAGTCATTGCATTAATCTCTTGACCTAAATGCGTTATAACACAATCAAATTTCTCGTTGAATTTTAATTGAAAGTTCAAGTGCATTGTTTGACTTAAAGCTGCAATGTTTGCATTTAAACCTGGTAAAATAGTTTTAATAGCTAAGTTTTTAACGCCACCTTCGCCTAAGATTTCTTCAACAGCTTCTAAGAATATGTAATCTACATTAGTTTTATCTTTGTTGATTGATTTCTCAGCTTCTTTTTTCTCAAAGTCTTCAATGATTTGTTTTAAGTGATCAAATTGGCCATTATTATCAATAGACTCTTTAATACTTAACAATTCATTTTTAAAATTTCTAATGTTAGTGTTTAACATAGAAACCTTTTCTAAGACTTGAGTTTCTTTGGTTTTTAATGCATTGATTTCTGTTGAAATTTCTCTAATTCCAGTTTCACAAGAAGATAAAATATCTGGCATGCCTTCGCATTTGTGCTCCATTTCATTTTTTCTATCTGTGTGAAAATCGCCAGTCAAAGGCGCTTCACAAGTTGGACATGCATTTTTTTCATAGAGAGCTAATTTCTTTTTAAGCTCATCATGCTCATGCTTTAACTTGCTGTATTCTGACTTTTTAGTATCTAAATCTTTTGTTTGTTTACCTAGAGTTTCTTTTATTTTATCTTTAGCTTCTTCTAACTTCTTTTTATTTTCATCAAATTGAATTAGTTTTTCTTTTAATTCTTTGATCTTTTCTTTGTTCTTAGTTTTTGATTCTGCTAATAACTGGTTTAATTTCATTTGAACAGATGTCATGTTTTCATTAATCTGTTTTAATTCTCTATCAAATGAATCTAAATCAATCTTAAGATTTCTACGCTCTTCTTTAATGGACTTAGCCATGTCATTTAAAATAGAGAAGCCAAACAATCTATCGATGATTTGCTTCTTGTCATTATTAGACATGGTTAAAAATGACTTAAAGTCATTAACTGATAGAATAATAATGTTTTTAAATACGTGGTAAGGAATGCCATAGACTTCTTCTTCTAAATATTCCTGAACTGATTTTTTACCTGCTTTATCAAATTCAATGCCATTAAGCATTACTTTAAAATGATTAGGCGCAAGTCCTCGCTCAATATCAACTTCGATATTTTTACATTGAACCTTTAACTTTACCATTAAGCTTTTATTAATTCTATTGGGTAAGTCTTGTAATTTTACACCTTCTAATTTTCCATATAGCCCAAACACAATGGCATTGGCGATAGTAGTTTTACCATCGCCATTTTTACCAGTCGTTAAAAACAATTCTGCTTTATCATCTTCGAAGCTTAAAGTTTGAGCTTTATTACCGTAAGATGCAAAGTTTTTAAATTCAATAGATTTTATTCTCATATATCAAGATCGTAATTGTATGCACTTCTATCGTGTAGTTGTTTTAATGTTTGTTTAAGCTTTTGTTTCACATCATCGTCATGGTGTGTGCCATCAACATACATATTACATAAGTGCAAAATGTTGTAATTTTTGTAAAGATCTTCTATTTGATCCATGTCGTACAAATCTTTGTCCAATAAATCATCATCTTCATAGATGTTTGGTTCTATTTTTCTAGATATTTTTTGTACTCTATTGATTAATTTAGAAAGAGCGCTTGACGTTGCAATTTTAGATGGAACATAAAGGTCTACAAAGTTATTTTCAATTTGTTTTTTAAATTCACCTAATTGAACCATATAAAGACTCTTTAGATTGAATTTTAAAAACTTAGGTGATCTATCATTTTGAAAGAAAGTTTCTTCCATGGTTTCTAAATCTACTAAGTCAAATCCTTTAGCGTTACCAGAGTCTGATCTAGTTAGCTCATAAGGAGTTCCTACTAATCTAAGTTTACCTTTAGTTTGTCTATAATGAATGTGACCTGAGTAAACTGCGTCAAACCCCTTATATGATTCACTATCTGTTCCATGTAAGTTTCTAACTTTATTATTTAAAGCTACACCTGCAACTTCAGAGTGACAGAAAACTATATTTGTCTTTGGAAACTTAAGTAGAGTTTCAATCTCATGATCTTCATCTCTTCTCCATGGCATCATTAAAATTTCTTTACCATTCCAATTTAATGCCTTTGGTTTTTTATAGATATTAACATTAGGAATCCATTTTAAAGTATCAATTGAAGTAACTTCGTTTGATTTTTTAGCCCAAATATCATGATTTCCACAAATAACGTGTGTTGGTAGTATCTTGCCAAGTCTCTCGAACAGCTCTATCGCATAATGTAATACTTTAAGATTTATGCTTTGTCTGTTATCAAAGACATCACCTACCTGTACTAAAACATCACCGGGTTTAACATGCTCTTTTAATGTAGGAATAAATACGTTTTCGAAAAAGTCTTGTTGAATTTCAAGCCATTCGATCGAATTAGACCTAACGCCAAAGTGCAGATCCCCAAGGACCCACACTCTTTTGACTGGTTGATTTGTTTTTTTATCTTCTATCATCTAAAATAAACGATTTATCTTTTTCTTCTTTAAAATTTTAGTTCTAATGTCTAACTCTTGGATTAGCTCTTCTTTGAATTTATTGCTTAAAGAAGCATAAAATTTGGTTGGATTGATATTGAAATAATCTGAAGTTTCAGAAAATAATTCTATCTGTGAGTATTTCAAATTTAATTCAGAGACGATAAATTCATAGATCTCATTAATGTCCATCTTTTTAAGCTTTTTAGCTTGAGACAAATCATCTAGGTCGTTAAATGATCTAAATCTAGATTTATCTATTAGACCATGAATATCACGTCTAATCATCTCTAATTGAATTTTATCTTCTTCGTCTCTATCATCGCTATATTGCGGTGAAATTTGAAATGAAATACTTGAGTCTAATTGAAAATCTTGTTCTTCAAACGTATTGTCAAATATCTTATCTCTTTTAATTGGATTTGGAGTTTGTTCCATGTTTTTTATATTGAATGTATGTTTGAATTTGAAATATCGTCAGTCTCTGTTAATCTCATGTATTGATAGTTAATAGCTAATTTACATTTGACTCCTCGACCTTCACCATCTCTGATCTTTAAAATCTTTAACCAGTATTCATAACTGGCTCTCATTATGTCGTCTTGAATAATACCTAACATGACGTCTGCTGTGTGTGAAAGACCTGCAGATTCTGCAACGTCTGTCATAGATATATCACTTGAATTATAACCTGAACGAGTAATCTGTGTAGCTGTTACAATTAACCATTTATTTCTAACTCCCATGGCTCTTAAATCTTCGGCAATTTGCTTGATTTTTAAGTATGTGTTTTCAGAGTTTGGATTTCTATAGTTTGACAAGATGTTAATATAGTCAATAACTACTACGCCTAATTTGATTTTACGTTCTTCTTCGATTTGTTTTAAATAAGCTTCAATATCTGGTACTGTAGCTTGAGAAGTTGGAAATTGCTTAACAAATAATTGACCAGGTGGAGTCAAACCATCACCTACAGTTTCTAACTTTCTTCTAAGATAATCTACGTTTTTAGCCTTGTCATCATATTCAGTCATTGGTATAGAAAGAACATTAGATCCAATACGCTTCATAAATTTATGAGCTGACATCTCTGCTGTAATTACTGCTGTGTTAACGCCCATTTTTACAAAATTAGAAGCATCATTAGCTAAATAAATCGACTTACCAATGTTTTGCTCACCTACGTAAACAACTAAAGTACCGTCTTTGTCATAACCACCGCCTAAAGCTCTATCTAAGAAATTATAACCCGTTGAGAATTTTGTAACACCTTCTTGAAAGTGATCTGTTGGATTAAAGAAATCTAAACCTAAATCTGAATTAAAGGTAAGTGAATTTCTATCATTGATTAAACCTTTAACCTTTGAGATAATATCATCAACATTATCAGGATTAACCTGCGTTGTTTTGATGTACTCGATAGTGTCAATCAATGTTGTATCAAAGTTTCTCCACTTGATCCATGATTCAGCAGTAGAATTCATCCACTCTTCATCATATTGTGTAAGATCTGAAGAGTAAATAATGTCTATTAAATCTTCATCAACTTCTTTTTTACCTCGTTGAATTAATAATTTCATTTGCTCTTTTGATGGAGCCTCATGAAACTTCTCATAAAACTTAGTAGCTAAATAGTGCATTGCATCTATTTCTTCACTTGTATAAAAGCCTTTTTTAATGGCTTCTAAATATTTAGGTTTTTGTAATGAAAGCTTAAAAAATACTTTCTCGAAATCTTGTCCGAACTTCATTATGAAAATGGGTTTAAAATTATTTTATAAGCTTCTTTGTCTTCTGTTTCATTGGTGCATTCTAATAGACCAAGTTCTAATCCTCTTTTCAAAGCATTGTCTATATTTTCTACAGGCGCAGTTGGAAATTCATAAGTCACAAGAGCATATTTGGTAAATGTACCTTTGTATCTTTCAGGATTCTTTTTAACCTTTAAAAGATATTGATAAACTATATCAAATGCATCTGGGTATGTTTCGAATTCATTCTCAATACCCAAGATGTATTTAATTGGTAATTTATCTTCAACTAGTTCTTGTAATTCTGTACTCATATTAATCTTCGTCTATAATATCGTCAATTGTAAATCCAGTAGTATCTGAATTGTAATTAAAAATAGGTTGGATGTGTGCATCGATTTGCTTTAAAACATCTTCAGTAAACATTTTTTCAGTAAAGAATTCTGCATTAGAAACTGTAGTGTCTAAGTGTTTTGCAATCCATGTTCTAGCACTGTCCTTTGGAATCTTTTCTTTGGTTTTAGGATCAATTGTTCCTCTTGTAATTCCACAAATATCCCAAGTTGCGTATTGTTCTAGACCAACGAATCTGTTCATACCTTTACTGAAATCCAAATGGAATTTAACAGGATGTGGTTTTGCAAATCTATTTTTAGCTGGTTTTGCAGTTACAATAATACCAACTCTTTCTGCTCCATCTTTTAATTGAGCTTTTGTTAAAATTAAAACAATAGAAGCTGCGTATTCTGGTCCAGTTCCACCGCCAACTGTATGTGTTGGCATAAAGTCTTGTGATAAGTAAGTGTGGTTTGTAAATAAGAAAGGAATCTTTAAATCAGCTAAAGGAGTCATGATAATTCTAAAGATTGATTTTAAAACTTTAGAACGAGTCATATCTGCTTTATCAGAGCCTGAGGCTGCATCATCGATCTCTTTTTGTGTAGCTAAGTTACCTGCAGAATCCAGCAATATCATCACCTTAGGCAATTCTGCGCCGTTTCTTTTAGCTTCTTGCATCTTCTTAGTAATTGTAGTTACAGAAGTTCTAAATTCTTGTACAGTATTAACTGGTTGATAGTTTACTTTGGAAATATCAATGCCAAACTTTTTCATAAGTTCTTTATCGATAGCTGCTTCTGAGTCATAATAAATGACACTGTAACCCTTTTCGATAGCTTCTCTTACTGTATTTAACATTAAGAAAGTTTTACCTGTTCCCGATGGTCCAGCTACTGAGCATGCTCTGTTGTTTGGCCATCCTTTAAAAAGAGATCCAGAAACACATGCGTTTAAGTGATAGTTTCCAGTGTCTAAGTATTCTGTAATCTCACTGAAATCTGACATTTCCATTACAGAACCCATTGGGTTTAAATTTGCTAATTCATTGTTCAAATCATCGAACGTGAACGTTTTGTTGCTTTTAGCCATTTTGTATTTGTTTTTTTTCTAATTCTCGTAATTGTTCTAGTTCTTCTAGTGCATTATTCAAATCTGTTTCAACTAATGACATTCTAGTTTGTAGGGTTTCAATTCTATGATACAATTCTGTGTATTTTTCAACAAAATTGATCTGCTCTTCAGAGTAGTTTTTTAAAAGATCCATATTAAAATAATGAAGTTGAATAAATTAAGTTTCTGTTTAATGTCTGAAGACCAATACAGCCTAAAACTCTATTCAATGGATCAATTACTGATTTTTCAAATTGAGTTTCATAATCTACGGCTGGTGCAAATTCATAAGGATGATCACCTGGCAAATATGCAAAGATCTCACATGTCTTGTGTTCACAATGGAATAATCTTAGCTTCTCACCATTACCAATCATTCTGTATTTGTTTTTATACTTAGGATTGTTATTCATTAAGTAATTATAAAATCCAGCAGCTTTAACGTTAGGTGGACATTTTAGTCCATATTGAAACTCAACGTGATCATCTACAATATACTTCTCTAAATTGTTTGTTCTCTTGTTAAAAGAGATTTCATCTATCGGCGCTAACTTAAATTCTTTCTTTGCCTTTTTAAGAAACGAAACAATAGTTGTTAAAGTTTCTGGGGTTGGCTTCTTTTCAAAAAGAATCTGTAAAGCTTCTGATAGTTTCTTACGAGCAAACATTGGTGTTGAAGATTGAATAGTATCATAACCGATGGTTTTGATCTTCTTTAACATTGCATGTCTTTCGTTTACGCCAAGTTTATCGTCCCACGCTAAATTTTGCAAGTATTTCTTTTTAGCCATCCAAATACCTGAGTATGCAATAGATTCTAATTCAAATTCTAAAAATGAATCAGTGTTTCTGTTTTCAGCGTATTTGTCTAGCGACTTAACGATATAATCTTTGATACGTAAATTGTAAAGTTTAAGAATAAACGTTACAATGTCTAGTTTTTCACCTAACCACTCGATAGATTCGTACATCTCTTGAAATTGGACGTAATTAGAATCGGTATCGATATAAATTACAGCCGGTTTAACGCAAGCTCTTTTAACTTTGATATTTAATTCTTCATGAATTTTAGTATCTTTGACAAAGAATTCTTGAAAGTACTTATTAAGTATCTTTTCGGAATATAAGATTGCATTTTGACCTTGTAAAGTAATAGATTCAGCAATGTCAATATTAAAGAAGTGAAACCACTTATTACCAAAGGCTCCGTAGATCGAGTTAAGTGTTAACTTAACTGCTTGTTCATAAGCTGTAAACTTAGCAGACTCGTTTGAATAAAAGTCTGCTAAGGATTTAAGCTCAACCAAAGTTAGTTGGTCTTCTGGTTTATTAAGTAGTTGTTCAATAGTCATTAATCAGTGCTTTGGCAAGTTGCGATTGTTAAAAGAGTGTTTGAGTCTTTAGAGCGTAAAACTACTCTATTGTTAAAGACATAAGTAGAATAATCTTCTTTGTCAAACAAGTTCAAATACTTTTTGTAAACAGTCACATTAGCCTTAGAAACGCTAGTTGAATTGATTAATTTGTTGTAAGATTTACCTTTAATACGAACACCTTCTTTAGAAGTTGAAATTGCAAAAGTCTCATCTTTATCTAAGTTGAAAAGAGATTTAATCTTAGATGTATCAGTGAATGATAAATCAAAGTTAACTTCAGCACCTTCAGTCATGAAGATATTTTGTAATTGAGACTCTGTTAAGTCTTTGTAACCTAAAGATGGTTCTGAACAAGCTAAAACGATTTCTAACTCGTCATTAAAGATTTTAAATGTAGAAGCTACACAGTCTTCATCGTTTTCTACGAATTCAATTTCTGCTTGAATAGAATCGTATTCAAATTGTTTGAATGCTTCGATAATTTTACCAGCATCAAAGAAAGCCACTTTAAGGTCTTTGTCTGTTGTTAATTGACTAGCATCAATTTGAAATACTTCTGAAATTGGAAGCGTGTGGTGTTTTACAGCGTCACGTTGTGGCAAATAAGCTGAAGAGATGATTTGTTCGTCTTTAATTTTGAAATAGACAAAAGAATCAATAACTCTTAAACGATTAATGAATGCTACAAAGTTGTTCTGATCTACTTTGTTAATAACTACTTTCATGTTTTTTTGTGTTTAAATTAAATTATTTAAGCATTATAATTGAATTAGTCATTTTGTTTCATAAAAAAACCTGCCATTACTGACAGGTTGAAACTCTTATGAGTCGGTCCTCCGATTCTATCCTGAGGAGTGGTTCTTTATTTACGTCCTACTAATTTATCTTTAAATTTTATATATTTTCGCGCGACCATAAATCTGATAAATTCATAAATGTCTTTTGGGGCTTCTGCAGTACCGTTAGAATCTGTAACGGTAGCAGTCCATTTACCACTTTTAAATTGATACGTCCACGTTGAGCCTCCGAATTCAGTTGTTAATATACCATCTTGTATTGATTTTTCTTTTACTTGAATACCAAGATCTCTTAATGCCGATGCAGCATTTGTTAGAATTTCAGTAGAATACTCTGATTTATTTGAAATAACAGTTTGGTTATCTTTCCATTCTGCAGAAGCACCAGTAGGTCCATTATATCTTCCAATTGATCTTCCATTTCCAGCTGCGGATTGAAGAGACATGTCGTTGGATTCATCAATAAATTGTTCAAATAGTTTAATGTGTTTCATAATTTTGTTGTTTTTGATATACAAATATAATTAATTTATATGAAATAAAAAAATATATTTAAGATTATTTTATTATATATCTCCTTAAAACATAAAAAAAGGGCAGGAATAGTAGCGAACTTGTTTCCTGCCCAACCCGTTAACTAAAACGGTCCTAAAACGTGGCTGTGTTTCAAGCCACCGGATCTTCTATGCCTCACAGCTGCTGCATTCAAGAATGTCTCTTGCGAATGATTGTGCTGAACTTTGACTAAATTGATAATATAAAGTTTTAACACCTTCTTCGTGTGCTGCTAAATACAATTGATTAATATCTTTAGCCGGTACACTTGGATGAATCATTAAATTTAAAGATTGTGATTGATCAATGAACTGCTGTCTTTGAGCAGCTTGTGTAATTAACTCTCTTGGTGTAATTTCAATAAATGATTTAAAAACTGCTTTAGTTGGAAAATCTAAGTGTTGAACTGAACCATCTTTCTTTAAGATTCCTTCCCAAACGTCTGTTGTATTTAAGCCATACTTTTCTAATTCTTGAATTAAGAAAGGATTCTTATAGATTGTTTTAGATTTAGCTAAATCTTTTACAAAATAATTAGATTTAATTGGCTCAATTCCCATTGAAACTTGACCATGGATAAATGAACTTGATTTTGTTGGAGCAATTGCAACTAAAGTTGTATTTGCAAATCCTTCTCTTAAAGAAGTATAACCTCTTTCGTCATGTAAAAATTTAGAGGCTGATTCAGTTTTTTCTTTAAGTGTTTTAAAGATCTGATAATTTAATTGCTTTGCTTCTAATGATTCAAATTCAATTAATTTAGATTGGAATAAAGAGTGATAACCTAATACACCTACGCCTAATGCTCTATGTTGAGATGCAAATCTATGTGCTCTTGACATTCCTGGCATATTGTAAGATTTCTTAACAAACTCATCCATTACTGCGTTTAAGAACAATGTGTAGATTTCAATGGCATCTGTGTCTTTTAATTCATCCCAATGTAATAGGTTAATAGAACCTAAACAACATACGAAAGAATTAAAAGAGTCTGTTGGTAATTGAATTTCAGAACATAAGTTTGAAGCTGTGATTTCAAGTCCTAATGCTTTGTATGGTGAATTGTTGTTGGAATTATCTTTAAACATAATGTAAGGAAAACCAAACTCATTACGTCTTTGAATTACTTTAGCCCAAATTTTACGTTTTTCTGCATCTCCAGCTTTCATTTCTTCAAGCCATTTATCAGTTACAGTAACTCCGTATTGTAAATTTTGGATAGGATTTCCTTCTGTTCCCATATCCAAGAATTCTAAAATATCATTGTGTTCTACTGGTAACCAAGCTGCACATGCACCTCTTCTTGCTTCTGATTGTTTACACACATCAACTGTAGTGTCATACATCCTAGCGTAGTGAACCGGACCGTCTGCTGTTCCACCTGTAGAAATTTTAGCTCCTCTTTCTCTAATGTTTCCTAAGAAAATTGAAGTTCCACCTCCATATTTACTCATCATTCCAATTTCTCTAGAACCATTTAAGATACTATCTAAAGTATCATCGACATTTGATCCGTAACAGCTAATTGGAAGTCCTTTGTCTTTTCCGAAGTTAATCCAAACTGGTGTTGAAAGACTGTAAAATCCTCTAGACATGTAGTCTTCGAATTTGTTAGCAAAACCTTCAATTTTTAAATACTTTTCTGCTTTGTTAGCAATGTCCTTGATTCTTTGTTCAGGCGTTTCAGTGATGTAGCCTCTTGATAAAAATGTGCGACTGTCTTCATTTAGCCAGTAGTATTTCTTATAATCCATTTAATTTTATGTTTTGTTTTTTAGAATAAATCGTCTTCTGTAATAGACTTGCTTTTTTTGTTATAATCGATTTGTTTTTTGTAAAAGAAATCGCCTTCTTTGGTTGAAAGAATTTCTACATCGAACCATAACGTCTTTTCAATCTCTTGAAAATCTACATCAAATACAGGTTTCATACCAATTCTTTGTAATGAATTGTTAAATCTGTTTTGAATAAACTGTTGAATCGTGTTTTTTGACAAGAAGCTTAATTCACCCTTCTCAAAGATCCAGTCTAAAATCTTACATTCGGCAATATAAGCTTTCTTACATGCGGAATCAATTAATTGTTCAAAATCTTCGTCGAACCATTCTGGATTTTCTTCTTTGATAATGTTAATAAGTTCTGAACCAAAATTACCATGAATTTCTTCTTCTTTTGAAGTAGCTTCAACTACATTTGAAATACCTTTAAATAGGTTTTTCTCTTTGTTAAAACTCATCATGATTAAAAATTGACTAAATAGACTCACGTGTTCAATAAATAAAGAAAACAATAACACTGATTTTGTGTACATTTTATTGTCTTTGCTTCTTGTGCCGTCTAAATATTTTGATAGGTATGCAATTCTATCTTTAATTGCTGGAATTTCTACAACACTTTGGAATTCTTCTTCAAGACCTAAAACTCGTAGTAATTGAGCGTACGCGTCTTTGTGTCTTACTTCAGATTCTGCAAATGTCATACCAACATCTCCGATTTCTGTGATAGGCATTCTCTTATAAAGATCTGCCCAAAATGTTTTAACATTTACCTCGATTTGTGCAATAGCCAACATCGATCTTTTAATTACTTCTCGTTCTTGATCTGTGATTTTAGTTTTAAAATCATCAATATCTGTTGTAAAATTAAATTCAGTATGGATCCAATATGAGTGTCTGATTGCATCCTTATATGCTAATAAAGAAGGGTATTCGTATGGTAAAATATTTACTCTTTTTTGAAAAATATTGCTCATGTTTGTGTAAAGATTTTTGTTTTTTGTTGGTGTTAGTTATATATTATTGTTAAATATGTATGAGCTTATTGACCTGCTTTTTCAAGTGCTTTTATTTTCTTTTTTATTTCTTCTGCTTTGTGAAAATATTCATAGGACATTCCCTTATACTCTTTTCGCTGTGAATAAAGATCTGATAATATTTTTTTAAGAATAGAATCTTCGTTTTTATAAACAACTCCGTTTTCACAAACAATAACATTTTTATCTTTACGTCTTTCTTCTATTTTAGAAGATGGCACCTTTTCGATAAAAGCATCTGGAGAAACATTAAACTGCCTCATAATAGATGGATATAGTGAAGCGTAGTCAAATGCACTTACTCCTTCATAAAAACCAACGATAGGCTCTTTAACAAATGCTCCAGCAAATTGACCTTCTTTTTTATTATCTTCTCTGGCTTCAGTTCCAATACGTTTACCTTCAGACGCAATTTTTCTTGCAATCAAGGCTTCAGTTACTGCTACCGGTGAAGCTGCTTTATATAATGGCATTTTTGTAATAGATGCAAGAGTAATAAGTACATCCATTGATTTTAATTTTTTATCAATGTAATAAACTAAGATGGAGTCAATTACGTTATAGTAGATGTACTTAGTAAAGTTATCTCTATATAAATCTTGTAATGATCCTGTGAATTTAATCTTGTTAGTACCTAATACTTGACTAGAAACGTAATCCAAAGAGTTTGACTCTTTTACTTTAACAGATCTATCGTATTTGTCATATAGCTGCATGTAATCTAGAATTCCCATGTGTAATGGTCTACTGTCTTCTGGATCTAATGATCCTGTCCTGGACGAACCAACTATATCGATCTGTAGATGTTTACATCGATTTACAATATACTGCCAGTCATAGTTAATGAAGTTCCAGCCAGTCATCATAGGAAACTTAGGCATAAATTTATAAACGAAAGTATAAACCATGTCATACTCTGTTTTAAATTTAATATATTGAAAGGTCCACTCATCACCAAATTTTTTCATGTATTCATTAGTGTCATCTTCAATCTTTTTAATTTTATCAGACTCTAAGTCTTCTAAACCTAATACGATTACCTTTTTGTCTGGTGTAACTATAGAAAAAGCTAAGATTCTTGATTTAGCTTCTTCGGCCTTTGGAAAGCCATCGACAATTTCAGTTTCAATATCGACGAAATATGTTCTAGGTGAATTGTATTCGTAAATAACTTCTTTGTCTTTTTCTGGTAAGCCATCCATAAAATAAACTAATGAAAATTTATTAAATTGTCTAGCTTGTGAAAGTTTCACTGAACGTCCATCCCAGTTTTTAAAATCTCGACTAGCACCAGCTTCTTTAGGATCACAAACATACCAATTTTTAAATTGTGTTATTGGATAACGTTTAAAATCTACTGTGCCTTCTTTGTTGAAATATGAAACTATAATTTCCTTCTCTCTTTGTTCAATGTCTAATAGCATGTTAATATCCGCGTTGTTGGCGTGCTTTATTTTCAGCTGCCTTTGTGAAGTAATAGTTATATGCTGTTTTCGCGTCTAAGCCAATGGAAGCTGCGTAATTGATAAAGAAATGCAGAATATCGATCCATTCCATATACAATTCTTTTTTATCACCTTCAGAAAGATCTGCAACTTTTAAAGTGTCATACTTGGCGAAATCTTTTTTCCAGTATTTCCAAACTGCGTTACCGCTACCGTCTTTAATACCACCTAAAGCGTCTGTCATCTCGTGAATTTCATCAATCACAGCATGCGTATTTACATGCCAAAAATTCATGACTTCTCTAATTGTCATATCTTCAAACTTAATTCCATAAGTCTTTTCCTGCATCTCTTTTTGATGCTCCATTATATCTGCTAAATGGGTCGTAGATTCATCATAGAAGTCATTAACTTCTAAATCTTTGCATTCGTTGTCTATGTTTGCCATGTTCTTATTTTTCAGGTTATATTTAAAAAGGCTTAATTGTTTCTATTGAATTATTTAAAAAATGTATTGGTTTTTAAATCTGACAAAGCAGATGCTATAACTTGATGCATGTCATAGTACTTGTATTCTGCTAATCTTCCACCAAAAAATATATTTTTTATATTACTTGCGCTTTGTTTATATTTTTTAAAAATAGATGCGTTACGCGTATCATTGACCGGATAATAAGGTTCAACGCCTCTTCTGTAGTCTACTGGATATTCCCAAGAAACTACTGTATCTTTTTGATTTTTAAAATTAAAATGCTTATGCTCTATAATTCTTGTATATGGAATAGTCGCATCTGTATAATTTACAACAGCATTACCTTGAAAGTCTTTATTTTCTATGGTCTCTGTTACAAAATTGACTGTCTTATATTCTAAATCGCCATACTTGTAATTAAAATAGGCATCTATTGGTCCTGTGTAAATTATTTTATCTGCTTTAGAATTCCAATAATCTCTGTCTTTTAGATAATCTTGATTTAATTCTACGTCTATACCTTCTAACATTTTTTCAAATAGACTAGTGTAGCCATCGATTGGAATGCCCTGATATTTGTCATTAAAATAATTATTATCCCATGTAAAACGTACTGGCAATCTTTTAATTATTGAAGCTGGTAAAAGTTTAGCTGATTTCTTCCACTGCTTTTCAGTGTAACCTTTAATTAGCTTTTCGTAAATATCTGTGCCTACTAAAGAAAGCGCTTGTTCTTCTAAATTTGTAATCGGACCAGTGTATCTTTGTGAATCTATAATTTTTTTAGCTTCCTCTGGTGTTTTAGTTCCCCATAATTTATAAAAAGTCCACATTGAAAATGGAAGAGAATACATCTCATCTTTATAATTAGCTATTGGTGAATTTTTAAAATTGTTAAATTCTCCAAATTGCTGGATCCACTGCCATATAACTTTATCATTCGTGTGAAATATATGAGCTCCGTATTGATGAACATCAATGTCGTTTACTTTTTTAGTATACGCGTTTCCACCGATATGATTTCTTTTATCAATCACGAGTACTTTCTTGCCTAAACGGCTCAGTTCGTATGCACAAACTGAGCCGTAAAAACCTGCGCCGACTATTAAATAATCGTAATTCTTATTAAGCATCTTGTAATTTTGCTTCTAAATTTTTAAAATGATTTAAATTGTCAATAAGTCTTGGCTTAGCATGTTCAAAGTCAGGATCATTAATAATTTGATTAATTAATTTAACTCCTTCTTCAACTCTATTAGTCCAAAAACAAGCAACTGATAATTCATCATTGACATATTTACCATAACAATTAGATGTTACAAATAATAAATATTTACTTTGTGCATATTTTAAAGAGATGTCTTTAGCTTTTTTCAAATAGTCATAAGCCAATTCGTGATTTCCTATTTTATTTAAATAAGTACCTAAATAAAAATACGGTTCAGCTCTATCTGGTGAAATTTCTATAGCCTTATTCATTTCATCAACAATTAAAGTTGGATCTGAATCTGGTATAGCCATCAAACATCTTGAAATTCTCATTTGTGCTTCAAATCTTTCTTCGCTCCAAGTATCTTTTAATCTTGTGTAAAGCCTATTCCATTGTAAACCTTCTATCATCATGTTAGAATCCATATAACTCTGTGCACAGTAGAAAGCTGATCTATGATTTAATCCATCTGGATCATCTACCAAAGTATCGAAGAATTGCTTTTTCAATCTTTCAGCATCATAAAAATATTTCTTAGGATCAAATGCTCTTGAACCAACGGGGTCACATATAACCCAACCTCTAGTTGATAAATCTCCTGTTGAAAAATGAGGTCTCTCAATACATTTGATTATTGTGTGTGCTGTTCCACAGAATTTCCAATGCAATCTATTATTATAAATAACGGTTGCTTTATAAGTTGCTGTTCCACGTTTCATTGTCATGTGATATGCATCTTCACCAGCATCATCGTTGGTAAAACTAAAATCGCCTGCTAAAATATCATCAGCGTCCAAGTGTAATACATAGTCTGTTTTACCATGTACATATTCCATCATCATGTTTTTATTCTTGTCAAAACCGAACCATTCATCGTTATGAATTTCTCCTGGAATTCCAGTGCGATCCATAAATTCTTGGACAATTTCTAATGTTCTATCGGTAGAACCGTTGTCGGCAACTACAAGATAATCAATGTAGGGTGCAACAGCATCAAGAACTTGTCCTATGACGTGTTCTTCGTTTTTACACATGGTTGCAAATGCTAATGTTGGTCTGTTCATAATTATTATTTTACGTCTATGATTTCGCCCCATTCTCTTTGGGCATTGATTGATTGTTTAGTATCTTCATTTTCTGGCTTAGGGTTACCACCGACATTCCAGAACCAGGCTCCTGGACTTCCATTTTTAAGCATTAATTCCCAAGCTTTAGCATCATAATTTAATGCACTTGGAAATGGTGGTTCAAATTCAGCGGCTACGTTTTGGCTAAATTCTTTTGGATGTGACCAAATAGTTGCTCTACCTCTTTCGCCATCTTTGATATTTCTAGCTACTGCAACTCCATTAAATTCTGCATTAGGCCATGCAATTTGCAAAGCTCTACCTAAAACACCAGTTGAAATAGCATGCCAAACTTCTTTAGGTTCACCATGTACTTGTGCCATGTCATAAGCTACTTTAACTGCGGCTGCTGTAACTAATTCGTGTCTTAAACCAAGTGGTATAAAAAAGCCATTGTTTTCTTTGGCCCAATCAGCTGCAATCTTATTAAGATTTGGCATGGCTGCAATTCTACGAAATTTCATATCTGCACCTCTTTCAATACAAATAGCTTGATGATCTGAAATTTCTTTTTGACTTGGACTAAAAAGAACTAGTTTTTTATTGTATTTCTCAGCTAAATAAGCTAAAGAAATTCCAGCAAATCCGTATCTTGGCTGTACATAAACTAAAGTATCTGATGGACAACTTTGAACTAAAATATCGCCAAAGCGACACTTAGAACCAAAGCCCATTAAATCTTCTCTAACTACATTAAATCCATTATGTTCTTTTACAATAGGAGCTGGAAATGGATCTTGCCAATCTCCTGCTAATTCCAACCAAGCATCTCTGTTTGGGTAAGCTAAATTTAAGTCTTGATTAAAACTACTTTTTGTATGATTATCGTGTGACATTTAATCTTTTTTAAGTGAAAATGATTCTGGAAATATCCAAGTGTAAGGTATTCTTTTTGTTGGCGATTTAGTACCGTGCGAAATTGCAATGTGTTTGAAAAAAAAACATGACTTATCCTCCACGTTAAGCCATTTCTGACTTGTCATAGGATTCTTAGGATGATTAACCAAAGTTTCCATCTGTTCTAACCACAACTCAGCATATTTATTCTCAGCAATAAACTCGCCATTTTTGCCAATAGTATACTTAACTTTACCGTTAACGTTAGGTCCACTAAAAATTTGTTGCATACCATCAAAGTGTCCTGTTCCGCCATATAAAGGTGTTTCTGGATCTATTAAATGTGGATATGCCATGGCTAAATATCTAGCTGCATTTTTACATGGATATAAAGGACTTCTAAAGTTTTGATCCTCTTTGAAATATTTCTCCATGATTTTAGCAAACTCCATCATTGTATAAGGTCTGTCTAAATTCTCTAGAACGTGTGACATTTTTTCTGCCGCTCTTTTTGGACCCCATAGAAGCCACTCCTTAACATCTGTGCCCTTTGGATAGTATATCTGAAACAGATCATTGCGTGCGTGTCTATTATCTTTAAAATGTTTCTTAAGAGCTTCTTCGCCATCATTGATTAACATTGTTAAAGTTCCCCAATGCTCATTAGTAAATGAAAACACCAAAGTATACCAAAGTCTTTTCATTGGATCAGTCACATCTTTCATTAAATCGCAAAAAGGATGTTCATGCCAGTGTAATCTGTGTGAAAATATCTGATAATCTTCGGCTAATAATTTGTCTTGTCTTTTATCGAAGGCTTCGCAAAATTCAAAGAATTTATCAAAACGTTCTTCTTGAGTCCAATCTTTCATCCAAGATTCAATAGGCTTGCCATTTTTCATTTTAACATCAGCCGTATTTGGATATTCAATGTTTGTATAATGAACACCTTCGTCTTCAAACAAAGATTCTGCCTGCTGATATTTCTTTTTTGCTTTTGGTAATTCGCAAGCATCTGGTCTTATAAAATCTTCTGCTAATAGAGTATTCATTATTTGTATATTTTTTTAACCATTTCTTTATATTGATCTACTGTTAGACCAGCTTCTACTAAAATTTTATCATCTGATGGGTGACTAGTCATTCCATTAAACGTCTTAACTATGCCTAAATCTAACATGGCTTTTTGTCTACCAAACGGATGGTCTTTTATTGTACTACTGTTCCAAACAGTGTCCATGTTTACGTGGTTGTAATCTTTTCCTGGCCTTAAGTAGTTTTCGATCCATCTAATATAATCACAGGCCACATCTTCTGCGTTATATGGCAGCGATCCTGTATCTGCGTAGATCTTGGTCATGACCGCATCTAAGAATTCTTCTCCTTTTTTATTACCTTTGCCACCTTCAGGATCTGCTAAATAACCGATACATTCTACTGCGTTAGTTCCATAATAAAACATAGATTCTCTAACAACATATTCAGGGTACCAGTCTGCTATGTCTGCGATAACTGCAGCATATTGAAATCTATAAGCTCTTAAACCATTATCATAGTTCCATTTAAAAAGCCATTCACCTAATTCTCTAAGTTGTTTCTTTTCTCCAGTTGTTAAATATGTTGCTAATTCTCTAGCTAATCTTGGCGCAAATTCGCAAAGATAATAATCTCCGCCTCTTTTGTAAGTGTAAGTTACTTCATTAGAAAAGCCTGTCATACCGACAAATAAATCTTCTGCATTAGTTTGATTTTCTGGTGGCTTTGGAAAGGCTGGAAATTGATAACCAACTGATGTATAAAATGGAGTTTGATGTGATTTAATTACTTCACACATATCTTCTATTGTGTCACATTCATGTAAATGAAACAAAATCGTGTTATGATAACCAGAAGGTTTGGTCGCATAATTAATTCCAGAACCCGTAACTCTATGTAGAATAAAAAGATAAAGCCATTCTTCTAATCCAAATATCTTTTGCTTTCCTGTCCAGTTTTTAGCAACTTCTTCTCTTTGTGAAGTGTGAATTCCAGCTTTCATTTTATCCCAATATGGATGTTCTGGAGTCCAGCCGTAAAAAATATCGTTTACAATCTGAGAAAAACCTGCATATTTTCTTTCAACAACATCATAAAGTTCTATGTGCTCCATTAAAGAATCGCCCATATTGCTTTCCATATATCCAACTGTTCCTAAATTACAAAGATCTTGCTGCTTTTGTGCAAGATCAAAGTATCTTATAAACTCGTCGTAATATCTTGTAGTTTGAATTTTCATTACGCGTTATGCTTTTCAAAAATATCGTAATAGTCTCCTTCGGCTTTTACACCAACAAGACGTTCTAATTCTGCGTTTGATTCATCTACTAAAATAACTGTAGGCACGCTTCTAATTCCAAATTGTGTTGATAACTCTTCGTTCTCGTCTACGTTGATTTTTTCAACTGCATATTTTTGACTAACCTTTTCCATAATTGGTCCTAACATTCTACATGGGCCACACCAAGGTGCAGAAAAATATAAATATTTCATAAATACTGGTTTTAAATCCTAAAATAAGGACATTGTTTTCTTTTCTAATCTTTTGTTTGGGCAATTTGCTGCCATGTCCCATCTATAATATTCTCTAGAAATATGAACAGATTTTGGTTGTTCCATCACATCAAACGTTAATTCGCCTTTATCATTAAAATAAACATCTGAATGTTTGTAAACTTTCCAATTATTTCGTTTACACATTTCATCAATATAGTTATTGATTTCTTTAGACAATTGAGTACGTTCTAACCAAGAGCCATAAAATGGAGTGTCTTTATAGTAACCAGTCTTTGGCAAAACTCTTGATTCGTTTTCTATTGGTAAAACATGGATCAACTCAATATTACTAACTCCGTTTTCTTGTAACGCTTTAAGTTGTTGCTCATAATTTTTCATCATGATCTCAACTGCATTTTTAGGATTAGCTTGTCTCATCAAGTGATGTCTAACATCAATATTACCCATGTAACATGTTAGTGTTTTAATCCATGGATAAATGTAAGAATCTAATCCTCTTTTAAGAGCGCCGTGCATTGTCAAACCGTCATGTCTTTGGCACATGTAACCAGCTTGATACATTCCAAAAGAGTGACTATCACCAAAACAAAGCTTGTCTGTTTTTTCAATATGATCTATTTTAGGAATATCATTGGCACAAATACCTTTGATCAAATCAATGTCTTGTTCTAAAGTCTTAAATAAATCTGTACCTGTTTTTAATCGTTGTTCAATTAAAGCACCAATACATGGCATCTCATGATGTAAACTATACATCTTAACTTTACTCTTAATACGGATTATTTGATTGTATAAATCATCATTAGCTCCTCCAAAAATATTAAAGTTGCCTTTGAATTCCATACCGTGATCGATTAAGATAACATCATAGTTATTCCAATCAGTTTCGTTTGATGTGATAACATCTACGCTTTCAAATCCAACATTTGTCAATTGATTGGCAATCATAAAACACCACGCAGATTTATGTGAACTAATCTTAGGGCTTAATTTACCAACAAGAGCTGAAATACCAATCTTAGCTGATTTGTCAGTAACATAGTCTGTAAAATAACTAAACTCTTGATTATTCATTCGTAACTGGTTTTTCACTGTCTTTATAACCGAATTTTTCAACATAATTATCTAGAGCACCTAAGTAAGCTACCGCATCTAATAAATTATCTTGTTTGTAGTTGTATGAGTGACGACTTAATTTTAATGCAACTAAAGCTGCATACATGTCACTACCAGAAAAATCTTTACCAGTCATACCGCTGGCAATTTGTGCGGCTCTGCGCATACCTTCTTCAAATGGACCATATTGACGTTCTTTTTCTTCAGAGCGTTCATTAATAATCTTGTTTGCTTGGTCTAATATGTTCATAGATTATGTTTTAGATATTATATTTATACGAATTAATTTGTTTCAGTTTTTGGCCAACCACCTAAAGGCATAATTTTACCATTGTCGATTGGACCATTTTCATTTACCCAGTCTTCTCTACCTGAGGCAACTCCCATAACTTTAATAAAGCCACATGTAAATGCTTTTACTTTATCTATGGCCATTTGAGCATCTTCAGCCATTACACAAGCAACGAAATCAGACTTATTGCTCCAGTTTGGAACTAATAACATTTCATCTTTGTAATGTAAATAATAAATTGTATATGGTTTCATTTTGTTTCTTTTAATTATGTAGTAAATATACAAAAAAAATCTCAAATATAAAAATATTTTAGCAACTTTTTTAATAAATAGTTTGTCGAATAACCGACTCAAATAAACTATTGATAACCAATGGCTAAAGCTTCTTCTCCAAACGGTGGCGCTTTTCAAAAGACTAAAAAATCTGGTAAAGCATCAAAGAAACAATCTAACAACAAGCACTCTAAAAACTACAAGAAAAAGTATAGAGGACAAGGTCGTTAAATGAAAAAGTCTAACCGATGGTTAGACTTTTTTTAGTATTTAAATATGTGTTTATTAATTTAGTAATTCTTTGTAATTCATCTGCATTAAAATTAGAATTTACAACAGAAGCTAATACGAATTGATCTATCATTCTTTTACAAGTTTCAAAATGTTCTTCTGTATTAGAAGTATCTACGCATTTGATTATTTTATCAATAGCTGCATGCGACCACCTTTCATAATCTACTTTAAATATTTTAAATATATCCATATCTTTATAAAATAAAAAACTCAGTTTTTATACTGAGTTTTTTTAATTTGTTTATTTAAAGCTTTCCATACTTTTCGAAAATAAAAGATTCGTATGATTTCGCTAGCTTTTTCTCGCGTTTCTTTTTCTTCTTCTTTTCTTTTTCGTATTCATCATCGGCATCACCTCTACCGGATGGTTTATCTCCAGAACCAACAGCACCTGTGCCTAAATCTGGCAAAGCTATTTTGCCCATACCCATACCTGGCATTCCAATAGATTGCGGTCCGCTCGAACCAGTTGCAAAACCCATAGATTCGTTTGAGTCTGATTCTACAGTGTCTGGTAAACCTTCATGTGGCGTAGTAGCATAATCTTTAAGTTGTTCGATACTCATTGAATTAACAAGTTCTTTAACTTTATCTTTATACTCTGCACCGACTTGAGCAATATCCATGTAACCCTGCTTAACTGAATAAGCTAGTCCCATTAATCTTTGTTGTGCTTTTGATTTTGCTGGCATGTTTGTGTTTTATTTTATAGGATAATATCACCTAATTTTAAAATAGATAATGCATTTTCTAAGTTTTTAGGACTTAAACTATTAAATACAAGTTCTTTGACTTGGTGCGATGCATCGCTTTTATATTCTTTATTACTACCGTCAATTGCTTTCATAGAACGCATACCGTCTGCTACTTTGGCCCAACCTTCAAGATCTTTTAATTTTTGATTACCTTCGGCGTGGTTATCGAATAAATCTGAATCAGTCTTATATATAAATTGCATAGAAATATAGCTATTGTTATGTCCTACGTGAACTGCAATAATTTCAATTTTAGCATTTTTAAGACCTTTACTTGCACCTGGACCTCCCCAGTTTCTACCAACCATTTTTTTAAGTTCTTCTCCGTTGATAGTTTTACCAACCGCGTCTTGTAAAACTTCTAACACTTGTTGTGCCTTTTCATCTATGTTTTTAGGTGTCACTCTACCTAATTTAACTTCAGCTCTAGCTTCGTTAATAAATTGTTCGAATAATTGAATGTGTTTCATTTTATACTTGTCTATTTTGTTCTTTGTTTATTACCAGATATAAGAGAATGATTCTATTTTATCAAGTCTATCTTTAAGTTCTTTTGCTTTTTGTTCAACTTCTCTTTTATACCAAGACTCTGCTTCTCCATATTTAGCAACTGAATCTTCTTGCTGTGCAACAACACGAACATATCCAGAATAATCATCTAAGATACGTTGCATGTGATTAGCAACATCTGCTAATTTAGCTTCAGCGCCTTTTGCATTTGTACCTACGATAATTTCGCCATAACGCCCTTTAGTTTGTTTAGCTAAACCGTCTTTGATTTGTTCAGACATTCTTTCGATTGCTTTTGAAACTAAACTGTCCATTGGCATTTGAGTGGCTTTCTGAGCAATGATTTGATTATATCTTGCCATGTTTTCAGCTTTAAAATCTTTATCTGATTTAAATGCAATTGCACCTTTTTTAGCTGCAGCTCTATCTGCTCTTTGAGCTTCTGCTGAATATTTTTGTCTTAATAAAGTTGTATTGATTACGATTGCTCTATCAGCTACTTCTGAAATTCTTTTAACATTGTAGAGTCCTGTTGCTTCCCATCCGCTGTATTTTTTATTAATACCGATTGAATCGCTTGGATTGTTATCAACTTGTTTTAATGTTCTATTTTTAGCATTTCTGTCCCATCTTCCACCAGTCCAAACATTGTCATAGAATTTATTATCTCCTGAAGCTACGGCTAATAAATAGCCTTCACCTGGAATAGTTTTACTTGCATAGTAAGTGTCTGCTGGTGCATAAGTATTTGGTTTTTCTACATCAGAGATATAAAAAACGATAGAACTTTCTAATTTGTTTTTATATGCTAAAGCTGGTGTTGTACTAATTAAATCTTCATCTTCGATTTGATCTAATTTTAATTTAGTAGCTCCATAAAAAGCTTTTGCTAAACTAGCATCGAATGTACCTTGTCTTGTAAATAAACCAGCTAACATAGATGATTTAAATGATTCTGAAACTAATTCAAAAGACTCATCAATTGAATTAACGAATTCAGAAAATGATTCATAAATGAATTTAGTTTTCATATTTGTATTGTTATTTTCGTTTGTTTTTAAGTTGCTATTAACATCTTCCGCTTGAAAAAGAGCAGCTGCTATTTTTTGACCAGATTTTGTTAAACCAACTTTATCTTCTTGTATATTAAAGAAGGTTGAATTTCTTCTTAACCATCTTTTAGAATCTTCTGTTAAACCAGAAACTAAAGTGTCAAATTCTTCTTTAGTTAATTCACCGTCTTTTAAAGCTTCGATGATTTTATTTCTAACAGCAGCATATTTTCCAGTTGTTTTAGCTGGATAACTTTCTGTATATCTTCTTTTTAAAGTAATTTTAGATTCGCTAATCTCTAAAGATTCATTGGCTTTAATCATGTCATTTGTAATATCACCTGATTTAATTGCCTTTTCTATAGCTTTAAAAAGTTTATTTTTGTAATCAGCCGGCGCATTTTTAATTTGATCTGGCGTTACTTTGTGATTTCCATATTTTGGATGTTTAACATCATTTAATGAAGTACCTGTAAACCAAGATGCAAAATCATTTGAATATGATTCATCTAATTCTTCTGAATTTTCATCATAAGCATCTAAGAATGATTCTTTAATAGGCTTTTTTAAACCTTTAATAAAATCTTCAACTGAAGAATCAGAAGTTCCATAAATTTCATTAGGTGTTACTGCATGATTAACGACAGAACCGTCATCGTAAATATTATATGAACCACCGTCATATTCTTCACCATCATAATCTAAATCAAATGAATCTTCTTCTAATGTTCTAAGATTAACTGTCACTTTAGCATTATCAGCCTTTGACATTGCTTTAGCTAAAGTTTCTGCAACCTTTTTAGTTTGAGCTTTAGTTAAACCAGCTGGAGCTCCAAATTTAGAAGCTTCATCTAATTCATTAGATTCACTAATTGCACTTTTAGCAGCACTAACAATTTTTGATTTGTTGTTTTTGCCAAAGTACCAATACATTCCTGCAACAACACTATCTTCACATTCTCCTGCAATAATTGCATCAGCTGCTTGTCTACCTGCTTTGCTATTTAATAAAGCTACAGCTTCAACATCTTTAAGACCAAATTCTTTCATCAAGTCTTTAACAGCTGCATCAAATATTTCGTATGCTATTTTTTCATTATGTGCATCTTCCATAGTACCAAAGAAGCCATACGCTGTATTGATGTCATCTTTGCTATATTTCTCGTTAAGAAAGTTTTGAAAATTCATAGTTTTTATTATTTTTCTTTATCTATATATTAAGATAATATTATTCTGTTGGATTTTTAATGCTTCTTTCAACAAATTTTAAACTTGAAATTGAAATTGCAGTTGGAACAAAATCAGTTGTTACATTAATAGCATCCTTTCTAAATACGATATATGTTAAACCTGCATGGATTTGATCAACTGCTTTTTGCATATCATTATCTAAGTCCTTTGGATTTCTAACGTATTTTAAACGCTTTAATTCTGATAAAACATAAGTATCTGTTTGATCTGCTTTAGCAATATGGAATGTGATTGTATCTCCAGAAACATCAGATGGATCTAATAAATCAATGCTTAATTCAATTGGTTTTACATTTGGACCTCTTAAAATAACATTAGTGTAGCCGTGCATGAAATTTTGAATTTGACTAGCTTGTTGATAAAAATTTCTAAAATTAGCTAAATCAGAAAGATTACATTCTCCTGATAAAATAACATGTTGTCTATTTAATAAAGCATTAATAGACGATACTAACTCTGGTGTAAAATATAAAGATACATCAAATTTAGAACGTGTTGAAAACCCTGTTAGTTTATCAAGTCTTCTTAGAGTATCTACTAATTCTTTCCAGAATTCAAAGTTACTTACTTTAGAACGAACACCTGCTAAAATAGCTGCATTTCCTTGTCCTGAATAATCTTTAACTTCGTATCTATCTTTACCGATTTTAACGTCAAAGCTTTCACTACCACCTTGGATTTCAGCACCTTTAATCATCCATGCGATTAATGGTTCTCCACGACCTAAACCTCTCGAAGGAATACAATCGAATAATCTACCTAATACACTACCTTTATTTGAATACATCGAAATCGTTAATTCACTTGGAGATTTTAAAGAAGCTAAACTGTTTGCTAATTCAATTGAATCTTTTGGATTTAAACTAGCTATAAAATTAATAAGTGCTGCAGATGCTTGTCCATTAGGGTACAAAGATGCAAAATTTATATAATCTTGAATTTTACCATTCTTTTTGATTTGATCGATTAAAACCATGTTACGATGCTGAGAACCTGGAGCATTTACTTCTCCATTTAGTGAATCATTTGCAGCTTCATCTATTGCTCTAAACATTTCGTTTTTATTTAATTGACTAGCAAATTTTGCTCTAATGTCTCCGTGCGTTTGTGCCATTTTTATTATTTAATAATATTAGTATTTAATTTAAATTGTTCAAAAGTTAATACATCCGTACTTGCTTCTGTTTCAATAGCTTCTGAAATTTTTAATGAAGTTTCTAACTTTTGTTTAAGTTCATTAAATAAAGGACCTAACGCTTTAGGTGTCATTTTATCAAAAGTCTTTTTATCATTAGCTAATAAAGCTTCTCTAACTTTAGTTGCTGAAATATCTTCATCGTCTCTTTTGATCTCATATAAACCAAACTCTGGTAAAACACCAAGTTCATCTCTATATTTGTCATTGTTTACTTGATAGCCATAAGTTTTGAAACGATCTGTGCCTGTTCCCCATAAAACTGGTTCATATTTAGGTCTCATTTCATTAAACATCAAATCGATACCAGCTGATGGAATTACAAAAATCTCTTTTAAGAAAGGATATTGCTTTTGCACTTGCATAAACATTTGAATTTGTGTTTCTGTATCAAACGGTCTTTTAACGGCATCGTCTTTTTGAGCCTTTGCAGCTTTAACCAAAAATACTACGACTGGATAACCATTTTGTTTGTGGATTGTTTCTAAAACTTTAGCATGTCCAAGAGTAAATGGTTGGAATCTACCAACAAACATGTTTACTTTTTCTTTACCTTGTTCTGAATAATTAATTTTTAATGCTTCGTTCATGTTAGTTTTACTAGCAGAAATCTTATTGTGCATTAAGAAATTATTGAAGTTGTGAATTGCATTTTCATCTGCGTTTTCTACAAATACTTTTTGTTCAATTACATCAATAATCTGATTTAATTGTTCTAAGATATTTGAATTTAACAATGCAGATTCTTTTATTTTCTTTTTAGAAAAAGAGCTTAGCATGATTTTATAAAGTTCAGCTAAAACTGGATTGTCTAAATATTCTAATGTCTTTTCGTTGTCAATGTATTTTGTATTGATATTGAATAATGCAGATTTAGAAAAATCAGCTGCTCCAAAATCAACTCCTACATATTTAGTAGCATTTTCTTTAACATACGAATTGTACATTGCTGAAATCAACTCAATATATCTTTTATCTGAAGCTGTTTCTAAAAGCTCAATACTATCTAGGTCTACTGTTGAAAAGAATTCTAGCAAATCAACCATTGTAATTTGATACATGTGACTTGCTTCTCTGTTGGAAGTTTCAGCTTCATTAGCTGGTTTAAACTCTTCTAATTTAAAACTTTTAATTTGTGTTGAATCTACGAAAGAGACTATTAAACCATCAATCGGTTTGATTAAATCTTCATTTAAAATGGTTTTATAAGCTCCTGGATTAAATAATTTGTAAATGTGGTTGGTGAACGCTTCATTTCCAAATCTTTTAGCGTATGATTCGTTTGACATTGAAAGTAATGTCACTAAATTTCTCTTTTGATCCTCATTTAACATGCCATCAAAAATGATTGATGGTCCTTGTACTTGTAGTTTTTGTGCCCATTCTTTTAGAACCTTAGGATCTGTTAAAACCTTTTTAGCTTTGCCATTAGTTCCTAAAACTTGAATGTGCGTTAATATCATAAAATTGAAAGGCGTTGAATCATATTCAATAGAAGACATATTAGCTTCTGGTAAATATTCAAATCCAAACTTCCAATCACTTGGCATTTGATTTTTCTCGTTTAATGTTAAACTTTGAAAGTGTTTAATTGCATTTTCATATACTGAAGTTAACGTTCTATCTATGATATTCATAGCTTCGTTATTTCCAGATTTGAAATACTCAAAACCTTCCATTGCTCTTCTAACATGAAATGAAGCTCCTGCAATCTTTTCAGTTACAACAACTCTTGACTTTAACATGTCGTTAAATGTATTGGGATTCGTACCTTGATAAAAATCTCTTAATTTTTGTAATGCCATTTTTCTTATTTTTGTTTTACAAATATACTAAATCTATTTGATATATGAAAATATTTATAGATTTATTTTATTTATCTTCCGTATTTTATAATACCCATAAGCTGATTAATGGCAGCAAATGTTCCAGTAAGCTTAAATAATTTACCTTTATATTGAAAAACTAAGCCTTCTGAAGGTACGATAGAATCAATACCGCCGATAGAATCTAATCTAGCTAATTCTTTTTCTACTTTAGCTAATTGAGTTAAATCTCCGTTTTGTTTGATTTTATCGGCCTCTGTTTTAATTTGTGTATGTAGTCTTTGCATTTCTTGAGCTGGATTAGCAACTAAAAGATTAGAAACATTCTTTAACACCACTGAACCTAATTCTAAGAATAAGTTTTCAAATGGTAAAATGTTTTCTTTAAATTTTTTAACTGAGTCTTCTTTATCAAATTTTTGAAATGCTTTATATTCTGTTGGATCCATTTTCTTTGCAAGATCTCTAATATTTAAAGTTTTCTTGTCATTGAATGCCCATCTTTGTACTAAGCCTGCTTTATCAATTTCATCTAATTTTGAAAAGTCTTTATCTATAAGTTCTTTCCACCACATCGCGTGATATTTAGAAACTGGATCTGTGTCTTGTAAGTTATATCTTTTTTGTAAAACATTAACCTTATTTAAGAAATAACCTTTCTTTTCTTCAAAGTCAATTGATTTACCTATTTGTAATTCCTGAGGTGGAATGATTTCAAATGTTTTTTGTACGTGTGAATTAACTGATTTTAGTGCGTTTGTTATTTTACCAGCTAATTTAGAGTCTGAGCCTGTTTGGTTACCTTCTCCATCGGTGTGAACCATACCATGAAATTGAATAACATCTTTACCATAAGCGATTACATTTGAATTACCAGAGTAAATTAATTCCATATTCATAAATGAAGTTCCATCATTAAATTCTTGTTGGTCCTTTGCGGATAGTGATTGCAGCGCACTGGCCAAATCTTGTGCAGCGAACGTAAATGTATCTCTAACGCCAGTTGATGGATGATCCTGAAACATCTGTGTGATTCCATTAAGATCTATTGGTTGTTTCATCTGTCCTTTATTTCTAGCGAACATTGCTTGACCATTCTTAACTGTAACAAAGACATTTTGTCCGTCTGTTTTTTCAGTAGGAGCCGCTTCGAAATCTAAACGACCTTCTAAAGCACCATCAATAATGTGTTTGATTTCACCAAATGTAAGAGTTTCATCATCAAATGGGTGCATCATGTGTCCTGCTGCTCCGCCTTCTAAGATAATGTCTGGATATTGTTGATTCCATTTTTCAATAAGGAACTCTGTATAGTTTAAAAGTGTTTTCATATTAGGAGAAATATAAAAGACCCAAGATTAATTGGGTCTTTTTAATTTTATAGATATTTTAGTTTTCAGTGTTTGATTCTTCAATATAATCTGCAAGATCTTCATCGTCCCAGCCATATTCATCATCTGCTAAAACTGCTTTGAGATCTTTGGTATCTCCGGTTAATTTAACTTCTGGATAACCCGATGGTCCCTTTTTGTTAATTACTTCTAAAGTAACATTGTGTTTCTTTAATAATTTAGCTAAGTTTTTATCTTTAGGGTCTGTAGCATCTACTTCAACAGTAGCTTCATTTGTAACTGATTCTCCTAAAGAACTTGTTAGCATTCCGATAGCTGCGCCGTAATCACCATCAACTTTACTAAGAATTCCTTTGATAACATCTTCTGCTTTAGCTTCATCGAATTCATCTTTGAATGCATCTTTTAAAACTGTCATCGCATATTCTTTAAATTGATCATCTGACGTGATGTCTTCTTCGTTAATTTCTACAGATTCTTGAATTTTTTTAGCAGCTAATTTAGTATCTCTCTTAGAAACATTGTCTGTATAAGAACCATCTCCCCAAAATGCTACGATGGCATTTGTATCAGATGTTGAGTGAAATCCTGATCCTGCATTAAAAACATCTACGAATTGTAAACTTTTTTTGTTTTTGATTAGATCTTTAGCAAAATCGATTGCTTGTTTTTCATTACCGAATTTCTTCATAGCTCTAACGCCATCAGAATAATGAACTTCAAAGCCTTCGTCAACTGATCGTAAAACTAAAGTCATTGATTCCATTGCTAATTCTAAGTCTTTGTCTTTATCTGAAACAACTGCATCTAATTCAGCTTCTAAAGCTTTCTTTTTTGCTGTCATTTCTTTTAAAGTTGTTAATAATGCAGTTTTTGCATCACCTTCAGCTGCTTTCCAACTAGCTGCAGTGTCTTTCATTGCATTAGTAACTTTAGTCCATTCTGTCTGGATTTTATTAATTGATCTAGCTTCGTTTACGCCATCGCTTTCGATTGATTCAGTAGATTCTTTTAAACCTTTTAATTCAGTTTTTAATTTTGAATCCAAACCTCTTTCAATACCCCAGTTGTGAGATGCTTTAACCAACATTGCTAATGGCAAGTTTGCATTCTTTTTACCGTAAGGTGAAGTTCTAATCCAATCAATATAATGTTGTGCTAATTCTTTTGACATTTTAATACCTTCTGCACTAGAAGAATCTCCGTCTACAATAGCTTGAAGCAATTTAGTAGCCATTCCGTGTGAACCTTCAGTTAATGCTGATTCATACACGCCTTCAAATTTATCATTGATTCTGTAAGCGATGTAGCCGATAATTTCGTCTAATTCAAAGCCTTCTTCGTATAGATCTTCGATGACTGCTTTAGAACAATCTATCAAAGCTTTCATTTCTTTGATTGGTACTAAACCGCCCATTCTACCGATAGCTGATCTAGAAACATTATAGTTTGCTTCGAATACATCATCAATTACATCAAATTCAGATGCGTTATCTTCTTTAACTTTGTAAGTTTTACCGTCAAATTCAAATTCTTTTTCTCCAGCTTCTTTAGCTTTAGTAACTGCAGCGCCAAAAGCATTACCTTCAGTTAACAAAGATTCTGCAACTGGTTTTAATTCTTTATCTTCATATGTGTCAGCCATGTACCATTTACCGTCTCTTTCATCGTATAAATAAGCATATTCTGCACCTGATTGGTTTGCAACACCTTTTAAATACTTAGCTACGTTTTTAACGTCTGCTTTAGTGGTCATGTCACCTTTTTCATTTCTATCTCTTCCGTAGAATAAAGTAATGCCTTTTTCTGGATTATTGAAATCCAATGGTTTATCACCAATCTTTGCATCTAAGTATGAAATACCCGCTTTACCTAATTTTAATAATTGATCTACTGATTTAGTGTCTTTGTAATTTTTCAATAATGGCACCATATTCTCTGGATAACCATCATAATGTACATAAGTTGATACAATTTTACCTGACTTGTCAATTTTACCAATTTGAGATCTTGTCCCTTCATTGATAATAGCTTCGTTTGTTAATTCTTCGCCTTTTTTAGGATCTTCTTTTTTAGGTTCACCTAATTTAACAATATCTTTTTCAATTTCTTCTGCTTCATCTTCATTAAAGATTTTAGCAACTAAGGCATTTCTTTTTTCTTCATCTAATTCTTGTAGTGAAGTAACACCCATTTCTTCAAGAGCTGCACCAATTTTAGATACTATTTCTGCTCTTTTGGCTTTACCTTCTTCATGAAGTTGAGCTGCCTTTGATTGGTTTTTAACCTCAGTAAAGGACTTAAATGATGAAATTTTTTGTACTGACATATTCTTTTTTTATTTTTTAATAAGTTATTATGTTAATTATATATCTCCTTCGAATTTGACTTTCTTAATATCATATTCAAATTGCTCCTGCCTGTATATACGCTGTCTTTCGAGAGCATGCTTGTATAGATAGTTTTCCCATTCTAATGTGCAAATATTATCCACAAAGTCTATAATAAGTACATCTGTTTTAGATTCATGTTGTCTTAAACCACGACCAATAGACTGTCTAATAATTACTTCAGATTTAAACGACTCTGTAAAAAAGATGTTGTGAATTTTCTTAACAGAGATACCTGTTGAGAATGTACCATAAGAAGCTACGATAACGATCTCTTCACCGTTTTCCATCTTCTTTTTATGTTCTTCTCTAATATCTGAGTCTGTAGAGCCATCGACGTAATAAACTTTTTTATCGCTATTCTGTCTAAGGGCGTCGTATATTTTCTTGCCATGCTCGATTCTATGGAAAAGTACCAAAGAATTCCTTGGAATTCTGGATATAACAGACACAACAAAGTCAAGACGTGCTTGATTGTTGACCACATAATTTTGTTCAAGTTGAAAAACATCTTTACTTTCGTATTTATTTTGAGCCAATTCTTGAAAGGCAATTTTAGCTGATTCTGGAGCATAGTCCATTTCAATGATTTTAACTTTACAACCTGCAATGTGTCCTTCTTTTTGCAAGAATGATGCTTTAACCTCAGTAATTACTGGGCCAGTTTGACTCATTAAAGTTAATTTATCAAGCGTTCCATCTTTTGGCAAAGTACCCGAAAGACCAAACTTATAATGCGCATTTCTACACTTAGCTAAAATGTCTTTAATAGATTGTGATTTAGCTTTGTGTGTTTCATCGACAATAACTGCGTCAAACTCATCAAAATAATCTTTGTCTTTTTTAACAAGTGACTGATATGTACCTATAACGATATTTGCGTTTGGTTTTAATTTTTGACCAGCATATATCTGCTGTACTTTGATCTTAACTCTATTTTGCCAATTGTACTCATAGAAATCTTCAGTAGCTTGAACCACCAAAGATACGTTAGGCACTATAAATAAAATCTTAGTTGCTTTTTGTTTTTCAAGCATATATGAAACGACCATGAAACTAATCATAGTCTTACCTGCTGATGTAGCCAATTCAGCTAAACATCTTTTAAATTTAAGTATATTGAAAGCTGCTTCTACTTGATAGTCCCTTGGAACCATCTTTGATCCATTAAAGAAATCATTAACCCATGCTTCAAAAGATTCCATGGTAATGTTAGGATCAAAAAGTCTTGTGATACCATTAACTTTTAATTCGAATCTATATTCTTTGCAAAGCGTCATGACATATCGCCATAAACCTACTGGAATCCATTTGTCATCTTTAATATAAGAAACATAACCGTCCCATAAGCCTCGCTTTACAAGTGGATTAAATCTCCAGCTATCAATTCTTTTTGTTAGTGAAATGTTTAATTGCTCTAACTCAAGTTCATTAGCCTCATCAATCCTTAAAAATCTGTTATCCTCTGTTAGGGTTAGAACCAAAACATATTAGATATTTTTAAATCTGCTTCATATCCATACGCTGCTTTATTGCAAAGCCCATGTTATCAAGAGTTTTGATAGACGCTGTTAAAAATTCTTTGTGAGATACTAATAAATCTTGGACTTGTAGGTCTTCAGCCATATCAGCTTCTATGAATTTCTCGCGTTGTTTATCGTTTAGTTTGTATTCGTATTGATAATAACGAATCCAAGCTTCTTTAAAGTTTTTGTCTACTCTAGCTTTATTAGTTCTAATCTTAGACGAAACCGATGCAATGTTTTCAACCAATATTTGCCTATAACTTAAAGTATATGAAGCAACTTCATGTAAGTTTTCTCCATGTTTTAAATCTTCAGCTAAATCTTTGATTTTGTTAGTCCATGATAGTCGTTGTGTGCCAAATAATTCGTCTAATTGTACAACTTTATTAACTACCTTTGATATTGGTGTATCTTGCATGTGTTACTTTTTAAAATAGTGAGCGCTTGTTCTTGTCTTCTTTAATATAAACAGAAGATTTTACCTTTTGTTTAAACTTTGGTTTAATTTCAAATCCCAAAGCGTTACCATCATATTGCGTGCTCGTAGAAGTAAAATCGACAAGAGATTTTAAGCCCTTTCTTTTTTCTTTTTCGTTTTGAAAATCTTCTAGTTCTTCGTCAACCATTTGTAATAATCTTTCTAAAATCATAGGTAATATGCGTCTAATTGTGAATCACTAAAATAAGTTTCTAATTCTTTTAGACATTTGCTTTTTGTTTGAAAAGCAACTAATACCAAGTCATTTAAGTCTTTTATTTGTTTAGAATATGTATCTAACTTATTTTCGGTTAGAAATTTATTCCAAGTAAATACGCCTTTGCCTTTTTTAAGCTTTTGCATCATTTTCTTTTTACCAGTTTCATCATTATCAAACATGTATCTGATGGTTGGTATTTCATCTAATTCTTCAGTGTCTCTGTGAGCTGAAGCTAATGCTAATGAATTATGCATGAATAATCTGTCTAATGGTCCTTCGAATATAGTAACAGGAATCATCATATTAACTTGCATAATACCAAACAATGTTGACATTTTGTTAATAGGAACTAATTCTTCTTCTGTTAATTCTAAAGGAGTGCCTAGCCATTCTTTAAGTTTGCCTAAGTCGTATGTTAAATATCTGCTATTCGCAGATTTGACCAAAGTTCTAGATTGCATACCTATAACTTTTTCTTCTGGTCCTATATTTAAAATGTAAAGCCTTTTATCTTTAGGCGAATACATGAAATGTTCTAATTTATTTGATAATAATCTCTTTCTTAGATAAAAGAAAGCTGGATCGCCTGGCTCTATATCGACAAATCCTAATTTTTGTCTAAGCTCTTGTTTGGTTGGTGCTATTTCTAAAACTTTAGCAAAAATACCATGTTGTAAAACTTCTACATCACGAGTTTCTAATTTATGTTCTTTAACATAATCGATGATTTCAATGGTCTCATCTGTATTTAATCTAATGCCGTGATCTTTTAAAAGACCATATACGTCGGTGTGATGTGAACAATTGAAACAGTGATATTGAAGCGTAGCCCAATAAAGATTGCCACGCTTCTTGTTATCATCTGTTGTTGAATCGCCACAATAAGGGCATGCCAGAGTTATTCGCCCTGGCATGTCTTTTAGAGTGTGTTTATTTGGTTGAGCATGTTCTTTGGTAATAACTTGCTTAACTAATAATTTAATTCTACCTTTAAGTTGTTCTGATATTTTAGATGTCAAGGTCATTCAAGAATGCATCTAAATCGTCTGAAGAATCAACACTTGAAGTTGTAGAGCTTGCTGCTGGTGCAGATGTAGTATCGAAATCGAAATCATCTGAACTTTCTTGTGCTTTTGCAGCTGCTGTAGCTTTAGTTGTTGCTTTCTTAGTATTAACGATCTCGTCCATTGCTGAACCTGGATTTAAATACTGACGTAAGATTGAATTAACAAAATCTCTTGCTTCATCGTCCCATGGTTTGTACTCATAAGGCTCTAATGATGGAGCTTTGTCTAATTCTGCCTTGATAGCTGACATAACCTCTTTAGTTTTTTCAGCTGTTTTACCATCAATGTTGATTGCGCTTTTAGAAGCTGAAAATTTAGATTTGTCATAGTTATTATAATCACCTTGACGAGTAATAATCAATTCAAAGTTTTTACCTTCGAATAAATCGAATACTTGCGTTGGTTCACCGAATGCTGGTTTTAATTCTTCATCAATTTTCTCTTTGATTTTATAACCAAATTTGAAGATTTTGTAAGTACCATCATTTTCTGGGAACTGAGGATCTTTGATTACTTTAATAAGAGCGTAGTATTGTTCACGTCTTTTTAATTTCTCACTCATTTTACGATCTACTGCTGAATCAGACTTACGTAGTTTGAAAAATGCATCAGCAATAGGACACTTTTCACCAATAGAAGTTGGAGAGTCAACTAGTTTACCTTCGCCTGAAGCGTCAGTCAACCAATGTACATACTTTTTAACTAATGAATTACGTGGATTTGCTGGGTTTGGAACAAAACGAATAAGTGCTTTGTAAGTTCCGTCTTTGCCTTGATCGGCTGTTGGTTTGTAAACATCATTTGTAGATGATGCTGTTGCGGTTTCGTGAGTGTCAACGTCGGTTACACTCAGATTGAAAATGTCAAATTCTGCCATGTCTTTAATACTTTAATTACGTTTAAATTGTTTAGTTTGTCTCTTAGTGAGACTGTTTATACCTTTTATATATGATAAAAAATTACTGTTTCAAACTAGCCATGGCCAAAACAGAACCGTTCGCATCTTCGTATACACCAGTTTCTAATTTAGTTAAACCCGATTTAGCTAAGAGATTATCCATTTCTTCTTGAGAAATTTTATCCATTAACACCATCTTATTTAAGACATTGTGTAAATCAAAATGATCTGTTGTTGTCATTTCTTGAGCTTGAATGTAGTTATTAAGAATCATATTATCTTATATATCTCAACCTTATTTTGTTTCTTTTTAATTTATTTTAAATTATTTTTACTTTTTTTGAAACAAACCGGGGCCAAACATATATAAGTTAAGTTCTTTAGCGTCGGTGAAAGGTTATTATGGGAAGGGTTTAAAACTTTAAAGGGCCCTAAGGTATGACGCTAAAAAATAAGCATCTATTATGTCATCAAAGGGCTTTGGAACTTTGGCCCCAATTTTAAGATTGTTGGCAAAGCCCCACACAGAATTTTCATTTAACAAAGAATCATTAAGTTGGTTTTCAACAAACACATCCCACAATTCTCTTTTCTTGAGTCTACCATTGCCTGCATGTTTTTTAATTGTAGTAGGAGCAACTGTCACAATGTTAACTTTATAATCTCTATAATACAAAAGAAGAGAATATTTAAAGATAGCTGCAGCGGCCGCTAAATCAATTAGATTGTTTGTACCACCTCCGCCTGAACCATAAGAAACTCCTTCAAACCCAAAAACAATAGGTTCATTAAGATCTATGTGAGGTTGAATCATTTCAATCATATCTTTAGCCATTGTTATAAAACGTTGAAGCTTAGATATTTCTTTTTCAGAAAAGTCTTTTGAAGTTGTAAAAGTTGGTTGTATTTTAAAAGAAATGTCCTTACATAAAGCAAGTTCTTCATTCATTTTAGTTTCAGCTTTGGTTCCAATTCCATCTTTAATATAAGATATAAAGTGAACTGAATCTTTTTTTGAAATTACAATACCTGGTGAATTAAGTGAGAAGTCAATAGCGACTATGTTCATATTAAATGAATTAGAATCTAGTACCAAGAGCAGAACCTACTGCGGCTCCAACTAATCTAGAAGTTAGTAAATCGTATAAAATACCAGATTGTACACCTAAAGCTTTAGCAACTATTTTACCAACTGTAGTTCCTAATGCAAAGCCAGTTAAACCGCCTAAAATAGAACCTAAGAAACCTTCATTGGTAACGTCTTCATTAAATCTTGTGATTTCAACGATACCATCTTCATTGGTGTATTGAGCCATAAATTCATCAATAGCTCTATCTATTTTTTCTTCTAATTCTGGTGTAAGTTCAGAAGTTAAAGATTCTTGTAATAAAGTCCATTCTGAACCAGTTACTTTTTGCTCTTCTAGGTGTTGTACAAATGTTTTCATATCCTATATATTAGTCTATTTCTAGTTCGATATTAAATTTATTATATGTGAATGATAATTCGAAAGTATCAAACTCAGCAATGTTAGAACTCATATTTAGATCAATCTCTGAAATTTGGTGTAATATTGGTTTTTCAAACACTGCAGAAACTAAATGAATTCCTTCTGCATCCATAATTTGTAATTTTAAATCAGATGTATAAGGTTCTTTAACAGCCTTTGAATAATAATACAAAAGAGTATCTTGCATGATCCAATAATTGATATAACCGTCTAACATTTGCATCTTAATAGTAAATGTTCTATCAATTACATTTTGAATAGGTATTGCACCTCTAAAATATCTAGTGGTACCATCATTATTATTTTGACTAATAGGATCAAAACTTAAACCAGGTAAATTGATACCTTGAATAGAATAATTAACAAAGTCAATAGGCTCAGTTATTAAATTGCCAGGAATTCTGTTCAAATATTTTTTATATTTGTCAGCAACTTCCTTAGGAATAAAAGTCCTAGGTAACTTAAAGTTAAATAAATTGTTTCTACTATTTAAAATCATTATATGATGTTTACTGTTCCATGATACAACATAGATGATGTTGAACCGTTTTTAATATTTATGTAAAATGTATCGCTTGCTATATTAGCATCTGGTTGATCAAATCTTGTTGCAACCGATTTATCAATTTTAAATAAAACTTCACCTTTACCCATATCTACATTTGGGAATGTAGGATCT
>Ga0222712_10000646_pt1 | contig 44685 bp, 39 predicted proteins | sample C33_657DmetaG_FD_165043 | JGI IMG/M metagenome (GOLD analysis project Ga0222712, IMG submission 165043) | Estuarine water microbial communities from San Francisco Bay, California, United States - C33_657D | ecosystem: Environmental > Aquatic > Marine > Unclassified | place: USA: California... | reverse complement strand
ATAGTACTTCCAACATTCTTTCTTCCTGATCTAAAACAGTACGATTCTCCTTTGTTTCCCATAATTAGGACCGGAATTGAAGGAATTTCAATTTGGAGCTTTGGCCTTTTACTTTTAAGCGGATTTTGTGTAAAATTATTAAGTAAGTTACCTGGATGGAAAATTGGATTAACAACGATGGCACTTTTTCCAATAATGGCGATTTTGGAAATGTTTGTTGATTCATCATCCCACAATGTTTTCCCAATTGAATTCATTATTTATGCTCTATATTCCGCTCCTGCAATAGGTGGCGCTTACATTGCACAAGGAATTAAAAAAAATTCAGTTAAAAAATAAACTTCTTCCACATATTTTTTGCGTTATGAAGGATAGCAAAACCTCACATACAAACAGCAAAGGACCGACGATTTAACGTACGCTCTTGTTTTTCATGCAGCAATACCGGACATTAATCCTGTGCTACAAGGGTTATCCCCTCAGGGCATATTTTCTTTTCCGCAAAAAGCCATAAATAAAATACAATGCCAGTGGAAAGGCAAGCGGCAAAAGGATATTGAGCAGTTGCCAAAATAACTTGTTGTTTTCCAGCTGTTCCTTGTCCAAGAGACGCAGCCTGAAAGTCTTGGACCGGGCGTCCATGATGGAAGCGCCACCTGTGAGGTAAAAAAGACAATTGCTGATAAAGTCTCGGTTGGCAAACTGTTGCCTGGTATAGCTGTTCATGCCCATCGCCATGGGGCCATCTTGCTGGCTCACCGCATTGGTCAGAATATCTGCATCAGAGATGACAATCATGCTGTTGTCTGAAGGGGAAACAGAAAGAAAAGGTCTTTTGTATTCACCGGCCAGTTGCTGGAGATCTGCTGTCGTAATCCTGTTGGCCAGCGCAGAGCGGAACCTGCCTTCCAGCAGCACGGCCACGGCCTTGTTTTTTTTGTTGAACTGTGTGAGGTCTTCCTCAGTCTTGATGCTTCTCCATTCCACCAGGGCAGGTGTTTGCAGGGTACGGGAATAGGATGAGGAACCCAGGATCACCTGCTTGCGAATTCCAGGTACTGCGATGGTATCAATGGATTGCGGAAAGGAAGAAAGCACAAAATCAAGGTTCTTTGAAATGGGATGATCTCCGGTATTTCTCAAAAGTGGCGCATATGGCCAGGGCAAGAGTTCAATTTGAGGTTTGTCTCCTATGCTGCCAATCACAGAGGGAACCTTGTCGCATTCCAGGTCTTGGAGCAAATCCCTGTTGATCCGTACGCCGTATTTGAACAGCTGTTCGTCAAGGTCCAGCCCCAGATCAAAAGCGACAAAAGACCCGCTGCTGCGTTGAAGGCTGTCCATGCTGGCATAGAGATTATCAACAGCCCAAAGCAGTTTACCGCCATGCATGATGTACTGGTCTATTTTCAATTTCTGTGCAGCATTGAATGGCTTGGTTGGTTTTGCAATCACGAGAGCAGCAAATTCATCCGGAATATAAGCAACGCTGTCTATCGGCAAAATCCTGAAACGGTGGTCTTTTCTGAGCACCTTTTCAACCAGATCATACACACTGAGGTCAAGCGGCTGGCCATTGCCTGTCAGGTATCCAACCAGTGGAATGGTGTCGCGCGTCAGCAACATCATGGCCTTGGCAAGTTTGTATTCCATCAGGGCTTCAGCGTTGTTGAGCGATTCCAATCCGTTGAAGTTGCTTTGGCCTTCCAGAAAATCAATCCCAATGGCACCATTGCTGCCCGTCAAGACTGCACCAGGAAACACCAGGGTTTCTTCCGTTTGCTCACCCTTTTTCTCCTGTGCTTTGACATTCGTGGGATTGATGCCCATCCGCTGCAGGGAGTCAAACAAAATGGCTTTCGCGGTGTCTCCCAATCCTTCGCCGGGCCGCTCAAAAACAACCTGAAATTTTCCGTTGCTGATCGACCTGAAAGATGAGCCCATTTCCTCAGCTGCATTGGCCAGCCTCTTGAAACCGGCGGGGATGTCTCCCTCCAGGTAAACTGTCAAGGTAAGCGGTTCGGCCAAACTGGCCACCATGGCTTTGGTTGAGGGGGCAAGGGTAAAGCGCTTCTCCGCAGTCAGGTCTATGCCAGCATGAAAAAAATAAGACAAGCAGTTGACCACTGCGATGACCAGCAATGGCAAGAGCCAGGTACGAATATTTTTTATGTTCCCTTTCATCACTTATTTCAGTTTGATTTTGGTGATGGTCAGGTAGATGAACAAGGAGATGACAGAGAGAAAATAGACCAGGTCTCTGCTGTCAATAAAACCCCTGCTCACATTTTCAAAATGGTATTTGATGCCAATCAATGAAATATAATACCCCAGCGCCTTCCATGCTTCTATTGTTGCAAGCGATGAAAACAAGGCATAGGCAACATAACAAAGAAACGCACTGAGCAAAAACGCTGTTACTGCATTTTGCTGGATGCTGCTGGTGAAAAGTCCGATCGCAACATAGATACCACAAAGCAGAAACAACCCTATATAGGCGCCCGCTATTCCACCGGTATCAATGCCATCGGTAGAGAGCGCAGCAAGGCTGTAAACATAAACCAGGGTGCACAACAAGGCCATCAAGACCAATGCCATTGCGGCCAAAAACTTTCCCAGCACAAGGTCCCTGATGGGAAGGGGCGATGTTTTCAAAATTTCGAAGGTGCCGTTCCGGTATTCATCACTGAAACTTTTCATGGTGATGGCAGGTATCAGGAAAAGCATGATGTACGGGGCGATGGCAAAAAATGAATCCATGCTGGCATAGCCGGAATCAAGAATACCCGATTCGGGAATGATGAAAAGCAGAATGCCGGTGATCAATAAAAATACGCCAATCGTCAGGTAGCCCAACAAGCCACTGAAAAACTGGCGCAATTCTTTTTGGATGATTGTAAACATATTCAACTGCAAGATTACAAGAAGTCGTGAAAATAACAGAAAAATCATGGTGTAAAAACCTTTTTAAGCGAAAGCTCTGTTAATACCTTGCTTTCAAATCAAGGTGAAAGGGTATGAAAAGAGGAGAATGGTTGATGATAAGTTTTATTTTGCTGGCATGGGCAGCATCTGCAGTTGGTCAGAAAAAATGGGATGGGGAGGGCCTTGACAGTCTTTGGAGCAATGAGCGCAATTGGTTCCCGGATGGAATCCCTTTACCTGGTGATGATGTTGTCATTGATAATGAGCGGATTTCAGGGATGTATAAAATCATCTTACCCTCAGGCCTTACTACCGTAACCATCAATTCCCTTTGTATTCTACCAGGCCCTGGCAATTCCATTGTTATCGAACTTCCAAGTTCTAATATAACCGCACCGGCGTTGACCATGGCATCTACTGGAAAGGCAGTCAGGATAGGGAAATCAGGCATCTTCATCAACAGTTCTGGCGCAAGTTCCGGAAACCCGATTGTACTGAATGGAGGCCTTTCCATTGAAAATGGAGGCCGTTATGTGCACAGGACCCAGAGGGGGAATGCCACGATTGTTTCAAAACTCCTGATGGAACCATCCACCTACGAGGGTGTTTTTGAGTTTGATGTTCCAGGCAACGCCGGCTATACCCTGTCTGTTTCTGGGAAGCAATTCGGAACGCTTCTGCTTTCTTCCCATACTGCTGGGAAAAAATCATATACGGGAAGCGGCACAAGTGGACTCCGCATCTATGGAGACTTTGAGGTTGGTGACAGCAGCAGTTTCACGTCTTCCCTCAACAGCAATATCCGCATTGGCAAGAAACTTGTTGTAAAAGGAAGGCTGGCACTCAATCCTTCCCTGGCAGATACCATCAACCGGGAACTGCAATTCATTGGAGACAGCAGCAGCATTGCGATTACGGGCAGCTGGACCATGGGCGACAATTTCAATCAGGTACTGGTATCAAGAGGAATGTTTCAGTTGACTTCAAATGCAACACTGAACAATGCCAAAACGCTCTGGAAAATTGCGCCTTCAGCTTCCATGATGTTGGGCAGTTATTCCCTTTCAGGACCAGGAAGCTTGTTGGCAGACAGTGCTTCCACACTGGGTTTTGGAGCAACAGAAGGAATTTCAACAGACAGCACCATTGGAAATATCCGCATGCCAACCCTTTCGATTCATCCCAAGACCAACCATGTTTTTTATGGCGAAGGAACCCAACTAACGGGTGGTCGCTTCCCCAGCCTTGCAGCATCGCTTTCAGTCAACAAACCCAGTGGACAATTGAACCTCACGTCAGCACTGCAGGTTACCGATAGCCTGGTGCTGGAGAGAGGAAACCTCTTCACCGATAGCAACACTATCCTGACCTTCTCGGGCAGCAACATACAGGCAAGCAACAATGGTTTCGTAACTGGCCCTTTCAGGTATTGGGCATCAGAACAAAAAGAACTTCATTTTCCCGTAGGCAAAGCAACCCATTTTGCGCCCCTTATCCTTAGCAAAAAAAACAATGATACTTCCCTGTTTCAGGTAGAATACCAGGCAATGGATCATCCCTTTCCAGACAGTGCAATGGTGTTTCCAGTAAGGTCTGTAAGCAATAGTGAATACTGGATGGTCAAAAAGATTTTTCCTGCTGACAGCCTACCAAGCCAGGATATTCTGCGGCTCAGCATGGGGCCAAACAGCACCAACAATATCATTGGTCAACCCTTGCTGGTTAGAATGGCATCAGCTGCAATCAAGTGGGAACTGCTTCCATTGTATGCAGACAACACTGTTTCAAACACAGTGGCCAGCGCTCCAGCGTTCTTGAAAAGTGGAATCTATACATTTGGGAGCATGTCTCCATCAGCCTTATCAAAGCAAAACCTTGAACTCTGCCAGCAGGAAAGAAATGGCTTCACGCGATTGAGCTGGACAACAGATAAAGATGAAACTGTAGCACAATACATGATAGAAAAAAACCTTGGGAATGGCCCATTTGCTGCAGTGGATTCAATCCCATCAAAGAAGAAGCCTGGAAAAACCAGCTATTCGTTTGACCTGCGCTCTTCAGCCATCAGGGGGAAGTTCATCAGGATCAGGTCAATAGACAACAAAGGGAGTGCTCTTTACTCCAATATTCTTTACATAAGACCAGTCAATGAAAGCTTGCGTGTATTCCCCAATCCTTCCAGCAATATACTCAAGGTCGGCCCCCTCAAAGAAGCTCCATCTACTGTACTGCTGCTGAACCCAATGGGGCAAACAATTCAGGCAACCTCATGGGTGAGAGAGCATCAACTGGAGATTGATATCAGCCAATTGCCCCCGGGGAAACATGGTCTTATGCTGTACCTTGATGGCAAAAAAAGGGTATTCCCCTTCATTAAACAATGAAAAATGATCGCGCTTAAGGTTAACTCAAACGGAAAAACTTTCCCCACAGGCACAGGTACGGCTGGCATTCGGATTCATGAAATGAAACCCTTTGCCATCCAAGCCATCTGAAAATTCAAGGGTGGTATTGAAAAGATAAAGGATGCTTTTTCTGTCAGTAACCAATTTCATGCCCTTGTCTTCAAAGACCTGATCACCGGCCTTTGTCTCATTGTCGAAGTCCATCTTGTAGGTAAGTCCGGAGCATCCGCCACTCACTACAGATACCCGCACAAAATAGTCATCCCCCTTGCCTTCTTCAGCAAGCAGGCTTTCTACGCGGTTCTTCGCTTTCTCACTGATATAAATACCAGACATCATCGCTGTTGCTTCCATAATACCTCCGTTGTTATGCAAAGTTACACATTCCATGGATTTCAGCAGATTTGACAAATGAATTGTATTTTTAGGCAACCCCTGTCACAATCCATGAATAAAATTGAACACATCGCATTTGCCGTCAGTTCCCTTTCGAATGCCATACCGCTGTTTGAAAAGCTATTGGGTACACCCTGCTACAAGACAGAAACCGTGGAAACGGAGAAAGTGAAAACAGCGTTTTTCCAGACAGGAGAAAGCAAGATTGAACTGCTGGAAAGCCTTACTGAGGATGGTGTGATTGCCAAATTCATCGACAAAAAAGGGGAAGGCATGCACCATGTTGCCTTTGCAGTAGAGGACCTCGACAGTGAGATCCTGCGGCTGAAAGCGCAAGGATTTGAATTCATCAGTGAAATTCCCAAAAAGGGGGCAGACAACAAGCTGATCTGCTTTCTTCATCCCAAATGCACCAATGGAATTTTGATTGAGCTTTGTCAGGAAATTGATGCGCATAAATAAGTGGAAACGCTCCATTCGAACCTGGATCCTGCTTAAGTTGAGGATTGTCAGACCAGGTTCAACTTGTCAACTGCATTTTGTGCAGCAATCTGGCTGGCATCTTTTTTATTGAAGGCCTTTCCTTCAGCAATCACTTCTCCGTCTACAACTGCCCCTACCCTGAACAAACGCCTTCCATTTTCTAGGCGTTCTTCCAGCGTTTCAAATTCGAGCATTTTGCCTCCCTTGTTTGCCCAGCTGTACAATTTGTTTTTCTGGTTGATCTCAACATTTTCAAGCTCTTCCATGAAAAGATGGGGAATGATGATTTTTTTGATGACCCAGGCTTTTGTGTTGCGGTACCCCTTGTCAATGTACACCGCACCCACAAGGGCTTCCAGGGCATTTCCAAAAATCTGGCTGGACTTGAGGGAGTTGTCGTGCTTGTTGAAAGAGGTGATTTTTTTTAGCCCCATCCTTATGGCAATATCATTCAACATCTGCCGGTTCACCATCTTGCTTCTCATCTCAGTCAGAAAGCCTTCCCCCTTGTAGGGATATTTCATGAAAAGGTAGTCGGCAACAATTCCACCCAAAATGGCATCGCCCAGGTATTCGAGTCTTTCGTTGTTTTCTGAAGTTCTTTCCTTAACCGACCGATGAGAGAGGGCTGCAACATAGAGACTGACCTTGCCGGGAATAAAACCAAGCAGGTTGCAGAGCTGATTGAGAAAAAGCTTTTTTTTCCCGCTGCTAAAAATATAATATAACCTGTAAAGCAACCGAAGATATTTATCTGTTCATGCGTTTAAATCCCCTTGACAAAGAAGTTCAGGAGAATAACTGCATTAAAGATACTTCTTTACAATGATAGATGCATTGTGTCCGCCAAAACCAAATGTATTGCTGAGGGCAGCCCTAACGGTCCTGTGCTTTGGCTTCCAGAAAGTGAAATCGAGTTTGGGATCCAGCCCATCGTCATCTGTAAAGTGATTGATGGTCGGGGGAACAATGTCATGAATAACCGAATTGATACAGGCAATGGCCTCAACGGCGCCTGCAGCACCCAACAGATGCCCTGTCATGGATTTTGTTGAGCTGATGCTCAGGTCATAGGCATGGTCTCCAAAAACACCAAGAATTGCCTTTGTTTCAGCAATGTCTCCAAGCGGTGTTGAGGTTCCATGCACATTGATATAGTCGATGTCTTCAGGCTTCATGCCTGCTTCTTCCAATGAGGCCCTCATCACGTTGAGTGCACCCAGCCCTTCAGGGTGTGGGGCTGTGATATGGTAGGCATCGGCTGTAGCACCTGCACCTGCGATTTCAGCATAAATGGTGGCCCCGCGACGGATGGCGTGCTCCAATTCTTCAAGCACAACAGCACCACTTCCTTCACCCATCACAAATCCATCCCTTTCCTTGTCGAATGGTCTGGAAGCGGTCTTGGGATCATCATTGCGCTCGCTGAGTGCCTTCATGGCATTGAAACCCGCCACACCAGCATCACAGACAACTGCTTCAGATCCACCGGCAACCATCACATCTGCCTTTCCAAGCTTGATATAATGGAAGGCCTCAATGAGCGCGTGAGTGGATGATGCACAGGCACTGACGACTGCAAAATTGGGACCCCTGAAGCCATGGCGCATTGAGATGTGTCCGGCAGCAATGTCGAGGATCATTTTAGGGATGAAAAAAGGATTGAACCTTGGGGTTCCATCACCCTTGGCATAGGCCATCACTTCTTCCTGAAAAGTAAGCAAGCCGCCTATTCCACTGGAAAAAATAACACCGGTCCTGTCTGGATTGACATTGTCCTTTGAGATTCCTGCATGCCTGATGGCCTCATCACTGGATACAATGGCCAATTGGGTAAAGCGATCGACCTTTCTTGCCTCTTTGCGGTCAAGATAAGCAACAGGATCAAACCCCTTTACCTCACAGGCAAATTGTGTTTTGAATTTAGAAGCGTCAAAGAGTGTGATACGATCTGCACCGGATACACCACCCAAGAGTCCATTCCAATAATCCTGTGCGGTATTGCCAATGGGGGTGATAGCACCAATCCCGGTGATGACTACTCTTTTCAGTTCCATAAATAACAATAATAATGAGGGAGTACCTATTACTTTGCGTGCTCTTCCAGGTATGTTACAGCTTGACCTACAGTTGTAATGGTCTCAGCTTGTTCATCAGGAATAGAAATATTGAATTCTTTTTCGAATTCCATGATCAGTTCAACTGTGTCCAGAGAATCTGCACCGAGATCATTCGTAAAAGAAGCCTCAGGTGTAACTTCGTTCTCATCAACACCAAGTTTGTCAACAATAATTTTCTTTACCCTTGTTGCAATGTCTGACATGATTTTATATTTTGGTTTATTGGGGGCAAAAATAAACTATTTGAGATAAAAACAATTTTTCTTGGTGATTTCTATTGATTTATTTTTCAACGGAGCAAGATGATAAAATACTGATTACCAGCATATAATGATGTAGCTCAAAAAAAAAGTTATTTATCCACGGTTTTAGGACAAAAAAGAATGGGTGAAGATTTTTATAATTATCCAATGAATTAACTTGTAGCATGGCAATTAAAATCATAGACTACGGTTCCAAGGAATATGATCAGATGATTGAACTGAGAAAATCAGTGCTGAGAAAACCTTTGGGGCTTACTTATTCAAAGGAAGATTTGGAAAGGGACAAAAATGATTTGCTCATTGGTGCATTTGAGGAGGATGAAATCCTAGCCTGTTGTATACTCACCCAAAATGCACCTGGTACTTTCCAATTGAGGCAAATGGCCGTAGACCAGAAAATGCAGCGAAATGGTGTTGGTGCTGCCATCATGCATTTTGCGGAAAACCTGGCCAAAGATTCAGGAGGAAGGGATGTCGTGATGCATGCCAGGAAAACAGCCATTGGCTTCTATGAAAAGCTAGGATACGCTGTGGTAAGTGATGAATTCAGTGAGGTGGGCATCCCCCATGTGGAGATGAGAAAGGACCTGATTTAGCCTTTTGTGATATGCTCCCGGAAAATTGTCCTGGCATTGTCCAACTTTTCCTGCTCAGGAAATGCATCTTTGGGAATCAGAAAAAATGATTTGCTGTCAAAATACAGGTGAAAAAATCCTGGTGTTTCGTAATAACTGCTGAATTCCCTCCAGGCCCAGCTTTTCTGCCCACCCGCAGTTTCAATAAAGAAATGGTTCTCCTCAATGGAGATGGTGAACTCGTCCTTGAACGTCTTGCTCTTGCGATAGATCATGGCAGGAAGCCAGATCCAAAAGGCCACCATCATGGAAATCCACAGCACAGAGCTCATCAGAAAGGGCAAGGGCGAAATCAGCTTGAATGCATACAGCACAGCTGCCAAAAGTGCAAAAACATTGACCAGAATCATCAACAATTTGATCTCCCTCCTGGAAATGAAATGGTACCGCAGCGCCTGCAGTACCATTCCTTTGTTGTAACGTATGTTCAGTTTCACTTTTATTGTTTAGCTACAGCCCATGCTGTTTCCACAATTGAGGCATTTGTAACAGGTACCGCTTCGCACTGTGATGTGTCCGCAGGTTGAACAAGCAGGCGCATCGCTTTGCATGCTTTTCATGAATTCCTGTGTGCTGTTCTCAGCCTTGACTGCAGCAGGAGCCTTCTGGGCTTTTGGTGCTGGCGTTGCGCTGTTGGTGGCCACTACCCTTACGTCTGAGAGCTCAGGCTTTGAATCACTTTCAAACCTTGGTGTGGTATCATCCCAATCATCGTTACCAGTATTCATCACTTCGGGCTTGTCCAGCACATGAACCAGGTCTGTTCTGCCAAGGTACTCATACGCAAGCGCACGGAATACGAAGTCTACAATTGAAGTGGTTGATTTGATGTTTGGATGATCCACCATTCCTGCAGGTTCAAACTTGGTGAAGACGAATTTCTCAACAAACTCTTCCAATGGAACCCCATACTGGAGACCCACAGAGATGGAGATGGCGAAGCAGTTCATCAGGCTACGCAGGGTAGAACCTTCTTTCGCAAGGTCAATGAAGATTTCTCCCAACGTATTGTCGCTGTATTCACCTGTTCTGAGGAAGATGGCTTGGCCATTGATTTTTGCCTTCTGGGTATAGCCTCTTCTCTTGGCAGGAAGTGTTTTGCGTTCTACAATTCTCGAGAGCTGACGCTTGAGTTTTGTATCGGGTGAAGCCTGCATCCTTTTCTGCAATTCATTCAGCAACTCATCAACAGTAAGCTTGCTCACATCGATGAATGGGCTATCGGTTGATGCAATGGCCGCTTCGTCAGTTTCCTCTTCTGTGGCTTTGCTGTCACTTTTGTTGCTCAATGGCTGGCTGAGCTTGGATCCATCACGGTAGAGGGCGCAAGCCTTGAGACCGAGTTCCCAGCTGAGTTGATAACAGTCAGAGATTTCATTGATGGTAGCCTCGTTTGGAAGGTTGATGGTCTTTGAAATCGCACCACTGAGGAAAGGCTGTGTTGCTGCCATCATGTAGATATGGCCATGGGCATGGATATAGCGCTCACCTTTCTTGCCACATTTGTTGGCACAATCAAATACGGGATAGTGCTCTGGCTTAAGGTGTGGTGCACCTTCGATGGTCATGGTTCCGCAAACAAAGTCGTTGGCTGCATCAATCTCTGCACCCTTGAAACCAAGTGCCTGCAACATGTTCCAATCAAAGTTGAAATATTGCTCAGGTTTGAAGCCAAGGCGCTGCAAACACTCTTCACCAAGTGTATAGACGTTGAATACGAATCCAACTTCAAAAGCTGCCAGGGCTGCATCATCCAATTTCTTGATCTCTTCGGCGATGAATCCTTTCTCGCTCAGTGTCTGGTGGTTGATGAAAGGAGCTCCTGCAAATGAGGCTGAACCTACTGCGTATTTGATGATGGCATCTTGCTCTGCCGCTGTGTATTTGAGGTTGGCAAGGGCCTGTGGAACCGATTGGTTGATGATTTTAAAATAACCACCGCCAGAAAGTTTTTTGAATTTCACGAGGGCGAAATCAGGCTCAACACCTGTTGTATCACAATCCATCACAAGACCGATGGTTCCTGTTGGTGCAATAACTGTTGTTTGGGCATTGCGGTAACCGTACTGCTCGCCAAGCTCTACTGCATCATCCCAGGCCTTGCAGGCTGCCTTGAGCATGTAATCCGGACAATCTTTTGCTTTTATTCCGTGTGGCTTGATGCTGAGGCCAACATAGGCCTGGTCTGCATCATAGGCTGCTGCACGGTGATTTCTCATGACCCTCAGCATGTCTTCCCTGTTCTCGGCATAGCGAGGGAAAGGTCCGTGGATCTTGGCAATTTCAGCGGATGTCTTGTAAGCAATACCAGTCATGATGGCGGAAATCGCACCGGCAATTCCCCTTGCTTCATTGCTGTCATAAGGAATGCCGCTGACCATCAGCATGCTGCCGAGGTTGGCAAATCCAAGCCCGAGTGTACGGTAATCGTAGCTGAGCTGTGCAACCTCCTGGCTTGGGAACTGTGCCATCAGCACTGATATTTCCAATACAGTTGTCCAGAGCCTTACTGAATATTCAAAACCTGCAACATCAAACGTATTGTCTGACTCGTTGAAAAACTTCCTGAGGTTGGCTGAGGCAAGGTTACAAGCAGTGTTGTCGAGGAACATGTACTCACTGCAAGGATTGGAGGCCCTGATGCGACCACCCTGAGGGCAGGTATGCCATTCATTGATGGTGGTATCATACTGGGTTCCTGGATCAGCGCAACGCCAAGCTGCATAGGATATCTTCTCCCAAAGGGCTTTGGAAGATACTTTTTTCATGACCCGGCCATCCATACGACCGGTCAATTCCCAATCTTCGCCTTTGGCCAATTTCTCAAAAAATGCATTGGGTATCCTGACGGAGTTGTTTGAATTTTGTCCACTCACTGTCCTGTACGCCTCTCCTTCATAATCACTGGAATAACCTGCTGCGATCAAGGCAGCCACTTTCTTCTCCTCTTCTACTTTCCAATCAATGAAAGTTTCAATTTCTGGGTGGTCTAGGTCAAGGCAAACCATTTTGGCAGCCCGGCGGGTAGTACCGCCACTCTTGATGGCACCCGCTGCACGGTCACCAATCTTGAGGAAGCTCATCAAACCAGAGGATGTTCCGCCGCCGCTGAGTTTCTCTCCTTCTCCGCGCATGTTGGAGAAGTTGGTGCCCACACCTGAGCCGTATTTGAAAATCCTTGCCTCGCGAACCCAAAGGTCCATGATACCACCCTCGTTCACCAAGTCATCATCTACACTGAGGATGAAACAGGCATGTGGTTGTGGACGCTCGTAAGCGGAAGTTGATTTTTTCAACTGGCCATCTGCCTGGTCAACATAATAATGTCCTTGTGGCTTGCCCTTGATGCCGTAGCACTCGTGCAATCCGGTATTGAACCACTGCGGTGAATTCGGAACACAGGCCTGGCTGAGGATGGAATAGACCAGCTCTTCATAGAAAATGGTTGCGTCTTCTGTTGAAGCGAAGTAGCCATAACGCTCTCCCCATACTCTCCAACAGTGTGCCATACGGTGTGCCACCTGCTTGGCTGAAGTCTCCCTTCCGAGAGAACCGTCGGCCTGAGGAACACCGGCTTTCCTAAAGTATTTTTGTGCGATGATGTCTGTAGCAATCTGGCTCCACTGTTTTGGAACCTCAACATTGTTCATTTCAAAAACAACCTCACCGCTGGGGTTGCGAATCACAGAGGTGCGATAGTCATAGTCAAACATTTCATAAACGGCTACCTTGTCTGAAGTGAATTGTCTTTTGAACTTCAGGCCTTGTGTGCTGTTGCCGGCGGATGCTTTTGATTTGCTGTTTGCCATATCGCTAAAATGTTAAATGTTGGTGAAATCTGCCGGTTATCGGAGGCAGAGTACGAAAATATCTACCTATTGCCTGATTTCAAACCCCTAAATATCAACACCCTGTTGATAACTGAAATAACCCGCAACGGCAGTGGATTTCGGATTTTGTTCACCATTTTGTAAAAAAAAATTTGGCGGTTTTTGGGGAAATCAATACCTAAAGATGGTGGAAAAAAAGAAGCTGCGGGGTGACAAAACTCACCCAATTGGCATAACGAAAGTCTACCTTTGGATTCCAAAAATCAACATTGCATTGAAAATATACATACAGCTCATCCTTATTTGCAGCTTCATATTACAGTCTCTGATTTCAACAGCCCAGCAAAACAAATTCAGTGGTTGGGCGATGACGCAAAATACAATCACAATAAGTCCAAAATTTAACTTGATTTTTGACAGCCAGTTGCGTTCAAATGACCAATGGAAACAACCGGAGACATTCATCCTCAGGCCAGGATTGACCTATGTTTTGAACAAAAATGTTTCCATGAGTGCAGGCCTTGCATTGATACACAATTGGAAAACTATTGAAGGGGTAAGAGATGCTGTTTCAGACAACAGAATTTGGCAACAACTGGGCATCAACAAGACCATAAAAAATGGCGCGCTTCAACACAGGATCAGGATGGAAGAAAGATGGATACCCGTATTGAAAATTGATGGTAGCGAAATCGTTAAATCAGACCCAAAGTTCAATGCAAGATTCCGGTATTTCGCGAGATGGATACATCCCTTTTCAACAACAGAAAAACTGACAAAAGGCATGTACTGGGCTGTCCAGAATGAATTCTTTTTCAATGCTGCCGGGGCAAGCCACGCCAACAGAAAACTATTTGACCAGTCAAGGACCTATGCCGGAACCGGTTACCGCCTGAGCAAACATGCCGACCTGGAACTTGGCTACATGTTGGTGTACATTGAAGGGCGAAACAAGGACTACACAACCAATAACATCATACAGCTTGCCAGTTTCCTTCGTTTATAAGAAAGTTTTTCGCACATTTGCAATAGAATAGCCCCAAATGCATCACTCTGTCTACACTACGATACTGGAAAACAAAAAAAAAGGAAAGAAATCCTTTGCCGTATTGGTTGATCCAGACAAAACATCTGTCACCAAAGCAGATGAGTTGATTCGTTTGTGCACAGCCTCCGCAGTGGATTTTATTTTTGTAGGCGGCAGCCTGGTGGTCAGCGACCACCTGGAAGAATTGGTACAACACATCAAAAGGAAATGTTCAATTCCGGTGGTGCTTTTCCCAGGGAGTCCATCCCAAGTCACCCCCTTTGCGGATGCCCTCCTCTACCTTTCCCTTATATCAGGAAGAAATCCAGAGCTCCTGATTGGCCAACATGTAGTATCTGCACCGGTTGTCAGGAAAAGTGGCCTTGAAGTAATGTCTACAGGGTATATGGTAATTGATGGTGGGGCTCCAACAACAGTTTCTTACATCAGCAACGCCAACCCCATCCCTTCCGACAAGAACGAAATCGCAGTATGCACGGCAATGGCGGGTGAAATGCTTGGGCTTAAACTGTTGTACATGGATGCGGGTAGTGGGGCCAGAAAGCCTATTCCAGCTGCCATGATTGCAGCAGTTTCATCCCATACCGATATTCCACTGATCGTTGGAGGGGGCATTACCACAGCAGAAAAAGCTTACGAAAACTGTAAAGCAGGGGCAGATATCATTGTAGTGGGCAATGCGATTGAGAAAGATCCTGCGCTGATCAAAGAAATCAGCCAGGCCATCCACGCCAGCACGGCATCAGACCAAACAGTTCCAGTACACTAAACTTGTCCCTGATTTTAGCCTTTTTTCTAAAAAAAATCAGTTTATTTGCAGTTCACAATTTTTCTTTACAAGACAGACACAGAAAAATGATTAAAAACCTGACCTCCTCATCAATAGCAGAAACGGCTCCTGCCGCTTCCATGCGTTGGGTTTTTGCTGTACCGAACGGAACAGTTTTTTTACGCCGACCGATTCCATTTTTGGTACGACGTTGATAGATACCACCCCTTAGTCCGACACGAGTCGTTTTCCTGGTTGAGCCCCAAGTGGCTTCATCCGGCAACAGTCAATTTTTTCAATTCGCCGCACAAATGGAACAGCAAAAACAAGTTTTTGATATACACATCGCCAGTGAGCAGGATTACGGTTTTGCCGAAGAAATCTGTCTGGAAATGGAAGAGTCTGCCAAAGCCCGTGGAACAGGCATTGCCAAAAGAAGCCCTGATTATATCCGTCAAAAAATGAGCGAAGGGAAAGCCGTGATTGCCCTGACGAAGGCAGGAGAATGGGCTGGATTTTGTTACATCGAAACATGGGGGCATGGAGAATATGTGGCCAATTCCGGACTGATTGTAAAGCCCACCTTGAGAAAAAGCGGATTGGCCAAAATGATCAAACAAACCGTATTCAAGCTCAGCAGGTCCACCTACCCCGATGCAAAAATATTCGGACTGACCACAGGATTGGCGGTCATGAAAATAAATTCTGAGCTGGGTTACGAACCTGTTACCTATTCAGAACTCACAAAGGACGAGGATTTTTGGGCAGGATGCAAAAGTTGCATCAATTACGAGATCCTGATGAGCAAAGAAAGAAAAAACTGCATGTGCACAGCCATGCTCTATGATCCCAAAGACCATTATGAGCCTGAAGAGACAAAACAGTTTTTTGATGACAATGCAAAAGGCCTTGAAAGGTTGCTCAGGTTCAGGGAATGGAAGCTCCTGAAACCATTTCTCAAAAAAGATGAGAAATCCTCCAAATCATTGAAAAGCCTTCTTTCACCATTTTTCAATTTCTAAAGCAAGCGATACCATGTCAAAAAAAGTAATACTCGGATTCAGTGGTGGATTAGACACCACCTATTGCGTGAAATACCTTTCAGAAGAAAAAGGCTATGAAGTGCACAGCATCATCGTCAACACAGGAGGTTTCACGGAAGAAGAACTGAGCAACATCGAAAAACATGCGCATGCCCTGGGTGTTGCTTCCCATACCACTGTAAACGCCGTGAAAACCTATTATGACAGGATCATCAGGTTCCTGGTATATGGCAATGTACTCAAGAACAATACCTACCCCTTGAGCGTGAGTGCAGAGCGCCTCAGCCAGGCCATCCACATTGCAGAACACGCCCAGAAATTGGGTGCTGATGCTGTAGCACATGGCAGCACAGGCGCAGGAAATGACCAGGTCCGTTTCGACATGGTCTTTCACATCATGATCCCAGGTGTAGAAATCATCACCCCAATCCGCGACTTGAAACTGAGCCGTGAACAGGAAATTGAGTACCTGCAATCCAAGGGCGTCAACATGAACGCTGAAAAAGCCATGTACTCCATCAACAAAGGACTGTGGGGAACCAGTGTGGGAGGAAAAGAAACCCTTTCCTCAAAGGACATGCTCCCTGAGTCAGCTTGGCCAACGCAGGTAACCAAACAGGATGCCGAAGAGGCGGTGCTCGGTTTTGAAAAAGGTGAACTTGTTTCGGTCAATGACAGACAATTTGAACATCCCTCCGAGGCCATACAATACCTTCAATCCCTTGCAGGACCTTTTGGCATTGGCCGTGATATCCATGTTGGCGATACCATCATCGGCATCAAAGGAAGGGTTGGCTTTGAAGCGGCTGCACCGATGGTGATCCTGAAGGCGCATCATGCACTGGAAAAGCATGTCCTCACCAAATGGCAGTTGCAATGGAAGGACACCCTCTCTCAATTTTATGGAAACTGGTTGCATGAAGGACAGATCATGGATCCGGTGATGCGTGACATAGAAGCATTTCTTGTACATTCACAGGCAAATGTAACCGGCAAAGTATTCGTACAGCTGATGCCATACAGGTTCCAGGTAATTGGCATCGAATCTTCCTATGACCTGATGAACAGCAAGTTTGGCAAGTATGGCGAAATGAATTCAGGCTTCACCGGCAATGATGTAAGAGGCTTCAGCAAGATCTTTGGAAACCAGACCATCATTTGGAACGCAGTGCAAAACGAGAACAAAAAAGATTAAACTTCATCACATGAACAACCAGATCAGGATCGGCATCATCGGCGGAGCAGGCTATACAGGCGGTGAATTGATTCGACTGCTCCTTGTTCATCCCCATGCAGAGATTGTCTTTGTTCACAGCAAAAGCAATGCAGGCAACCCTTTGCACCATGTGCACCAGGACCTCGTCGGTTCAACTGATTTGCTTTTTTCCGGAGACATCAACAGCAACATCGATGTGCTTTTCCTTTGCCTTGGCCACGGTGAATCCACCAAATTCCTGAAGGAAAATGAGATTGAAGCAGGAATAAAGATCATCGATTTGGCCAATGATTTCAGGCTCAATAAAGATGCAATACAAGGCGACAGGACCTTTGTTTACGGCTTACCGGAAATCAACCAAACGAAGATTGCCACTGCAAATAACATTGCCAATCCCGGATGTTTTGCAACAGCCATCCAACTGGGATTGTTGCCACTCGCAAAAGCAGGATTGCTCAAGGATGTATATTCTACAGGCATTACAGGCTCAACTGGCGCCGGACAATCATTGAGTGCAACCAGTCATTTCAGCTGGAGGGCCAACAATATCCAGGCCTACAAAACATTGACACACCAGCACGTTGCAGAAATTCTTCAGTCCTTGCATGGCCTACAAAACAATGATCAGCCTTCAGTGCATTTTGTGCCCTGGAGAGGTGATTTCACCAGAGGCATCTTTGTTTCTTCAACCATCGGCACTGATCAGTCTCTTGAAACCATCCAGCAATTGTACAAGGAGTTTTACAAAGGCCATCCTTTTACCATCATGGCAGACAAGCCCATTTCCCTGAAACAGGTGGTAAATACGAACAAGTGTGTGATCTTCATCGAGAAGGAAGGCAACAAGATCGTTGTGCACAGTGCAATCGACAACCTGCTCAAAGGTGCCAGCGGACAAGCAGTACAGAACATGAACATCCTTTTGGGATTGGATCAAACAAGCGGACTTAACCTAAAGGCAGCAGCCTTTTAATAGAACAACATGAAAGCAACCATACTAGGAGCAGGTAACATAGGCATGGCACTGGCAGAGGGCCTGGCAGAAAGTGGCGCCTGCAAAAAGCAAGACATCACCCTTACCAAGCGCAATGCAAAAGCCCTGGCAGAACTGCAAAAAAAAGGGTTCAAGACAAGTCTCTCCAACACAGAAGCTATCAAAGGCGCCGACACCATTTTTGTTTGCGTGTTGCCACAACAGCTCAACGAATTGCTGGAAGAGATCAAGCCTGCAGTCAACACCAAAAAGCAGTTGATCGTATCCGTTGTTACCGGTGCGCATACCAGCGTTTTCAAAACCATATTGGGTGACCAGACAAGGGTCATCAGGGCCATGCCCAATACTGCCATGAAAGTGAGGGAAAGCATGACCTGCCTTTCTTCCTCCAATGCCACACAGAAAGACATCAACATGGTGCAGGCATTGTTCAATACCATGGGCCAAAGCATCATCATTGAAGAAAACATGATGAGTGCTGCCACGGCCTTGTGTGCCTGTGGCATCGCCTTCTTTCTGCGCACCATCAGGGCTGCTTCTCAAGGAGGCGTCGAGATTGGGTTTCATGCAGGCGACGCATTGAAGATTGCCGCACAAACTGCACTGGGTGCAGCCAAATTACTGACTGAAAACAAGAGCCATCCGGAACAGGAGATTGACAAGGTCACTTCTCCAAAAGGATGCACGATTGCCGGGCTCAATGAAATGGAATACCAGGGACTGAGCTCTGCCATGATCAAGGGAATCAAATTATCTGCAGACATCGCAAACAATCTTTACAAGGCATCATGAAAACATTTGACGTATACCCCATCAACGATATCACCATCACCCATGCCAAAGGCAGCAGGGTTTGGGACAAGAACAATACTGAATACATGGATCTTTATGGCGGTCATGCTGTCATCAGCATTGGCCATACCCATCCCCATTGGGTCAAACGCATAGAAGACCAACTTCACCAGATTGCCTTCTATTCCAACTCCATCAAAATTCCCTTGCAGGATGAACTGGCGGCCAAACTTGGTGAGGTTTCAGGAAAAAAAGATTTTGACCTCTTTCTCTGCAACTCTGGCGCAGAGGCCAATGAAAACGCCCTCAAACTGGCTTCTTTTCATACTGGCAGGAAAAAGATTGTTGCTTTCAAAAAAGCTTTCCATGGCAGAACATCTTTGGCTGTAGCGGCTACAGACAATCCCAATATCGTTGCACCTGTCAATGAAACAAATAACATCAGCTTTCTCCCTTTCAATGATATCGAGGCACTGGAAGCCCACTTCAAACAAGAGGGCAATGAAATTGCTGCTGTCATTGTAGAAGGCATCCAGGGCGTGGGAGGCATCAATGTGGCCAGCAATGCTTTTCTACAAGCCATCAGAAAACAATGTGACGCGTTCGGTGCCATCTATATTGCAGACAGTGTGCAGTGCGGTTACGGACGGTCAGGAAAATTTTTCAGCCATGATTTTGCCGGTGTGGATGCAGACATCTATTCCATGGCCAAAGGAATGGGAAATGGATTTCCGATTGGCGGCATCATCATCTCTCCTAAAATCAAGGCCAAGCATTTCATGCTGGGCACTACATTTGGAGGAAATCACCTGGCCTGTGCTGCAGCCATTGCGGTGTTGGAAGTGATTGAGCAGGAATCATTGATGCAAAACGCAACAGCCGTTGGCAACTATCTTCAAACAGCATTGAAGGCCATTCCTGAAATCAGTGGTGTCAGGGGATATGGCCTGATGATTGGTTTTGATGTGCCGGATTCCCACAAGAACCTGAAAAAAGACCTGCTTTTCAAACACAGGATATTTACCGGAGAAGCAAAACCCAATGTGATCCGATTGCTGCCTTCACTTGCCCTGACCATGGAAGACGCAACATCATTCATTGAAGCATTGACATCAGCGATTGCCCAATACCAACAATAAAGCCATCATGAAACATTTCATCTCAGCAAAAGACGTCCAGAACATTCCGGCATTGATCAAGAAAGCACTTGATTACAAGGCCAATCCATGGAAAGATGAAACGTTGGGAAAACGCAAAAGAATTGGATGTCTTTTTCTGAACCCAAGCATGCGCACGAGGTTGAGCACACAGGTTGCTGCTCAACAACTGGGCATGGAAACAGTGATTTTCAATGTTGGCAACGAAGGCTGGTCATTGGAATTTGAAGAAGGTGCCATCATGAATGGCACAACGGTTGAACATGTGAAAGATGCAGCTCCGATCATGGGCAACTATTTCGACATCCTTGCCATCAGGACCTTTCCTGGGCTCAAAGACAGGGAAGCCGATTATGGAGAGCATATCATCAAACAATTCATCAAGTACGCAGGGATCCCTGTCCTAAGCCTTGAGAGTGCCACACTGCATCCTTTGCAAAGCCTGACAGACCTGATTACCATCACTGAATCCTGGAATGCAACGAACAATGCTCCAGCAGAACCAAAGGTTCAGCTGCCAAAACCCAAAGTGGTGCTTACCTGGGCGCCTCATGTAAAAGCGCTTCCACAGTGTGTTGCCAACAGTTTTGCACAGTGGGTCAATGCCTGGGGAGAAGCGGACTTTGTGATCACACATCCCAAAGGATATGAGTTGGCAGAAGAATTTACCCAAGGGGCAACCATTGAATACGACCAAGAGAAAGCATTGAAAGATGCAGACTTTGTATACGTGAAAAACTGGAGTGCCTACTCCACATACGGCACCCTGCCACCCTTCGGGGGAGATTGGATGTTAACTAACGAAAAAATCGGGCAAACATGCAATGCAAAAGTGATGCATTGTCTGCCTGTAAGAAGAAACATAGAACTGTCAGACGAAATACTGGATGGACCAAACAGCATCATTACACAGGAAGCTTCCAACCGGGTATGGGCCGCTCAGGCAGTGATATCATCACTACTTCAATGAACGAAAACAAATTATATATCATCAAAGTCGGCGGTAACATCATAGACGATGCTACCAAGCTCAGTACTTTTCTTTCCTCCTTCTCAACACTGAAAGGCAAAAAAATCTTGGTGCACGGCGGAGGCAAACTGGCAACAAAATTGGCGGCAGATCTTTCCATTCCCCAACAAATGGTGGATGGCAGAAGGATCACCGATGCCGAAACGCTGAAGGTTGTCACAATGGTGTATGCAGGACTGATCAACAAACAGGTTGTTGCATCCCTTAATGCCTTGAATGCCCCATCCATTGGGCTCTCAGGTGCTGATGGCAACTGCATCAACGCACACAAGCGGGTGCATCCATCGATTGATTTTGGATTTGTGGGAGATGTGGACAGCGTGAACACCAACCTCATCCTCTCCCTGCTTGAGATGGACCTTAACATCATCATTGCCCCCATCACCCAAGACAACACAGGCCAACTGCTGAATACCAATGCTGATACCATCGCACAGGAAATCGCCAAGGCAATGGCCCAACTTGTTCCTGTAACACTCGTCTATTCATTTGAAAAGAAGGGTGTATTAAGGGATGTCAATGACGAAAACAGTGCCATTCCAACAATCGATAGTGCATTGTTTGAGCAGTTGAAAAAAGACAATGCCATCTTTGCCGGGATGATCCCCAAGCTCGACAATGCCTTTGCTGCGCTGCAAGCTGGCGTAGAGAAGGTAATCATTGGAGATGCCACCGAACTCAGTGCATTGATAGAAGGAAAAACAGGTACTGCGATATGCTGATAAAAAAATAGCAACATGTCAACCCAACATACCATCACCAACAGTGCAATCGATCTACTCAAGAAAATGATTGCGATCCCCTCCTTGAGCAAGGAAGAAAAAGAGGTGGCAGACCTTATCGAAAAATACCTTCAGGAAAATGGCGTAAACACAGGCAGGCTGATCAACAATGTTTATGCAGTGAATCAATATTTTGACCCTGCCAAAAAAAGCATCCTGCTGAACTCCCACCATGATACCGTAAAACCTGCGAAGGGGTATACAACCGATCCTTTTACCCCAACAGAAATAGAAGGACGCCTGATTGGCCTGGGCAGCAATGATGCCGGAGGTCCATTGGTTTCGTTGATCGCAACATTCATTCATTTTTTCAACAGGCAAGACCTTCCTTTCAACATCATCCTGGCAGCAACTGCTGAAGAGGAAATTTCAGGCACCAATGGCATTGAGCTCCTGCTGAAAGATGAGGGATTTCTCAGCATGCTTCAAGGCAGTACCATCATGGGTGCGCTGGTGGGAGAACCCACCAAGATGGAGATGGCAGTGGCCGAACGGGGCCTGCTGGTATTGGACGGAACCGTTCATGGGAAGGCTGGACATGCAGCCAGGGAAGAGGGCATCAACGCCATCTACCTTGCCATGGAAGACATTCAGGCCATTGCAAAAATGGACTTTGAAAAAACATCTGAGTTGCTTGGAAAAACAACTGCAAAAGTGACGGTCATTGAAACCGATAACAAGGCGCACAATGTGGTGCCCGCTAGCTGCCGGTTCGTTGTTGATGTAAGAGTGAATGAACAGTACAGTTTTGAAGAAGTCCTTGATCAACTGAGCGCAAACGTAAAAGCCCAACTGGTGCCAAGAAGTTTCAGGATGAAGTCCAGCATGATTGCCAAGGATCACCCCATTGTTAAGGCAGGCAAGCAGCTTGGCTTATCCCATTATGGGTCACCCACTACCAGTGACAAGGCTTTGATGCCATTTCCTGCCCTCAAAATCGGACCTGGTGATTCTGCAAGAAGTCATACTGCGGATGAGTATATTTACATTTCAGAGATTGAAAACGGCATCAACGGATACATCCAATTGCTGGAAACAACCATCTCCATTTACTGATCATACCCCAATACATTACCATGAAACTTTGGAGCAAGGATAAAACATCAACAGCCGCACAAATAGAAGCCTTTACCGTAGGAAGAGACCGCGATTTTGATGTCCAGATGGCGGGGTTCGACGTGGAAGGTTCCATCGCACACGTGACCATGCTGGGCGAACAAGGGCTGATGAGCAAGGAGCAAGCTGACCTGGCTGTGGCTGAACTGAAAAAAATCCTGATCAGCATTGAAGCCGGTCAGTTTTCCATTGATGCAGGGGCAGAGGACATTCACTCACAAATTGAATTCATGCTCACCGAACGCATCGGTGATGTAGGAAAAATGATCCATACCGGCAGGAGCAGAAACGATCAGGTAGCGGTAGACATCAAGCTTTTCCTGCGATCAGCCATCATTGACATCAAAGATGAGATGCAATCGCTTTTTGACCTCCTGATCCAAAAAAGCAACGAGCACAAGGATACCTTGATTCCAGGTTATACCCACCTACAAATTGCCATGCCATCCTCCATCGGTCTCTGGCTGGGCGCCTATGCGGAAAGCCTGGTTGATGACATGGAATTTGTTGCTGCTGCGTTTAAGGTGGCCAACAAAAATCCACTGGGCAGTGGTGCCGGGTATGGATCTTCTTTCCCGCTGAACAGGAGCCGCACCACCGCTTTGCTGCATTTCAACACCCTCAACTACAACGCTGTGTACGCACAGATGAGCAGGGGAAAAACAGAGAAGCTGACCGCCATGGCATTGTCATCTGTTGCAGCAACGCTGAGCCGTCTGGCAATGGATTGTTGCCTGTTCATGAGCCAGAATTTTGGTTTCATCCACTTTCCTGACGAGCTGACCACAGGAAGCAGCATCATGCCCCACAAAAAAAATCCTGATGTATTTGAATTGATCCGCGGCAAATGCAACAGGATCCAGGCAGTTCCCAATGAACTCACCTTGCTAATCAACAATCTTCCCTCAGGATATCACCGCGAGATGCAACTGACCAAGGAAATCTTGTTTCCAGCTATGGAAGAATTGCGTTCTTGCATGGAGATGATGAAACTGATGTTGAATTCTCTTGGTGTTCGCCAAAATATCCTCACGGAAGAAAAATACAAATACCTGTTCAGTGTTGAAAAGGTGAATGAATTGGTCAACCAGGGCATTCCCTTCCGCGACGCTTATGCACAGGTAGGAAACATGATTGACCAGGGAACCTTCCATTTTGATGCCACACAAAAACTGAACCATACACACGAAGGAAGCATTGGCAATTTGTGTACAGCAGAGATCACTGAACAAATGAAATCCGTTGCAGCTGCAATCAAGATCGGATAAGCAATAGATTGATTATTTCCCTTTCCAACGCAGGGTCCGGATCAGGTGTTTGATGTCCTCTTCCAGAAAATCACTGACAACAGAAATGGAATCTGCATTGGGAGAAGCATCAAAATACAATGCCCCGCGGATAAAATGCCTGGCTGTATCAGAAACATAGAACTGCTTTGATGTTGCTGCCTCTCCTGCCACATAAAAATATACGCCAGTGGAACCGTTTTCTGTAGCAAAAGCAGAATCAATGATTCCACTGGCCTTGATGGTATGTTTGTAGGTCATTTTATAGGCTTCTTCCCGAAGGTTTTCAAAACTGTTGCCGACTAATGAATCCTTGTAGCCAGTGGGGGTTTTGATTTTATAGACGGAACTGCCATTGATGGATTTATAACTGAGGTAGATCCTGCCCTGGAATTGATCAAAATTGACATTGATCCAATAGGGACTGTTGCCAGTACTGTCCGCTTCTTTGGAGATGTTGGCATAGGCAGGATATTCGAAAGCATAGGGAAATCCAGGCTCATTGAACTCCTTGTAAGCCCTTTGGGGAAGGTCTATTTTGAAGTAACTTCTTGGCTTGGGCGTATAGTCGCTGTTGCAGGCAAAAATGAATGCCCCCAATAAAAACAGGACGAATGCACTGAGATTTTTTTTCATGAAAAGATTTATTGCTGCGGTGCAGCGATGGTGATCTTGATCTTGTGGATGCGGTTCATGGCAACCTCCAAAACAGTGAAAGTGAAATCATTGGCAACCAGCACCTGGTTCAATTTGGGTATTTCGCCAGCCAGTTCAAGCACAAGTCCTGCAACGGTTTCACTGTCCCCTCTGATGGCATCAAAGACCCTGTTGGGAAGGTTCATCAACTTACAGGCCTCGTTGATCATCATTTTACCTTCAAAGATGAAATTGAATTCATCAATCCTCATGTTCACAGATTCCTCATCATCGTATTCATCCCTGATCTCACCAACGATTTCTTCCAATATATCCTCCATGGTGATGATGCCATCTGTACCGCCAAACTCATCCACCACAATGGCAAAATGGGTCCTTTTCTGTTGAAAGTCTTTTAGCAGGTCCTCTACCAGCATTTGCTCATGGATAAAGAAGGCCGGACGGACCAAAGGTTTCCAATCGAAATCATCTGCTTTGTCCAGGTGTGGAATAAGGTCTTTGGCATGGATCATGCCTGCGATATTGTCAAGGTTCTCGTTGAACACAGGAAACCTTGAATACTGCTGATCAGCTACCTTTTGTTTGAGGTCTGAAAAAGGGATGCCTGCTTCAACACCCTGCACATCCAGCCTGCTGCGCATGGCCCTTCTTACAGTGATGTTCCCAAACTGGGCAATGCCTTTGAGAATATTCTTTTCCCCTTCAGAGCTTCCGTCTGCGTCTCCCAATCCCATGGCCTGATCAATCTGCTCCAGCCTGGTGCGCATGTCATTGTTGCGGCCCAGGGCTTTTTCTATATTATCAGTGATGCCGGCAGTCCATTGACCCAAGCGGCGAAACATGATGGCATTCAACCAAACAAAAAAAGATGAATAGTAAGCAAAGCGAATATGGTTATTGGATGCCCAAACTTTTGGCAACAGCTCTCCAAAAAGAACAAGAATGACGATGGCAATCAGCATCCGAATCAGAAACAAAAGAAAGCCAGTGGTTTCAGGCAACATTTCGTCCTTGACGAGATAATTGCACAAAAGGATGATCAGCATCCGAAAAACCATGTTTCCCACCAGCATGGATGACATCAACAAACGAGGTTCTTGCAGCAATTGAAGAATTCTTGTAGATGCAGGATACTGACGGGTACGCAAATTTTTCAATTCCCTGTAGCCCAGTGAAAAAAAGGCAATTTCTGCCCCTGAGTTCATGAACAACATCAGGATGGAGGCCAGGAGCAGGATAGGAAGAACGATCATTGGTCAAAATTACAAAAATTGAACAAGATGCCGTTGATCATTGGACCGATGATTGATACCGGGTGATGAGCCTGGGAAATGCCAATTGGTTGATGGAAGAAATATCCATCCATTGGTATCCTTCCACTTCAACCAAGGCTGAGCTGCTCAGATGAACAATCCGGCATCGGATCTTTTGGTGTGTGAGTTGATGAACCATTTCATCTGAAATGGAAACCAGTGCTGTTTTTTCTTTTTTTGCTCCCAGGTCCCAAAACAACCAGGACTTCAACTCCTTTTCTTCAACAGGCTCATCCGTTTCCTTCAAAACGAATTCATACAAATCCTGCCAAATGTCCTTCCCCCCTCGCTGTCTGACCAATTGTTTGCCCTTCGACTCGAGGATCAGGTAATAAAAGAACCTTTCCCGCTGCTTGATTTTTTTTGACTTGACTGGTAGTTGCTCTATTGTTCCTTGCTTAAAAGCCAGGCATTTTTGCTGAAAAGGACAGGATGCACAAATGGGTTGCCTGGGTTTACAAACGGTTGCGCCAAGGTCCATGATGGCCTGGTTGTATAAGGCTGGGTTCTTGGTGTCGAGGAGTTCATCGGCCAGATGCTCAAATGCTTTTTTGCCTGCAGGAAGGTCTATGGGGGTTGAAATACCGAATACCCTAGACAATACCCTGAGCACATTTCCATCCACCACAGCCAGGGGAAGCCCGAAGGCAAATGATCCAATGGCTGCCGCAGTATAGTTTCCAATTCCACTGAGGGCCAGCAAACCCTCTTTTGAAGCAGGAAAAAGACCTGCATGTTCAACACTTACCGCTCTTGCCGTCTTGATCAGGTTCCTGCAGCGGCTGTAATAACCCAATCCCTCCCATAGCTTAAATACTTGATTATCAGCTGCTTTTGCAAGTGCATGCACATCCGGGTAGCTTTCAATGAACCGGTTATAATAAGCAAGTCCCTGTTCTACCCTTGTTTGCTGGAGGATGATCTCACTGAGCCAAATTTTGTAAGGATCTTTTATTCCTTTCCAAGGCATTTTTCTGTTGTTTTCTACCAAATGCCAGTTTTTCAGGGCCTTTGAAAACCACACTTTATGTTGTTTTTCAACCACTTATATCAATTTATTTTTGGTAAAAAGAAAAATTATGTGCAATTTTAATAGGGCCCAAGGCGTTCTAGGGCTCGAATTGGTAAATAAAATGTTTACGGATTTACATCAAAAGTAAAATAAATAAAATCCAAAACTTTTAAACACAAACCAAAATGAGAAAAGCCGACTTAATCAATAAGATTGCAGAAAAAACCAATATCCCCAAAGTGGATGTATTGGTTACCCTCGAGACCATGTTCAAAGAGATCAAAGCCACCTTGTCAAAAGGCGAAAACATCTACATCCGCGGGTTTGGCTCCTTCATCACCAAAAAAAGAGCAGCCAAGATTGGTAGAAATATCAAACGCAATACTGCTGTTCAAATTCCAGCCCATTTCATTCCCGCCTTCAAGCCTGCAAAAGAATTCATGCAGGAAGTTAAAAAACTTGAAATTGATACCGTTATCAAGGACGAAGGTTCTGATGACATGGCATAAGGCATTACCTTTGCGCTATAAATTCTGATCAATGTTGAAAAAACAGCAATGGATCGTGGTTGCTGCTGGGGCAGTGCTGCTGTTCGGTTTATTTATTTTTGGAAAATTTTCACCCTCCCAGAAGGAAGCTGCTCCCCATGCAGCCCATGAGGGCCATTCAGACAATGAGGGTTCGGCCGGAGGAGTTGATAAACCATTCGAAATCAATGCATTCATCAGTGAATTAAAAAAAGACCTCACACCAAGCCAATCGGCTTACCTCACCAGTTTGGAAGACGCATTGACCAGAGGAGACCTGGTTACTCAAAAGAAAGCCAACTTTCAGTCCTTGTCCAACTTCTGGCGAGACAGTGCAAGAAGCTTCCTTCCCTACATTTATTACATGGGCGAAAAGGCTAAGTTGGAAAATTCTGAAAAAAACCTCAACTTTGCCGCCCATTCAATGCTGGAAGAACTAAGGGGTATATCAAACCCCGGATTGAAAAGCTGGATGGCAAATGAGGCCAACGACCTCTTTTTGCGCTCCTTGAAAATCAACCCGAACAATGATTCAACCATCATTGGCCAGGGAAGCACTTTCTTCTTCGGTGCATCCGGAGCGCCAATGGAAGGTATCATGAAAATCAGAACAGTCGCAGAAAAGGACCCCAACAACGTCTTTGCACAGTTCATGCTTGGTTATGGTGGCATGGTTTCAGGACAAACGGACAAGGCTGCAGAACGATTCAAAAAAGTAATCGAACTGGATCCTGAAAATACAGAAGCTGTATTTCTTCTAGCTGAGCTTTATGAAATGGCTGGCAAAAAGAAAGAAGCGGTAGAATGGTACGAAAGGGGATTGAAAAACGTGAAGAACCCGGAATTGGTGAAGGCCCTTGAAGAGAAGATCAAAACATTGAAATAATTATTAACAACTAAACTGACTCAGACATGCCTTGTGGTAAAAAAAGAAAACGTCATAAGATAGCAACGCACAAACGTAAAAAAAGATTGAGAAAGAATCGTCATAAGAAAGGGAAGAAATAAACCTTTCCGTTCTCAATCATAATGGTATCATGGAGCATTGCGAAGAAATCATTTCTTGGCAATGCCCCTTTCTTTGTTTGCTATAATCCTCAGCGTTCGCTTGAATAAAGAACTGATCATAAACTCATCTGCCCAGGGTGTACAGATAGCCCTGTTGGAAGACAAGAAACTCGTCGAGCTTCATAATGAAAAAGCTGACGCCAGTTTTAACGTCGGTGATCTCTATTTGGGTAAGGTCAAGAAACTCATCCCAGGGCTCAATGCAGCATTTGTTGATGTAGGTTTTGAGAAGGATGCATTTCTGCATTATACAGATCTGAGCCCTTTCGCAAAATCCTTGCTCAAGTTTACACAGCTCTCCATCAATTCACCAGCTTCTTCCCAACCTGATTTCTCAACATTTACGGTTGAGGCTGAGATTGTAAAGACAGGGAAAATCAACGAAGTATTGGGTCAAAAGCCCAATGTTCTGGTACAAATTCTCAAGGAGCCCATTGCAGCAAAAGGACCCAGGCTGAGCTGTGAAATTTCGCTTCCTGGAAGATTTGTGGTGATCACCCCCTTCAACGACATCATCGCCGTATCCCGGAAAATCCATTCAGCAGAAGAAAGAAAAAGGCTTCAAAAAATCATTGAAGCCATCAAGCCAAAAAATTTTGGTGTAATCGTGCGTACCGCTGCCGAAGGCAAAAACACGGCTGAACTGCATGAGGACCTCAATGCATTGTTCAGCAAATGGAAGTCCATCCAGCAAAACCTCAGTGGTGCAGTAGCGCCAGCAAAAATTCTCAGTGAACAGACCAAGGCAACCAGCATCCTCAGGGACTTGCTCAATGCCGATTTTAATAAAATTGTTGTGAACGATAAGCAAATCTATGCTGATACAAAGGCTTATATCCAAAAGATAGCGCCAGACAAGGCAGAAATTGTTTCTCTTTACACCGGATCTGCCTCTGTTTTTGACCATACCGGAGTCACCAAGCAAGTGAAGGGTGCTTTTGGAAAAACAGTTAACCTCCCCTCTGGCGCCTACCTGATCATTGAACATACTGAAGCCTTGCACGTGGTGGATGTCAACAGTGGCTACAAGAGTGTGAGCAACAACCAGGAAGAGAATGCCCTTCAGACCAATATGGAGGCTGCAGAAGAGATTGCAAGGCAACTGAGGCTCCGCGACATCGGTGGCATCATTGTGGTCGACTTCATCGACATGAAGCTCCCTGAGAACAAGAAGAAGCTCAATGAAGCCATGGAGAACTTCATGAAGATTGACAGGGCCAAACACGCGGTATTGGCGATTTCAAAATTCGGACTCATGCAGTTGACCCGTCAACGGATGAAACCCGAAATGAACATCAATACCCAGGAGCAATGTCCCTCTTGCCAAGGAACCGGCAAAATTTCTTCTACCCTCGTTTTGGAGGATGAAATAGAAAAGAACATCAGTTACCTGAGCGAGCAGAAGCACAAATCGCTCACCGTTTCAGTCCACCCTATCCTTTATGCCTATCTTACCAAAGGCATTATTTCCAAGCGCCGCAAATGGGCCTGGAAATACAAGATGAAACTGGACATCAGGGAAGACTCTACCTACCACCTCACGGAGTTCCATTTTTTTGACAACCACGAAGAAGAGATCAGGCTTTAATTTTATCTCCCCCCTGTTATTCTGTGTTATCAGCACCAGGACCTCAGGACCTCAATTAGGTGAGCCTTGCTTTGGATGAAGCATGCAAAATACGTATTCGCGCATCACAAATGAAACTTCGCAAAGACTGGCAGGTGCCCTCTAATCCACAAACTAAATTTCAATCAATCGCGCATACCTCTGTCTTCGTTATCAGCCCATTGACTAAACTGTCAGAAGCATGTAGTCCTGATATGAAAAAAGCCGCCCATTGCTGAGCGGCTTTTTTCATATCAGGATCTTTCTACTATTGCTTCTTAAGGGCAATAGGATAAGTACCATAGTTTGTTCCGTTGGGCAACTTATGGGTAAGGTTGATGTTGAAATCTCCTTTACAAGAGAAGAAGAATCCGCCAGTACCTTCACAAGTAAAGTTCTCGTAACCTGCGCCATAGCTACCATAGGTTTGCTTGGCAACGGTGGCGGCACCAGTAGCAGCATCTACAGTGATGGTAACAGGATTAAGACCTGGGGTTTCTGCCCAAGGGAAAAGGTAGGTAACAACAGCTTTACCAGTTGAACCTACGATGTTGCAGGTTTGTCCAACTGCACCGTCCCAACCGTCTTTGGTGATGGTGTACTTTCCAGTTGCCTGTGCAGGCAAGAAAGGACAAACCACTACGGCGTTCCAAGTCAGCTTGAGGTTGTACTGACCTACAGTTGCAAGATCAGGAAGGGTGTTGGACACGTCAAACTTCCTTCCGTCTTTGGTGATGACTTGGTTGTAAAGGATATAGGTTTCACCAGGGCCAGGGGTTGTACCCAAGGCTGTAGCAATTTCCTGACCAGTTACTTCCAGGTTGTAGGTACCCCCGTTATTGGTGTACTCTTTTACTTTTTTCCAAAGGGTCCTGTCGCTTGTCTGAGGAGCTTTTGTTACATAAACAATCAGCTTCTCTTGTGCAGAACCATATTCCTTAACAGAAGCAGAAACTTTGCTGCCTGCGAGGTTGGTTGCATCGATGATGTTGTTTCCTGCAGTCACAAGGGTTACGTAAGAACCAATACTGAGGGAATTGACATCCTGAACAACTTCACCCTTTTGGCACGAGCTCATGGCTATAGCAACCAGGGCTGTGTAAAACAATGATGATATGATTTTTTTCATGTTCTCTTGATTTTATTTGATGAAGCCGGCAGGGTTATTGTCCCAAAATACTTGCTTGTCAATGGTCTTCTGTGTGATGTTCTTGTTCAAGTTAACCAATACAGAAGGATAGTAATGTGACCGGATCATGTTACCACCAGCTTGTGCAATGGTATAAGACATGCTTCCTGGCTTACCAGTCCTGCGGTAGTTGTTGAAGGCATCAACACCATTACCCCAAAGGGCAATGTAGTATTCTTGCTGTATCACTTCCATTTTGGCAGCAACAGTGGCAGCCTTGTCGTAACGGGCCAATACCAAGTTAACATAGGCATCAATCCTTGCAGCTGTCGGAACTGCAGCAGCAACAACCGCAACGTTAACAGTTGAAGGGAAACCAAGTACCTTGGCAATAGAAGCCCTGACACCTGATTCAAGCAAAGCCCTTGGATTGCCTGCAGTACCCAAAGCTACTGCAGCCTCGGCAGCTACGAAATAGGTGAAAGATGATTGCCAGATGGGCTGGATACCAGCTCCCTGAGCGCCTCTGTTCAATGTAACAGGAGTACCTTGGTTAACATCAAAATCGCCACCAAAAGGATAAATTCCTACAGTTGTCCTGTATGGTCCATCGGGAGGTGTACCAGAGTTGTCACCATGGTTACGACCCCAGAAACCTTGTGCGCCCAACCCAAACTGGCAGAAAGGCATTCCAGTAGTGTAGTGAGAAGGAACAGGGAAGGTTGAACAAGAAAGGCTGTTGGATGATACCGCAGCATCATTGGTTGTCTGGCGGTAAAAATAATAACGCGTCCTAGGATCAGAAGTATTCCTAGCTTCCTGGTTGTTGAAAGTTCCCTTGTCAGCAGCCAAAGACCACATGAAATAAACGCCCATGTAATCACCAGGTCCACCGGCAGCAACGTAGTTGCCATTGTAACGGGGATGTCTGCTGTTAGGGTTCGCTTGTTTGGTAGAATACTTGAATTCGAAGTCATTGCCTGTTCCAGACAATGTAGCTACAATATCAGCATCAGCCAACAAAGCATCAATCTTGCCTTTTGCACCAGCATCAACCAGACGGGTGTTGTTCAAAGCCCTTAGCTTGAGCAATTTTGCAGTCCTTTTCCATTTGGTTGCGCCAGTAGCATCTGCAGCTCCAAAGAACATGTCTTGGTTGCCGGGGAATGCAGTTGATTTTCCAAAATCTGCAATGGCAGCGTCCAACAAAGCAATGGCAGCATTGTATACATCACTACCCTTGTCGATGGTAGGATTGGTATTCTCTGAACCAAGGTTGGCTGTAGTGTAAGGGACGTCACCAAACATATCAACGAGGGTGATAAGGGTGTAAGCCTTCATGGTTTTGGCCATACCGGCAGCAATCCATTTTTTCTCTGCTTCAGCAACTGGAATCAAAGCATTTGCATGCTTGAATACACCAGTGTAGGCAGTATTCCACAAACCATCAAATGATTGAGGACTGTAAGCAGCCTGATAAGTTGGGCCATACATTACGGTTTGACGGGTAAGTTCCATTCCGAAGCTTGATGCTCCGTTGAAGAAACTTGCGAAGTTCAGCTGAAGCTGCGTCAAATAAAGATCAGCGTTTGCTGACTCTGGTGTAGGACCGTTAGGGTTCACCAAAAGCTCATCAAGCTTCTTGGTACAAGAACCCAACAGGCTCACCGAGAGTACGAGGATGAATATTTTTTTCATGTTCATGTCGATCAATTTAATTGATTAGAAGGATACCCTAACTGACACACCATAACGCTTGGAAGTTGGACCTGAAAGGTATTCCAAACCACGAACGTTGCTTACACCAAGGGATGAAGTTTCAGGATCGAAATTCACATACTTGGGGAAGTTGGGTGCATTGTAGAAAAGGTTCTGTCCAGAAAAGGTCACAGAAAACGCTCCGAAAGGTGTCTTGTCCAACACTTTTGCAGGAAGAGAATATGATAGTGAAGCCTCTCTCAAACGAATCTGTGTTGCATCATATACAATAAGGTCCTGCATTCCGAAGAATCCGGAAAGAACGTTAAAGTATGCATAGCTCGCTGAGATCTGAACATCGTTAGGAGTACCATCAGCCTTAACACCAGGAAGGATCAAAGGAAGAAAGCGATCGAAGTCTGTATCTTTCGTCAAGCCACGACCAACAACCGTACCAGGTGTATAGGCAAGCATGTCTCCACCCTGTGTGTAATCCCACTGCATACGGAAGGAGAATCCTTTGTAACCCAGTGTAGAAATTCCACTCATCTTGAAATCAGGCGTTGGGTCGCCCACAATACCGATTTCATTGGATGATACATAGCTACCCAAACCATCGGTCAAACGAAGACCAGTCTTTGGATCTTTCTTGGTATAAGAAGCCTGGATCACACCGAGTGGCTGACCGTTGATGGCAAAAAGTCCTTCGTTGGTGAAACCATCGATAACAATTTGCTTGACTTCGTCAGGAAGGGTAACCTTGCTCCTGTTCTGGAAGTAGTTGGTGGTAAGGTCCCAAGTCCAGTTCTTGTTGCGGATGATGTTGTAGGTCAACTGCAACTCGATACCCTTGTTGCGAACAGAACCAGCATTGATAGAGGTTACTGTGAAACCTGATGAAGGATCAAGTTCGCGGTCGAGGATCTGGTCTTTTGAATTCCTGTTGTAGTAAGTGAAATCAACATTCAACCTGTTGTTCAACAAACGACCTTCGAAACCGATCTCAAATTCCTGCTGAAGCTCTGGGCTCAGGTTTGGATTGGCAAGACGGTTACCAATGCTGTTTGAATTGAATACGGTATTCAACCTGTCAACGAATACATTGGTATTGATGTTCAGGATGTTCCTTGTATTGTAAGGAGAACCGAAGTTGGCTGATGTAGAATAACCAGCCCTCAACTTAAGGTAGTTAAGGATGCGGCTGTTCTGCAAACTTGCAATGGCAGTTGTTGGCAAGAAAGACAAACTCGCAGAAGGATAGAAAATAGAACGGTTGGCCTGCTCCAGGTTGGATGACCAGCTGTTCCTTCCACCTACAGTCAAGTAAGCATATTCCTTATAACTCAACAAACCTTGGGCGAAAGCACCCAAAGAAAGTGTGCGGGATTTGAAGTCAATTCGACCACCACCTTCGTTGAAGTTGTCGTGGTTGATGAAGTTGTCATGATCAAAAAGACCATATACAAGCTGCTGTGTAGAACGCATACCATTCTGCTCATACAAACGCTCTTGAGAGTTCACACCTGCATCAACGTTCAAACGAAAATCGCTGTTGATATCTGTTTGGTACGCAGTAAGCAATGAATGATCCCAGATTGTATTGTATCCATTGACGGTACGGTGCATTCCCAACTGGAAATCAGCACCACCAACTGTACCACCTTTGTTTTGGTTGTAATAGTTGTAATCAGAATACTGATCGTAGCCAACTCGGTAGAGCACGTTCCAGTCTTTGGCAATATCATATTTCAATGACATGTTACCAAAAATCCTGTTGATCTTCTGTCCGGTGAAGGAGTTCTTCACAGTCCATATAGGGTGCTGGATATCATTACCACCCCTGTAGTAAGTAGAAGAGTGATCCAATGGATTCTCGTAAGGCAACTTAAACAGATCAACAGCACGAGGCGTGTAGATCAGGTTACCAAACACAGAAGATGCGCTTGGGTTAGATCCAAATGAAGTTGAAGTGGGAGGAGATTTGAAATCAGTGATGGCGTAGTTGAAAGTACCACCAACAGTGAATTTGTTGGACAACTTGGCGTTGCCACCCAATCCAAATGTATTCTTGATCAAACGATTTCCAGGGGTGAACCCTTCATCATCCATGTAAGAATAGTTGGCATTGAAGGTTCCAGCAGCACCCACTGAGCTTGATACACCAACTGAAGTAGTGCGGATATTGCCAGTGTTGAAGAAATCTCTTACAGAATTATTAGGCTCGTAAGCAATCTTGGCTCCAACAAACTGAGGGAATGCAGTTCTCCAAGGAGTACCGAAAGCAGAAGAAGAAGCCCTGTCATAAGGATGTGCCACTGAATCTGGAGGAGTTTTGAATTTTCCACCCCAGTTGGAGAAGAAGGCAAAACCAACACCATTGTCAAAACCACCACCCCATGTGTCTTGGTAGTCAGGAAGGTTGGCAACCTTATTGGCGAAAAGAGATTGTGAAACAGTTACTTCGGTTTTCTTGTTAGAACGCCTGGATGAGCTGTTTTTGGTAGTAACCAATACCACACCATTACGTCCCAACTCACCATAAAGGGTGGTTGCACTCAATCCTTTCAATACACTGATGTTCTCAATGCTGTTGGGATCAAGATCCAAGAAACGGCTGGAAGTGGTGTTGCCATAAACGAAGCTGGCCTGGGCATTGGTAGAGGCATCAAAAGGAACGCCATCCACAATAAAGAGTGGAGTAGAGCTACCGGAAATGGTGTTCACACCACGGATGATGATGTTGGTACCAGATCCTGACATACCACTGGAGTTGAGGATGTCAACACCAGGTGCCTTACCATTCAAGAGACGAACAACGTCTCCATCGGGGCGAAGCTCCAATGCTTTTTTGTCAACCGAAGCAACAGCATATCCAAGGGCTTTCTTTTCCCTGCGGATACCTTGTGCTGTTACCACAACCTCCTGGAGACCAGAAGTGGCAGACTTCAGCGAAATGTTGGAAAGGTTTGAACCAGCACGGAGGGTAATCCTGTCATACCCAACGTAGGTTACCTCAAGGTTGGTGTTGAGGTCCTTTACAGAAAGCGAAAAAGTACCGTCAGCAGCAGAGGTGGTTCCCACTTGGGAGCCTGCTACCTTGATCGATACACCTGACAAAGGAGAACCGTCGGAATCCGACACCTTCCCCTTTACAACTGTTTGCGCAAATACCATAGGTAATGCAAAAAGCAAACAGCACATGAACAGCGTAAGTTTTCTCATGCAGTTGATTTTTGTTTTAAAAAACGATGATTGTCTCGATGCGAATATAACAATTTATTCACTTTTGGGTTTTCGTCAGGTTTAAATAAAGAGGATTCAGGGGTGACCCAAACCAAAAGTAGAAATTTTAGGGTTGATTGTCAATGTGTTACAAAGCTTTTGGCCTGCTACAGGCTTAAATTATTGTCTAAAAATTTTTTGACAATAACATTATATTAAATAAATCTATATGTATACATTTTTTGTGTGAAACGGATATTTTTCATTGTATTTCGAATAAATAATCATTTTTTTATTGCACTTATTCATTAAATAAGAGGAATAGGCCAATATTTTTTGAAAAATGTCAATGACAATTTCAAATTTATGCACAGATCCAAAAATTAATTTTGTACTGTGGGAGCAATTTGTAATTTAGTGTCAGAATTTAATGGGTTAGTAAGTACAGGGGATTGGTTTCTACCAATCCCCTATTTTTTTGGTGAAAATACAACTGTCACACTGTGTTAATCCCATCCATTTTGCTCAGCTGTTGACTACCTTTATTGCATGAGCAAAATCAAAAAAGCATTTTTTTGCAAGAGTTGTGGTCATGAATCACCAAAATGGTCAGGCAAATGTCCTGCCTGTAATGAATGGAACACACTGACGGAAGAAATCATACACAAAGAAACACCAGGTAACAAAGCTTCATGGAAAGAAACAACTCCTGGCAATGCAAAAAGCATTGAATTGAATGAAGTCATTTCAAGAGAAGAAGAAAGAATCGTTACCAAAGACCAGGAATTGAACCGTGTACTGGGTGGTGGAATAGTTCCAGGGAGTCTTGTTCTGGTAGCAGGAGAACCTGGTATTGGAAAATCAACTTTGTTCTTGCAAGATGCCTTGATGATGCATGAGCTGAGGATTCTTTATGTGAGTGGAGAAGAAAGCGAACAACAAATAAAAATGCGTGCCAATCGCATCAATGTGGCACATGATGCATTCTACCTGCTCACTGAAACATCCACCCAGAGCATCTTTCAGGAGATTAAAAAAATAAAACCACAGCTGGTCATCATCGATTCCATTCAAACATTGCAGTCTCCTTATATAGATTCTTCGCCTGGTACGATTTCACAAATCAGGGAATGTACAGCGGAGTTTCAACGCTTCGCCAAAGAAACACAAACACCTGTTTTCCTGATAGGACACATCACCAAAGATGGTAGCATTGCAGGACCGAAACTGTTGGAACACATGGTGGATACGGTGTTGCAATTTGAAGGTGACCAGCATTATGCATACAGGATCTTGCGCACCACCAAAAATCGTTTTGGGTCGACAGCGGAGTTGGGAATATATGAAATGACAGGAACGGGAATGAAACCAGTGGTAAACCCATCAGACATTCTGATCAACCAGAAAGAAGAACAATTGAGTGGCATTGCCATTGGTGCAACAATGGAAGGACTGAGACCTTTGTTGATTGAAGTGCAAGCATTGGTTACACCATCGGTTTATGGAACACCCCAGAGAACTGCAAGTGGATTTGACCTGAGAAGATTGCAGCTTTTGTTGGCTGTTCTTGAAAAAAGAGGAGGGTTTCATTTTGGCACCAAGGATGTTTTCGTCAACATTGCCGGTGGATTGAAAATTGAAGACCCTGCCATTGACCTGGCCATGGTATTTGCCTTGTTGAGTTCTTATGAAGATGTTCCGCTTTCACAAAAAACCTGTTTTGCAGGAGAAGTAGGTTTGAGCGGAGAAATCAGGGCAGTAAACCGGGTTGACCAACGCATTTCAGAAGCAGAGAAACTTGGTTTTGATAGCATCGTCATCAGCAAATACAACAGAAAAGCCGAACCGCACAAGGGCATCAAGACCATCTCAGTGGCATTGATTGAAGAGGTATACCGAACAATATTTCAGTAAAGCCAATGGCATGGTGAAAGCTTGGTGTGATGCGCTGTTGCATGTGTTTTATCCGTCCTTGTGTTATGGGTGCAACAATGAACTGATCCAAGGAGATCAGTTTGTATGCCTGCAATGCCAAACCGAAATGGGCCGAACGCAATTTGAAAGCATCAGGAACAATCCTGTTGAAAAGCTTTTTTGGGGCAGGGCTGACATTCCATTTGCCGCCAGTACCTTTTATTATATAGACAATACTCCTTTGCAGCAGATCATCCATCACATTAAATACAGGCAGGAAAAAGAATTGGGCATCCACATGGGAGAGATCATGGGAGTACATGGTTCAGGCCTATTCACTTCATTTGAAACTGATCTATGCATCCCCATGCCTTTGCATCCCAAGAAAGAATACAAGAGAGGATACAACCAAGCATCCTTGTTGTGTGAAGGTATTTTCAAACAAACAGGGATTTCCTATAATGAAAAGGCCCTGGTGCGCAATGAGAACACCAGGACCCAGACAAAAAAATCAAGGATAGAAAGATGGGAAAATGTTGCGACTGTATTTGATATCACTGAACCATCCATCATCAAAGACAAGCATTTAATAGTGGTGGATGATGTGATCACCACCGGGGCTTCAACAGAAGCCTGTGTAAATACCTTGATGCAACATGGGGCAAAAACAGTAGGCATCTATAGCCTGGCTTTTACCCTCTAGGTTATTTCAGGTATGCAGTGATTTCTTCCCCCATTGGCTTGACCTTGCTTGGGAAGACAGCCAACAATTTTCCTTTTTCATCCAACAGAAACTTGGTGAAATTCCATTTGATTTCAGCATCCATCACACCGTTCTCGGCCTTGCTGGTCAACCATTTGAACAAAGGATGAATATCCGTTCCTTTAACCGAAACCTTTTCTGCCATTACAAAACTCACGCCATAATTCTTTTGACAGAAATCATTGATCTCTGCATTGGATCCTGGTTCTTGCCCACCAAAATTATTGGCAGGAAATCCAACAATCACGAGTTTGCTGCCATATGCCTTGTGCAATTGTTCCAGTTCAGCATACTGTGGTGTGTAACCGCATTTTGAAGCAGTATTCACAATCAATACTTTCTTTCCTTTGAATTTTGAGAAATCAATGGTTTGTCCTTCAATGGATGGAACCTTGAACTGGTGAATGGTTGCAGGTCCTGCAGCAAAAAGGGCAAGGGCTATCATCATGGCTTTGATCATACAATAATTTTTATTTGGTAATTTAACACTTTCCTGAAGAAAAGGTTTAAGAATACCCCTGCAGTTGTCCTTGCTGCTGTATATCATTATCTTTACGGCATGTTATTCAGTGAAATCCCAGGACAGGTTGCAGTAAAGGCCAATTTGGTCAATCTTGTGAGCAGCAACAGGCTCAGCCATGCCTTGCTCCTGCTGGGGAAAGAAGGGAGTGGCGCATTGCAGCTTGCACTGGCACTGGCCCAATATGTGGTCTGCGAGAATAACAAGCCGGGAACTGCCAATGGAGAAGCCTCTTTGTTTGGAGAGCCCACCCAGACAACAACTTTTCTTGAAGATGCCTGCGGCAATTGCCCATCCTGCAAGAAATCTGCAGCACTGATCCATCCTGATATCCACTTTTCATTTCCGACCATCGTGAAAACGCCCGGAGAGAAACCCATTGCCAGCGATTTCATCCAGGAATGGAGGAGCTTTGTTGCCCAGACCCCTTTTGGCAATGCGTTTGATTGGCTTCAGAGCATTGGAGCTGAAAACAAACAGGGAAACATCACCGCCAATGAATGTGAAGAGATCATCAGAAAACTGAACCTCAAAAGTTTTGAAAGCGGTTACAAAATCCTGATCCAGTGGATGCCCGAATACCTCGGGCCAATGGGCAACAAATTGCTAAAATTGATTGAAGAGCCTCCTGCCAATACCCTTCTCATCTTTGTGGCCCAAGACGAGTCTAAGCTGCTTGCTACCATCCTGTCCAGAACTCAGCTGATCAAGATCAACCAGTTGGAATCGAAGGATGTACAAGAGTGGCTGATCCATCAACAGGCTGTTCCCAGGGAGAAGGCCATGTCCATCGCCCCGCTGTCTCAGGGAAACCTCCGAGAGGCCTTCCAGCTGTTGCACAACAGCGATGAAAACTGGGAAGAAATATTAAGGGAATGGCTGAACGCCATCCTCAAGAACGGCCCTGCTGCACAGGTCAAATGGGTGGATGACAACAGCAAACTGGGTAGGGAGAAGCAAAAACAATTCCTGGCCTACTTCATTCACCTGCTTTCCAGTGCAGTGCACATTGCCAACGTGGGAACAGCGCCAGAAATTGCAGAAAATGAACTTGATTTTGCCAACCGATTGCTCAGGTTGGCAGCAACTGAACAGCTGGAAGCCATCGTTACAGAGCTTGACAAAGCGGCCTATCACATTGAAAGAAATGCCAACCCCAAAATACTGTTCATGGCCCTGACCATCAAAATTTATCATATCATAAAGGATAAAGCAGTAATTTTGGTACATTGATATAGATTATGGGATGTAGTTCATGCGGTACGAAAGACGGAAAGCCAGGTGGTTGTAAAAGCAACGGCGGTTGCAGCTCAGGCGGTTGCAATAGACTTAATGTACATGACTGGCTTGCCAATTTGCCTTTTACAGACCCTGCAGTATCCTGCAGAATAGTAGAGGTAACATTCAGCAACGGCAGCAGGAAAGAATATTTCAAGAATACAACGCTTCATCATTTCAACAAGGGCGAATTGGTCAGTGTTGAGGGTGTTGGAGGATTTGATGTTGGCATGGTCAACCTCAGCGGAGAGTTGGTGCGCATGCAACTCAAAAAGAAGAGAATTGCGGAAGACAGCGCAGAACTAAAGAAAATATTGCGCAGGGCCACAGAAGTGGACATCCAAAAATGGGAAGAGAACAAGGCCCGTGAAAAAGAGGCCCTTGCCCGTTCACGCGCCATCGCCAGGCAATTGAAGCTGAGCATGAAGATCTGTGAAGTTGAATTTCAGGCCGATGGCAGAAAAGCCACCTTCTTCTATACCGCAGAAGACCGTGTCGATTTTCGCGAACTCATCAAGATATACGCTGGAGATTTCAAGGTAAAAGTTGAAATGAAACAAATCGGTGCCCGCCAGGAAGCTGCGAAAGTGGGTGGCATCGGCAGTTGTGGAAGGGAACTCTGTTGCAGCAGCTGGCTCAATGAGTTCAAAAGTGTAACTACCGCAATGGCACGTTACCAAAACCTCAGCATCAACCAAACAAAACTGAGCGGACAATGCGGACGCCTCAAGTGCTGCCTCAATTATGAATTGGACAGTTACCTGGATGCCTTGCAGCATTTCCCTGACCATGTTGAAGTATTGCATACCACCAAGGGCAATGCCAACCTGATCAAAAAAGATATTTTCAAGAACCTCATGTGGTATACGCTTCCTGATAGCAACAAGCAATACCCGCTCACCATTGATACGGTCAAAAAGGTCAAGGCAATGAATGAGAAAGGACAGCGACCAGATGAACTGGAAACTGCTGAAATTGTCAGTGCTTCAGGCAAGGTAAAAGAAGCTGAACCACAGTTTGTAGAATTGGTGGGCCAAATCAGCCTTCGTACACTGGACAGGAACGCACAAAAAAGAAAGGGACAGCGCTCAGGTCCAGGACCAAGAGAAAGAGGACAATCTCCTAGCTCAAATCAGGGACCAAGAGAGAGAGGCCAGTCCAACACTCCAAATCAAGGACCGAGGGAAAGGCCCAAGATGCAAGAAAAGTCTCCAGCAGCCCAAGGGCCCAGGCCTCAAGGACAAGCTGGCGGAAGACCCCAAAGGGAAAGACCCCAAGGTCAAGCAAGGCCACAGGCTCCAAGAGAAAAAGCAGCGCCTCAGGATCCTGCTGCACCCCGCACCAAGCCTAGCATCCAAATCAACAAGGAGAAATAAATCCTGCCTATCGGAACAGCAGGTAGCAAACCAGCCATACAGCTGGTGCAGCAAGCAAGATGGAGTCAAATCTGTCCAAGAAGCCTCCATGCCCTGGCATGAATGAGCCACTGTCTTTTACTCCGGCTACGCGCTTCAGTTTACTTTCGACCAAGTCGCCAATTGTTCCGCTGATGGCATTCACCAAAGCAATGATGAGCAAGGCCCAACTGGGTTCAAATTGCCAGAGGGCAATCAAAAGAATAAGACCAGAACTGAGGATGATACCCCCGATGGTTCCCTCCCATGTTTTCTTGGGAGACCATGAAGTGAGTGGAGTTTTACCAATCAATGACCCCACAATATAGGCCATGGTATCGTTGATCCAAATGCCCACCACCAGGAGGATGCACATTGTCTTTCCATTAAAGCCTGACATTGCATGCGCAAAAAAACTGCTATCATGTGTCTGCGACCAAATCCAACCGGAGCGGAGGTTGATCAGCAAGGCGAGTGTAACGGAGATGTAAAAAAATCCCAACACAAATTGTTTCAGGTGCTTGAAACTAAATTGCTTGTTGATGAAAAAATTCATAAGGATGAGCAACAGCCCAACCCTGACCAAGTAATATCCCAGATCACTCAAGAGCATTCCATTGATCTGCAACGAGCCTGCAGAGGCCATCAACATGACGCCCCAACCGATGATGGGGAAAAGCAGGCGATCATACAACAAACTCCATCGAAGCTCAGGGTAGATGAGGCTGGACAATTTTTGGTACTCGTACCAAGCACCAAAATGCACCAGTGAAAACAAAATAAAAAAACTCCATTCATTCCAGAACAGGCCTGTCAACATGATGGCGGCATAGACCACTGCTGTTTTTGCTCTCGTTTGGAATACTGCTTTGTTCAGTGCCATTTATTCAAGTGTTTTTTCAAATCTCCTGTAGGCAATAAATATAAATGCAATGTGAAAAAGACCCACCCAAAGAGGGAATTTATCGTCCATGCTTTCTGCCAAGGATTGTCCTGTGCTTCTGAGGTAATAGACCTGACCAACAGCAATGGCATTGTTGACAAAATGCGCCAATATAGGAACCCAGATATTTTGGCTGGCCGCAAACAACAAGCCCAACACAATGCCCAGCGCGGTCCTTGCAAAAAATCCATAAAACGAAAAATGGATGGCGCTGAACAAAAGGGAGGTTACAATGATGCTCACCCACATGTTGCCGGTAGAACGGTGCATCAGGTTCTGAAAACCACCCCTGAAAAAAACTTCTTCTACAAATGCTGGAACAAAGGCCATCACCACAAGCGAAATCAAAAGATCAGGTATACCCTTCATCTGCGACATCACTTCCACCTGCTGCATGTACTTGTCTTCCATCTCAGTGAAATACAGTTTCATGGAAGGTGTCACGGGAATCATTTCATTCAAGGTAGACAGGGATCCTGCAATCACGATCATGATCAACATGATGATGATGGCCGTGCCATATGTTTTCCAGGATGATTGATGGGAAAAACCCAACAACTGCAAGGGTTTTGTATTGATGATTTTTGCCGTGAGCAGGGCCGGAAAAAGAAAGATAAAAAGTGAAAGCAGGGTCTGGGTAACCCTCACCTGGTTCGCAAAGGCAGGATTGCTCATCGACAATTGCATGTCTGCCATTCCCTGACCCGTCATGAGTTTCCAGACAAAAAAAGAAAGAAAACCACCTACCATAAAGCCAACGCCCATCAGGCCGATCAAAATGAACAAGCCCGATTTCTCGTTCAACCCCGGTCTGTTTTCCATTTGCTGTTCCATGATTGTTATTTGTAACTTTGCAACAATTGAATGATAAAGATAGGCAACATAAAATTATCTGGGTTTCCACTTTTGCTGGCACCCATGGAAGATGTGAGTGATCCACCTTTTCGGGTAGTATGCAAGAAACATGGTGCCGACCTGATGTATACAGAATTCATCAGCAGTGAAGGATTGATCAGGTACGCCATGAAGAGCAGGCAGAAGCTGGATATTTTTGAGGAAGAACGGCCTGTTGGGATTCAGATTTTTGGTGGGGATGAAGAGGCCATGGCCATCAGTGCAGGCATTGTTGATGCAGTGAATCCTGATTTGCTGGACATCAATTTTGGCTGCCCTGTAAAAAAAGTGGTCTGCAAAGGTGCTGGAGCTGCTGTATTGAAAGACATTGACCTGATGGTGAGGCTGACAAATGCCGTGATCAAATCCTGCAATGTACCTGTAACTGTGAAAACCAGGCTGGGATGGGATTTCGACAGCATCAACATCATTGAAGTAGCAGAGCGATTGCAAGACA
>Ga0222712_10000645_pt1 | contig 44738 bp, 45 predicted proteins | sample C33_657DmetaG_FD_165043 | JGI IMG/M metagenome (GOLD analysis project Ga0222712, IMG submission 165043) | Estuarine water microbial communities from San Francisco Bay, California, United States - C33_657D | ecosystem: Environmental > Aquatic > Marine > Unclassified | place: USA: California... | reverse complement strand
CAGCACATCAACCTGCCGTAGCTTCCCAACTATCTCTTCAGCACTATGCCGTTTCCTAGCCATTCCTCTTCTCCTCCGTGGTCAAAACCATACTTCAGGTCGGACCACTTCAAAGGGGGCAGGCCAGCGGGCTGATTTGCGGCATTGACGGCTGCGGACCGCTATGCGACCCGTTGAGCCGTTATGCCGCTTCCCCGCCTGATTTCCGGACTTTCCGAAATAGCCTCCGGCCACGACGCCCTGATCTGCGATGTCTGGGGCGTGGTGCATGACGGCACGCGCCATCATCCCGCCGCCGCCGAGGCGCTTTACCGTTTCAAGGAAAAGCATGGCCCGGTGGTGCTGCTCACCAACGCGCCGCGCGTGCCCGCCGAAGTCGCCGCCCAGTGCGCGTCCTACGGCCTGCCGCCCGACTGCTATGACGCCATCGTCAGTTCGGGCGGCGCGACCCGCGACGAGCTGACCCGGCGCAGCGCCACCGGCACGCTCTGTCTTTATTATATTGGTCCCGACCGCGACCTGCCGATGATCGAAGGCCTCAACATCCGCCGCACCGGCATCGCGGAAGCCGATGTGGCCCTGTGCATCGGCCTGGTGGACGACATGACCGAGACGATCGCCGACTATGCCGGTGTGCTGGCGGCGATGAAGGCGCGGGGGCTGGTGATGCTCTGCGCCAATCCCGACCTGGTCGTACATCGTGGCCCCCGGCTGGTCTATTGCGCCGGATCGCTGGCCCAGGCCTATGAAACGCAGGGCGGCGAGGTGGTCTATTATGGCAAGCCGCACCTGCCGATCTATGCCGCCGCGCTGGCCGCGGCAGGCAATCCCAAAGCGCCCCTGGCGGTGGGCGACGGGCTGGTGACCGATATCCGGGGCGCCAATGCCGCAAATCTGGATGTGCTATTCATCGCCGACGGGGTTCATGGCGAGGACGTCACGCCTTATACTCCCGAACATCTCGCCGCCCTGTTCGCGCGGTACGGGGCGCATGCCGCCACCGTCACGCGCGCCCTGAAATGGTAATGTCATGACCAGCGTCTATCTCGACGAACTCAAGCCCGGCCTGTCCGCGCAGATGGAACGCACCGTCACCGAACACGACGTCCAGCTTTTCGGCGAAGCCACCGGCGACATGAACCCGGTGCATTTCGACGAGGAATTCGCCAAGAGGACCGTGTTCCGGGGCCGGGTGGCGCATGGCGCGCTGTCCATCGGCTATATCTCGGCGCTGCTGGGCACCCAGTTGCCGGGCAACGGCTCGATCTTCCTGTCCGCCAGCATCGTCTTCAAGACGCCCGTGCGGATCGGCGATGTCGTCACCACCACGGCCACGGTGCGCGAGGTCAACGGCCGCTCCGTGGTTCTGGACTGCGTCTGCAAGGTCGGCGACCGGCTGGTGCTGGAATCGGAAGCGCATGTGCTGGCGCCGCGCCGTCCGGCGAAAGAATAGCATTGAAGATATTCCGTCATTTTGACGATGTGCCGGCGGCGCTGCGCGGCGCGGTTGTGGCGATCGGCAATTTCGACGGCGTGCACCGGGGCCATCGCGCCCTGATCGCGGAAGCCAAGGTGCAGGCCGAGGCGCGCAAGGCGCCGCTGGCGGTGCTGTCGTTCGAGCCGCATCCGCAGGAATATTTCCGCGCGCTTCGGGGTGAAAGCACCGAGTCCTTTCGCCTGACGCCGCTACGCGCAAAGGCGCGGCTGCTGGCGGATCTGGGCGTGGACGCGCTGTTCGCGCTGACCTTCGATGCCGAGATGGCGGGCCGAAGCCCGCAGGATTTCGTGCAGACCGTGCTGCTGGACGGCCTCAGCATCGGCGGCATCGTGGTCGGCCATGATTTCGAATTCGGCAAGGGCAGGGCGGGCAACCTGGCTGCGCTGTCCTATATGGGCGAGATGGAAGGTTTCACCGTCACCGCCTTCGACACGGTTACGGCGGCGGGCGACGAGAAGATTTCCTCCACCCTGATCCGCCAGCTTCTGAAAGACGCGCGCCCCGAAGACGCAGCAAGGCTGCTGGGTCACTGGTGGGCGGTGGAGGCGCGCGTCGAGCATGGCGATGCGCGCGGCCGCACCATGGGCTTTCCCACCGCCAACATGCATCTGGGCCACTGCCTGGCGCCGGCCTTCGGCGTCTATGCGGTGCGGGTCAGCATCCTGGACAATGACAAGGTGGTGTCGCGCCATGACGGCGTCGCCAATTTCGGCATCCGCCCCATGTACCAGGTGAATGTGCCGCTGATGGAAACCCATCTGTTTGATTTCGACGGCGATCTCTACGGCAAGTATCTGTCGGTCGAGCTGGTGCGCTGGATCCGGTCCGAAGCCAAATTCGACAGCCTGGACGCCCTGATCGTCCAGATCGGCGCCGACGCCGCCAATGCGCGGGAAATCCTCGCCAAAACCGCCTGAAACTGGACGGTTCCGGGGACCCCTGTTAGAAGCGGTCACCCCCATGACAAACACGCCCGAAAAGCCCGAAAAAGCCGCCGATTCCCCCGATTACCGGGCGACTCTGTTCCTGCCCGCCACCGACTTCCCCATGAAGGCGGGGTTGCCCGAGGCCGAGCCCAAATGGCTGGCCCGCTGGGCGCAGATGGACCTGTACGGCAAGCTGCGGGCCAAGGCCAAAGGCCGCCCCTTGTTCGTGCTGCATGACGGCCCGATCTATGCGAATGGCGACATTCATTCCGGCCATGCCGTCAATCACATCCTGAAGGACTTCGTGGTCCGTTCGCAGGGCATGCTGGGCAAGGACGCGCCTTACGTGCCGGGCTGGGACTGTCACGGCCTGCCCATCGAATGGAAGGTGGAAGAAGCCTTCCGTGCGCAAGGGCGCAACAAGGATGAAATTCCGAAAGACGAACTGCGCCGCGAATGCCGCACCTTCGCCGCCCACTGGCTGAACGTGCAGAGCGCGCAGATTCAGCGCCTGGGCCAGATCGGCGACTTCGCCCATCCCTACAACACGATGAACTTCAAGGCCGAGGCGGCGATCGCCCGCGAGGCGATGAAGTTCGTGGAAAATGGTTTGCTGTATCGCGGCTTTAGGCCCGTGATGTGGTCGCCGGTGGAAAAGACCGCGCTGGCCGATGCCGAGGTCGAGTATCACGAGAAACAGTCGCCCACGATCTATGTGAAGTTTCCGCTGGTGAAGTCGTCGCCCGAACTGGCGCACACTTTCATCGTGATCTGGACCACCACGCCCTGGACCATTCCGGGCAACCGCGCCATCGCCTTCTCGCCCGAGATTTCTTATGGCCTGTATGAAGTGGCCGATGCTGCCGACGGCAGCATGGCGCGTCCCAGCGAACATCTGCTGCTGGCCGATACGCTTGCCGAACAGGTCGCCAAGCACGCCAAGATGATGATCAGCCGCGTGCGCACGGTGCCTGCGGACGAGCTCAAGACGCTGGTGGCCGCGCATCCGCTGCGCAGCGTGGGATATGATTTCGAAGTGCCGGTGCTGCCGGCCGCGTTTGTCACCGCCGATACCGGCACCGGCTTTGTTCACAATGCCCCGGGCCATGGCGAAGACGATTTCGAGCTGATGGTCGGCGCCGACCGCGCCTATCCGCGCAAGAATCCCGACGCCTTCAATCTGGTGCTGCCCGATGGCTCCTATGCGCCGAACGTGCCGGTGTTCGCGGGCAAGCGCATTCTGACCCCCGAAGGCAAGGACGGCGACGCCAATGGCGCGGTGATCAAGGAACTGATCGCGCATGGCAAGCTGCTGGCCAAGGGCTCGCTGCGCCATTCCTATCCGCATAGCTGGCGTTCCAAGGCGCCGGTGATTTTCCGCGCCACGCCGCAATGGTTCGTGGCGATCGACAAGGTGTTTCACGATGGCAAGACCCTGCGCGAACTGGCGATGCAGGCGATCGGCGAAACCGCATGGTATCCGCCGCGCGGCCAGAACCGCATCGGCGCGATGGTCGAAAGCCGCCCCGACTGGGTGCTGTCGCGCCAGCGCGCCTGGGGCGTCCCGCTTGCGATCTTTGTCGATAAGAAATCCGGCGAAGTGCTGAACGATCCGGCGGTGTTCGACCGCATCGAAAAAGCGTTCGAAGCCGAGGGCGCGGATGCCTGGTTCACATCGCGTCCCGAGCGCTTCCTGGGTGAGGGGCGCAATCCCGACGATTACGAACAGGTCACGGACATTCTCGACGTGTGGTTCGACTCCGGCTCCACCCATGTCTTTGTGGTGGAAAAGCCCATCGATCCCAACTGGCCCAAGGCCGAGCGCGCCGACCTGTATCTGGAAGGCTCCGATCAGCATCGCGGCTGGTTCCAGTCCTCGCTTCTCGAAAGCGTCGGCACCACGGGCCATGCGCCCTATCGCGGCGTGCTGACCCACGGCTTCGTTCTCGACAAGGACGGCCGCAAGATGTCCAAGAGCCTGGGCAACACGCTGGCGCCGCAGGTGATCGCGGAAAAGAATGGCGCCGAAATCCTGCGCATGTGGGCGGCCAATTCCGATTTCACCGAAGACATGCGCATCGGCGACGACATCATCAAGGCGAATGTCGAAGCCTATCGCCGCCTGCGCAACACCATCCGCTTCATGCTGGCCAACCTGGCGGGCTTTGACGAAAGCGAGCGCATCGCGCATGACCAGATGCCGGAGCTGGAGCGCTTCATGCTGGCGCGCCTGGCCGAGCTGGATGTCACGGTGCGCAAGGCCTATGAGGCGTTCGACTTCGGGCTGGTGAATTCCACCCTGTTCAATTTCTGCACCAACGACCTGTCGGCTTTCTATTTCGATATCCGCAAGGACGCGCTGTATTGCGACGCCAAGGGCAGCATCCGTCGCCGCAGCACCCGCACCGTCACTGACGAAATCTTCCGCCGCATCGTCACCTGGTTCGCGCCGATCCTGTGCTTCACCATGGAGGAAGCCTGGACCACGCGCTTCGGCATGGATCAGAGTGTGCACCTGAACGATTTCCTCCCGGTGCCCGCGGCATGGGCCGATGCGGAGCTGATCAAGAAGTGGACTCGCCTCCGCGACTTGCGCCGCGTCGTGACCGGTGTGCTGGAAGTGGCGCGTGCCAACAAGGACATCGGCTCCAGCCTGGAGGCCGCGCCGGTCCTGTATGTCACCGATCCGGCTGACAAGGCGCTGTTCGACAGCGTCAGCCTTTCGGAAATCGCCATCACCTCGGGCGCCCGTGTCGAAGTGGCCGCGTCGCTGGAGGATTTCTATGCCGTGACCGGCATTGCCGGCGCCGGCTCGAAGTTCGTCGCCGCAGCGGGTGACAAATGCGCCCGTTGCTGGATGGTGCTGGAAGAAGTCAAAGCGCCGACCCATCTTTGCAAGCGCTGCACCGACGCTGTCGCCACCCATGAGGCCGCGCCCGCATGAAAAACCTTCTGCCGCGCGAGATCGGCATGATCGCCGCCATTCTCGCGCTCGCCGCCGACCAGGGTTCCAAGCTCGTCATGCTTTATGGCCTGGGCTTTGCCCAGATGGGGCCGGGCGAGAGTGTCCCGGTGTTGCCGTTTTTTAATCTGGTCATGGTGTGGAACCCGGGCATCTCCTACGGTCTGTTTCCCGCCTCCGGGCGGACGGGAAGTTTGGTGCTGATCGGCCTGTCGGTGGTCGCGGTGACCGTGCTGAGCTGGCTTTTGTGGCGCGCCACCAGTCGTTCCTTGGCGATCGGCTATGGCCTGATCATCGGCGGAGCGCTGGGGAACAACCTGGTGGACCGGGTGATCTACGGGAAGGTGGCGGATTTTTTCCACTTTTACGGCTTCGGGTATGACTGGTATGTATTCAATATTGCCGACCTGGCGATCACCTTTGGCGCGATGGCCATCATTTATGATGTGGTCAAGCCCGAAACGCCGCCGGAACCGGGTCCATGAGGTTTGAAATGAGACGGATGAACGCGGCCCTGGTGGCGGCCTTGTGCGCAATTGCCTTGTCGGGATGCAGCTCCATCCGCGACCTGGCGGGCCTGCAGAAAAAGTCCCCCGACGAATTCGCCGTCACCACCAAGGCGCCGCTGGTGATTCCGCCTGACTTCAACCTGCGTCCGCCAATGCCCGGCGCGCCGCCGGCCAACACGCTGGACCCGTCCAGCAATGCCCAGCAGGCGCTGTTCAACAATTCCGATCCCCAGACCGTGGCCAACGGCATGCGGGGCAATTACAGCCCGGCCGAAAAGCTGCTGCTGGCCCATGCCGGCAGCCAGAATGCCGATCCGGCCGTGCGCGCGCGCCTGAGCGCCGAAGAGCGCGCCCGCCAGAACGCCGACCGCACATTCACCGACCGCATCCTGCGCGCCAATGCCACGCGCGACACCGGCGAGCCGGTCAATGCCGATGCCGCGGTGAACCGCACCCGCAGCGGCCGCAAGCCCGCCGCGGCCGCTGCTGCCCCCAAGCAAGAAAGCGGCGGCTGGTTTGACTGGTTCTAGGCTTGCCGCCTTCACTGCCGCCTGCCTGATCGCCGCCGCGTCCGTCACGGCGCTGGCGCAGTCGGGCGACCGCAGCAAATTGTCGGCGCCGCCGCCGGTCAATCCGCGCCAGACCGGCAACAACACGTTCCAGTTCGCGCTGCAGAACGGCATGCAGGTGCTGGTGATCCCCGATCACCGTGCACCGGTTGTGACCCAGATGCTGTGGTTCCGGGTCGGCGCGGTGGACGATCCGCCGGGTATTTCCGGCATCGCGCATTTCTTCGAGCATATGATGTTCCGCGGCACCAAGTCGGTGCCGGGCGACCAGTTTTCGCAGACTGTTTCCAAGAATGGCGGTGAACTGAACGCCTTCACCAGCCATGACTACACCGCCTATTACGAGCAGATTGCCAAGGACCGCCTGCCGCTGGTGATGCGGCTGGAAGCCGACCGCCTGGTCAACCTGATCCTGACCGACGCCAGCGTGGGGCCGGAGCGGGACGTGGTACTGGAAGAGCGCCGCATGCGGGTCGAAAACGATCCCCAGTCGCTGATGAGCGAGCAGATGCGCGCCGCGCTGCATCTCACCCATCCCTATGGCCGCCCGGTGATCGGCTGGGCCGAAGAGATCCGCCGCATCGACCGCGTGTCGGCGCAGCGCTTCTACAATCGCCATTACGCGCCCAACAACGCCATTCTGGTGGTGGCGGGCGATGTGACGCCCGATGAGGTGCGCAAGCTGGCGCAGGACACCTATGGCAAGCTGCCGGCCCGCAATCTGGAGCCGCGTTCGGAAAGTGCCGAGCCGCCGCGCATGGCCGAAACCCGCATGACCATCACCCGCCGCGATGCGCGGGTGCCGATCTTCTCGCGCCTTTACCGTGTGCCGTCCTATTCCCAGGCGCGCCCGGGACAGGCCCAGGCGCTGGAAACCTATGGCCAGCTTTTGGGCGGCGGACAGACCTCGATGCTTTATCGCGTGCTGGTGGAACAGAAGAAGCTCGCCAGCGATGCGGGCGCCAGCTACGACGGCAACAACCGCGATGCCGGCGAATTCTCGATCTATGCCGTGCCGCGCCCCGGCGTGACCCTGCAGGCGCTGGAAAAAGCGGTTGATGAGGTTTTGCTGTCGACCCGCAATGCGCCCCCCCAAGCCGCCGATCTCACCCGCGCCAAGACCGGGCTGATCGCTTCGGTCACCTATCGCCGTGACAGCCAGATGTCGCTGGCGATGGCCTATGGCCAGGCGCTGACGATCGGGCTGACGGTGGACGATGTGAATGAGTGGCCGGCGCGCATCCGCGCCGTTACCGCCGACAATGTGCGCCGCGCGGCGCAGAGCCTGTCGCGCAATCAGGCGGTCACCTGCTATCTGCTGCCGGGAGGCTCGAAATGATCCACCGCGCGCTTGCTGCCTGCGCCTTTGCGTTGATCGTCATGTCGGTCCCGTCGCAGGCCGCCGACATCCAGAATATAGACCTGGGCAAGAATGCCACCGTCTGGTTCGCCGAGGATCACACGGTTCCGATCATCGCCTTCAACATCTCGATGCCGGCGGGCTCGGCCTATGATCCGGCGGGCAAATCGGGGCTGGCGTCTTTTGCGGCTTCGATGATGGACGAGGGGGCGGGCGATCTGTCGTCCAAGGCTTTCCACGAAGCCATCGAGAACCGCGCCATCGGCTTTTCGGCCCGCGCCGAACGCGATCACCTCGTCATCTCCATCACCACTCTGAAAGAAAACGCGCCTGAGGCGATGCGCCTGTTGCAGATGGCGCTGATGAAGCCGCGCTTCGAGGCCGATGCGCTGGCGCGCGTGAAAACCCAGATCATCCAGTCGCTGCAGCAGGACCAGGTGGAACCGCCGCGCGTGGCGGGCCGCGCCTTTGCCAGCGCCTTTTTCGGCAATCACCCCTATGCCCAGTCCTCGATTGGCACCATCAAGTCGGTTTCGTCCATTACCGCCGCCGACCTGCGCGCCTTCGCCCGCCGCCATTGGGTGACCAACGGCATCAAGGTGGCGGTGGCAGGTGACATCACCAAGCCCGAACTGACCAAGCTTCTGGCGGACACCTTCCGCCCCGTCCCCAACACCGCGCCGCCGGCGCTGCCCAATATCGGCCGGCTGGGCAAGCCGGGCGTGCACGTCATGCCGCTCCCGGTGCCCCAGCCCACCGCCGTGTTTGGCCTGCCGGGCATCATGCGCGACGATCCGGATTTCATTCCGGGTTATGTCGCCAACTATATTCTGGGCGGCGGCGGCTTTTCCTCGCGCCTGACCAATGAAGTGCGCGTCAAGCGCGGGCTGACCTACGGCGTTTCCACTTCGCTGACGGCGTACAGCAAAGCCAGCGTGATGATGGGATCGGTTGCCACCCGCGCAAATGCCATCCGCCAGACCGTGCAGGTGGTGCGCGACACGATGAGCACCTTCGCCAAGGAAGGCCCCACCCAGCAGGAACTGAATGACGCCAAGACCTATCTGACGGGTTCCTTCCCGATGGCCTTCGCCTCCAATCGCGGCACGGCCTCGCAGCTCGGCACCTTCCAGCGGCAGAACCTCGACATCGGCTATGTCGCCCGGCGCAATTCGCTGATCCAGGCCGTTACGATTGCCGACGTGCAGCGGGTGGCCAAGCGTCTCTACGATCCCGCCAGGCTGACCGTGGTGATCGCGGGCACGCCCTCCGACGGCCGTCCGGCGCCGCCGCAGGTGCCCCGTCCGCCGGTGCCGCCCAGCGAAGCGCCCAAGCCGCCCGCCAGCGTTCCGGCCACGGCCAAGCCGCCCGCCACGCCGGAAAAGCCGGTGCCTGGCCCGGTGACGGCCCCGCAGGACACCCAGAAGCCCTGAATCTGTTGATAGGCATGCCGCCCGCTGCCGCCTCTGGCCGCGTGGCTGCTAGGTTTGGCCGATGAGCAGAATCCGCCAGCTTTCCGAAGGCACCATCAACCGCATCGCCGCAGGCGAGGTGGTCGAGCGCCCGGCTGCAGCCATCAAGGAACTGGTGGAGAATGCGGTCGATGCCGGCGCCACCCGCATCGACATTTCCGCCTCCGGCGGCGGCGCCGACCTGCTGCTGGTGGAGGATGACGGCATCGGCATGAATGCCGATGATCTCAAATTGGCCGTGCAGCGCCATGCCACCTCCAAGCTGCCCGTGCTGGGCGGCGAAGACGATCTTTCGCATATCGTCACCATGGGATTTCGCGGCGAAGCGCTGCCGTCGATCGGCGCGGTGGCCCGGTTGTCGCTGGCCAGCCGCACCAAGGACAGCGAGGCGATGGAAATCCGCGTCGATGGCGGCCGGGTGCAGGGGCCGATGCCCGCGGGCTTTCGCGGCAAGGGTCAGCATGGCACTCGCGCCGAAGTGCGCGAGCTGTTTTACGCCACGCCGGCGCGGCTGAAGTTCCTGAAGTCGTCGCGTTCGGAAGACCTGGCCATCACCGACATGGTCAAGCGGCTGGCGATGGCCCGGCCCGACATCTCGTTCACGCTGACGCTCGACGGACGCAAGGCGCTGGATCTGGCGGCGGAGCCTGACCTGATGGACGGCCGCCTGCCGCGTCTGGCGCGTATCATGGGCCGCGAGTTCGGTGACAATGCCGCGCTGGTGGAAGCGCGGCGCGAAGGCGTCAGCCTGTCGGGCTATGCCGGGCTTCCCACCTACAATCGCGCCAATTCGGCGATGCAGTTCCTGTTCGTCAACGGCCGCCCGGTGCGCGACAAGCTTCTGGTGGGCGCGGTGCGCGGGGCTTATGCCGACTTCCTGGCGCGGGACCGTCATCCGGCGCTGGCGCTGTTCCTGGAATGTGATCCCGATTTCGTGGATGTGAACGTACACCCCGCCAAGACCGAAGTGCGCTTTCGCGATGCCGGGCTGGTACGCGGTCTGATTGTGGGTGCTTTGAAACACGCGCTGAGTGAAGCAGGCCACCGGGCCTCCACCACTGTGGCGGGAAGCGCGCTGTCCGCCTTCCAGCGGCAATCGCCATCGCCGTTCCAGTCGCCCAACATCTTTTCCGCGGCCCACTTCCCAACAACCGGCGTGCGGGAAGCACCGACACCATACAGCGCTGCCCTGCCAATGTCGGTGCGGATGGAAGAGGCGCCGGTCGATGCCGTCCCCGACACGCCGCTGGGTGTCGCGCGTGCACAGCTTCATGAGACCTATGTCGTGGCCCAGACCGCCGACGGCATCGTGATCGTCGACCAGCATGCCGCGCATGAGCGGCTGGTCTATGAGCGGATGAAAAAGGCGCTGGCCAATGGCGGGGTGGCGCGCCAGCCGCTGCTGATCCCCGAAGTGGTGGACCTGGACCCCAGCGAAGTGACGCGAGTGTCCGAACGCGCCGAAGAACTGGCGGAACTGGGGCTGGTAATTGAAGCCTTCGGACCTGACGCCGTGGTGGTGCGCGAAGTGCCCGCCATGTTGGGCAAACTGGATGTGAAGGGGCTGGTGCGCGACCTGGCGGATGAAATCGCTGAAAGCGGCAACGCCCTGTCGCTGAAGGAACGGCTGGAGGATGTCTCCGGCACGCTGGCCTGTCACATGAGCGTGCGGGCTGGGCGGCGTCTCAACGCCGAGGAAATGAATGCGCTACTGCGCGAGATGGAAGCGACGCCCCATTCCGGCCAGTGCAATCACGGCCGCCCGACTTACGTGAAATTAAAACTTGCCGATATCGAGAAGCTATTCGGCAGGCGTTAGAAAGCGCAGCTTGGTTTCGCCATAGTCGCGCTCGTCCAGCAGCGTGAAGCCGGCCAGATCGATTTCTTCTCCGGCATTGCTTTCCGCGATGATCAGCGCCTTGTCCGCCAGCCAGCCGCCGTCTTTAAGGCTTTTCAGCGCGGGCGGGATCAGATTCTTGCGATAGGGCGGATCCAGGAACACCAGGTTGAACGGCCCCCCGGCGCTGGGTCCCAGCGGCCCCAGATCGGTGGCGTCGCGCCGCCAGATCCGGGTCACCCCAGTCAGGCCCAGCGCCTCGACATTTTCGCGCTGGAGGGCGCGGCTGTCGGCGCTGTCATCCACCAAAAGGCACCAGCGCGCCCCTTGTGACAAAGCCTCAATCCCCAGTGCCCCGGTTCCGGCGAACAGGTCGGCCACCGCCGCACCCTCCAGCTCGAAGCCGATGTCGAAATCCTTGTGCCGCAGCATGTTGAAAATGGCCTGGCGGGTGCGGTCGCTGGTGGGCCGCACGCTGGCATCCTGCGGCGTCACAAGCCGCCGTCCGCCCAATTTTCCGCCCGTTATTCTCATAGTCTGCCTATGTAACCATTTGCCGTAACTGGCGAATAGCACGGGATACCGCTATAGGGCAGGCATGAAACATCTCTTTCTCTTTCTGGCGTTGCTGGTCGCCGCGCCGGCCTGGGCGCAGGACGACAGCCCCAAGGTGCAGGCCCGTCTGGTCGCGGAAGACACAGCGGTGGCGCCGGGCGGCGGCATCACCATCGCGCTGGAAGAGCTGATTGCGCCCGAATGGCATACCTATTGGAAGAACCCCGGCGATGCCGGCGCTCCCACGACAATCGAATGGACCTTGCCGCCGGGCTGGATGGCCGAGGCGATCCAGTGGCCACGTCCCAAGCGGGTGCCCGTCGGCCCGCTGATGGATTACGGCTATGAAGGCAAGCTCTGGCTGCTGAGCAGGATCAACGCGCCCGCAGACGCCAAGCCGGGTGAGACCGTCACCATCAAGGCGGCGGCAAGCTGGCTGGTATGCAAGAACATCTGCATTCCCGAAGAACGCAACCTGAGCATCACGGTGCCGGTCGGCGCTTCCGCGCCTGACCCCGCCGTGGCGAAGGATTTCGCCGATGCGCGCGCCCTGCTGCCTGCGCCATCGCCCTGGAAAATCGTCTATGCCCATGGCCAAACGCTGGACCTGTATGTCGCCGCACCAAGCCTGGTGGCGGCGCGGCCCAAAAGTGCGGACTTCTTTCCGGCGCGCGCGGGCCTGATCAAGAACCCCGCGCCGCAGCTTGTCGGCTTTGCCAAGGACGGGCTGGTGCTGCGTCTGACACCCGGCAACAAGGTCGCTGCGCCGGTGGAAGGGCTGCTGGTTCTCACCTCCACCGATGGTTCGGTGCAGGCGCTGGAGGTGAATGCGCAAGCTGGCACAGTACCGGCGGCGGAATTTGTCGCGCCGGCCGCGGCGGAAGTCGATCTCACACTGTGGCTGGCGATCCTGTTCGCGGTGCTGGGCGGGCTTATCCTGAACGTGATGCCGTGCGTGCTGCCGATCCTGGCGATGAAAGCGCTGGCATTGGCCCAGCATGGCACCGAAGGCCGCCGCGAAAGCTTTTCGTATGCGATGGGCGCCATCGTTAGCTTTGCTGCGCTGGGCGGGGCGCTGTTGATTTTGCGCGCGGGCGGCGAGGCGATCGGATGGGGCTTCCAGTTGCAATCGCCGGTGGCGGTGGCGGGTTTCGCGCTGCTGGTGTTCGCGGTCGGTCTCAATCTGTCGGGCCTGTTTGAAGTCGGATCGATCACGGCGGGCGAAGGGCTGACGCGCAAGAGCGGAGTCGCCGGCGCCTTCTTCACCGGTGTCTTGGCCGTGGCGGTCGCCGCGCCCTGCACCGCGCCTTTCATGGCGGCGGCACTCGGTTTCGCGTTGGCGCAAAGCGCGCTGGCAGCCTTGGCGATCTTCGTGGCGCTGGGCGTGGGCTTTGCGCTGCCCTTTATCTTGCTGGGCATCTGGCCGCGCGCCTTGTCCTTCCTGCCCAAGCCGGGCCCCTGGATGCTGCGGCTCAAGCAGTTCCTGGCCTTCCCGATGTACATGGCCGCCGCCTGGCTGGTCTGGGTGCTGGCGCAGCAGGCCGGTCCACGCGGCGTCGCCATCATTTCGGCGGCGATGATTTTCGTGGCGCTGGCCGCCTGGCTGTGGAGCACAACCCGCGAATTTTCGGCGCGTGGCCGCATGATCGGCGCCGTCGCGGCAGCTCTGGTTTTGATGGGGGCGCTTTGGGGTGTCAGTCAGTTAAGCGGTGCCACGCCTGCGGTGGCTACGGAAGTGGCGCGCGGTGAGGCCTATAGCGCCGCCAAGCTGGCGTCGTATCGGGCGGAAGGGCGCCCGGTGTTCCTTGACGCCACCGCCGCATGGTGCATTACCTGCCTGGTCAATGAAGAGGCCGTGCTGTCCAAGGCTCCAGTGCAAAACGCCTTTGCCGCGAAGAATGTCGTCTACATGGTCGCCGACTGGACCAACCGCAATCCGGAGATCACGGCGTTGCTCAAGGAGAATGGCCGATCGGGCGTTCCGCTCTATCTCTATTACGCGCCCGGCAGCGCCAAGCCGCAGATCCTGCCACAGATCCTCACTGACAACATCGTTCTCAGTGCGCTGAACGGCTAGTGCAGCGTGCTTTCGCCGCGCCGCGGACTGGCGGATGCGCGCAGGCCTGCCAGCCCTTCGCTTTCATAGTGACCCTCCCATTCCAGAAATTCGTCGCTGGAAATGGAATAGCGGGCACAGGCTTCCGGCATCGTCAGCAATCCGCCTTTGACGGCGGCGATCACCTCGGCCTTGCGGCGGGCAACCCAGCGTTTGAGATGTACGGGTGGCAGGTTTGCCAGTGTCAGGATCGAGCCATCCGGTCCGATCACATGCGCGGGCTGTTTGTTCTCTCTCATGCGGCTCACTCCAGAGTGCCGCCCCAACCCCGCAAGCTTAAAGCCTGCGGGGTTAAGAGTGAGTCAAAAGATAGCGGCACTTTGTGCGGAACCGACGGAACCTTGCACAATGAAATCAGTAGGTGGCGGTTTTCTTGGCGTCGCCTGTTTTGACTTTCTTTTCCGCCGCCACCACTTCGGGCGCGTCAGCGGTGGGGGATTCGCTTTCGCGGTCGGCCGGCGCACCGATGATGTGGTTGCCGCCCGAGAAGGACGGCGGATCACTGGCCGGGAAAGAATCTTCCATCTGGGCGTCGATCTTTTCTTCCTTGGTCACAGGCTGTTTGTCGGTGCTGTGATGCTCCGGCATTTGCTCGTGGGGTTTCGACTTTTGATTCTTGGTGCTGTTATGCGTGCTCATGTCATGCTCCTTGCGGTGGGTTACGTCGCGGTGGTGACGGTAAAAAGCTGCGGGAAAAGCCCCGGTAGCCCGATGAAGATCAGATAGATCGCGATCAGGTAGTTCAGCAGTCGCGGCAGGATCAGAATCAGGATTCCGAAGATCAGCGCGACCAGGGGCTGAATCATGACGATATTGGCGGTCATCGGGCCCTCCCAGGCCGTTCATTCGTGGAATCAAGGGAACGCGCGAAAAGCCGTGGCGGTGGCAACAAAAGTTCCGCCCGCTTAAAAATCGTGGGAAAACCAAGGTTTGCGCGGTGGCGGGAGCCTGTGTTAGTGCCGCGCCATGGTCCTTGGTTCCCTTTTCCGGCGTCTGCCGGCGCCCGGTGGCAAGATTCTGGTGGCGTATGCCAGTCAGACCGGCGCTGCTGAAACCATCGCCTGGCGCACCGCCAACGCGCTTGCGGGCTCCAGCCTGGTCAAGGTCGCGGCGCTGGGCAGCCTGACGGCGGCCGAGATGGCCGAGGCCGGGACGCTGCTGGTGGTGACCAGCACCTATGGCGCGGGCGAATCGCCTGACTCGGCGCGGGCCTTCGAGCGCAAGACCATGGCCCAGCCGCAAGCCTTCAAGGGCCTGAACTATGCGGTGCTGGCGCGGGGCGACAAGAAATACGACGGCACCTTTTGCGGCTTCGGCAAAAGCGTCGATCGCTGGCTGGCGGCCAGCAAAGCCAGGCGCATGTTCGACGTTATCTGCGTCGATGGCGACGATGACACCGAGGCGATGACCCGGTGGGCGGAACAGATCGTCAAGCTGGGCGGCGCCACGCGCGTCGAGCAGTTGATGCCCGGTCCGGCGCAGGACTGGTTCCTCACTGAGCGCCGTCTTCTGAACGCGGGCAGCGCGGGCGGCGAAACCTGGCACATCGCGCTGACCCCGCGCGACGCCGAGCATCTGAACTGGACCGCGGGCGACATCGCCGAAATCTGGCCGCGCAATGCGGATACGGTGGTGGATGAATTCCTGACGCAGCACAATCTCAACGGCGAGCTCAGTTTCCGCTGGCGCGGCCACTGGACATTCCTGCGCGACATCATCGCCCACAGCCGCCTGCCCAAGCCGCATGAAGTGGAAGGCATCGCGCTGAGCTGGCTGGTGGAGCGGCTGGAAGGCTTTCCGGCGCGCGAATATTCCATCGCCTCCCTGCCGCAAAGCGGGCGGATGGAGCTTCTGGTGCGCAAGGCGGTGCGCGAAGACGGCTCGCTGGGGCTGGGCTCGGGCTGGCTGACCCATGTGGCGGCGCCCGGCGGCGTCATCAAGCTGCGGCTGCGGCCTAATCCCAATTTCCACCCGCCGCGCGATGGCGCGCAGATACTGATCGGTGCGGGCACCGGCATGGCCGGATTGCGCGCGCATCTGCAATATCGCCAGATGAAGAAGCTGCGCGAGGCCTGGCTGTTGTTCGGCGAGCGCGGCGAGAAGACGGACCTGTATTATACAGACGATATCAAGGCGTGGCAGGCGGATGGCACGCTGGCCAGAACCGATCTGGTGTTCTCGCGCGATGCTTCGCCCAAGCGCTATGTTCAGAATCTGGTGTCGGAGCAGGGGGCGGACATCGCCCGCTGGATCGAAGGCGGCGCCTCCATCCTGGTGTGCGGCGGCCTCCAGATGGCGGCCGGGGTGCAGGCGGCGCTGGTAAAGATCGTCGGCCAGGAAAAACTCGACCAGATGACCCAGGACGGTCTTTACCGCCGCGACATCTACTGAGCCGGACTGTCTTTTTGTGACTGCGACGCGCTGGTGGTGAGATGGTGCAGCATCAGCGCTGCGGCCTTGTCGGCATAGCCGGCTTCGAGCGCCGCCAGGATTTCCAGGTGATCGTCGATGGCGCTGTGCACCTGGTCCACAGGATAGTCCCACTGGCCACTGAGAAAATCGCGCAACTGGTTCTGGTGCCGCACCGCCTGCAACATGGCGCGGTTGCCGCAGCAGCGCGCAAGCTGTTCGTGGAAATCGGCATTGATGGCGTGAAAGTCGGCGCCATCGCCGGGGCGCCAGGGTTTCCGGCGCAGCTTTTCATGCGCGGCGCGCGATTTTTCCGACCAGGCGCGATCCAGCTTGAATGCAGGCTGCAGCAGCATTTGCGGCTCCAGCGCCCGGCGGAAGGCATAGCTTTCATGCAGCACCCGCGCGCCATCTGATATGAAAGCCCAGCCATTGCCGGGCCGCCGTTCCACCAGCCCCAGTTCTGCCAACAGCCGCAGCACACGCATCACAGCGGGGAGCCGCGCATCGAAACGGCGCATGATTTCCTGCTGGGTGAACTGATCGGGCAGGTTTCCATCGGCGCGCGCGCTCGCCAGTGCGGCGAACAGCCGGTCGTCCTCTTCGTCTTCCTGCGCATCGTCGGGAACGGCCTGCACAGCCCTGGTCAGGACATAGCCGCGGCCTTCGCGCGGGGCGATCACGCCATCGGCAGCCAGCAACTGCAAGGCGCCGCGTACCGGGGTGCGCGAGACGTTGAAAGCGGCGCAAAGATCCAGTTCGACCAGCCGATGTCCCGCCTGAGCCTTTTCCTCCTTCAGCGCACGCAAAATTCGCCGCGCCAGTTCGGCTTGCAAACGGCTGGGAGCGGTTTTGGCGACCATGCTTAAGTTTGGTCTTCTGCCACCATAAAAACAATCACAACAGGCAAAGAAAAAGGCCCGGCAAGGCCGGACCTTTTTCTCTCCCGCAGCGACGCTTAGCGCCGCTGCTTGTTCTGCTGGGTCGACTGGTTCTGCTGGTCGCGGTCCGGCTTCTGCTGGTCCTGCTGACGCTGCTGCTGACCGGACTGCTGGCCGGGCTGCGGCTGGTTCTGGTGCTTCTGCTGACCGCTCTGCTTGTTCTGGTCGTTTTGGTTATTCGCCATGGTTCGTCACGTCCTTTCAAACGGTTATTCCCAGCCGCCCTTTAAAAAAACCAAAGGCACAGCGCATCGTTCCGAAAAAGATGGCGAGTTCCTGGAGTTTCTTCGTTCCGCGCCGAATTTGCACGCGCTTCGCGCGTGCCTTGTTCCGTGGCACGGAACTTCACTTTCGGCGCAGCATATCTTCGTAAAGCGCTTCGATATCGCGGGCGAAACGCGGCGTGTCGAACAGGGGGGATGCGCGGGTTCCCAATCTGTCGCGCAGGCTCTGAAGCCGTGCCGGATCGCGCGCCAGTTCCAGAGCCAGAGTTTCATAGGCCTGCGCATTGTCTGTCACCAGTTCCGACAATCCCGCAGTCAGCAACATGCTGGCCGCGACGCGCCCCGCATAGGAAGTGCCCAGGCAGGTCAGCACCGGCAATCCCGCCCACAGCGCGTCGCAGGCGGTGGCATGGGCATTGTAGGGCAGGGTGTCGAGAAAGAGATCGGCCAGCGCATGGCGGGCGAAATGCACGTCCAGCGGCGCGCCGGCCGCGAACACCAGCCGCTGCGGATCGATGCCGTGCGCCTGCGCGGCCTGTTTCAGGTTTTTCGCCGCCGCTTCGCCGGGCTTTTTCAGCCATAACACGCTGCCCGGAAGATCGCGCAACAGCCGCATCCATATGGCGAAAACGGGCGCCGTGATCTTCCAGTTGTTGTTGAACGAGCAAAAGACGAAGCCGGCCTGCGGCAGACCGGCCTGCGCCCGCGATGGCGCGGTGCCGATAAGATTGCCGGTGTCGGTGGGAAAAAAGCAGCCCGGCAGATAGGCCAGCTTTTCCGAAAACGCATCGGCATTCGGCGCCACCACCCGGTCGGCGATCAGATAATCGACAAAGGATGCGCCGGTCGTACCGGCATAGCCCAGCCAAGTCGCCTGCACCTGCGCGGGGCGGTGCGCGAGGATGTCGAAATTGTCGCCCTGGGTATGGCCGTTCAAATCGACCAGAACATCCACTTCCAGTTTGCGGATCATCTGTGCCACGGCGTGCGGGTTTTGATCCTTCACATCGTGAAACAGGTCGAACGCCGCCATCAGCCGCCGTCGCTGGGCGCTGCCGTCATCGGGTCCGGTGGAAATACCCAATACTTCAAAGCGGGCGCGGTCGTGGGTTTCGATCAACTGGCTGATCTGCGCCGCCACCGGATGATGGACAAAATCCGAGGAGATATAGGCCAGCCGTATGTGGTCATGCGGGTGCCGCGCGGTGGCCATGGCCGACGGCAGAACCGCAAAGCGGCGCGCGATGACATTGCGGGCACAGGCGAGCTGCAACGCCTCGTCACCGCTATAGCCCAGCAGCACCCAGGGCGGCACGGCTTCGCCCGCAGCGATGCGGCCGGGCATCTGCGCGCCGATTTTCGCCGTGCGCTCCCAGTCGCACAGGTTCAGCGCCGCCATGGCCGCGCCGCCAAAGGCATGTGGCTGGCCGCCGGCGCTTTCAAAACTGGCCAGCGCCTCGTCATGGCGCTTGAGCTGTTGCAGCGCGCCGCCGCGATTGCTCTGGGCTTCGGGATAATCGGGCCGCAGCGTCAGGGCTCGGTCATAGCTGGCGACAGCCTCGTCATAGCGCATCAGCCCCTGCAGGGCGTTGCCGCGATTGTTGAAGGCTTCGGCATCGTCGGGGCGAAGCTGCAGGGCGCGGTCGAAACAGCCCAGCGCGTCGGCGAAGCGCTTGAGGTCGAGCAGGGCGCTGCCGCGATTGTTGAAAGCGGCGGCGTATCCCGGCGCGAGTCGCAGCGTCTGGTCATAGGATGCCAGCGCCTCGGCGGGACGTTTCAGATCCTGCAGCACGCTGCCACGATTGTTCAGCGCCTCGACATAATTGGGCGCCGAGGCCAGCGCCGCGTCATAGTCCGCCAGCGCGGCGTCAAAACGACCCTGCGACTGCAACACGGTGCCGCGATTGTTGAGCGCCTGGGGCCAGCCTGGGCGCGCTTCAAGCGCGCGGGTAAATCCGGCTATCGCTTCGTCCGCGCGGCCCAGCATCTTGAGGATGTTGGCCTGGTTGAGCAGCGCTTCGGCATCGCCGGGCTTGATCGTCAGCGCCGCGGCGATCTCGGCGAGCGCCGCTTCGCCGCGGCCCTGCTGGGCATACACCACGCCCAGCAAATGACGGGCGGCGAAGGCTTGCGGATCGGCCGCCAGCGCCTCGCGGTACAGCCGTTCGGCCTCAGCCAGGTTGCCGCTGCGGTGCAGCGATACCGCCTGGTCGATCAAGGATTGTGTGTTCATATGCTCTGCCGTCCATCCCGAAGCAGCAGTATCACTTGCGCCAGAGCAAAGGTTAAGCCGTATTTGCCGCCGCTTTTGGGCGTGGTATCTGTGTGGTCAAAGCAAAAGAACGGGAAACGGCATGGCGACGAACAGGCGGGATGTTTTGGGCCTTATGGGCGGCGCGGCGCTGGCGTCTGCGACCCCGGCTTGGGCGCAAGGCTCGCCGGTCGTGGAATGGAACGCCCACATGTTCAGTTCCGACACCAAGCGTTTTCCCTTCCATTCCCGCGCCACCTACAAGCCGGATGCGGCGACCTTTCCGGCCGATCCGCTGGCCACCTATCAGCGCCATCTGAAGGAATTCGGCATCGACAAGGCGGTGGTGGTCCAGCCCGAGCCGTATGGCGACGATCACAGCCTGGTGCTGGATTGCCTGCGCCGGGCGCCGGCGTCGCAGCTCAAGGCCACCAGCCTGTTCTATCCCAAGGATCCGGCCGCGCCCAAAAAGCTGGCGGCGCTGGTCAAGAAGGAACCGCGCATTGTCGCCACCCGCATCCATGCCCATCGCGGCAAGGAAATGTATGTCGAGTCTTTCTCCGCGCCCTATGTCCGCGCCTTGTGGAAACAGGCTGCTGACCTTGGCGTGATCATGGAGCTGCATATCGGCCCCAATTATGCCCGCCAGGCCGGTGCCGCGATCCGCGCGTTTCCAGGCTGCAAGGTTCTGATCGACCACATGGCCGAGCCCAAGCTGGGCAATCCGTATGAGTTCGCCGACGTGCTCGAACTGGCCAAGCTGCCCAACGTCTATATGAAATTGTCGGGCGTGGATTACATCGCCACCGACAAACCCTATTTCGAAAGCGTGCGGCCTTTCACCGGCCGGCTGATCAAGGAATATGGCCCCGACCGCATGGTATGGGGCGGCGGTTCGCCCCGCATCGTCGATGTCCATATGCAGGGCTATTCGGCCGCGGACATCGCCAAGGTCAAGGGCGGCAATCTGCAAAAACTTCTGAACTGGTAGGAGCGATCCCGATGCGCCGTCTGTTTTTCTTGCCGGTGATGATAGCGCTCGCATCTTCGCCTGCCTTAAGCGAACCCACCCGCGAAGAGGTGATGGCGGGCGCCGAACGCTGCGACGGCATCGCCGACAACCGCGTCTGGCTGGATTGCTTCTACGGCTCGGCCCAGCCGATGCGCTCGCTGCTGAACCTGCCGCCGGCCAATCCGGCCCAGGTGCGGCTGGTGCCGCCGCGCGGCGCCGAGCCGCTTTACCAGTCACGCCATACGGCCAGCGCGCGCGCGGCAAAGGAGGAAACGGGCGGGTTCTGGAGCGCGGTCGTCGGCAACACCCGTCCCGAGGCGTCCAATATCGCGCTGACAAAATATGAATTCGACCGCAGCGGCGCTGTAACGGTGTCGCTGGCCGATGGCCAGGTGTGGCGGCAGATTTCGTCCGACCTGACGCGCGCCAGATGGAAGGCGCCGGCGGGCAATTACCGGGTGGATATCAGCGCCGGCCTGGGTGACACATTCGACATGCGGGTGCGCGGCGAAAAGGGCGCGATCTACCGGATGCGCCGGGTTACGGCGCGGCCTTAATAGCCCGAGCCGTAATAGGAATCGTAATAGCCGTTGCCGCCGCCGACATCGATGTCGGCCTGCACGCCGCCATACCCGCCGCCGTATGCGCCGCCATAACCAGCGCCATAGCCGGCGCTGAAACCGCCGCCATAGCCCGCGTCAAAGCCGAAGCTGTTGCCGTAGGTGATCGGCCGGTCATAGCCCTTGTGGCCATAGTCATACGTGTGGTCGTAGTTGGCCCAGGCAGCATTGCCGGCGGGGCCGGTGCCGTACACGACGCAGCCGCCGAGCATCGGCAGGGCGGCGATGGCAAGAATGGCGGCAAGTTTCTTCATGGCCTGTGGTCCCGTGATGACCGTTCCAAAATGACACAGGTGGGCGGGCGCAGCGAGACAAGGCCGGAATTAGGGTAAATGCCCTTTGCCTGCGCCGCGCGGTTAACGCTAGCGTGGCGGCAAAACAGGGGTGCGCATGAGCAGGAACGACCGGCGTGATTTCCTTCTCGCGGCCGGCCTGAGTTCGGCGGCCCTGGCCTTTGCACCCGGCGATGTGAAAGCCGAGGTGCTGCCACCCATCCCGCAGGTCAAACCGCAGCATCACATCCGCTTTGCGGTCTGCGGCATCAGCCACGACCATATCCACGGCATGATTGAAGCGGTGCGGCGCGGCGGCGGCGAGATGGTTGCCGCCTGGGGGCTGGAGCCTGACAAGCTGGCGATCTTCCGACGCCGCTACCCCGATGTGACGATCGCCGCCACGCAGGACGAGATCATCGACCGCACCGACATCCAGCTTGTGCTGTCGTCCCTTGTCGCCAACCAGCGTGCGCGTATCGGCGTGCGCGTGATGAAGGCGGGCAAGGATTTTCTGGCCGACAAGCCCGGCATCACCACGCTGGAAGACCTGGCGCTGGTGCGCAAGACAATTGCAGAGACAAAGCGCATCTACGGCATCCTCTATTCCGAACGGCTGGAAGTGCGCGCCGCGGTTTATGCCGGCGAGCTGATCAAGCAGGGCGCCATCGGCAAGGTGATCCAGACCATCAACATCGCCCCGCATCAGATCGTGCAGCGCGGCGGCCTGGCGGGTGGCGGCAGCGGTCGCCCCGACTGGTTCTGGAACGACGCGCAGTTCGGCGACATTCTTTGCGATATCGGTTCGCATCAGATTGATCAGTTTCTCTACTACACCGGCTCGACCAGCGCCGAAGTTGTCGCAGCGCAGATCGCTAACGTGCGCCATCCTGATCGTCCGCATTTCCAGGATTTTGGCGACATGACGCTGCGCGGCGATCGCGGCATGGGCTATGTGCGCCTAGACTGGTTCACGCCGCAGGGTCTTGGCACTTGGGGCGACGGACGATTGTTCGTGCTGGGCACCGACGGCTATCTGGAAATCCGCAAATATGTCGATGTGGCGGTCGCTCGGCGCGGCGAGAATCTCTTTCTGGTTGACGGAAAAAGTGCCCGCTATATCGACTGTGCCAACGGCCCCTTGCCGTTCGGTCACCAGTTTGTTGCCGACATTGTGCAGCGCACACATACCGCGCAGGATCAGGTTCAATGCCTGCTGGCGGCGGAATTGGCGATCCTGGCGCAGATTAATTCGACCCGCGTCACGCTAAGTTCTTGAAAATAAGCTGCCACTTATAAATTCGGGGCTTTTCAGGCTGCTTTTTTAATAGCAACCTGTCCGGACCAGGAAGGCGCAACGTCGCCAGCCGATCCACCAAATTGTGACGGGGAAGAGTATATGAAAATCAAGACCATCATGCTGGCCGGCATGGCCGCCGCCTTGCTGACCGGCCTCTCGGCAAGTGCCCAGCAGGCGGCGCAACCGGCGAATGCCGTGATCCCGGAAATGCCCAAGGAGACCACCCGGACCGGCAAGCACGTCAACCGCATCATCGACATGTGGAAGAAGGGCCAGCCGGTCTATTACGCGCAGATCAGCGGCGGCGGCTATGAAAAGGGCAAGGAGATGGCGGCCACCAAGGCCGACTACATCACCTATGAAATGGAACACGGCCCGCTCGACTTCAAGGAACTGCAGGAATTCATGCGCGGCCTGGTTGAAGCCGGCCCGACCCGTACCGGTCACAAGACCCCGGCGGTGATCGTCACCCTGCCGATCTCGGGCACCACAGATGCGGTGCGCGCCAATGCCTGGATGATCCAGCAGACGCTGGCCGCCGGTGTGCACGGCATCCTGCTGTGCAATGCTGAAAGCCCGGAAGCGGCCCGCCTGATGATCGAATACTCGCGCTATCCGTTTGCGCCGCGCGTCGACGGTCTGGCCCAGGGCACCCGCGGCAATGGCAGCCAAGCCTATGCCGCGCGCATGTGGGGCGTGACGCCGCAGGAGTATCTGCGCATCGCCGATCCGTGGCCGATGAATCCGGACGGCGAGCTGCTGTTCGGCCTGAAGATTGAAAATCCGCGCGCCGACGCCAATGTCGAAGCCTCGGTTCGTGTTCCGGGCATTTCCTTCGCGGAATGGGGTCCGGGCGATCACGGCTTCTTCATTCTGGGCCGTCCCGGCACCTATCCGGCGGGTCACCGCAGCGCCGACATGCAGGCCGTGCGTTCACGGGTGCTGGCCGCCACCAAGGCGTCCAAGACCATGTTCCTCAACAGCTGCAGCGACAATCCCAAGAGCGACAGCTACGTGATCGACATGATCAAGGATGGCACCATGATCTGCACCGGCGGCGACTCGCCGGCGGCGGACATCGGGCGCAAGTTCACCAAGCGCACGGATCCTTTCTGATCGGTCCGTTCTGATCTGACACTGTGAAGAGCCCCCGCACCGAAAGGCGCGGGGGCTTTTTTCATTCCGGCTCGGGCAGGGCAAAGACATAGACCATGTTGCCGCCGCTGGGCTGGTCGATGCCCACGGTCAAGGGCAGGGGATGGGGATTGTAGCCGCCGCCCGCCGTCACCGCGACATACTGACGGCCCTTGATGCGGAAGGTGGCCGCGCCGCCAAATACCTGCGAGCCCAGCCGTGTCTGCCACAGCACCTTGCCGTTCGTCTGATCGAGGGCGCGGAAGTAACGGTCCATGCCGCCGTTGAACAGTAGGCCGCCGGCCGTCGCCAGCACTGGCGAATAGTTTGACGCCATGGTTTCCCAGCTCCACAGCGTTCTGCCGGTTTCCACAGACACCGCCTCGATCCGCCCGACCTTGTCACGGCCGTCGGCGAACACCACCTTGCCGATCTTGTTGTACTGGTCGCGTGGCTTGGAGGGGATGTTGTCGGCGCGGACCTTGTAGTCGGCGCACAGGTTCTGCATCTGGACATAGATCGCATTGGTCTGCGGGCTATAGGCCGAGAAAGGCCAGTCACGCCCACCCGCATGGGTGGGGCACTGGTGATAGGTCTTGGTCAGGCTGGTCATCAGCAGGTCGGGATTGACCGTGACCTTGCCGCGCGCATCGATGCTTTTGACGACATTCTGCACGCCGGTTTCTTTTGCCCAAAGGAAATCACCCTTGGCGCGGTCGAAGCTCCAGACGATGGAGGTCTTGCACGGCGCGCCGACCAGAACCTTGCGGCTTTGCGATCTGGCGCCTCGGCCCACCGCCATCATGCCGTCGGTCTTGGCGTCGGGATTGACCGGGGTTGTGACCGGCATCATCTCGAACGTGCATTCCTGATCCCAATTGTCCTGCGGCAGAACCTGGTGGCGCCAGACGATCTTGCCGGTCTTCGGCTCGACCGCATAGCGCGTGTTGGTGCCGGCCAGCGTGGCGACGCCCTTCACCCCGCGCTGCACATCGGCGGCCGGGCCGACGCCGCTGGAGCCGTAAAAGGCCATGTTCATCTCAGGGTCGTAGGTGATCGGCCCCCACACACCCGTCATCCAGCGCTGGTCGAACGGCATGCCGCCCCATGTTTCGTCACCCGGCTCACCCTTGTTCGGGATCACATGGTTGCGCCACAGTTCCTGGCCGGTCTTGGCGTCATGGCCGGTGACGTAGCAGCCGAACGCCGCTTCCTGGCAGGTCGAACCGGCGATCACCACGCCATCCACCACGATGGGGCCTGTGGTGTTGGTGACGTAATAGTCGCCGCCGCGGCTGACTTCCCACAACTGCTTGCCGGTCCTGGCGTCCAGCGCCACCAGGGCATTGTCCCAGGTCATGGTGAAAAGCTTGTCGTCGTACAAAAAGACGCTGCGCTTTCTCTGGCCCCAATGGCTGCGCAGCACATCGCGCGCGGGGAGGTTGCGCTTGTACTGCCAGAGCAGTTCGCCGCTTGCAGCATCCAGCGCCTGGATCACGTCGCCGGGATTTCCCAGAAACATCACGCCTTTGTAGATGACCGGGGTCGCTTCGTTGACGCCGGTTTCCATCAGCCGCGACCAGACCAGTTGCAGGCCCTTCACATTGGTCTTGTTGACCTGATCGAGCGGCGAATAGCCCCAGCCCTGATAATTGCCGCGCATCATCAGCCAGTCGTCGGGCGAAGGCGCGCGCAGCATGGCGTCGGTGACGGGCTGGTAATCGGCGATGGCGTGGGGCGTGCTGGTCGCGCCGCCAAGTGGCTTGGGCGGTGCCGGGTCTTGCGCCAGGGCCGCGCCGCCGATCAGCGCTGCTGCGGCGCCCGCCAGAATCAGTCCTTTCGAAGTCCCCATTGTCCTGCCCCGCTTTTCGGCGCTTATTGTCGGGTACGCCGTTGTCGCCACTTTATATACGGATTCTGACGGCCGTGCGCGGTTGCGGGCAACCAACGGACGCTTTAGGCTTTATTGCGAAGGGGCTTCATTTATAGGATCATTCATGCGCCCTCTTCACATCCTCGCCGCAGGCCTCTCTTTGAGCGCGGCTACCCTGCTTCCTGCCCTGGCTGGCATCAGTGACCTCAAGGGTCCGGATGGTTCGGCGCGCGGCACGGTCACCGTTTCCGCCGCACCCAAGGGCGTCGTGCTCAAGATTGAAGCCAAGGGCCTGACGCCCGGCTGGCACGGCATCCACTTCCACGAAAAGGGCAGTTGCGCCGATCCCAAATTCACCAGCGCCGGCAGCCATGTGCACAATGCCAAGCCGGTGGTGCATGGGCTGCTGAATCCCAATGCCAACGATTCCGGCGACCTGCCCAACATCTTTGCCGACAGCACCGGCTCGGCGACGGCGGAAATCTATTCCACCCTGGTGTCGTTCAAGGGCGGTTCGGCCATGCCGTCACTGCTGGACGCCGATGGTTCGGCGGTGGTCATTCACGCCAATGCCGACGATCACACCAGCCAGCCGATCGGCGGCGCGGGCGACCGCGTGGCCTGCGCGGTGATACGTTAGCGCATGCGGCTCGACGACCTTCGTCCCAGCGACAATATGGACGACCGCCGGGGTCAGGGCGGGGGCTTCGGTCCCCGCCTGGCCTTTGGCGGCGGCGGACTGGGACTGGTCGCGGTGCTGGCGATTTCGTTGGTCTTCGGCATCGATCCGCGGATGTTGCTGGACGGTGGGCCTCTGCCTGTTGAGCAAACGCAGAGCCAGGGTGGTCCCCGGGCTGATGATGCGGCCTACACCTTCACCCAGCGTGTGATCGGGTCGGCGGAAGATGTCTGGGCGCCGCTGATGCAGGAGCGCGGCGTGCGCTTTCAGGCGGCGCGCGCCACGGTCTATGATCAGGTCACACCCACCGGATGCGGCACGGGCCAGGCGGCCGCGGGGCCTTTCTATTGCCCCAGCGATGGCGGCATCTATCTGGATCTCAATTTCTTCAATGAACTGGGCCAGCGTTTCGGCGCACCGGGCGAATTCGCCCGCGCCTATGTCATCGCCCATGAATATGGCCACCACATCCAGAACCTGACGGGCGTGATGGACCGTCACGGCAGCCGCGAGGCCGGCGCCGACAGCGACTCGGTGCGGACCGAGCTGCAGGCCGACTGTTATGCCGGCATCTGGGCGGTGCGGGCCGACCGCCGTTTCAACATGCTGGAAAGCGGCGACATCGAAAGCGGTATGCAGGCCGCGTCGGCAGTCGGCGACGACACGCTGCAAAAGGGTGTGGGTCGGGGCTATGTGGTGCCCGATTCCTTCACCCACGGCTCCAGCGCCCAGCGCGTGCGCTGGTTCAAGCGCGGGCTGGAAAGCGGTGACATGGCTGCCTGCGATACCTTTTCGGCCCGCACGCTGTAGCGGCCACGCCGCCGTCGTGGCACTTTGGCGGCCATGCGCATCCTGATCGCCGGCTTCCAGCACGAGACCAACACCTTCGCGCCGTCCAAGACGGATTATGACGATTTCGTCCGTGGTGGGGCTTTTCCGGCCATGGTGCGCGGCGCCGATGTGCTGGCGATGCGGGACGTGAACATCCCTATCGGTGGGTTCATTCGCGCCATGGAAGGGCCGCGCACCGAGCTGGTCCCGGCGATCTGGGCGGGCGCGACACCCGCCGCCCATGTCACCCGCGAAGCGTTCGAGCGCATCGCTGCCGAGATTGTGGATGCCGCGCGCGGTAAGGATTTCGACGGCGTCTATCTCGACCTGCACGGCGCGATGGTCTGCGAGCATGACGATGACGGCGAGGGCGCCTTGCTGGCCGCGCTGCGCGCGGTGGTCGGCCCGCGCGTGCCGATCGTCGCCAGCCTGGACCTGCACGCCAATGTCACCCGCCGCATGCTGGAATCCGCCGACGCGCTGGTGGCCTATCGCACCTATCCGCATGAGGACATGGCCGAAGCCGGCGAACGCGCCGCGGGTCTTCTGAAACGCCTGCTGACACGCGGCACGCGGTATCATCGCGCGGCGCGACGCTTGCCATTCCTGATACCGATCAACGGCATGTGCACCATGGTGGAGCCGGCGCGCGGTACCTATGGCGCGCTGGCCCGCGCGGAAAGTGCGCAAGGCGTCGCTTTGTCCTTCGCGCCCGGGTTTCCGGCGGCGGATTTCCCCGAATGCGGCGGCGTGGTCTGGGGCTATGGCGACGATGCCCGCATCGAAGGGGTTGTGGCCGATCTGACCGATTATATCGTCAGCCGTGAAGCACAATGGGTCGTGCCGTTCCTGGAGCCGGAAGAGGCGGTACGCCAGGCCCAGGCCATCGCGGCGCGGGCGACAAAGCCGGTGGTGATCGCCGACACGCAGGACAATCCCGGCGGCGGCGGGGATTCCAACACCACGGGCATGTTGCGGGCGCTGGTGAAGTGCGAGGCGCAGGGTGCCGCCATCGGCCTGATGGTGGATGGCGCGGCGGCGCGCGCAGCGCATGAGGCGGGCGCGGGCCATGACATCACCATCGCGCTGGGCGGACAGTCGGGCGTGGACGGCGATGCTCCCTTTCATGCCACCTTCCGGGTGGAGCAACTGTCCGACGGCTATTGCCGCTATGACGGGCCGATGATGAACGGCAAGGAGACACATGCCGGACCCTCGGCGCGGCTGTCGCTGGGCGGGGTGCAGATCGTGGTCAGCACCTACAAGGACCAGATGCTGGATCGCAATCTCTACCGCATGGCGGGCGTCCAGCCCGAAGAGATGAAAATTCTTGTCAACAAGAGTTCGGTGCATTTCCGCGCCGATTTCCAGCCGATTGCCGAGGCGATCCTGGTTGCCAAGGCGCCGGGACCATTGCGGGCCGATCCCGCGGATTTTCCCTGGACGCGGCTGGCGCCCGGCATGCGGCTGCGACCGCTGGGGCCCGTCTTTAAGACGCCTTGATCCGCCGCTAAGCTGGCAGCAACAAGAATACAGGGAGGCGTGGATGGTCGATCTCAGTCGCAGGACCGCACTGGCCACCGCCGTCATGGGCGCGGCGGCGGCGAACCTGACCGGCGCGCAGGCGCAACCGCGCGCCAATCTGGGCGGTTATGCCGTCAATCTGGATTGCTGGTTTCGCGATGTGCCGTTCGAGCAGCGTTTCAAGCTGGCGCGGCAGGCCGGGTTCAGAACCATCGAATTCTGGCGGGCGCGGCGCGGACAGGGTGTGGATGCGACGGCGATCCGGCGGCTGGCGGACGAAAACGGGCTGGTGATCGAACAGTTTGCGCCCGAATGGCCCCGACTGTCCGATCCACGTCTGCACGGCGAGCTGGTGAAGACGATCGAAGCCGCCATCGCGGATGCCAAAATCCTCGGCTGCACCCAGTTCACGCTGGTGGGCCATCACATTGTAGACGGCATGACGCGCGAGGCAATGATCGCGGGCTATACCACCGGCCTGATGCGCATCGCGCCGCTGCTGGAAGCCGCTGGTGTCACGGCGCTGGTCGAGCCGTTCAACACCGTCAATCACCTCAATCATCTGCTTAATGGTTCGCAGCCCGCTTATGCGATGGTCAAGTCGGTGAACTCGCCGCGCGTCAAGCTGCTGTGGGATTTCTACCATATGCAGCTTGAGGAGGGTGACTTGATCCAGAAGTTCAAGGCGGGCTTCGATCAGGTCGGTTACATCCAGATCGGTGATGTGCCGGGACGGCACGAGCCGGGCACGGGCGAAATCAACCACGCCAACCTGATCCACGCCATCCGGGCGAATGGCTATAACGGCAAGATCGGGCTGGAATTCATGCCGCTGCTCGACAATTGGCGCGCCGCCGTCAAGGCGGTCGCCGGGCTGGATACCAGTGGCTGACCTGTTACAGTCGCTCAATTCTGTCGGAGGAAGCGGTATGAATATCGTCGCCCTGGTCCTGCTCGCGCTCGCCGCGATTATCCTGTTCCGGGCCATCAAGATCGTGCCGCAGGGCCGCGAGTTCACGGTGGAGTGGTTTGGCCGCTACACCCGCACCCTCAAGCCCGGCATTGCCTTTTTGACGCCCTTCGTCGAAGGGGTTGGCCGCCGCGTCAACATGATGGAGCAGGTGCTGGATGTGCCGCAGCAGGACGTCATCACCAAGGACAACGTCTCGGTGCGGGTCGATGGCATCGTCTTCATCCAGGTCATGGATGCCGCCCAGGCCGCCTATCGCGTCGACAATCTGACCTTCGCCATCACGCAATTGTCGCAAACCAATCTGCGCACCGTGGTCGGTTCGATGGACTTGGACGAAGTGCTGTCGCAGCGCGACCAGATCAACACCCGCCTGCTGTCGACCATCGACCATGCCACCAATCCCTGGGGCGTGAAGGTCACGCGCATCGAGATCAAGGATCTGGTGCCGCCGCCCGACATCACCAACGCCATGGCCCGCCAGATGAAGGCCGAGCGCGAACGCCGCGCCGTGCTGCTGGAAGCCGATGGCGAAAAGCAGGCCGCCATCACCCGCGCAGAAGGCGCCAAGCAGGCCGCCATTCTGGAAGCCGAAGGCCGCCGGGAAGCGGCCTATCGCGACGCCGAAGCCCGCGAGCGCGAGGCCGAAGCCGAAGCCAAGGCCACCGCCATGGTGTCGGACGCCATCGCCAAGGGTGATGTCAACGCCATCAACTACTTCGTCGCCCAGAAGTATGTCGCGGCATTCGCGGAACTGGCGCGCAGCCCGCAGCAGAAGACCGTCATCATTCCGGCTGACATGGCGGGCATCACCGGTTCGATCGCCGGCATCGGGGAGTTGATCAAGACCATTGGCAGCGATGGGCCGAAGGGCGCGCCGCAGCCGCCGCGCCGCGGCTCCGCCATTCCCGCCGCCGGGGGCTGAGATGGAATGGCTGCTGCAAAACCCGCTCGCGCTGTGGCTGGTGGTGGCCGGCATCCTGCTGGCCTTTGAAGTTGGGACAGGCTCGGGCTGGCTGTTGTGGCCCACCGGGTCAGCGGTGCTGACAGGTCTGGCGGCTTCGGTGTTTCAGATCGACCTGCAGATGCAGTTGGTGATCTTTGCGCTTCTGACCATCGGCACAACGCTGGCGGGCCGCCAGTTCTTTCCCCGCACCGCATTCGTCGGCGGCGACATCAACGACAACATGGCCCGGCTGGCGGGCCTGGAAGGCGTGGCGATCGAGACCTTTCAGGCTGGAGAGGGACGCGTCACGGTCGAAGGCCAGGAATGGGCCGCCGAGCTGGAAGGCGACGGCACCTTGATCGCCGGCGCAAGGATCGTGGTTGTCGATGTCGGCGGCTCGCGCCTGACGGTGCGGGCGCGCTAGTCCGACACGATCAGCTTTCGCTGTTCCGCCAGCAATTCTTCCAGTCCCCTGCGCTTGCCCTCATTGGGTTCGCGGTCCAATTGCGCCTTGATCCGCGCGATATTGCCGTGGGTGACCCAGTCTGCCTCTACTTGCGCGCTTGTTTTGTCTGTCATCGCTCCAGACTTTGCCCCCATGGCTGGGGAGTCAAACAAGGCGCTTGGGGCTGATTAGGCCCCAGCTTGCGCAGGTGCTACTCTGCCTGTGACGGGCAGTATGCGCCCGCGACGCGCGCTTGAGATCGCGTTTATGCTCTGCTCGTCAATTCGGCGCGCCGTGAACCTCGAAAGAACCAGCAATGAGCAAAGAACAGAAAAGCAATCGCGAGAAGAAAAAGCCCAAGCAGGACAAGGGCACCAAGGCGATGGCGGCTCCCACCGCCTATGCGCAGGCCAAGATGGCGGCCAAAGGCTTTCTGAAATAGGCCTTCCGCCAGTCAAAGGAATTTTCATGTGAGACAGGATGACCGTCCCGGCCCCGGTTTCCGGCGCCGCAATACGGGCGTAGCGGGCCGGCTAAGCGAAGATCCGTGTCTGTTCGGCGAGCTTGTCGCCGTATTGAAGTTGCATGGCCGCGGGCTGCGACGCTGGTCCGTCATGCGGGCGATGCGGGAAAACCGCGTTCGCCAGTCGCGCGACATTCCGCAGAAATTCGAAGATGAGATCGAACGCGTCTTTCGGCGGTTCTGCGCCGACAGTGGCGATGTGGCAGGAACGGGCGGCGCGATCAGGCAGGCGCCCTTTTACCGGCCGCGTGACACTGCGGGCGAAGTCTGGGCTCTGTACCCGGAACGCGCCGATGCCTTGCTGGCTGGGGAATTGCCAACCTCATCTGAAGCGAACGGTCACGCCAGTTTGGTCGTGACCGCCTTGGTTTCCAGGTAGTTCGACAGCACGGCCTGGCCCATTTCGCGGCCCCAGCCTGACTGCTTGTAGCCGCCGAACGGCAGGGCGGAATCGAACACATGGAAACAGTTGATCCACACCGTGCCGGCCTTGATCTGGTTCGCAATGCGGTGCGCCTGCGCCACGTCGCGTGACCACACACCCGCCGCCAGGCCATAAACCGTGTCGTTGGCGGCGGCGATCAGCTTGTCATCGGCTTCCTTGAAGGGTGTCGCCACCAGCACGGGGCCGAAGATTTCCTCGCGCACCACTTTCATATCGGGGTGGGTATCGACCAGCACGGTCGGCTTGACGAAATAGCCCGGCGCGTTCAGCGGGGCGCCGCCGGTCAGGGCGCGGGCGCCTTCTTCCAGCCCGGCTTTCAGATAGCCGTTGACGCGGCCATGCTGCACCGACGACACCAGCGGTCCCATCTCGGTGTCCGGGTCCATGCCGACGCCCAGCCGGATTTTCTCGGCATTTGCCGCGATGCCGGCTGCGACCTTGTCGAAAATCTTTTCCTGCACGAACAGGCGCGAGCCCGCATTGCAGCACTGTCCATGGTTGAAAAAGATTCCCGCCGTGGCGCCCGCGATGGCGGATTCGATATCGGCATCGCCCAGAATGATGTTGGGCGACTTGCCGCCCAGTTCCAAGCTGACCTTTCTAAGATCGCGCGAGGCGGCTTGTACGATCAGCTTGCCGACTTCGGTCGAGCCGGTGAAGGCGATCTTGTCCACGCCCGGATGCGCCGCCAGCGCGGCGCCAGCGGTTTCGCCAAAGCCCGGAATGATGTTGACCACGCCGTCCGGCAATCCCGCTTCCTGCAACAGCTCGCCCAGCTTCAGGGCCGACAGCGGTGTTTCTTCGGCCACTTTCAGCACGGCGGTACAGCCGGTCGCCAGCGCGGGCGCCAGCTTCCAGGCCGCCATCAGCAGCGGGAAATTCCACGGAATGATCTGACCGACCACGCCGATGGGTTCCGGTCGGGTGTAGGACAGATACTGGCCGGGTGCCGCAAGGGTGGAAAGCGGGATATGCTTGCCCTCGATCTTGGTGGCCCAGCCGGACATGTAGTGGAACATGTCGGCGGACAGCGGCACGTCGGCGACGCGCGCCACGCTGAAGGGCTTACCATTGTCCAGGCTTTCGAGCTGCGCCAGCTCGTCCAGATGTTCCAGGATCAAATCGCCGATCTTGTGAATGATGCGGCCGCGCGCCGACGGGCTTATGCGGCCCCACGGACCATCCAGCGCCTTGCGCGCGGCTTTCACGGCGGCATCGACATCGGCGGCATCGCCTTCGGCGACGTTGGCCAGCAGCATTTCGGTGGCGGGGTCCTGAACCTCGAAGGTCTTTCCCGACTTGGCCTGAACCCATTTGCCGTCGATCAGCATGAGGCGCGGCTTGGACAGCCAGTCGCGCAAGGATGCCGGAACGCGATCAACCGTGGTGCTGATGGTCATGCTGCTCTCCCCTTTTATGTTGGGAGAAGTATAACAGCAGGCTCGCGCGGGCGTGGAGTCGTCCTGCGCAAATATTGTGCTGTGCAGTTGCGAAGCGGAGGAATTATCAGCAGGCCGCCACAGCGGGCGGCCTGTGATTTTTACGGTTCCGCCGACGCAAGTGCAGCATCCTGCGGCTGTCGCGCCGCGCGCCTCGCCCGCCAGTCACCCAGGAACAGCAGGATGGGCGCGGCGATGAAGACCGAGGAGCTGGCCGCGATCAGGATGCCGAACACCATCGGGATGGCGAAGCTTTCCACTGCGCTGCCGCCCCAGACCGCCATGGGCAGCATCGCCAGGAAGGCGGTGACGGAGGTGTACAGGCTTCGCGCCAGTGTCTCGTTGATGCTTCGGTCGATCATTTCGCGCAGCGGCATCTTTTTGTAGAGCCGCATGTTTTCGCGCATGCGGTCATAGACCACGACCTTGTCGTTGACCGAATAGCCGATCAGCGTCAACAACGCCGCGATCGCGGTAAGGTTGAACTCCAGGCCGGTAAGGGCGAAGAAGCCAACGGTCTTTGTCACGTCCAGGATCAGTGTGGCGATGGCGCCCACCGCGAACGGCCATTCGAACCGCACCCAGATGTAGATCAGCATCGCGATGCTGGCCAGAACGACTGCCAGAACACCGGCATAGGCCAGTTCACCGCTGACCTTGGGTCCGACCACTTCGGTGCGCTCCACCTTGGCGCCTGCATCCTGCGTCACCACGGCGGCACGAATTTTCTGCAAGGCGGCAGTCTGCGCCGTTTCACCGCCGGGCTGGCGTTCGGCGCGGATCAGAACATTCTTGCCGCCATCGGCTTCCTGCAGGGCAATTTCGCCCAAGTTCAGCGACTCGAAGCTTTTGCGCCAGGCGCCGATATCCGGCTGCTTGGACGTCGCGATTTCCATCTGCAAGCCGCCCTTGAAGTCCACGCCGTAATTCAGGCCCGGATTGAAGAACAGGATCACCGAGGCAATGGACAGCACAGCCGAAAAGCCGATGCCGAAGAAGCGCCCGCGCATGAAGGGAATGCTGGTGCCGTCCGGGATCAGCTTGAAGCCGAACAGGGGCTCGATGCGGAATATCTGCATGCGGCGGTATTTCACGATCAGGATCATGATGGCGCGCACCACCGACACGGCCGTGAACATCGAGATCAGGATGCCAAGCGCCATGGTGATGGCAAAGCCGCGGACCGGGCCGCTGCCGACATAGAACAGCAGCACGGTGGCGAGCAGCGCCGTGACGTTGGAGTCCACCACGGTCGAATAGGCGCGCTTGAACCCCAGATCGAGCGCGACCACGGCCCGCGCTCCTTTGCGGGTTTCCTCGCGGATGCGCTCGTTGATCAGCACGTTGGCGTCCACCGCTAGGCCGATGCCCAGCACGATACCGGCGATACCGGGCAGGGTGAGGGTCGCGCCCATCACGCTCAGGGCGCCGAAGGTCAGCGCAACGTTCATCGCCAGCGCCAGGTTGGCCAGAAGGCCCCAGACGCCGTACAGCACAAACATGAACAGGAATACCAGCACGAAGCCGATCAGGCCCGTGGTCAGGCCGCTTCTGATGGCGTCGCTGCCCAGGTCTGCGCCCACGGTGCGTTCTTCGATCACCGTCAGCGGCGCGGGCAGGGCGCCGGCGCGCAGCAGCGCCGCCAGGTCGTTGGCCTGTTCGGTGGTGAAGCTACCCGAGATGATGCCCGAACCGCCGGGGATCGGCTCGTTGATGGTTGGCGCGCTCAGCACCTTGCCGTCCAGCACGATGGCGAAGGGGCGGCCGACATTCTGGCGGGTGATGTCGCCGAACTGGCGTGCGCCCACCGTGTCCAGGCGGAAATTGATCGCCGGGCGGCCCTGCTGGTCGAATCCGGCGCGCGCGTCGCTGAGGCGGTCGCCCGCCATCGCGATGATGTCCTGGATCGTGTATTTCTGATTGTCGTCGGCGCCGGGCAGCGAACGCGTTCCGATGCCGCCTTCACCCATCAGGTGGAACGTCAGCTTTGCAGTGGAGCCCAGCAGCTCGCGGATGCGGGTGGGGTCCTGGACGCCGGGAAGCTGAACCACGATGCGGTCCGCGCCGGCGCGCTGGATGGTAGGTTCGGCGACGCCGATCTGGTCGATGCGGCGGCGGATGATTTCCAGGCTCTGTTCGGTGGCGGCGTTGACGCGGTCGCGCACGCCTTCGCGGTTCATCGACATCACGATCTGGGTCGAGCTGGGCCGGCTGAATTCGATATCGGTGGCGCCCATGGTGCCGATCGGGTTGGCAAGCTGGCGCAGCAGCGGCAGGGCGCGGTTCGAATCGGCGACGTTGTTCAGGGTGACGTAGACGGCGGTATCGGTGCGCCGCAGGCTCATGGGGATTTTTTCACGGCGAAGCTGCTGGCGCGCCTGGCCCAGAAGGCCCTGAATATGCTCACGCACCAGACCGCTGGAATCGACTTCCAGCACCAGATGCGAACCGCCCCGCAGGTCCAGGCCCAGCGTGACCTTGTCCTTGGGAAGGAAGTCAGGAATCGCCGCCAGCACGCGCGGCGGCAGCACATTGGGGAGAGCGGTCAGGATGCCAAACAGAATGGCAACCAGGTAAATGGCCAGTCGCAACCGCGAAATATGCATTCCAGTCTCCCCGCCTGCGTCCTCGTCCGGGCAGGCTTGTTACTTCTATAACGTGCCGTGAGTATGCGGTGACAAAGAGGCAGCCGCCACATTTTCGATGTTGGGCCGTATCCGGAATATTTCAAGAAGCCCAAGGATGTTGATGGATGCGCCGGTGCCCGCCAGAGGCGGGCATTGGAATGGTGCCGTAGGAGAGAATCGAACTCTCGACCTATCCCTTACCAAGGGATTGCGCTACCACTACGCTACTACGGCAACCGGAGCATTTCGGCACCGTAGCGCCGAACCCTTAACCCAAAATTGCGATGCAAATCGGGGCAAGGGAGCGCTGCTATAACGTAAGGATTCTCCAAAGGAAAGCCGTTTAGGCATGGCCAAATCCTCGCCCGAAAAGCTGGCCCAGGCGCTGCGCGCCAACCTCCTGCGGCGCAAGCAGGGGGCGCCGTCCAAGGCCCCAAAACCGGCTGCCCAGCCTGGCGCCAAGGCCGGCGAAAAACCCCCGAAAAACTCAGCCTAGACCTGCTTTTTGCCCGGCTTTCCCTCAGGCGCCGGGGCGGGCTACAAGTGCCCTCGGCCCACAGGGTCGACATAGAGAGAAGCATGGACAGAATTCGCATCCGGGGTGGCAAGCCCCTGTCAGGGGAAATCCCCATCAGCGGCGCCAAAAACGCGGCCCTGAAACTGATGGCGGCGGCGCTCCTGACCGCCGAGCCCCTGACCCTGACCAATGTGCCGCGGCTGGCCGATGTGCGGGCCATGGCCGAGCTGCTGGCCAGCTTCGGGGTCAATATTCAGGTCACGCTGTCCGGCAATTTCGGCGAAGGCGATACCATGCGCTTGGAGGCGCAGAAGATCACCAGCGCCTTCGCCTCCTACGACATGGTCCGCAAGATGCGGGCGAGCTTTCAGGTGCTGGCCCCGCTGGTGGCGCGCGAACGCGCCGCCAAGGTATCGTTGCCGGGCGGCTGCGCCATTGGCGCGCGCCCCGTCGAACTGCATCTCAATGCGCTGGAAGCGATGGGCGCCAAGATCGAACTGGCCGAGGGCTACGTCACCGCCACCGCGCCGGACGGCCTGACAGGCGCGGAGATCGTGTTCCCGTTCGTGTCGGTCGGCGCCACCGAAACCGCAATGATGGCGGCGACGCTGGCCAAGGGCACGACCAAGATCGTCAATGCCGCGCGAGAGCCGGAAATCATCGACCTGGGCAACTGCTTGATCGCCATGGGTGCGGAAATCTGGGGCTTGGGCTCTAGCGAAATCACCGTGCAGGGCGTCGACAAGCTGCACAGCGCCGCCCATCGCGTGATGCCCGACCGTATCGAGACCGGCACCTATGCCATCGCGGCCGCCATCGCGGGTGGGGCGATCGAGCTGATCGGCGCCGCGCCCGACACCATTGCCTCGCTCAACGCGCTTCTGGTCAAGAGCGGCGCGGTGGTCACCACCACGCCGCGCGGCATGAAGATCGAGATGAATGGCGCCAGGCCAAAGTCGTCCGACATCACCACTGCGCCCTATCCCGGCTTTCCCACCGACCTGCAGGCCCAGATGATGGCGCTGATGGCGGTGGCCGATGGCACGTCGGTGATCAAGGAAAAGATTTTCGAGAACCGCTTCATGCATGTGCCCGAACTGGCGCGCATGGGCGCGCAGGTGCGCATCGACGGTGATACCGCCACCGTGCGCGGCGTCGAAAAGCTGAAGGGCGCGCAGGTGATGGCGACCGATCTTCGCGCCTCGGTCAGTCTGGTGCTGGCCGGGCTGGCGGCGGAAGGCGAAACTACGGTGGGCCGCATCTATCACCTGGATCGCGGCTTTGACCGTCTGGAAGAAAAACTGTCACGCGTGGGCGCGGATATTGCGCGGGTATCGGAATGAGCCGGCTGAAACTGGCCGCCGCCGATGCGGAGGATCTGCAGATCCTGTCGGTGCGGCTGCAGGATGCCGTTGGGCAACTCAAGAACTTCACCTGGCTGCCGAAAAAGCGTCGCTTCGCGGCGATGGTCAACCGGCTGCAATGGGAAGATGGCGGCAAAACGCGCGTGCGCGCCGGGCTGCATTTCGACGGTGTGCTGAAGGTCCTGTCCAGCCAGGTCAAGCTGGGCGCGGGAGATGCGGTGGTGTCGATTCTGGCACTGCGTTTTGAGCCAGCGGGCGGTGAAGACCCGGGCGGGATCATCGAGATCGTGCTGGCGGGCGGTGGCGCCATTCGCCTGACGGTGGAATGCATCGACGCGGAATTATCCGACGTGACGGAAAGCTGGGCCGCGCGTGGCCGCCCCGACCATGAGGCGGGCAATGGCGCGTAGGCTGAACGCAAGCGACGCGAATTTCGCGGCCGAATTCGACAAGCTGCTCTTCGCCAAGCGCGAGGAGGAAGAGGATGTCGCCCAGGTGGTCAAGGCGATCATCGCCGATGTGCGTGCGCGCGGCGACGCGGCGCTGGTCGAGCTGACCAACAAGTTCGACAGGGCGAACGTCACCGCCCAGACGTTGAAATTCTCCGCCGAGGAAATCGATGCGGCGCTGGTCAAGGTCAGCAAAGCGCAGTTTGAGGCGATGGAAACCGCCGCCCGCCGGATCGAGGCGTATCACAAGCGCCAGTTGCCCGCCGACGAACGCTTTACCGACGAGACCGGCGCGGTGCTGGGCTGGCGTTGGACCAGCGTGGACAGTGTGGGTCTGTATGTGCCCGGCGGCACCGCCTCGTATCCGTCTTCCGTGCTGATGAACGCCATTCCCGCCAAGGTCGCGGGCGTGAAGCGCATCGTGATGGTGACCCCCGCCAGCGGCGGCATCATCAATCCGCTGGTGCTGGCGGCGGCGCGCCGCGCCGGCGTGTCGGACATTTACCGCATCGGCGGGGCGCAGGCCGTGGCCGCGCTGGCCTATGGGACGCAGAGCATTGCGGCGGTGGACAAGATTGTCGGCCCCGGCAACGCCTATGTCGCGGCGGCCAAGCGCGAAGTCTTCGGCCAGGTGGGCATCGATTCCATTGCCGGACCGTCGGAGATTTTGGTCATCGCGGATGGCGAGAACGATCCGGAATGGATCGCGGCCGACCTGCTCAGCCAAGCCGAACATGACGCCTCGTCGCAAAGCATACTGATCACTGACGATGCTGGTTTTGCCGACAAGGTGGCCGCCGCAGCGGAGCGCCAGATCGCCATTCTGCCACGCAAGGACATCGCGTCGAAAAGCTGGAACGATTACGGCGCCATCATTACCGTGGTGACGCTGGACGACGCGGTGCCGCTGTCGGATGCCTTCGCGCCTGAGCATCTGGAAATCGCCACCGCCGATCCGGAAAGCTTTTCGCAGAAGGTGCGGCACGCCGGCGCCATTTTCCTGGGGCGCCACACGCCCGAGGCGATGGGCGATTACATCGCCGGTCCCAACCATGTCTTGCCCACTTCGCGCACGGCGCGGTTCTCGTCGGGCCTGTCGGTTCTGGATTATATGAAGCGCACGACGCTGCTGCGCCTGGATGCCAAAAGCATGGCGGCCATCGGCCCCGATGCGCTGACGCTGGCGGAATCCGAGGGGCTGGAGGCCCATGCCCGCTCCATCTCCGCCCGCCTGAACCGGAAAGAGTGACGTGGATTTCCGGCTGTCGGCGATCACCCTCGACGAAGCCAGTGTGGTCTCCCGCAGCCGCGCCATCGAGCAGGAGCGCGAAGTCGCCATCAGCGACCTTCTGGAGAAGAACAGCTTCCGCCTGATCAATTCGGCGAGCGGTCCCTATGAGCTCACGCTGGGGCTGGAGGAAAACCGCCTGGTGATGGACCTGCGGCTGCACGATGGCGCGCCGCACGCCAAGGTGATGCTGTCGCTCACCCCGTTCCGCAAGGTGGTGAAGGACTATTTCCTGATCTGCGAGAACTACTACAAGGCAATCCGCACCGCGCCGCCTTACCAGATCGAAGCGCTCGACATGGCGCGCAAGACGCTGCACGACGAAGGCGCGACCGAGCTGCAGAAGCGGCTGGAAGCCAAGATCGAGACCGACTTCGACACCGCGCGGCGGCTGTTCACGCTGCTGTGCGTGTTGCAGATGCGGGGCTGACAATGGCGCCATCGAATGTCCTGTTCGCCTGTACCCTGAATGCCGTGCGCTCGCCCATGGCGGCGGCGCTGATGCGCCACTTGGCCGGGGAACGGATCTATGTCGAATCCGCCGGGGTGCGGGCTGGGGCGCTCGATCCGCTGGCGGTGGAGGCGATGGAGGAGATCGGGCTGAAGATAGGCCAGCACCAGCCCCGCTGTTTCGAAGACTTGGAAGACGGCAGCTTCGACCTGGTGATCACCCTGTCGCCCGAGGCCCAGCACAAGGCGGTGGAACTGACCCGCACGGCCGCCACCGAGGTGGAATACTGGCCCACCATCGACCCCACGGCGGTGGAAGGTTCGCGTGAGCAGCGGCTGGCGGCGTACCGGGCGGTGCGCGATCAGCTTCTGGACCGGCTGAAACAGCGTTTTTCCAGCCTTTCCGCGGGCGATAGCTGAGGAAAAGGGGTTGAAATGCCTTGCTTTTCGGGCTTTTCCCCCCTATCTGACCGCAACCGTCACAGACCCAAGAGGACCCATTGGCCAAGGAAGAATTGCTGGAGTTCGAGGGCATCGTCGAAGAACTGCTGCCCAATGCGACCTTCCGCGTGAAGCTGATCGCCAATGAACACATCATCATCGCCCACACCGCGGGCAAGATGCGCAAGAACCGCATTCGCGTGCTGACCGGCGACAAGGTGATGATCGAGATGACGCCCTACGACCTGACCAAGGGTCGCATCACCTACCGCTTCCGCTAAACCTTTGCTGGTTCTCGCCAGCGAAAGCCCACGCCGCGTCGCGCTTCTGGCGCAGGCGGGCATCGTTCCCGATCACATTCTTCCCGCCGCCATCGATGAAGCCGTCCTGAAGGGCGAGCCGCCCCGTGTGCATGCCTTGAGGCTGGCGATGCAAAAAGCCCGGGCCGCGCAGGAAAAATGGACCGGCGCGCCCGCTTTTATACTTGCGGCCGACACGGTGGTGGCGCTGGGCCGCCGCATTCTGCCCAAGGCCGAAAATGAAGCGCAGGTGCGCGCGTGCCTGAAATTGCTGTCGGGCCGCCGCCACCAGGTGATGACGGCGGTGGCGCTGATCGCGCCATCTGATTCAAAAGAGGGCGGCAAGCTGCGCACCCGCATTGCGCTGACCCGTGTGTCGATGCTGCGGCTGACCGATGCGCAGATTGCGCGCTATGTCGAAAGCCGCGAGGGCGAGGGCAAGGCGGGCGGCTATGCCATCCAGGGCCGCGCCGAAGCCTTTGTGAAGGAAATTTCCGGCAGCTATTCCAACGTGGTCGGGCTGCCGCTGTCGCTGACTGTTTCGCTGCTGGCGGGGGCCGGGCATGGCTAAGTGCCCCCTGTGCGCGAATCCGGCCACGGACCGCTTCAAGCCCTTCTGCTCCAAACGCTGCGCCGACCTGGACCTGGGCCAGTGGCTGAAGGGTGGATATGCCATTCCCGGCGCCCCGGTAGACCCGTCAAGTCTTTCAAATCCTTCCCAAAAGGACGAAGACGAGGACTAGCCCCTAGGTGCTGGACAGGGCCGGGGCCATCGCCTAATAAGCCCGTCCCGCCAGCGCGCGGTACCCCTGTGCCCAGGTAGCTCAGTCGGTAGAGCAGTGGATTGAAAATCCACGTGTCGGCAGTTCGATTCTGTCCCTGGGCACCATCTCCCCGTTCGCCTTTGTTCGTAGCGGTACGGGATCGTCTGGATTTCTCAATCAAATCAAACCGATATAGTCTGTCGTGGTTCGGGCTTGTCCGCTCGAATTCCGCCGCAGTCACCAACTTTGTTGGTATTTTTATGGATATCCGCTCCGGATTTCAGAACGAGATACCAACAATGGCACTCACCGACGTGGCTGTTCGAAGCGCTAAACCCTCCAACAAGCCTTGGAAGCTTGCTGATGGAAGAGGGGACGGGAATGTCAGCTTTGCGCCAAAAGCGGACATTCATCTAGACACAATCAGTAAGTTTCAGAATCTCAAAATTCTCTGGGGCGGCAGCGCCGGCCATCTTCGCCGGATTGAACGACTGCCAGCGTTGCGGCAAGCGTACGGGCACCATCTAGCACCGAAACCATCGGCGCCTCGTCTAGGCGAATGAGGCGCTGAAAATGGCTCAGCTGTGCCTGGTAGGGATCATGAAAAGCAGGGGCGATGTCCTCGCCCAAGATGGGTCGGTCCCAACGAATGTCCGCCGGATCGCGCGCGGCCCAAGTCCGAAAAACCGGGAGCTCCAGACTGCCCTTTGTCCCGATCAGGCGATAGGCGCTTTGCCCGGTGTAGCCGAAGCTGGTATTTTCGTGGCTGCCCTGTTCGATAGTCCAGGGTGAGAAGCCCGCATCTGTGCACATCAGAGTTCCTAGGCAACCACTGTCGAACTGCAAGAGCGCCGCCGCGGTGTCCTCTACTTCGAAACCTCGCATGGCGTTGCTCTGGATTCCACTGACATAATCGATTTCGCCACACAGGTGGCGTAGCATGTCAATCTCATGGATGGCATTGATCAGCAGTGGGCCTCCGCCCGGCTGGGTACGCCACAGCGTCTTGAAATATTCGTCGGGCTTTCGGGTGGCCCATATCACGGAAGTAGCAACCAGTGCGCCCAGTGTGCCCGCGTGGATCAGCTGCCGGGCCTCCTGGACAACGGCTAGATATCGGCGGTGATGCCCCACCAGCGTCCTGACACCGCTACGTTCGACGGACTGCAGCAGTGTGGCGGCCTCGTCCAGACTCGCTGTTACAGGTTTCTCCACAAGGAAGTGAATGCCACGATCGCAGCACCATTGCCCATGCTGTGCATGCAGGCCGTTTGGTGTGGCAATCACGACGGCTTCCGGCTTGATGCGATCGAGCATCTCCCGCGGATCCGAAAACCACTTAGCTCCCTTTAGATCGAATTGGCAGGGATCCGCCACGGGGTCGGCGACGGCGGCCAAATCGGCAAGGTGCGGCATCGAAAGAATGGTCTGTATGTGCTTGCGGCCAATCAGGCCCGCTCCCAGTACGGCCATGCGCAGTGGTTTCATGGGGATGTCTCTTGATTTTCTTGAATCATGGCGCGCGTCGCCTGCAACAGGTGTTGTGCGTGCACCTGCGCATGTCGCCCAGGTAGCAGCGGCACCTCCACGCTGATGACGCACTGCGCGGGCATCGCGCGGAGTAGAGAAGCAAGCGGGAATTGCCCTTCCCCAGGAGACAGTCGGCTGGTGCGCGCTTCCTGAATCAGCAGATCACGCCCTATAGGCGCTTCGAGAGGGCCGTCGCAGAGCTGGACATAGCCCAGATCCGGCAACCCCGCCGCGATCTGGGCCAGGGTGTCCCCTGCGCGCATCCAGTGAAGCGCATCCACCAGCACCTGGAGGTTTGGCTGGCGGGCGGTGTGGATGATCCCAATCGCGGCTTGTAGAGATTTCACACCAGAAAACACCATGTATTCTAAGTCTATCGTAAGTCCGAGCGGCGCCGAAAGCTCGCACAGGCCAACCAGCTTGCTGGCGATAAGAGAATGTTCTTCTGTATCGCACACGACCTTCACTCTGCGCGCACCCAGCAAAGCCGCCGCTTCCAACAGCGGTAGATGATCTCTTGGTCGGGACCGCTTGTTGATTCGGACAATTTCCACATCCCAGACGCGCACACCCGTGTCTTGCAGGATGGGTAGCAGTTCGCGGCACAACTGATCGCGTTCTTGGAATGTGTAAACGCGATCAGTCGCAGTCGCCGGTGAAAGGCGAAGGTCAACAAGGTCAAAGCCTGCCCGTGAAGCGATTTGTATCAATCCAGCGGGTTCGCTCTCAATCAGACTGAGATGCGCGAGCGATATATCCCGCTTGTGTGACTTGAGGGTATGCATGACTGTTGTCCCACTTCGGGAGACTTAGCAGCGGCGAACGGTTGAACTGCAGTCTGCAGGCTACCGTCTGGGCCGTCCATTAGTCCATTTTAGTGGCGAATGCCCAGCTCAAGCAAGGACCGGGAAACTGTGCGCTTTTGGTCAGGACCGGCCATGTCCGCTATGCCGCCAATAGCGGACATTTTCCCATGGTCAGCCAAATGACTGCGCCTTACCCAAAGCGAGCTTTGGGAAGAGATCGGTGTGACGCTCGGTATAAATGGAACCAGTTGAGTTTATTGTGCTGGGCAGTGGGTGCTAGCACCACTAAAGCGCGAGATAACTTCGCTCGACCAGGCGCCTTAGCGCATCGTAAGCCTGAGCCAATTCATCATACATAGTTCGTAGTTCCGATAACCTTCTTATTTGTTCGACGCTTGGTTGGTTCGTTTCTGAAGAGGCAACAAGCGCCGCTGCAATCCATTGGCATCGCGCTCTTGACCGGCCCCCACTGAGTGGCCCAGTTGGTATGTTAGTTTAAGGGCATCATTTGCACCATCCCGTTGCTAGCCGGCTGATCTGGCGGCCAGACTGTGGCCTGCG
>Ga0222712_10000644_pt1 | contig 44826 bp, 19 predicted proteins | sample C33_657DmetaG_FD_165043 | JGI IMG/M metagenome (GOLD analysis project Ga0222712, IMG submission 165043) | Estuarine water microbial communities from San Francisco Bay, California, United States - C33_657D | ecosystem: Environmental > Aquatic > Marine > Unclassified | place: USA: California... | reverse complement strand
ATAATAAAAAAAACATCGAAGTATAAAAGAATCAATAAAAGCATTTTTAACAAAATAATAATCGTTTAAAATAGGATCCTCCTTGAGAAAATTGATTTTTACTGTCTTCATGCTATTTAACAATTTACTATCTTTGGTAAAATTAAAAACGCTTTAATTTTACTTAAAATTCAACCTTATCATCATTCTATGATTCAAAAAATATTTCTATTAGCGCTTGTTTTTTCAGGAGCTTCTACCATCGCATTTTCCCAAGAAAATACTTTACAACAAAGTATCACCAAAGGCGAATCCATTTATGCGGCTAATTGTTCTAGTTGCCATATGCCTACTGGTGAGGGACTTGGCGGCGCCTTTCCTCCCTTAGTCAATTCAAATTGGTTAAAAAATCAAAAACAGATTATCGGAGTAGTCTTAAAAGGATTAGAAGGAGAAATAAAAGTAAACGACGAAGTGTATAATGCTGCAATGCCTTCCTTCAACCACTTAACTGATCAGGAAATTGCTGATGTATTAAATTTTGTTTCCAATAGTTGGGGTAATAAACAACCCATTATAAAGCCAGAGCAGGTAAAGGCAGAGCGAAAATAAAATTGTGGGACTTGGGTGATTATGAAGATGAAACCCAATTCATCAAATCACTCCTCATGTGGATATATAGCATAAAATTTTAATTAGATTTTATCTTCAATACTTGAACAGCAGCTCTCTGCTGATAGCTAAGTCTTTCTATCGCTTCAAGGATATATATTCTCAATTACTATCTCAAAAATATAAGGAACTAAGAGTAACTTCGAGCACAGACTTACTATGCCAAAGACCGAAGAAAATAGCTTACTAAATTCCTATGGAATTATCTTGCTTGCTGCAGGGCAATCAGCTCGTTTAGGAAAGCCCAAGCAATTATTGAATTATAAGGGCAAGACCCTGCTAGCGCATAGTTTACAAATAGCCATTGAAACTCAACTACAACCCATTGTAACGGTATTAGGGGCCAATCTAGATACATTAAAACAATCCATAGAACCCACTAACACAATCATTGTTATCAATCAAGAATGGAGCGAAGGCATGGCCTCCTCTATTAGATGTGGAATAGAGGAATTACTAAAAATTGTACCCTCAATAGCAGGTGTAATTATCATGGTTTGTGATCAGCCTTATGTAACTGCTAAATTATTAACCGAATTAGTGGAAAAGCACAAGGATTCTTCCAAACCGATTATCGCCAGTAGGTATAATAATAATATTGGTACGCCTGCTTTATTTGATAAAACTATATTTGCATTGCTACTTTCTTTGAAAGGAGACAGTGGGGCAAAAAAAATCATGAAATCAAATCCAGATTGGGTGGAAACAGTCAATTTTCCTTTTGGAGAAATTGATATTGACACCAGCCTTGATTATGAATTATTAATGAAGGATTTTAAAAATAATTAAGCGCTAGAAAAAATTATTAAAAAGATTGACTGCATGATCCTAGACTCTTTTGGTCGTAACCATAATTATTTAAGAATATCACTTACTGATAATTGCAATCTTCGTTGCTTTTACTGTATGCCCGAAGAGGAGTATGAATTTACGCCAGTTAGTAAATTAATGCAGGCTGATGAAATAGAAGCCATCTCTAAAATATTTGTAGCCCAAGGAGTAAATAAAATTAGACTAACAGGCGGCGAACCACTCGTAAGAAAAGATGCAGGAAAAATTATTCTTTCGCTCTCAAAACTACCGGTAAAACTTACACTCACTACCAATGGTACCCGCATTCACGAATTCATAGCGTTATTAAAGGAAGCAAATATTCAATCGCTTAATATCAGTCTCGATACTTTGCAGTCGGATAGATTTATGCTGCTCACCCGACGCGATCAATTTAAATTGGTCTATGACAATATCCAATTATTAATCCGCAACAACTTTCAAGTAAAAGTGAATGTGGTAGTAATGAAAGGAATGAATGATGGAGAAATCAACGATTTTATTGAATGGACAAAAGATACTCCTATACAAATAAGATTTATTGAATTTATGCCCTTCAGTGGTAATCGATGGACGAGTAATAAGGTATTTACTTGGCAGGAAATACTAGAAGTGGTGCAAACAAAATACCCCATTGTTCGACTCGAAGATGAAATTAATGACACCGCAAAAAAATATACAGTTCCTGGTCATGTAGGTTCCTTTGCTGTGATCAGTACCATGACTTCACCATTTTGTAGTGGCTGCAATCGGATGCGACTTACAGCAGATGGAAAAATGAAGAACTGTCTATTTTCAAAAGAAGAGACTGACCTATTAACTGCGTTTAGAAAAGGAGAAGATATTTTGCCGCTGATACAAAAAAGTATAGCTAGTAAAGCGAAGGAATTAGGCGGACAATTTACTGCAGATTTTGAACAGGTGCATGCAGAAGAAATTCAAAACAGATCGATGATTACCATTGGCGGATAAATTATTTACCCAATCATGATAAGCGTAAACGAAGCGAAAAAAATTATTCAAGAACAGGTAAGTCCTCTCCCTCCTGTTCAATTACCGCTTCTAGAAGCTGCAGGCCTAACGCTTGCTGAAGCTGTTTACTCAACGATCGATTTCCCTCCATTTAATCAGTCTTCAATGGATGGCTATGCATTTTGCTTTGACGGTTGGAAAAATAATGCAGCACTCGAAATTGAAGGAGAAATTGCTGCAGGAAGTAACACCACCAAAACTTACTCATCTGAAAAAGCAGTTCGAATTTTTACAGGAGCACCCGTTCCTAGAGGAATGGATACGGTGGTAATGCAAGAAAAAGTTACCGTTACAAAGAACGTTATAACAATCGAAGATCAACATATACAAGTAGGGATAAACGTTAGACCAAAGGGCGCTGATATAAAAGTTGGTGAGTTAGCCTTAGAAGCGGGGAGCAAACTAACCCCCGGTGCCATTGGTTTTTTAACTGGCATAGGAATTACATCGGTATCCGTTTTTCCAAAACCCACCATAAGTATTATTCTTACAGGTAATGAGTTACAGGTTGCAGGAAAGCCATTAGCACATGGTCAAGTATATGAATCTAATTCCTCTTCCCTTTCAGCAGCACTCCAGCAAATTGCCTTCCCTGAAATAAAAGTTTTTTGGGCTAAAGATAATTTGAGTGTTTTACAAAAAACATTAGAGCAAGCAATCAATGTATCAGATGTAATTTTACTAACGGGCGGCATCAGTGTAGGCGATTATGATTTTGTTTTGCAAGCAGCAGAAAATTGCGGTATAACAAAATTATTTCACCGAATAAAACAAAAACCTGGCAAGCCTTTGTACTTCGGTAAAAAAGAAAATAAATTAGTTTTTGGCTTACCGGGAAATCCCTCCTCGGTACTGACTTGTTATTACGAATATGTACTTCCTGCATTACAGCAATTAAGCAATCAAATTGTAGGAATAAAAAAAATAGAAGCTCCCCTGTTGAAATCGATTGATAAAGTAGCTGGACTTACTCAATTTTTAAAGGGTTATTACGATGGAGAAAAACTAATGCCTTTAGGAGCACAAGAAAGTTATCGACTGAGTTCATTTGCCCATGCAAATTGTTTGATTGTCTTAGATGAAAATACCACCCACTGTGCCATAGGTGAAAAAGTAACCATTCATTTATTACCGGAATAAAGAAAGCATATGGCTGAAAATTTAATTTTATTATACGGTCTACTATTTTTAGTTGCCTTTTTATATGCATCCGTTGGACATGGAGGCGCAAGCGGATACCTTGCCCTGATGGCCTTATTTAGTTTCACCCCAGAGGTAATGAAACCTACGGCCCTATTGCTAAATTTATTTGTATCCCTTACTGCATTTATACAATTTTACAGAGGAAAGTATTTTATAAAAAAAATATTTTTGCCACTAGCATTGGCTTCTATTCCGATGGCTTTTGTAGGTGGGTTGTTGATATTGGACGGTGCTTTGTATAAAAAAATATTAGGATTATTATTACTCATACCGGTAGCAAGGTTTTTATTATTTAGCAATATACCTGCTAGTGAACAAAAAATATCAAACACTCCCCTGTCATTATTGATTGGGGCAGCTATTGGATTTCTTTCTGGATTAATTGGTATAGGAGGAGGCATTATCTTATCGCCTGTACTATTATTTTTAAAGTGGACCGATCAAAAACAGACCGCTGCCATCAGCGCATTGTTTATTTTTGTAAATTCCCTGGCGGGTTTAGCTGGACAATATACCAAGGGGATCCAATTTAGCTCAGCTATGATAGGCTATGTAGTGGTGGCATTTGCAGGTGGACTGTTGGGTGCATATCTTGGCGCAATAAAATTTAAGCAAACGATATTAAAAAATATTTTGGCGATCGTACTATTACTTGCAGCGGTCAAATTAATATTTACTGGTGCTTAAAGTATTTTTTAAATAATAGAATTAAAAAATAAAATAATGACCGTTCATATTATGCTTTTTGGACAACTCACAGATATCACCGGAGTTGATAAAATAACAGTAGAAAATTGTTTAGATACGGATAGTATGGTAACGTCGCTTCAAAATACTTATCCTGCTTTAATTCAATCAACCTTTGTAATTGCAGTAGATAAAAAAATCATTTCATCCAATACCTCATTAACCGATCAATGCACGGTGGCATTGTTACCTCCTTTTTCTGGAGGATAAAAAATGAAAGACGAAACTCCATCATACGAAAGATACCAGCGACAGATTCTTTTAAAAGGATTTGGTTTAGAAGGTCAGCATAAACTACTTCAAGCAAAAGTATTGGTTATTGGTGCAGGCGGATTGGGCTGTCCAGCCCTTCAATACCTTGCAGCAGCTGGCGTGGGCACTATTGGCATTGTGGATGAAGACATTGTTTCCATTACCAATCTGCATCGACAAATTTTATATACGGTAAATGATATTGGTCTTCCAAAAGCTTTCATCGCAAAAGAGCGACTAGCAAAATTAAATCCAGAAATTACTATCGTTGCTTATAAAGAAAGGTTAACCACTAGCAATGCATTAGCGATTATCAATGAGTATGATTTAGTGATTGATGCAACAGATAATTTTTCTTCCCGCTACCTTATTAATGATGCCTGTGTATTACTAAATAAACCCATCGTATATGGTGCTGTTTCGCAATTTGAAGGACAGGTGGCTATTTTAAATTATCATTCGACTATTAGTACCGCTTCGGCTAATTACCGTGATCTATTTCCCAAGCCACCTATTGATGGGGAGGTGCTCAATTGCGCAGAAGCAGGCGTGCTAGGCGTTTTGCCGGGTATCATTGGTAGTATGCAAGCGAGTGAAACCATTAAACTGATAACCGGAATTGGAAAGCCATTGATCAATACTGTATTGACTTATCATTCTCTTACCAACCAACTGTATGAGATTGAAATTGTGGCAAATTCATCAACTCGATCTCTACTGCCAGCCAATGAAGCTGATTTTATTAAAATGGATTATGATTGGTTTTGTGCTTCTAAAAATAATAAATTTGAAATCGACATTGAAAATTTTAATAAAATTGCTAACACCGCTGATGTTGAAATTATTGACGTAAGAGAGTTGGGTGAAACGCCCCTACTAAATGATATTAATTACTATCAAATTCCACTTTCGCAATTCAAAGAAAATATAGCCGCCATAAAAAAAGAGAAAATTGTAGTGTTTTGCCAATCTGGAAAAAGAAGTTTGCAGGCTGCTCATATCTTATTTGATACATTTGGTAATAAAAAAATAATTTACAGTCTAAAGGGTGGCATTACAGAATGGTTTAAAAACAAATCAACTGAAAAGAGATGATAGAGAAAAAAATAAAAAATATTTTCATTGCTGGTCCTGTGACTGCAGATTTTATTGGAAAGAGTATTCAAAATCACAGCAGTAAAAAAGACATTGGAGGGCACAGTATTTTTCTAGGGCAGGTAAGAGCTGATAAAATCGATGGCAAAGAAGTTGCTGCGATTGAATATACCTGTTATGAAGAAATGGCCAATGAAAAAATGCATGAGATAAGAGAAGCTATTTTTGCAAAATATGACCTCACTTGTATGCACGTATACCACAGTTTGGGTAAAGTAGCTACGGGTGAAATATCTTTATTTGTATTTACCTCTTCCAAGCATAGAAAAGCTGCGATCAATGCCTGCGAGGAATTGGTAGAAAATATAAAATCGTCTTTACCTATCTGGGGGAAGGAATTATTTACTAACGAAACCTATCAATGGAAGGAGAATAAATAATCATGGTAAACATTACACATAAAAACAATACGCTTCGAAAGGCAATTGCAACTGCAATACTCACTGTATCCAAGCAAACCACTATTGATGCCATCAGAGAAAAGAAAGTAGCCAAGGGAGATGTATTTGAATTTTCAAGAGCAGCGGGATTATTGGGTATTAAAAAGACGAGTGATTTAATTCCAGATTGCCATCCATTACCAATAGAATTTGCCTCTATACATCATGAGATAAATGGACTATCAATTATCATTACGGTAGAAGTGCACACTATTTATAAAACGGGAGTAGAAGTAGAAGCGATGCATGGCGCTTCTATAACAGCGCTTACCATGTATGACATGTTGAAGCCAATTGACAAAGGAGTAGAAATTTCAACGATTCGATTAGAAAGTAAATCAGGTGGAAAGACTGATTTAAAAAATGATTCTCTCTTCAATATTCGCTGTGCTGTTATTGTTTGCTCTGATACAGTATCTGCCGGGAAAAATGAAGATGGCTCTGGAAAGAAAATAATTGAAAAATTAAATCAGTTAAATGTATCTACAGAGAAATATACAATCATTCCAGATGAAGTAGCGGCTATTCAATCAATAGCTAAAGAGTTAAGCGAAGAGGGTTTTCAATTGGTTTTATTTACCGGTGGTACGGGGCTTTCACCCAAGGATCTTACCCCAGATGCCATCAGTCCATTGCTAGACCGTGAAATTCCGGGAGTAATGGAGGCGGCCCGAAACTATGGACAGCAAAGAACTTCACTTGCAATGCTATCAAGAGGTGTGGCAGGATTCATTAAAAATACTTTAGTAATTACTTTACCTGGATCCCCTCGTGGAGCAGAGGAAACGATGGATGCTATATTTCCTGCCATACTGCATGTATTTAAAGTAGCAGAAGGTAAAAGACATGAAGGATAAAGTATACCAATAACTTATCTTCTTAAACGGTTTATTAATTAAATTCTTGAAAAAAGCTTTATGAAAAAATTCCATTTTATTTTAGCCTATATATTATTTGCATTTTTATTTTATGCATTTATTCAACCAAAAGTTGATAGTGAAATTTATGACCCTACGGGTATTGTAGCACCGAATGCAAAACTTGAAATGTTGGGTGAGGGCTATAGTTTTACGGAAGGGCCGGCAGTGGACAAAGAGGGTAACGTTTTCTTTACCGATCAACCGAATGATAAAATCATTCAATGGTCAGCAAAAACTGGTGCGTTTACCACCTTTTCTACTAATTCGGGTGGTCGCGCCAATGGAATGTACTTTGATGCAACAGGTAATCTAATTACTTGTGCAGATATGGAAGGAGAGATATGGCGGATAGATAAAAAAGGTAATCATAAAGTAATCGCAAAAAATTATGAAGGCAAAATATTAAATGGTCCGAATGATTTATGGATCAATCCAAAAAATGGTGGAATATATATAACTGATCCAAGGTATGCTAGAGATTATTGGTCCTCTGATGATCCACGACGTCTTGGAATGGAGCAGGGTGGCGCTTATTTATATTACCTCAGTCCTAATAGTAAAACATTAAAAAGATTGGATGAAAACCTAATTGAACCAAACGGAATTGTTGGATCGCCCGATGGTAAAAAATTATATGTAGGAAATATAAAGCCCGATGTAACTTATGTCTACGATATTTTAAAAGATGGCAGCCTTTCGAACAGACAAGTTTTTTGTGAAATGAAAACGGACGGCATGACCATTGATGAGAAAGGAAATGTTTATTTGACGAACAGTTTGGGTGTAACTGCTTTTAATCAAAAGGGTGAAAGAATATTCAATGTGCCAACCGGTGAGGGTTGGACAGCCAATGTGGTGTTTGGTGGAAAAAACAGAGACCTGCTTTTCATTACTGCAATGGGAAAGGTTTTTGGATTAAAAATGAAAGTAAAAGGGGTGATAAAATAAACTACTTACAACTATTTAACCAATCAGGACATTATGAAATAAACAAAGAAAATTCTATACAATTTAATTTTGTATTATTTTTTCTACTTCAATAGCAACCCTTGAAAATTATTCTCCCTGTTTTTTTTGTTGTTAGTGGCTACTAAATTAACCAATGCCTCTCTCGCTTGAACTATACTTAACTAGTTTTTACACCGCCGTTAATTTATCAGATATTTTTTTTTCGTTGAAGATATACGATGTATTCAACAGTATTATTTGATTTTCTTGAGTAGATAATAGGTATTGCAAAAATCCGAAGGAGCAGTCGTTACGGTCGAAAATTATTATTTTAAATGCATTGACTTTTTTGCAGCGTATTTTTTGACATCAAATGAGAACTACTACAATATAAAATCCAGCGTTATATGACTGACTAATTAAATACTAAGCGATAGTATTATTATTCTCTTGGTTGAGGACGAACTCTCCTGGCGTAAAACCCGTGGCAGCTTTAAAAGCAATATAAAAACTGGAGCGTGAGCTGAAACCTGATTCAAGAGAAATACCTTCAATTGATAAATGGGTAGCCTCTCCACTGAGCAAAATCTGTTTAGCATATTCTATGCGTAAGTTGGTCCTGAAATCTGTAAATTTTATTTTTAAAATATTATTGAAGCAATACAATATATGGTGTTGAGGAGCTTTTAATTTACTAGAGAGAGTAGTAATAGAAAAGTCATTATCGAGATAAGGCTCTTCATTTTCCATATAAGTTTTAATCAATAAAGCCAATTCATTAAAAGGATCTTCCTTTTCAGCATCTATTACTAACTCCTCTTTGACTGGACTTTTGGTATTTTTTTGCAATGATTTTTTCAGGGGATATTCGGGCTTTTGAAATATCGGAATGCCGTATAGAATCTGTGGAAAAAGGAGCAAGCTTGCTACTAATGTAAAAAAAGCGATTCCAGTAATAACATGCATGGTTGTATTTATTGAGCCTAGTCCGATTGGACCGGTTAGAGAAATTAATTTATTATAAATTAAAAAAAAGTTAGCGTCAATAATCAAAACAGTAGTCAACAGCAAAATCATCCATCGAAAAGTGATTAAATATTGCTTGAAAAGAAGGTTTGAATTTTTTATTTTATTTGGATTGTAGCTCCATAGGATTTTAAATGAGTATAGCACATAGAAAAGTAAAATTATTGGACGTACTACAAAAGCCACCATTGATGAATAAAATAGGTTGAAAGATAGACTTTTCAATACACCCAAATTACTAATGACAGCTTCCGCAATTTCGATCTTGGATGAAAAAGGAATTAAATAATAGGGAAAGATATTTACTAAATGGATGATTGCAGGAATAAAATGCCAGGCATCTTTCCATCTCAACCCTTGCCGATCGGATAGGGTGCCATTTACATAAAAATAAAGTAGCGGACCTGGTAATAGAAATAAGGGTGAGAAATGATAATAGAAAATTGCTAGCCAAAAAGAGGATTTTCCATAAAGAGAAAAATAATGCGTTACACTGTAAATTGAAAGTATAATAAAAAATAGGGAAAGAAAAAGAGCATTTTTATTAAACTTCCAGTTATAAAATGCTAGTATAATCGATAAAATGAAAGTTAAAATTGAAATGTATAATAGCATGTTGATTTTTAAAATTGGATTCTTCTAATTTGCTATTTACTGAAATTTAAAAACCTTGTCCGATTTTTAGATTTTTGTACAACGAATTTAGTTGTTATTCGGAAAATTTTAGTTCCAATTCCTAAATTTATAATTAAATTTGTACTTAGTTCTAGATTTAAAAACTTTCAAACCATTATTTATGATATTGGTTCTATTTTAAAAACAGAACTACTACTCATAGATTTTTTTCAGTTACCGGCCAAAAATAGCGATGAGAAATAACAAATAAATGTATACAATGCTTTTTTCTTCTCAACTGCAAGATTTCTCCGTTTATCTTTTTAAATTATAGTATTTAAATTTTAATAATATCAAAGTTGTAGTAAATACGTTAATAGGCCCTGAAGGGTAGGATTCTACCAAATTAAATAAACTAATTTAATATCCATGTTAAAATATCCATATATGTTACAATCCGTATTCGCATCTAACCGTTCGGTTAAAAAGCATCCATTTTTTTTCACTTTTTGGAATGCATTAAAATCTTGTCAAACTTTAGTGCCAGTCTTTAATCCAATAAAAGATCTAGATATTCAAAAAAAACATATTTAATCCCAAAGAGATTTAAAATTTCTTTAGTTACAGCAGTTTTTTTATTTTTCATTTCACTTATTCTTCCTGCTAGTAAGGCAATTGGTCAAACAGTAAGTTTATCATTTACCAATGGTTATATTGGAGTTCAAGGGAATAATACCAATCAGGCAGATGGTATAAAAAAATTATCTACACTAGGTATCCTTAGGGCTAGTTTCAGCCAGTCCCATTCAGGAACTTTTGGTGGTACACAGGGAAATGATCTTTCTGGTACAATCAAGCTATATTTAAGCAACTCAACAGTAATTACGCTCACAGGTGCATTGAACTGGCGAGAAACAACTGGAAGTACTGTAGAGGTTTTTGGATTTATTTTCGATCCAGGTCAAACTGCCACCATCACTTATGGAGCTAGTCAAACTTATACTATAAGGGGGGGAACCACAAAGGCATCAAGTTCAACCCTTGGATTGCGGGCTTATGCCTCTACTTTAGCATTTACAGATGGAGAAAATAGAGCCGGAAATGCGGCAACCTCTGGATTACTAGATGCTTTAAATGCAGAGTTGGCTAACACGCCTCAACCATCGGCTATTAGTTTATCAAATGCCAGTGTGACAGAGGGGGCAAATTTAGTTTACAATGTTACCTTATCAGCAGCAACAACTAGTACCCAAGCATATACATTTTCCTTTGGGGGAACAGCCAGTTCTACTTCGGATTATAACACTAGCTATACTTTTTCTAACGGAGTTACCAATAATTTGGATGGTACCATTACCATACCTACTGGGGTAAGTTCTTTTACAGTGACAGTTGCAACAATCGATGATGCAGCAACTGAGTCAACTGAAACATTAATTTTGTCTATTGGAAGCAAGTCGGCTACCGGAAATATTTTAGACAATGATAGTCCTATAATTACTACCACCGGAACATTGAATGCTTTTACAACCTGCGCTGGTTCGGCATCAGTTGCTCAAAGTTTTACGGTGAGTGCTAGTAATTTAACTACCAATATAACCATTATAGCACCAACAGGATTTGAAGTTTCAACCTCATCTGGCAGTGGCTTTGCCTCATCAATTACAATAAATCAATCAGGAGGTTCTGTTTCAAGCACAACAGTATATGCTAGGTTATCAACATCTGCTACAGGTACTCCATCTGGAAATATAACCTGTACTTCAACTGGTGCAACAACAAAAAATGTTAGTGCTTCAGGAACAGTGAATGCAGTTACCAGTATAACAACTCATCCAGTTAATAGAACTGTGTCAGAAACAAACAATACAACCTTCAGCGTGTCTGCATCAGGAGTTGGTTTAAGTTATCAATGGTATAGCAATACAACAAATAGTAATAGTGGCGGAACGCTAATCGGCTCAGCGACATCCAGTAGTTATACCACAAGTCAATCAGTAGCTGGAACCTATTATTATTATGCAATTGTAACAGGCACTTGTTCAAGTGCCACAAGTAATGCAGCCACTTTAACAGTAGTTTCCGCAAGTTCACCTAATATATTAATAGGTAGCGGTTCATTAACACAATTTACAGCCTGCGCAGGTACTGTGTCTGCAGAACAAAGTTTTACTGTGAGCGGAAGTAATCTAACAACAGCTATCGATATTGCAGCTCCTACTGGTTATGAAATAAGGCAATCAAGTGGTTCTTTTAGTAATACTGTTTCACTGGCGCTTTCGTCGGGATCAGTTACAACAACTACAATTTATATTCGTTTAAAAAGTGATGCAAGTGATGGGGCAAGTGGCAATATAGTATGTACATCAACTGGAGCAGCAAATCAAGATATTGCAACAGGATCCGCTACAGTGAATGCATTACCCACCATTAGCTTGAGCAGTGTACCCAATATCAATACCATTGCGACTAGTTTTAGTTTGCCCTATACAGCAACCACAGGGAGTCCCGATCAATATTCCATCGCTTCAGTTGTCCCAACTACCATGGCTAGTTTTAGTGCAGTCACCAATGCAACATTGGGATCAAGTCCGATTAGCATTCCTGCACCTGCTAGTTCGGTGAATACATATAATTTTACCATAATAGCAAAAAATACAACGACGGGATGTTCATCAAGTTCCACACCGTTTACTGTTCAAGTGGTTAAAGCCAATTCAACCATTGTGGTAACCGGCCTTACGAGTTTTACCTACAATGCTTCAGCACAAGGTCCTACCACTAATACCAAAACCGGTTCCACCGGTGCGGTAACCTATAGCTACAGCGGAGTGAGTCCAACCAGTTATTCGGCGAGTGCCACCGCGCCTACTGCTGTAGGTACTTATCAAGTAATTGCCACATTAGCTAGTGATGCAAATTATAATGATGCTACATCAGCTTTATATGCATTTGAAATAGTAAAAGCCAATTCTACCATTTCGGTAACTGGCCTTACGAGTTTTACTTACAATGCTTCAGCACAAGGCCCTGCTGCAAATACTAAAACAGGTTCTACCGGTGCGGTAACTTATAGTTATAGTGGGGTGAGTCCAACGGTTTATTCGGCGAGTACCACCGCGCCTACTGCTGTAGGTACTTATCAAGTAATTGCCACATTAGCTAGTGATGCAAATTATAATGGTGCTACATCAGCTTTATATGCATTTGAAATAGTAAAAGCAAATTCTACCATTTCGGTAACTGGCCTTACGAGTTTTACTTACAATGCTTCAGCACAAGGCCCTGCCACTAATACCAAAACAGGCTCTACCGGTGCGGTAACTTATAGTTACAGTGGTGTGAGTTCAACCACTTATTCGGCGAGTGCAACCGCACCCACATTAGTAGGAACCTATCAAGTGATTGCGTCTTTAGCAGGAGATGCGAATTACAATGGAGCCACTTCAGTAGCTTATGCCTTTGAAATTGTGAAAGCAAATTCAACCATTGTAGTAACCGGTCTTACGAGTTTTGCTTACAATGCTTCAGCACAAGGCCCTGGCACTAATACTAAAACAGGTTCTACCGGTGCGGTAACCTATAGTTACAGCGGGGTGAGTCCAACGGTTTATTCGGCGAGTGCAACTGCCCCTACTGAAGTAGGAACTTATCAAGTAGTTGCATCGTTGGCAGGAGATGCAAATTACAATAGCGCTGTTTCAACGCCTTATGCATTTAACATTGTCAATAATATTTCTACTATCACAGTTACAGGATTAACAAGTTATACCTACAATGGCTCTGCACAGGGCCCTGCCACTAATACCAAAACAGGTTCTACCGGTGCGGTAACTTATAGTTATAGCGGGGTGAGTCCAACAGTTTATTCGGCGAGTGTAACTGCCCCCACTGAAGTAGGAACTTATCAAGTAATTGCTTCGCTGGCAAGTGATGCCAATTTTCCTGCTGCAACTTCAGCAGCCTATGGCTTTACAATTATTCCTGCAGCTTCCACCATTCTGGTTACTGGAGCAACCATTTTCTCTTACAATGGCAATTCGCAAGGGCCATCTACTAATACAAAAACTGGTTCTACTGGAGTAGTAACTTACAATTATCAGGGAACCGGCACCACATCTTACGGACCGAGCACAGTAGCTCCCACTAATGCCGGTGCATACGAAGTAGTGGCAACATTAGCAGCAGATGCCAATTTTAACGGCTCCATTTCTGCCGCCTACACATTCACCATTCAAAAAATTGATCCTACAGTGGTATTAGCTAATATCGTAAAGGTAATGGGCGACCCTAGCTTTTCGATTACCGCTACAAGCAACAGCAACGGAGCCATAGCTTATTCAATTGGAACTGCTACTGTTGCAACGATTTCAGGAAATAATGTTTCACTTGTGGGCTTGGGCATTTCAACGATCACAGTTACGCAGGCTGAAAGCATCAATTACAATGCAGGCAGTACCACGGCTACTTTGACAGTTACCCCTGCAGCACCTATCACCAACAACGGAACCTATGTTTTGGGTTCCTCCGGAAATCCAACCAATACCAATTTATTGATTACCCCGGCTCCTGGAGCAACCATCAATTTTTACCCATCCGCCACTGGAGGAAGTCCAACTAATACTCAAACGATTCCAAACGTAGTAGGCGTATATACTTTTTATGTAAGCCAAACCATCAGTGGCATTGAAGGACCAAGGGTAGCCTATGTGGTAACTATTTTACCAGAAATAAAAACAAGAAATGCAACTTATATTATTAGCGGATCTAAAAACCCTGCTAATATCAGTAGCCTAGTTAGTTTTATCACCAGCGGAAGTAAGCCACAATGGTGCGATGTATCAGGTAATAACTGTAGCAGTGTTGCTCCAGCATTGCCAACTACTGCGGGTACATATATCTGGTGTGTAAAAGCAATTGACACCATCAGCGGATTAGCAAGCGCGCCTTGTATTTATGATACGGTTAGAATGCTGCCAACTTCTTCGGTTATGTCCATCACAAAAGTAGCTTCAAAGCCTTTGCTAAATCCTGATGGAACCTTTACCCTGCAATATAAATTCACTGTAAGCAATCTTTCATCGGATTTACTAGACAGCGTGCAGGTTACGGATGATTTAAGGTCGGTATTGGTTAGTCCTGTCACTTATGAAATCATTAGCCTTAAAGTGGGTACTAAGCTTACTGCCAATGCATCTTACAATGGCAATACCCAAATTAATCTGTTGGGATATCCAAGCAAGTTATTAGGTTTGGAATCAGATACGGTTTTACTTGTAGTAAAAATTTCACCGAGAGGATATTCAGGATCCATTAATAACACTGCATTGATAAGTGGTGTATCTCCCTATTCGGGCAGGGTTGGGCCGGTATTGTCGAATGATCCGAGCAATTTAAATAACACGGGTAGCAATAATCCAACCATTTCAATTTTACCTTCTTTGAAAATTGTTATACCATCCGGTTTCTCACCTAACAATGATGGAATCAATGACAATTTTGCTATTATTCACCCCTACAATAGCAGTATTAGTTTAGAAGTATTCAATCGCTGGGGTAACATCGTTTACAAAAATGGAAATTACAACAATGAATGGTATGGAAAGGGAGTAGGTAATTTCATGGGCCAGGATCTTCCTGCCGGCACTTACTATTATATTGTAAATGCTACCGACAAAACCAATAACCAGGTAAGCAATTTTGTAGGCTACTTAATCTTAAAACGCTAATGTTACCCTCAGGGGTAAATCAACTATCGATATGAAAAATAATGTAACAATATTAGTAGGACTAAGCCTATTTTTTTTGCTTCACTACAATAAGGTGAATGCACAAACTGAACCGATGTATTCGCAATACATGTTCAACATGATTAATATTAACCCTGCCTATGCAGGTAGCAGATCGGTACCGAGCCTTACTACTTTATTTCGCAAGCAGTGGGTAGGAATTCCAGGAGCACCCCAAACAACTTCTTTGTCGCTCGACATGCCTCTTAACAATGATAAAGTGGGGCTAGGCATTCAGCTCTTAGATGATCGACTGGGTGTAGAAAAGACCACCGGTGCTCAGCTAAACTATGCCTATCGAATTCGTGTTAGTGAAAAAGGAATGTTGGCAATGGGAATTCGTGCGGGCTTGTTAAATTATCGTGCTAACTATTCGGAAGTGTCTACTCTTACCGAAAATGACCCTGCCTTTTATCAAAATATAAGCGGTTTATTGCCTACCGCAGGAGCAGGGCTATATTATATGACGGATAAATTTTACGCGGGATTATCGGTCCCTTCTCTATTGCAAACCAAATTAATTGACCAGAAGCAAACCAGTGTATCTTCCAAGGTAAGCAACCTCCATTTTTTTGCTACTATGGGATATGTGTTAACACTAAGTGACGACATAAAGTTGAAGCCATCTGTACTGGTGAAATCAGTAAGTGGTGCGCCGATACAATTAGATTTTAACAGCAATATATGGCTGCAAGACAAAATATCCTTTGGCCTTTCTTATCGAACCGGCGATGCATTGGTAGGAATGGTGGAATGGCAGATGAATGATCAATTAAGATTTGGTTATGCTTATGATCGTACCATTTCAAATCTTAATCCATACAACCAAGGCACACACGAAATTATGCTTCGGTATGAATTTGGATCAGCAAGAACTTCTTATGTTTCACCCAGATATTTTTAAAGATGAAAATAAAAATCACAGCAATCATTATTTCACTGCTACTGTTTAAAGTAGTTGTTGTATCGGCTCAATCATCCAACGATAAATATGCTTTTTTATTGAAGGCAGGAAATAAAGAATTTGATGCACTACGCTATAAATATGCAATACCTTATTATCGTGCGTATTTGAAAAAAAATACCTCTAGCAATGAAACTCTCCAATTGATAGGCGACTGTTATTATAAGATGCTTAGTTACGATAGTGCATTACAGATTTATAGTAGTCTAGCGGATAAGAATATTGCCGTGCTGGAAAAGATTGCTGAATTATATGCCTGGAAAAAAGATTATACTGCTGCCAAAAAAACTTACCATCAGTTAATATCTCAAAACAAATCAGCGGCCCGAAAAAAGTATTACGATGAGCGACTAAGCGGTTTTGAAAAACTAAGTTTTTTTTACAAGGATTCCCTTGATTGGAAGACGCAATACCTATCTATCAATACGGCCGCACAGGAATTTAGTCCCTTTATTTTTCAGCAAGGACTATTGTTTGTGTCTAACCGAAAAACAGGCAATCTTCCACCCAATACCTATGGCTGGGATGGAAGCGGATTTGAAGCTGTTTACTGGGTGAAAGATCGATCTTCCCTGTTTGAGATTAAATCAAACTCCATCCAAAAAGAAGTAGAAAGTAACATGGATTTTTCAATCGATAAAACTCCTGCTACCAGTAATGATAATAACACCCTTGCGCAAAGAGTGATGGTTTCCAAGCCGGGTCCATCTGCTAACAATGTGCCATTATTTGAAAATATACTTCAATACAAGGGCCATAGTGGTCCGATGAGTATCAGTGAAGAAGGTAATACCATTTATTTTACCCGCAATCGATCCGAAAAAACAAAGGGAGTTCATTTATTGGAAATCTGTAAAGTTGAAAAAACACCCAATGGATGGGGAAAGGCAAAAACGCTTTCACTCAATGTTAAAACAGCTTCCAGTTACCACCCGTTTGTTAATGCTTCTGGAACGGTATTGTACTTTGCCAGTGATCGGGAAGGTGGGTTTGGAGGTGCTGATATTTACAAAGTAGAAAAACTAAATGACAGCACCTGGTCGGATCCTGAAAATATGGGGCCAAGGGTGAATACTCAAGGAAATGAAGTATTTCCTAGCGTTAATAAAAATAAATTATTTTTCAGCTCTAACGGCTGGGGAGGTTTGGGCGGCTTGGATATTTTTGAAACCGCTGAATTGCCTAAAAAAAATCCATCCAATCTTGGTTATCCTGTCAACAGCAGTTCGGATGATTTTGGATACGTAAGTACTACCGATAGTAAGGAAGGATATTTTAGTTCCAACCGCTTTGGTTCTGATGATTTGTTTGGGTATAGGTATGAAAAATATTACAGAGAGCTGATTGGCACCATCATGGGTGGGGAAACAAGAAAGATACAGTCAGGTGTTCAAATAAAATTGTATTTGCTAGATGATAGCGGCAATAAGTCGATAGTAGATAGCACAGAAAGCGATGCACTAGGACATTATAAATTTAACATTCGCCCCAATCAAAAGTATGTTTTGGGAATTGATGGAAATGCTGAAATCAAAGCTGCTACCAGCAATGAATTGGTAACTAATAACAACCCGATCAACAAAGGCATTTGGGAAGTGCATGCTAACAAAGTAAATATCACAGAGGCGATTACTCCAACAGTGCCAACTGAAAACAACCATTTAGATACTTTGAAAAATAACAGCAAATTTTCTTTTGCCATTTATCATCCTTTTGCAAAAGCAGCTTACAGGAAAGCAGATGAAAAGATAGTAAAGGAAGTAATTCAATTATTGAAAGATCATGCTAATTATCGATTGCAAATTGTTTCGGCTACGGACTGTAAGGGAAGTCAGAAATATAATCTAGCGTTGTCAGAACGCAGAGCCAGATACGTTTTGAACCAATTGCCAAAACAACTTCAAGCTAAAGCTATTATGCGCTGGGTAAGCAAGGATGAGCCCAAAGAGCCATGTGAGCAAGGCAATGCTTATGATGAAACAGCACAGGAAATTAACCGATATACCCATTTATTAGTAAGCGATGGTTCGAAATAAATTGAAAGCAAATAAGGAGGTAATTGTTCAACAATAATATGAGCTGCATTCAATTGAAGTAGCAGTTCATAATTATTTTAGTTAACAAAATAAGCGAGTAAACTTATGTAAGCTAAATTCAATTTTTTACTTACAAATCCGAAACTCTTTGCATACTTGAAATGCAATATGTAAAAAAAATATTTCTTCACTCCCCTTTATATTTAAAATATTTTAGAATAAATTATTTTCTAAAATATTTAATCCTAAAATTAAAAGAATAAATTTCTAACTACTTATATAGAAAAGAAGTAGCCAAACAATAGAAATAAAATCTTGATCTTCCATTATTATCCAATGAATCAATGTATTATTTCTTAACTGCCGACAAAGCAGACATAGGAAGTGGAATAGAAGAGGGCAAAGGACTTTTTCCTTTCAATACTCGACTGGCATAGCCTGTTAAATACAAATAATAATCTGATGGAATGCCCTCTTCGAAAACAAGAAATGGACTAGGGCCAATGGGAGGATCTTGTGATACTTTCATAATAGCAGTTCCTTCATCTACTTCATCAAACATAGCTACATAAATCATTTCGGCTCCATTTTTTATTGCAGCCGACAATTGATTCCAAAAGAAATTTCCTCTATCACGTTTGATCTGATCGAAGGGTGATTTTAAATTAAGATTGTGCCAACTAAATCCTGGAAAACAAGTGGGTGCATAATCCACTTTATTTTCTTTGCACCAAAGTATATCTGCCTTTTCTATTTCATTGTATTTTTTAAAAGTCTTTTCATTTATGTAACGACCCACCGTCCATGGATGAATGATGTCTACTTTTTTTATGAGGTCATGTAGTGCAGGATTTTTTTCTGTATCATTACCAAATTGACGCCAAAAGGTTGGCACACCAAGCATTACCGAACAATTTCCATACACTGGATCATTTTGTAAAAAGTCGACAATGCGGGCAATCGTATTAGTGGTATAGCGACGTCCGTCATTAAAACCTACACCCCAAAGAACCACTAAAGGTTTTCCATTGTGATACAAATAGGGTTGATGATTACCACCACTTGTAATTTTCATACTATCCACTAAGTTTTTCCAATCACGAATAAAAACGGGTATATCCAATGTATCGCGCATGCCCGAAAAATCATACATCACTGCAATAGCGCGACCATATTTTCTAGCGGCTATTAGTCCATCTGCTAATACTTTATTAAAATGATTGCGTGTATCTCCTAACCTTGTGTTGCCAATAAATCTTTGCATGAATACGCCATCAACACCATAGTCCTTCATCCAACTAAAACGAAGATCGGTGGTAGCATAATCATGATCGCTAGGTAGCATGGCTACCGAACTATCCTTATGAAAAAAAGGTGTAGGATACATTATTTTGTATTCACTCAATTCCGGCCAAATATCTATTTTAAGATTACCTGGACCAAATACACCGTTTTGTAGATAATGACCCCAGCCTCGATTAGCACCATCGGTGGGCGTATTATGCCAACCCTGGTAGCCAGCCATCACTATTCCTTTGTAACTTTTATGAGCAGCTGTTTTACTATGTTTATTTTTTTTAGCATAAATGCTAGTAACAAACATTAATATAAGTAAAAAGAGCAGGAAATTTTTATTCATCATTCATTGGTTGAATTGGTAGACTAAGTTAGTGATCTATTTTCAAAATCAGATCGCAACCTTCTTATAATAAAAAAGGGGTGCACTTTTTATAAAGCACACCCCTTGAAGTAATAATTTTGCTATTCACTGCAAAAGTTTTTCACTGGATATCGGGTAAGAATATTTAAGTCCTTTTGATTTCTATTAATACCTTAAACTATATTTATTATTTAGTCGCTTCCAATTTTTTTACCAATGATTCTAATTCAGATAATCTTTTATTTTGATTATCAATAATGGCCTGTTGCTCTTGGATTGCTTTGGTGAGAACAGGGACTAGATTGGCATAAGTAATTCCAAGTATCTCTCCTTTTTTAAGATCACCTTCTTTTCCGGTAACTACTTCAGGAACTAATTTTTTTACTTCTTGAGCAATAAATCCAACCTGTTTTAAATCATTGCTGATTAAATTATATTCAACGGGTCTTAATTGCATTACAGTAGACAGGCCGTAATTGGTGTTGGTAATATTTTTCTTTATCCTAACATCAGAAGCTGCCGTCCAACCTACTTGTCCTTGAATTACTGTAACAGAAGTATTCCCTATTCTTACCATATCGCTAGCGCTTACTGAAGCCTGATAACCAATAGCGGTTGTATTATTCAATCCTACGGCTGTAACATTGGCTTCTGCCCCAATGGCAGTATTATTTGATCCAGTTTCATTTACAGAAAGAGCTGTCAAACCTAAAGCAGTATTGTTAATTCCTGTTGTATTCATGTATAAAGCAACATCTCCAATTCCTGTATTATAATTTCCAGATGTATTTCTTCCTAAACTTCCTCTTCCTACCGCAGTGTTTTGTTCGCCATTATTATAACCTAGTGAGGAAGTACCTATTGCTGTATTAAAGGACCCTGCAATATTAGAAGTCATTGCTTCTCTACCAATAACCGTATTATAACTTCCTGTAGTATTTTGTCCTAAAGTATAAGAACCTATTGCGGTATTATTAACTCCAGTTGTATTTGCATTCAATGTGTTAGCACCCACTGAAGTATTAGTCCAATCACTACCTCCTCCCTCACCGACAGTTAACCCATTTACTTTTAAATCATAAGCTCCTAAATTAACGGCCCCCGTGGCGCCTGTGTAAGGAATGCCAGCGCTTCCTCCAGATACTGTAGTCCAAGTTAATGTACCAGTTCCTGTTGTACTTAAAACCTGACCACTCGTGCCATGCGCTTTCGGATAAGTTACAGTACCTGCTGTAATCGTTCCGCTTGTTTTAACATTGGTAACGCTAGTATTTCCAAGTTGGATAGTATTGCTAGCTGCAACGGATGCAGTATAACCAATAGCTGTGGCATTGATTAAGTTACTTGCAGCAACATCAGCTCCTAAACCTAGAGCCGTATTATTTGAACCGGTCGTATTGGTTCCCAAACTCCCATTACCTACAGCTGTATTATTGTTTCCAGAAGTATTACTGCTATTAGTATTAAAACCTATGGCTATATTGGATTCTCCACTAGTATTACCTTGTAAACTAGCTGAACCCATTGCAATATTATAATTGCCATTATTATTCAACAGTGAGTTAGTACCAATTGCTGTATTAAATCCACCGGTTGTATTTAGCTGTAATGCACCAATACCATTCGCTGTATTCCATGACCCTTCTGTATTGGATGTCAATGCCAAATATCCAATTGCCGTATTAACCTGGCCAGTTGTGTTACTCAAAAGTGCCGACATGCCATTGGCAGTGTTTCTATTGCCAGTGGTATTATTTTTAAGCGCTTGAAATCCATTTGCCGTGTTATCATAGCCTGTTGTATTATTTTTTAGTGCCTCAGAACCAGCTGCTGTATTACCATTTATATTTCCCGAACCTCTACCGATGGTCAATCCATTCACTTTTAAATCATACGCACCTAAATCAACTGCGCCCGTTGCTCCAGTATATGGGATACCTGCGCTTCCTCCAGAAACTGTTGTCCAGGTAAGTGTACCACTACCTGTTGTAGATAATACCTGACCACTCGTGCCATGCATACTTGGATAAGTTACAGCGCCTGCAATAATTTTTCCGCTTGTTTTGATATCGGTTGTTAAACTAATGGTACCAGTACTAATAGTTCCAACGGATGATAAGTTGGTTAAAGTTGTTAATGTACTATTACTTGTTGCAGTTATATTTCCAGCAGTAGTTGCCGTTGCTGCATTACCTGTTACACTTCCAATAATTGGATTAGTAACCGTTAAATTAGCTAAAGTTCCTACACTCGTTAAACCAGAACTTGTGATCGTTGAATTTAATGTAGTGCCCGTTAAAGTCCCCGCATCTGCAGAAGCAGAAATAGTGATGTCAGTGCTTCCGTCAAAAGGAATGCCATTGATATTTTTTGGAGCAGATAATTTTGTAGCCGTTGATGCATTACCATTTATACTTCCTGCTATCGGATTGGTTACTGTTAAATTAGCCAAGGTTCCAACACTCGTTAAACTAGAGCCCGTTATCGTTGAATTTAAAGTAGTGCCCGTTAAAGTTCCCGCATCTGCAGAAGCAGAAATAGTAATATCATTACTTCCATCAAAAGGAACACCATTGATATTTTTAGGAGCAGCTAATTTTGTCGCCGTTGCTGCATTACCATTTATGCTTCCAACAATTGGATTGGTAACGGCTAAATTAGTTAAGGTTCCTACACTGGTTAAACTAGAACCTGTTATGGTTGATTTTAATGCAGTACCAGCCAATGTTCCAGCGTCAGCAGTAGCAGAAATAGTAATATCAGTACTTCCATCAAAAGGAACACCATTGATATTTTTTGTAGCTGCTAATTTTGTCGCCGTTGCAGCATTACCATTTACATTTCCAACAATTGGATTGGTAACGGCTAAATTAGTTAAGGTTCCTACACTGGTTAAACTAGAACCTGTTATGGTTGATTTTAATGCAGTACCAGCTAGGCTTCCAGCATCTGCAGTAGCAGAAATAGTAATATCGGCACTTCCATCAAAAGGAACGCCATTGATATTTTTGGTGGTAGCAAATTTTGTCGCAGTTGCTGCATTACCCGTTGTATTTTGATTCAATATTGGAAAATTAGTTAAGCCTGCAGCACTTCCTGTTGGTGACAAATAATCTGTACCGGCTACTGCAATGCTTGGTACTCCAGAGCCGCTAGTGTTTTTTAAAATACCAGTTCCCAATCCGCTTAATAGCGTGCCGTTGATTCCTTTTACAGTCAATGCAGTAGTTCCTTCAGCATCTCCTGTGTGCGTAGCATTAGATACCAATCCTGCATACAAACTATTCACTGCATTATCACCGGTATTAGTTCCACTAACATTATTTAGGGTAGCCACACTCGTATTCAATCCACTTAGTTTATTAGCAGTTACCGCTGTGGTAGCAGATACAGAAGATAAAGCATAGGGCACACTGATTAATTGGACATTACCCAAGTTTGAATAATTATTATTTGCATCTGGGTCAATTTCTACCTGTAAAAATTTATCACCATCTAGCCAATTTACTCCACTCAGTGTTCCAGTGGAAGCAGTCGTTCCAGCGCTTCCAATCTGTACTGAAAATAAACCACCGGCATTGGTAGTAATAGCGCGTGTTTCGGTATAAACTACCGAACCTGTGCTAGAAAAATTATGTATTGACAGGCGAAGGTTCATCTTCTGATTGGGCAAAGGATTGCCCACCGAATTACGCGCTACCGCTTGGTAGTTTAATAAATTGGGTGCCTGAGCGAAACTTGCAAAACCAATAGCAAGAAAGCTGATGAACAGAATTGCCTTGTTAAATCGTTTCATTATTTTATGCATTGTATGTAAGATTAATGGTATTCCTGGATTAGGGTTTTATAAATTTTATTTGATATTTTTTATTCTTTATTTTTTTAAATTATAGCTATCGTTCACCAACCACTTTTTCCTGCTTTACTTTGCCTCAACTTCAATCATTGATTGTTGATTAATCAGTTAAAGCTTACTTAATTCGTTTTAACAATTTGGTAAGCCCCTTGCTTAACTAGTCTGCCATTCACCGCATGCGTTTGTTGAATGTTTATAAAATATTGTCCTGCCGGAAGACCGTCAATATCCCACTTTTGATAAGCCCCCATTCCGGAATAATTAATTTGAACGCCTTTGATTTTATTTCCTTTATTATCCAATAATTCAACTAAATGCTTTCCCTTTTCTGCATGCAAAATGTTCACTTCTACGATGGTCGTTATCGGGTTAGGGCCCACCTTTACTTCATTTGGTAAAAAAGAGGGTACGGTAGTAATTTGAGGTTGATTCTGCACACTATACTGTAATAGCCCATTGGTAAGCATCAGCCGATCGTTTAGCATTGTAGTAATAGCTGAAGATTCACCTACACTCCACTCATAATTATTTTTGCCGCTTGTTATCAAATTGCCAGCAGTATTGAAAGCGTAGTTGGTGAAAGTTTGAGCCGAGCAACTAGCACCAACCAATAATGCAATCAATTGCAATTGAAATGCTTTTTTAAAAACAAATTTTATAGTCAAAACAAAAAAATTTAAAATAAATTAATAACTATTTTTTTTCTATTGCTTTAAAGTGAATGAGCATAAAAATTTCATGTGACCCTCTATTGTTGGCACCTAATGTATTGATAGGGGAATCATAAGAGTACCCTAGTTGAAAAGACTTTTTTAATTTACATTGCAACAGTCCAGCGATTGCATCTCCAGTTCTATAGGATGCGCCAATACCAATTAAATCCTTCAGCCATACCATTGAATTAAAGTCTAGTTGTACCGAAGAACCACTTACAGACTTTGCCATTATTGATGGCTTAAACTTCACATTTTCATTGATATCAAAATTATACCCCACATAAGTAAACAGGTGAATAGCAGTAAAGGAAGAAGATTTTCCAAAATCTATTTGACTAATGGTGATATCAGATTTTAATATATTGGGAGAAGAGAGACCAATAGATAATCTTCGGTTATTATAAAAAACTCCCGTACCCAATTGACTCACACCACCTCTTACATTTTGTGAAAAACTTGCATCGCCCGGGGTATACGTATTTGCCAATGAGAGACTTGCTTCATACATTTTTCTACCAAAATCTAGTCCAAAAGAAAGTCGAGAATAAGGTGAAAGTTTAAAATGCGTTGACATGCCCAAACTATAAGTGGTGGTATGCTCAATACCTAAGCGGTCGTCAATAATTTTTAATCCAGCCCCCAACCTATCCTTACTAAAAGGCATGTCAAAGGTTAATAAGGACGTAACCGGTGCCCCTTCAATTCCAACCCATTGATTTCTGAAAATAGAAGACAAGGTTGGCTTGCCATTAACACCAGCATAAGCAGGATTAATCGTCATCATAGAAAACATATATTGAGAATACATTGCCTCCTTCTGACTATAGGCCTGTCCACAGGTTATCAGAAAAACCACTACCAGCAGAATCCGAAATAATTTAAAAGAATAGGCCATTATATTTCATTTACTTTTTATTATCAATATCAAACTCATTTTTTCTTACTTGATCAACATTTAAATTTTAATTCAATGCTTATCGTTTCAGCGTTATATATCCAGCCAGTTTTTTGTTAAGTGCAGGATTTGAATAACGTATCGTTACATTATAAAAATAAGTTCCTTCTAAAAGTTTTTTTCCTAAGAAGCTGCCTACACCATATCCATCCCATTCATTGGCATAATTATCATTGGTATACACCATTACACCCCAACGATTGTAAACACTTAGCGACACCTTGGTATTACTTGGACGGCCTATTTGGAAACGATCATTGACTCCATCGCCATTTGGTGAGAATGCATCGGGTACAAAAATTTCAATCTCTTCAATAACAAATTTTGAAGGAGCCAATGAAATGGAACCGGTCAATTCATCTAAATTCGAAGAAGTATTGGTCACCCAACCATAAGGCGAAAGTGCATTGAGGTCGGTTTGATTAAATAAGTTACCTACAAAACCATTGGCACTAAAGTTTACAACCAACACCACTGAATCTCTTTGGTTGGCCATCACTTTGCTCTTGTACGTTAGTAAGTCTTTATTGGCATTGCCATCGAATGAACTATTGGCTACCAAACTTCCAAATGCATTTAAAGACTTCAATTTGAAAGTAGTTGGACTGATGAAAGTCTTTTTCAAATCATTACTTAATTGCACGCTATCAAAATTGAAAGCACTAGGATTTTTAACATAGATAGAAATCGTTACATTATAAGTTCCATCTCCTTGAATGACTGGCTTACTTATTTTTTCAACTATCTCTAATGGAGGTAAACAGTTTTTAATTTTTAAAATAGATATTGTTTTATTTATACATCCACTCGCACTGGTAACTGCATAGCTAATTGTATCAATACCAACAAATAATCCAGTCACTACACCTGCGCTAGAAATAGTTGCCAGTCTAGTATTGCTATTTGACCAAACACCACCAGCGGTAGCGTTTGCAAGTGCAGCAGAAGTGCCTGCACATATTTCTGTAGCACCTGTAATATTTGGTAAAATTGAAGAGGATTGAATAGTAACATTTACCGGCTGAATAACAAAACATCCAGTAGTAGGATTAGTACCCTTCACGTAATAAGTTCCTGAAGCATTGATTACTCCTGGCGATTCGATCACTTGAGTAGCAGCACTATTTTTCCAATAACTGAAATTTAGGCCAGCTGATGATCTAGCAGTAATTGAATCCGTTGTTAAATCCACCACTGCTGGAGAACAAACAGCCGCAGGTTGATTGATCAACACGGTAGGCAAAGGATTGATAGTTATACTTACCCTTGCCGAAGAATAACAGAAAATATTATTAGGTATCGTATAAATAATCTCGGAAGTTCCAGCAGCAATGGCTTTTACTATACCTAGGCTATTAATTTTTACAATATTAGTATCGCCTACAGACCAAACTCCACCAGATACATTGGTTGAAAATTCGGTATTTGAACCTATACAGAATGGAGTAGTATTACTAACGACTGGTACCGGTATCATTGCCGTTACAACAACTGTAAATGTTGCAACAGAGGTAGAACTTCCACGAGTGATCGTATAACTTATAATAGTTGTGCCAGCTGATATACCAGTCACCACACCACTGCTATTGATAGTTGCGATTGAAGAATTACTGCTGCTCCATACACCTCCATCTATTGAATTAATTAAGGTAGATGTTGAACCAACACATACAGTTGAGGATCCTGTTATTTTAGGATTAATAGCAGATGGATTTATTGTAACATTTGTAGATACACTGCTAATACATCCACTACTATTGGTTACGGTGTAACTAATAGTTACATTTCCAGCTGCAATACCAGTAACCACTCCAATCGCATCAATCGGAGCCAAAGAAGAATTGCTACTGCTCCAAACGCCGCCAGAATTTGCATTTGACAAGGTGGTTGTCAGACCAACTTCAACCGTTGTATTACCGGTAATAGCAGTCAAGGCGGATAATGCATTTACTGTAACTACAGTAGTTGTTGTATTCGTACAATAGGTATTAGATACTGTATAACTTATAGTTGCAGTTCCTCCAGCAATACCGGTAACCATTCCCAAACTATTTACCGTTGCTACAGATAAATTACTACTTGACCATACGCCACCTGCCACTGAATTTGATAAGGCAGTAGTTGTTCCAGCACATAGTATCGAAGAACCGGTAATAGCAGTTAATGCTGGTAATGCATTGACTGTAACTAAAGCATTTGCAGCAACAGCACAATAACCATTGGACACGGTATAAGTAATAGTTACTGTACCTCCAGCAATACCAGTAACAAGTCCCGAACTATTTACCGTTGCTACCGCTACGTTGCTACTTGACCATACGCCACCTGCCACTGAATTTGACAAGACAGTAGTTGATCCAGCGCAAAGGGCTGTTGTACCTGTGATGGCTGCTACAGTTGGTTGTTCTAGTATCGAAACATTTACAGAACCCAATGAAACACATCCAGTTGAATTAGTGGATTGAATATAATAGGTACCCGAGCTACTGATGGCGTTTGGTGTTCTTAGTGTATCTAAAAGAGTATTGTCTCTAAAATAGCGCAATGCTGTTCCAGTAGAAGAACCAGCCAATACAGAAGCACTGGTGATATCAACTACTGCAGGCTTACAAACTGGTGCAGGATTGGTTATCACAAGAGTAGGCAAATCAACCACTGACACCACAATAGGACGAATGGATATACAACCATTGCTGTTGGTTCCTTTAATATAATAAGTACCTCGACCTGCAGATAAAGAAGTAAAGTAATTTAAACTATTAGTAGCCGCAGAATCAGTAAAATAAGTAAAGGTTAATCCATCACTAGATCCAGCTGTAATTCTAGTATTTCTTAAATCAATAGTGAAAGGAGCACAAACAGGTTCAGGATTAGTAATTACAAGGAGTGGATTAGTAATCGTAACTTCTACCGGCTTAATCACAGAAGAACAACCACCCGCGGTAATTCCTTTAATATAATAAGTTCCTGCAATGCTAACAGTACTTGGATTAGACAGGACAATCGTACCTAAGGAATCTTTGTAATAACTATAGGTAAGCGAACCAGTTGAACCCGCCGTTACATTATTGGCAGTAAGATTTACCACCGCAGGAGAACAAACTGTCGGCGGATTAGTAATTTGTAAAGTAGGTAATGGATTTACTGCAATTACACTTGTAGCACTTGTTCTTTGACAACCATTGTCATCTGTTACTAAAACAGAATAATTACCAGAAGTAGGAGTTGTAAAAATTGAAGCTGTTTGACTTTCAATATTTACGCCACTTGTTTTCCATTGATAACTGCTGATCATTGTACTACTTCCAGAAGTTGCGATTGCAGAAAGTGTATCAACGATTCCTGCACAAATAGTAGAAGAAGGTGATACTTCCACCGAAACAGTTGGTAAACTATTTACAGTAATTGCAAGTGGACAAGAATTAGAACTATTACTAAATCTATCTACAACAGTAACTAAATAATCTCCACTCACCAGTGCTTCATAACTTGAAGTATTTCCACTAGAAGAAACATTTTGATAGGTAGTTTCACCTAAAGGTTTCACTTTCCATTGATAGGTAGGTGTATCAAAACCTAAAGGACTAACATTTAATACAACTTTTTTGCCATCACAAATGGTAGAGTTGCCTGTATTGGTTAGTGAAGGCACTGATAATACTTTAGATTGAGCTGAGTAATTGGTACATCCCAAAGAAGTAACTTTCACGCTATATTGACCCTCCTCTTCAACTTTTAGCACAGAAGCAACCTCACCACTCATTTCTATTCCATTCTTAAACCATTGATAAGTTGGACTTCCCGCATTTGAAATAGCAGTTAAGGTTAGACTCGTGTTAATACAATCATTAAATGCCAATGTAGAACCTTCTAAAATACTAGCCGTTGGAATACTATTCACCGTTACCACTGTTGAGGTACTAGTAGCAGAACAGCCACTTGTATTTACAATAGTTACTTTAAAGTTTCCAGAAAGAGAGGTGATATATTCCTTACTTGTAGCCCCTGCAATAATTACATTGTTATTATACCATTGATAACTATCCGCATTGCTTGCTGTTAGGTTAACCGCAGTACCTTCACAAACAGTGGCGCTAGGAGAACTTGTAATGATTGGAACGGAAGGAGTAAGCGGCTGAGATCTGATAATGACAGCAGATGCATTGCTCAAACAACCTCCAGCATTTTTTACAACAATATTATAAGTGCCAGCAACTAAACTACTGAACAAAGTAGTAGTCTGGAAGTTGATTTGATCAACGCTATATTGATATCCTGTTCCTAAAGAACTAAAATCAATACTTCCTGTTGCTACACTACATGTAGGTTGGGTAACACTAGAAACAGGGTCACCTGGAATACGGATTACTGTAATCTTTCCTTTAGCAGAAATACCAGCACATCCTCCGGTTAATACAACTTCGTAGAAGTATTCACCTTCATTAGCTGGACTTCCAGAAATAGTGATTACACTATCTTTCCATTCACCTGTTACACCTTCTGGTAATCCATTAAAGGTTGCACCAGTGGCTCCGGTTGTTCTATAAACAATATTACTGATAGACAATTTTGCGCAAATACTAATGGTGTCGGAATTTATTGCCGATTGCAAGCTGATAGTATTTGCCTTGGTAACAGTAAAGGTTCCAGAACTACTTGCTGTTGAACATCCGCCTGTTAAAGTAACCGTGTAAGCAAAAGATCCCGTTACAGAAGGAGTGCCACTAATCGTGATCGTACTATTTGACCAAGTACCTGTAACACCTGCAGGCAAGCCGCTGAAACTAGCGCCTGTAGCGCCTGTAGTACTATAGGTAATATCAGCAATCGGTCCATTTACACAAAGACTTTGACGCGTAGTACTCAATTCAGAACTCAACGAAACGGTTTGATTCGCAGAAGAAACGATTGTACCTGAGTCTTTAATGACTGAGCAACCACCCGTTAAGGTGACTATATATTTAAAGCTTCCTGATACAGAAGGAGTGCCACTAATCGTTACTAAATTGTTTAACCAATTGGCGGTTACTCCTGTTGGCAAACCTGTTACAGTTGCTCCCGTTGCACCAGTGGTTTGATAAGTAATAAAGGTAATCGGAGTATTTACACAAATTGTTTGGGAGATGGTAGAAGCTGAAGAATTAAGTGTAATGGTATTAATAGCATTAACCCTAATTGTTCCCGTTGCAGTTACTGTAGCACATCCTCCAGTAAGGTTTATTGTGTAATTAAATATTCCTTCATTGGCCGGAGTTCCTGAAATAGTAACGACATTATTCAACCAAGCTCCCGATACTCCAGAAGGTAAACCTGTGAAACTTGCCCCTGTAGCGCCTGATGTGGTGTAAGTAATATTTTTGATTGTATCACCATTACAAACAGTCTGAGTATTGGTGCCAGCAATAGAACTTAAACTAATTGTATTGGCAGAAATGATAGAAATAGTTGAAGTAAGGGTTGTTTCACAACCATTACTATTTTTTGCAACTAATGTATAAGTTCCTGCTTCTGTACTGCTGTAAGATGAACTAGTGGCACCTGCAATATTTACACCTGCTTTCTTCCATTGATAGCTGATGCTAGATTCTGAAGTAGTAGAACTCAAGGTTCCAGTTTGTCCTGAACAAATTGATACCGCACTATTCACCATCGTAACAGCTGGCAATGCATTAACAGTTAGCGTAATAGGGCAAGTGGTTCCGGTAAGGTTAGTGCCAGTAACTATCACTCTATATTGACCTGCGCTAGAAGCTGAATAATTTTGACTCGTTCCATTGGAAGCAACATTGGACCAACTACCACCGCTATTGGTACTCACTTGCCATTGATAGGTAGGCGAAGTATAACCAGTGGCATCAACAGTAAAGGTGGATGAACCGCCTTGACAAATTGCAGTAGAAGAAGCTGAACTTGAAGGTGCAGCTAAAACAGTAGTTACATTTGAATTAGTGCTACAACCATTTTTAGTAATCACCACTCTATATTGACCTGCTGCAGTAGCGGAATAATTTGCACTCGTTCCATTAGAAGAAACATTGGACCAAGTACTTCCGCTATTGGTACTTACTTGCCACTGATAGGTAGGCGAAACAACGCCAGTGGAAGATTCTAAAGTAATAGAACTACTAGTACAATCAAAACCTAATGTAGCACTAGAGGTAATAGTTGCAGAAGGTGCAGGAAGGAATGTTATTGGATTTGAAACATTGCTTGTTACAGAACATCCACTCGCATTAGATGCTTTCAAATAATAATAATAAGTACCGGCCACCGTTTCTTGTGGTGCATAACTCGTATTAGTAGCTCCTGTTATTAAGGTACCTCCAACAGTAGTATTAGAACTGTTTTTATACCATTGTGGCGTTAAACTACTTCCTGAAATTACGATACTAATATTAGTTCCTGTAGAACCTAAACATACACTTTCGGTAACTGAAGTCAATTTATTTTCTCCTACAATTGGGCTCTCTACCCAGTTAGAACTTGCTCCAGACAATGCAAAATTATTTAATGTTCCAGTGAATGTGCCTGCAGTGGTTCTATCTATCAAAGAAGTAACGGAAGAATTGGTTCCAGCTGGTATACCCTGATTAAAATCATAGTAGGCTAATAATCCGGTTTCAGAACCAGTAGATATACTATCCTTATAAGTTGCTATTTGATCAGCAGTTCTTGCTGTCTGCCAAATTCTTACATTGTCTAGACTTCCAATAAATGGATTGTTGGTCTCCGAATTGTTTATTTGCCCAAACCTAAAGGTTGCATCTGATGGAGGTTGACTGTTGGCTTGATAATTGGAAACCCCTGATCTATCCACTCCATCAATATATATTTTTGCATTTCCAACTCCATCTGTTCCGTTACCAGTATAATCCCAAACCCAAGCAATATGATGCCAATTACCATCATCCACTCTAGCTGTATTATTAGAATTAATCCAAGAGCAACCATTTCCTACTAATCTTGGATAACCTCCATCTAAATAGAAAAGTCTTTCACCTGAATTCCAAATCGCATCATCATTTCTTTGATTAAAAATACCCTGCGTTGAGCGAGTGCTTGCAGATGCTGTAGTTCTTAACCAGGTTTCTACCGTAAAATCAGCTCTATTAAGATCAACAATTTTAGAAGACATTTTCACATAGTCATCCACCCCGTCAAAATTTAATGCCGTCTTTGTTAAGTCTGGTATAGGAGAAATAGTTACTGTTACAGGGGCTACTGCAGAGGCACAACCACCCACTGTAGTTCCTTTAATATAATAAGTACCGGCTAGTCCCACAGCAGTAGGAATAGACAATACGTTGGTAGCACCAATATTTGTAAAATAAGTAAAGGTTAATCCCGAAGTAGAACCAGCGGTAACCTCACTAGTGGTTAAATCAACTACCCCAGGCGTACAAGCTGCCGATGGATTGTTTATCACCATGGTAGGAGTTATATTAGCACTGCTTGCATAAATAGTAACGGTTAAACCTGTCGACAAACTACTCTCACAACTTGAAGTAGAAGATAAAGTTTGCGAAGCATAATAAGTAGTACCATTCACAAGCGGCGTTGATGATGCCAATGCAGTACCACCAAGTGATGATAAATACCACTTGACTGTATTGCCTGGAGCAGCAGAAGCCGTTAAGCTTGCAACCGTTGGTATTGAACTTGGATTATAACAAAAGCCCTGTGAAGCAGCAACTGTAGGCGCTGCAGGAGTAGTCCCTAAATTTACAAGGATTGCAGTTCTATTACTTTCACAAGTGCCATCAAACTGAGATACATAATAACTCGTATTATTTACCAATAAATAATTAGCAGTATCTACCGCTGTGCCGGCACTAGAAACAGTATACCATTTCAGAGAATTACTACCTGTCACTCCGCTAACTGATAAATTAGCAATTCTTGGTGCTGGATTGTTAGCACTGCAAAATATTTGATTGCTTGCAGTTAGAGTAGAAGGTTTAACAGTAACAACTATTGCACCAGAAACAGCGCTAAATCTACTACAGCTTCCTGAAGTTATTTTTACATAATAAAAAGTAGAATCTGATGTGCTAGTAGCTGGAGTATAACTACTAGTAGTTTGTCCACTAATTTCAGTTCCTCCGGTGGTGCTATTTTTTGAATTACTAAACCACTTGTAAGTAACAGACCCTATAGATGAACTTGCAGCAATTGTTAATGTGGTAGCAGTTGATCCAATACACAAAGATTGCTTGGTAGTAGAAGGCTGTGAAGAAATAGTAAATGGATCCGTTATACTTATTGAATTCGAGAAGCCGGAATTACAAGTTCCATTAGAATATTTTACTTTATAATTCCCTGCTTCAGTAGCAGTATAATAAGCTACTTTGTACAGTTTTTGAATTCTATTATTTCCATTATCAGTCACTAAAATATTTCCTGTGGTAGGGTCTTTAGCAACACCGATTGGATTAATGAAGGTAGAGCCACCCTGTATTGTACCTGCAGAACCAGCGGTAGCAGTTAATGGATATTTTACAATTCTATTATTTGATTTATCCGCTACAAAAATCCCTTTCACTGAATCAACATAGATACCCATTGGAGAATTCATCTTTGCTAAATCAGCTCCAAGTGAATAAACTGAACCTGCAATGGCAGTTACTGCAGTAACTGGATTACTTACATTTAAAGGAAATTTAAATACAGCATGTAATTGAGAACAAGAAATATACAATGTGTTGTTTACTACAGACAAGCCATAGATAGATAAATTATTTCCAGAAGGATAGGTAGCTGCAGTAGCAACGGTTCTTAAATCTGCTACCAGTGTGCCTACGGTAGTACTTGTACTGCCCGCTGGGTAGCCAAATACTTTACCTGAAATAGCGTCTGCTACATATAAATATCCGCTATTGTCTACATAAATTGCTGTAGGATTATTGATAGTAGTTGCTATAACAGTTCCAGTAGTATTATTAGGAGTGAATTTAAGAACTCTCCTATTGGTATTATCGGCTACATATAAATTGCTACTAGCATCTACAAATATCCCATCAGGGCTACCAAAGGTGCTTACACCAGTGGCAGATGCATTGGCAACGATGATTGGAGAACTACTACCAGGAGCAGTTTTAACAATCGTATTATCTGAACTTCTTCTAAAATAAGTATTACCATTCGCGTCCACAAAAATGCTACTTAAGCCTGCAACACTGGAAATCAATGTTAAAGAAGAATCTCTTAAATCTGAATTGGTTAATGAAGAGATACTAGTACTTCCATCATACCATGTGAATGAATCAATATTTGCATCTATTAAATTAGCAACCAAGGTAACTCCCACGCAACTAGTTGCACTAGATAATGCTGGGTTGCTAGGGCCAGAAATAATATTGACAGGTGTTCTAGCGCTTTCGCAATTACTTGCAGAAACTTGAGAAACATAATATATTCCACTACTTACTGAACTAGAACTACTAATAGAAGCGCCTCCAGTAGCAGCAGCATACCAAAGGAAAGTACTTCCTACATTTCCTGTTGCTACTAAATTTGAAATGGTAGGATTATTTTCTGAACAGAAACTTTGAGTAGCAGCAGTAGGTGCTGATGGTGTTGGATTAATAGTCACTGTCACTGATGCACTTCCACTTTCGCATCCGGTAGAAGTGGTTTGTGTAACATAATAAGTGGTGGCAGTAGTTAAAGAAACTGTACTGCTTAGCACTGAAGATGATAATGACGAAGAAGAATACCATTTGAGTGTATTAGATCCAGCAGCTGTTGCAGTTAAACTAGCAACGGTATTATTGTTAACCGAACAGAAACTTTGCGCACTTGAAGCAGTAGGCGCCGCAGGTGAAGAAATAACATTCACTACTACAGCAGCACGAACACTTTCACAAGCCCCATCCGATTGAGTAACATAATAGGTAGTGCTGGTCAGCGTATTGGATCCAAGTAATGCAGTGCCTCCTGTAGCAGCAGCATACCAACTAATTGTATTAGTGACTGCTGCCTTTGTTCCAAAATTTAAATCAGCTATGGTAGGACTTGCACTGAGCGCACTACAAAATGTTTGTGTGGCAGTAGGTATTAAAGTAACGGGTTGTGTACTAACAACGATTGCTCCCGATACGGCACTTAATTTACTACAACCACTAGCCGTTTTAATTTTTGCATAATAATAAGTAGTTCCTACTGCAGTAGTAGTAGGTGTATAAGAACTACTGGTAGCGCCCGTTATAATTGTACCACCCTGTGTTGAATTAGTAGTATTGCTATACCATTCATATCCATTAATGGTAGTTCCTGAAACCGTTGCAGAAACAGTCAATGAAGTAGCAATTGTATTTCTACATAAAGATTGACCTAGGGTAGAAGGCTGTGTATTAATTGTAATTGGATCGGTTACCGTAATAGAAGCAGATACCGGCGTGGCGCAAGTGCCGTTGGTATAAGTGACTGTATAATTACCCCCTTCATTAGGTATTAACTTAGCCGCTTTAGTCAACTTTTGAAGATTGGTTGACGTTAAGGTAAAATAGTTACCGGTGGAAGGATCTATTGAAATACCATAAGATTTGGCAGCTAAAGTAGTTAACACCGTTCCTGGAGTAGTAGTGGTACTTCCAGCTGGAAATCTCATAATCCTATTATTATTAAAATCCGCTACAAATAAATTATTGGTACTATCTACAAAAATACCAAGTGGAATACTCAACTTGGTTGAGGAATTACCGGCACTATTAATTGTTCCTGCAACCACGGTGGCATTGGCAGTACTACCAGCTGGGGTTTTATAAACTACATGTTCTTGATAAGAGCTAAAATAAATATCAAGACTCGGTGTTACATATACACCAGCAACTGCAGCATTTGCTCCGCTATTTTGAGCCACCTGTGTTCCCACTGTAGTGGAGGTACTATTTGCAGGGTACCTAAACACTCGCGCGTTACCATTATTTGTTCCGGCATATATACTACCATTTTTATCAACAAACACTGAATATGGAGCAGTAATGCTGGCAACTACTACTCCATTAGTAAGAGAAGTACTACCAGCAGGAAATTTCATTACTCTGTTATTTAAATAATCCGCTACATATATATTTCTAGCATTATCTACGTATACACCTTGTGGCTTATTGAACTGATTTAATGCACTACCCGCTCCATTTCCTCCTGCTACAATTACACCCGTGCTACTGCCTGGAGCATACATCAAAATGGAATGATTATCTGAAGTGGTTGCTACATAAACATTTCCTGTAGAATCTATAAATAGATTTTGATATCCTCCAGGTATGTTAGCCACATTCGATAAAGTATCAGAGAATGTATTGACATTACTTAACAAGGATCCGTTTCTATACCAACTTAAAGAACTAGCATTTCTATCTACTAGTGATGCAGTAATGGTATTACCTACGCATACTCCTGCACTCATCAATGGAGTAGTTGGACCTGCTATTACATTCACTAGTATTCTTCCACTCTCACAATTAGCCGCCGATAGTTGAGCTACATAATACACTCCACTATTTACAATAGCAGTAGTATTTGACAACGCGCTTCCTGCAATAGCTACTGTATACCATTTAGCAGTATTTCCTGCCTCAACATTTGCTACTAAATTACCAACCGTTGGTATCGTTGATGCACATAAATTTTGCGTACTTGCGGTAGGAGCTGATGGTGTTGGATTAATAGTCACCGTCACCGATGCACTGCCACTCTCACAACCCGTAGAAGTAGTTTGTGTGGTATAATAAGTAGTGCCAGTTCTTAAAGAAACTGTACCACTCAGTAGAGAACTACCTAATGAAGCCGATGAATACCATTTAATCGTGTTAGTTCCAATTGCAGTGGCTGATAAATTAGCTACTGTTGCATTATTTGCAGAACAGAAACTCTGCGCACTTGATGCAGTTGGTGCTGCCGGCGTAGTCACTACATTTACTACCACTGCACTACGAGCACTTTCACAGGTACCATCTGTTTGAGCCATATAATAAGTAGTGGTTGTCAGCGTTTGCGATCCCAACAATGCAGTGCCTCCTGTGGAAGCAGTGTACCAGGTAATTGAATTGGTTCCAGTAGGCGTGCCGTTGGTCAAATTATTTATTGTAGGACTGGCAATAGCAGCACTACAAAATGTTTGCGGACTAGTTACCGTTAATGCGGTAGGTATTTCATTTACCAAGATAGCTCCTGACACGGCACTTAATTTACTACAACCGCTTGCAGTACTAATTTTTGCATAATAATAAGTAGTCCCTGCTGCTGTGGTGGCAGGTGTATAAGAACTACTGGTAGCGCTGCTGATGGCTGTGCCACCCACTGTTGAGTTCGAAGTATTGCTATACCATTGATAACCATTAATGGTAGTTCCTGAAACCGTCGCAGAAACCGTTAATGAAGTAGCGATAGAGTTTTTACAAACTGTTTGGCCTACAGTAGAAGGTTGTGTATTAATTGTAATTGGATCCGTTACCGTAATTGAAGCCGATACAGGCGTAGCGCAGGTTCCGTTGGTATATGTTACTGTATAGCTACCTCCCTCATTCGGTATCAACCTAGAGGCTTTAGTTGTTTTTCGCAAGTTTGCACCTCCAACTGTAAAAATATTTCCTGTGGTAGGATCAATGGATACACCGAAAGGACTTGTAAATGAAGTTGCCACCGTTCCTAGAGTAGTAGTAGTGCTGCCAGCAGGAAATGAAATCACCCGATGATTACTAAGGTCTGCTACATATAAATTGTTGGAATTATCTACATAAATTCCTCTTGGATTCCACAAATTTCTCAAGGCAGTACCGGTAACGTTTGCAGTTCCTGCAACTACTGTACCGGTAGTACTAGCGCTTCCATTCGCGGTTTTATAAACTGCGTGTTCTTGATAAGCGCTAAAATAAATATCAAAACTAGAAGTTACATATAAACCATAAGCTGCAGCCCCTATTGTTCCGCCACTTATAGCCACCGACGTTCCCGCTGTGGTGGCGCTACTGTTTGCTGGATACCTATACACTTGCGCTTTGCCAGAATTCGTTCCAGTATATATTCTTCCAATTTTATCAACAAAGACCGAAAAGGGAGCTATAGCTGTGTTACCTGGATTCAAACTGCCAGTTTGAACAACTACTATACCGTTAGTTCCAGAACTACTACCTGCAGGAAATTTAATTACCCTTGTATTGTTAATATCTGCTACAAATATATTTCTAGCACTATCTACATATACGGCTTGGGGGTTATTCAACTGATTTAAACCATTACCTGCTGATCCACTAATTCCCGCTACTACTACACCTATGCTACTGCCTGGTGCAAACATCGTAATGGTATGATTACCAGCATTTGCCACATAAACATTACCAGTAGAATCTATAAATAAATTTTGAGCAGCCGATAAAGTTGTACTTACATTTTGCGTAGTATCTGTAAACGTATTGACATTACTTAACAAGGATCCGTTTTTATACCAACTTAAAGTAGTGGCATTTCTATCTACTAATGTTGCAGCAATGGTATTTCCTACACACACTCCTGCACTCATCAATGGAGTCGTTGGACCTGCTATTACATTCACAGCTGTTCTTCCACTCTCACAATTAGCCGCCGATAGTTGAGCTACATAATAGACTCCACTGTTTACAATGGTGGTAGTATTTGATAACGCGCTTCCTGCAATAGCTACTGTATACCATTTAGCAGTATTTCCTGCCTCAACATTTGCTACTAAATTGCCAACCGTTGGTATCGTTGATGCACATAAATTTTGCGTACTTGCGGTTGGAGCTGATGGTGTTGGATTAATAGTCACCGTCACTGATGCACTTCCACTTTGACAACCCGTAGAAGTAGTTTGTGTGGTATAATAAGTAGTACCAGTTGTTAATGAAACTGTACCACTCAGTAGAGAACTGCCTAATGAAGCAGATGAATACCATTTAATTGTATTTGTTCCAACTGCAGTGGCTGATAAATTAGCTACTGTTGCATTATTTGCAGAACAGAAACTCTGCGCACTGCTAGCAGTAGGTGCTGCAGGTGTAGTCACTATATTTACTACCACTGCACTGCGAACACTCTCACAGGTGCCATCAAACTGAGCCACATAATAAGTAGTTGTACTCAGCGTTTGCGTTCCTGACAATGCAGTGCCTCCTGTAAGAGCAGTATACCACCTAACTGTATTGGATTCCGTTACTGTTGATCCAGCACTTAAATCAGTTATTATTGGATTAGCGACTACTGCACTACAAATTGTTTGCGGACTAGTTACTGTCAAAGTAGTAGGTAAATCTTTTACCACTATTGCGCCCGACACCGAACTCAATTTACTACAACCGCTTGCAGTAATAATTTTTGCATAATAATAAGTAGTGCCTGCTACTGAAGTAGTAGGAGTATAAGAACTACTGGTAGCGCTACTGATGGCTGTACCACCCACTGTTGAGTTCGTAGTATTGCTATACCATTGATACCCATTAATAGTAGTTCCTGAAACAGTAGCAGCAACAGTTAATGAAGTAGCGGTAGAATTTTTACAAACCGTTTGGCCTGCAGTAGAAGGTTGTGTAGTAATTGTAATTGGATCCGTTACCGTAATTGAAGCAGATACTGGCGTAGCGCAGGTGCCGTTGGTATAAGTTACGGTATAAGTTCCTCCCTCATTGGGTATAAACCTAGAGGCTTTAGTTGTTTTTCGCAAATTGGCTCCCCCAGCTGTAAAAATATTTCCTGTACTAGCATCTATCGATACTCCGAAAGGACTAGTGAATGAAGTTGCCACCGTACCTGGAGTAGTAGTACTACTTCCAGCAGGAAATTTCATTACCCGATTATTACTAAGATCTGCTACAAATAAATTATTGGAATTATCTACAAAAATCCCTCTTGGATAATTCAAATTGGTTAAGCCAGTTCCTGGGGCACCTAGGGTTCCTGCAACTACTGTACCGGTAGTACTAGCGCTTTCGTTCGCGGTTTTATAAACCACCTGTTCTTGATAAGAACTAAAATAAATATCATAATTGGGAGCTACATATAAACCAAAAACAGCAGCACCCGTTCCGCTATTTTTTGCCACCTGCGTACCCGGTGTAGAGGCGGTACTATTTGCAGGATACCTAAACACTTGCGCTGAACCATAATTCGTTCCCGTGTATATTCTTCCAAGATTATCTACAAAGACCGAATGCGGAGCTGGCGCTGGATTAGAACCGCCGCTTTGAGCAACTACTATACCGTTAGTTCCAGAACCACTACCTGCAGGAAATTTAATCACCCGACTATTGCTAGGATCTGCTACGTATATATTTTTACTATTGTCTACATACACTCCTGTGGGGTTACTCAACTGATTTAAACCACTACCTGCTGACCCACTAATTCCCGCTACTACTACACCCGTGCTACTGCCTGGTGTAAACAACAAAATGGAATGATTACTGATTACATATACATTACCAGTAGAATCTATAAATAAATTTTGAGCATTGGATAAGGTTGTACTTACATTTTGCATAGTATCTGTAAACGTATTGATAGTACTAAACAAGGATCCATTTTTATACCAATTTAAAGCGGTAGCATTTCTATCAACTAATGTTGCAGCAATCGTATTACCCACACAGGTATTTGCACTCATCAATGGACTAGTTGGACCTGCTATTACATTCACCGGTATTCTTGCACTCTCACAATTAGCAGCAGATAGTTGAGCTACATAATACACGCCACTATTTACAATGGTAGTGGTATTTGATAACGCGCTTCCTGCAACCGCTACTGTATACCATTTAGCTGTATTGCCTTCGCCAAGGTTGGCTACTAAATTGCCAACCGTTGGTATCGTTGATGCACATAAATTTTGTGTACTTGCTGTAGGTGCTGATGGTGTTGGATTAATAGTCACCGTTACTGGTGCACTACTACTCTCGCAACCCGAAGAATTAGTTTGTGTGGTATAATAAGTAGTGGCAGTTGTTAAAGAAACTGTACCGCTCAATATTGAACTACCCAATGAAGCTGATGAATACCATTTAATTGTATTAGTTCCAACTGCGGTGGAGGTTAAATTAGCTACAGTTGCATTATTTGCAGAACAGAAACTCTGCGCACTGCTAGCAGTAGGCGCTGCAGGAGTAGTCACTAAATTTACTACCACTGGGCTGCGAACACTCTCACAGGTACCATCTGTTTGAGCCACATAATAAGTAGTAGAACTCAGCGTTTGCGTACCTAACAAAGCAGTGCCGCCTGTAGAAGCAGTATACCACTTAACTGTATTAGATTCTGTTACCGTTGATCCAGCATTTAAATCAGATATTATTGGATTTGGATATGCAGCGCTGCATAAATTTTGCGGACTGGTTACCGTTAAAGTAGTCGGTAATTCTCTTACCACTATTGCACCAGACACTTCGCTCAATTTATTACAATCAGTAAGTTCAGATATTCTTACATAATAATAGGTTGTTCCTGCAGCTGATGTAACAGGTGTATAAGAACTACTGGTAGCACCCCCTATAGCTGTACCCCCTACTGTTGAGTTAGTAGTATTTTTAAACCATTGATAGCCAGTAATGGAATTAGGAGAAGTGGCAACAACGGTTAAGGCGGTAGCCGATGAATTTTTACAAACGGTTTCACCCACAGTTGATGGTTGTGTAGAAATTGTAATTGGATCATTAACCGTTACCGTCTTTGAAATAGAATTATTACATCCAGTTACTGGATTAGTAAGCGTATAGGTAATTTGAGCCGTTCCCCCAGTTATAGCTTTCACTTTACCTGTTATAGAATCTACCGATGCCACCGCACTATTACTACTTGACCATCTGCCAATAGGTGGAATATTGCTATAATAAGATGGATTGTAATAAGCTGATTGACTAGCTTCTAATGTTAATCTTTGGTTAGCTGATAAATCTTTTCTAAATGCAGTTATTTCACTGATAAAACCATCGAGAAATTCTGTATTAAACCCAGCGGCCCCGGTATTCACTGATCCAATTACCCCATTATTGAGATAGCTAGACAAAAGTTTGTTCTCACCATTTCGATAATATGCATTGGAAGTAGCAACTGCAGGCTGAATGGCTGTAAATATTTCTACAGAAGTAGTTGGCCATGGTGAAGCGTTTTGAAAACTAAAGCCACCATTATACCAGGTATCTTTATTACCAAAAGGCCCAATCAACCAATTTCTTCCAGCACTTCCATTAATTGCCCGCCTACTTCCGGTATTAGCGCTATTACTTCCAGCTACTAAATTGATACTAAATGGTGTAGCAGTTAAATATTCGGGACCCGTAAATCCCAATCCATCATCAGTGTCATAATACAAAGTAGGTTGAGCATTTTTTCGATAAATTATACCTGAATTTATAATCCGAGGTTGCCTTGTGAAATTAGTTTGAGTCAAGTTTCTAATTTGACCACTTTGGTCATACCAAGTATCTATATATCCAGTACCTAGTGCGCCAACAAAAGACTTTAAAGCAGCCGTATCTAAATCGCCATTTGAAGTAAACCCAATATCTCTTGTCGCATTGTCAGAAGTTCTTCTAACTTTGATTGCTGGAGAAAGAAAATAATAACTATTTATTGTGCGCAAAGAATAAGATGCTCCTTGCGGTATACCGGAAAATACACTCTTATTTAATACACCTTCATAAGAAAAATAATTGGCAGAATCTCCCCTGCAAATAGGAGTATTTCCACTAATACCCGACATACTCGGTAAAGGACTTACTGTAAATAAGGTGGTGTCAGAATTTTGACATTCTTTGGCATCAGTTACTGTAAATAAAATTTTTGTCGTTCCTCCCGAAATGCCCGTTACCAATCCAGATGTTGCATTCACTGTAGCGATACCCGTATTCATACTTCTCCATCCACTAAGAGCAAAAGAGTTAGGATCAGTAGTATTATTTAAAGTACTAGTCCCATTTACACATATCGCGCTATTACCTATGCTCACTGAAACTATCGGTAATGGATTAATGGTGATCTTTCCAGAGAAATTACTATTCATATCATATCCATTAGGACTAGTAACCCTGACGTAATAATATTTTTCTCCTGCAGTTACAGTGGGTGGTAAATAAGTTCTTTGGGTAGCGCCGCTAATTAATGTGGCGCCATCCGAAGTATTGGTGGTATTGTAATACCATTGATACGTTAAATTAGATCCTGTAGCGGTAACACTTAGTATGATAGCAGTAGAGTTTAAACAATATTGTTTATTAGTAGTACTAGGCTGATTATTAATTGACCCAAGCCCTTCTACTTTAATGCTTAAGGTAGCAGTACCAGAACCTGCACTGTTTGTAGCAGTTACTGTATAAATTGTGGCATCTGAAAGTGCTGTAGGAGTTCCACTAATATTACCAGTAGTGGAAGAAAAGGTAAGCCCCGCTGGCAAAGAAGGTTCAATATTAAAATTAGTTACCTGCCCACCACTAAAAGTTGGAGCAAGTGGCGTAATAGTATAATTGATAGTATAAATATTAGGCGAAGTATAACTTAAATTATAAGGCGCCGTTTCTCTAACCGTTATAGAAAAATTTGCTGCTGTAGAGCCTCCTGTATTGGTAGCCGTTACTGTATATTCTGTAATTGGATAAGCAACAGTAGGTGTACCACTGATTACACCCGTACTGGTATTAAAACTTAGACCAGCTGATAAAGCAGGTGAAATACTATAACTTACTATAGCTCCTCCAATAGAGGTTGGATTTAGATTTCCAATAGTAACTGTGTTATAAAAAATATTAGGAGTAGTATAAGACAGTGAATTGGGAGCAACATCATTTACAGTGATGTCTAGATTAGTCGTATCAGAGCCACCAGTATTGGTAGCTATTACAGAATAATTGGTTGTAGCAATTAAACCAGATGGTGTACCACTGATTACTCCAGTGCTGGTATTGAAACTAAGGCCAGCTGGTAAAGCAGTAAGAATTCTATACGAAACTACCAAGCCACCCGTATTGGTTGGGCTCAGACTACTAATAGCAGTTCCTTTCGTAAATACATTGGGCGTATTATAACT
>Ga0222712_10000643_pt1 | contig 44841 bp, 41 predicted proteins | sample C33_657DmetaG_FD_165043 | JGI IMG/M metagenome (GOLD analysis project Ga0222712, IMG submission 165043) | Estuarine water microbial communities from San Francisco Bay, California, United States - C33_657D | ecosystem: Environmental > Aquatic > Marine > Unclassified | place: USA: California... | reverse complement strand
GCTGCGTTAACGCTAAACGTATAAGTAAATCCGCGCAACAAGTTAATAGTTGGATTATTTGACCCATCTATAGTGTAGCCACTTGCTCCGCTATTAGTTACAGTATAATTTCTTGCACCAGTGTTGCCTTGAGCACCTGTAGGACCTGTAACGCCTTGGATACCTTGGATACCTTGTACGCCTTGACTACCTGTGGGTCCCGCAACGCCTTGTATGCCTTGAGGACCTTGAGCACCTGTAGGACCTGTAGCACCGTCAACACCTATTGTACCATTAGTACCTTGTGCACCTGTTGGACCTTGAATACCTTGAGCACCAGTAGGGCCTGTAGCACCTTGAGCACCTTGTATACCTTGAGCACCTGTAGGACCTGTAGCACCGTCAACACCTATTGTACCATTAGTACCTTGTGGACCTGTGGGACCTTGAATACCTGTAGGACCTGCAACGCCTTGAATACCTTGAATACCTTGTATACCTTGTGCACCTGCTGGACCAACTATTTGGCCAACATCTAAATAGCTACTGCCTGTCCAAGTATATAAGTTACCATCTGCAGTAACAATATAAGCATCTCCAGTACTAGGAGTTGGGTTAGTAGGTAGTGCAGCTACAGTAGCAACTTCGCCTTTGATATTAACTGAAGTACCTGGAGCACCTGTAGGGCCTTGATTACCTTGAGCACCTGTTGGCCCTATGCTACCTGCGGAACCAGTAGGCCCTGTAGCACCGTCACCAAGCATTTCACGAACTACTATCTCGCTGCCGTTTTCTGGTGCAACTGTAAGTGTTAGTGTTGTGCCACTTAGTGTATAGTCTGTATTTGGTTTTAGTAAGATACCATTAACAACTACTAATAAACTATCTGTTGTATAACCACTATTAATAGTGTAAGCAGTGGTTGTACCATCAGCAGTAAATGTTTCTGTTACAACAGTAAATGGTAATCCAATACCACCAGCACCTGTTGGGCCTTGTAGACCTACAGAGCCTGTAGGTCCCGTAGAACCAGTAGGTCCTGCAACACCTTGTGTTCCTTGAACACCTTGAGCACCTGTTGGTCCTGTATCGCCCTGAATACCTTGAGCACCTGTTGGTCCTTGAATACCTTGAGCACCTGTTGTTCCAGTATCGCCTTGAGCACCTGTGGGGCCTTGAATACCTTGTGTACCTTGTGTACCTTGGATACCTTGTACGCCTTGAGCACCTGTGGGACCTGCAACGCCTTGAGCACCTGTAGGTCCTGCAACGCCTTGAACACCTGTAGGACCTATTAAGCCTTGTGGACCTGTAGGGCCGTCACCAATCATTTCACGAAGTACAATTTCTTCGCCAGCACCTGGTGCTAGTGTAAATGTTAGTGTAGTTCCGCTTACTGAGTAGTCAGTAGCTGGGTTTAATAATGTACCGTTTAGGACTACTAAGATGTTATCCGATGCATATCCAGCATTGATTGTGTATGCTGTAGTAGTGCCGTTGCCAGTAAAAGTTTCTGTGGTAATAACAAAAGGACTACCAGTACCTGCAGGACCTTGTGGACCTGTAGCACCTGTAGCTCCTGTAGGCCCTAATGAACCTGTGGGTCCTGGTACTGTAGAATCTGCACCTGCAACGCCTTGTACGCCCTGAATACCCTGAATACCTTGTGGGCCTGTAGGACCTACTTCACCTTGAATACCTTGAGCACCTGTGGGACCAGTAACACCTTGAGCACCTGTTGGACCTGCTACAGTAGAATCTGCACCTTGAGCACCTGTGGGACCTTGAACGCCTTGAGCACCTGTAGGTCCTTGTATACCCTGTACGCCTTGTATACCTTGCGTACCCTGTGAGCCTGTGGGTCCCGCAACACCTTGGATACCTTGTGCACCTGTAGGACCTGTAGCACCGTCAACCCCTATAACACCATCAGCACCTTGAGCACCTGTAGGGCCTGCGACGCCTTGGATACCTTGTGCACCTTGTGCACCTGTAGGACCTGTAGGACCTGTAGCACCTGTTGGACCTGTGGCACCGTCAACACCTATAACTCCATCAGCACCTTGTGCGCCTGTTGGACCTGCAACGCCTTGAACGCCCTGTATACCTTGTATACCTTGAATACCTTGTGGGCCTGTAGGACCTGTGGCACCGTCAACGCCTATAACACCGTCGGCTCCTTGTGCACCTGTTGGACCCTGAGCACCAGTAGGACCTTGTATACCTTGAATACCTTGAGCACCTGTAGGACCTGTAGCGCCATCGACACCGATAACACCGTCTGCACCTTGAGCACCTGTGGGACCTGCGACACCTTGTATACCTTGAATACCTTGTATACCTTGTACGCCTTGTGCACCTGTGGGTCCTGTAGCACCATCAACGCCTATAACACCGTTGATACCCTGAGCACCTGTAGGCCCTACAGCACCTGTAGGGCCTGTAACACCTTGGATACCTTGAATACCCTGAGTACCTTGTGGTCCTTGTAAACCGCTTGCTCCGCTAAGATCAATTGTATATGTATAGCTTGTGCCGTTCCATAAATACAGTCTAGAATCTTCTGGATTTTCTACGTTGCCTGTATTAATTACAGCAAACTGACCTGCAACAATTCCTGTTGGAGCTGTGTCGGCTGTTAGTGCAGCTACGCTTGCGTAAGTTTTAGCAATTGCAAATCCAAGACCTGTAGCACCTGTAGGGCCTGTTACTCCTTGTATACCTTGAATACCTTGGATGCCTTGTGCACCTGTAGGGCCTGTTACACCTTGAATACCTTGGATGCCTTGAGCACCTGTAGGGCCTACTTCGCCTTGGATACCTTGGATGCCTTGAGCACCTGTTGGACCTACAATACCTTGAATACCTTGAGCACCTGTGGGACCTGTAACGCCCTGAATACCTTGAATACCTTGTATACCTTGTGCACCTGTAGGACCTACTTCGCCTTGGATGCCTTGGATACCTTGAGCACCTGTTGGACCTGTAACGCCTTGAATACCTTGTGCACCTGTAGGGCCTGTATCACCTTGCGTACCTTGAATACCTTGTGGTCCTGTTGGGCCTACTTCACCTTGTATGCCTTGAGCACCTGTAGGACCTGCGACGCCTTGTATGCCCTGAGCACCTGTGGGGCCGGTAACGCCCTGAATACCTTGGATACCTTGAGCACCTGTAGGACCTACTTCACCTTGTATACCTTGTACGCCTTGAGCACCTGTGGGACCGGTAACGCCTTGGATACCTTGTATGCCCTGAATACCTGTAGGACCTACTTCACCTTGTATACCTTGTACGCCTTGAACGCCTTGAGAACCTGTTGGTCCTACTTCACCTTGAATTCCTTGTGCACCTGTAGGACCTACTTCACCTTGAATACCTTGGATGCCTTGAGCACCTGTTGGACCTGTGGGACCTACTTCACCTTGGATACCTTGAGCGCCTGTTGGGCCTTGAACGCCTTGAATACCATCAACGCCCTGAATACCCTGAATACCTTGTGGACCTGTTGGACCTATATCGCCTTGGATACCTTGTGGTCCTGTGGGACCGACCTCACCTTGAACACCTTGTGGTCCTTGTGGGCCGTCTAGGCCTGCTGGACCTGTTGGGCCTTCTACACCCTGCGGACCTGGTACAGTTGATGCTTCACCTTGAATACCTGAAACACCTGCTGGGCCTGTTGGACCTGTTGGTCCAGTTGCTCCGTAGCCAATGCTGTTGCCGTCAACAACTAAGAAACCGTCTGCAGTTGAGAGTGGAACGCCGCCAAGGTCAATTGTGTTAGCTGCAAAGTAACCAGTTCTCCAACGTTTTGTTGATGAGCCAAGATCATATACCTGATCTGTTGCAGGAATTAAGCTACCAGTTATAGCTGCAATATTAATACCAGGATCGCCTGGATCACCTTTGGGACCTTGTAAGCCTGTGCCAACTAAATGGCCTGTTAGTTCTTTGATAACGATTTGTAGACCAGCAGGAGGCGCTATATTAAACCAAATGTATCCTTGATCTATTTGAAAGTCGTAGCTAGCGTTTTGTGCAATGCCGCCAACAAATACCAGGAAACTTTCAGCAGTTATTCCTGGTGTGACTATAAATGTAGTCGTATTTCCATTACCAGTATAGTATCTGGTATTGGCATTAAAAGCAGTACCGCCTGGGTTGCTATTAACCCAGTTACTGCCATTGTATATTAGTGCCTGTCCGTTGACAGGGCTTGCGACTGTTACGTCTGATAAATTATCTAAGCTAGTACTAGCTAAATCTTTAAAAAACTTTACTGAATTATCAGATGCTTTAAAATAAATTCTGCCATCAGCATAATTAATGGCTAACTCGCCATACTCGAGATCACCTGTAACAGGAACTTTACCTACTACCGATGATTTCTTAAGAATAATCTTATTTGTTGCCATAGTTAGCCCTAAAAAGGAATAGGGAAACTTATAGAAGTTTCCCTTTTATTAATACGCTCCGCCGTCAACTTGTACAATAGTTACTGCACCTGACGTAATTGAAAACTGTGTAGAGTCGAAACTTGCTAAACCTTTGGTTGCCGTACTAGCATAAGGAATTGCTGTAGATCCTGCTGCAGTAACCAAACCTTTGGCATTAACTGTAAAGTTAGGAACTGTTACACTATCACCAAAACTACCTACATTAGTATTAACTGTTGCTAAAGTAAGTGCACCGCTAACGTTTGCGCTACCATCAACACTAGAAAGTGTTGCAGATGCATCACCAGTTAAATTCAAGTTACGAGCAGTTGCCCATTTTGTAGCGGTTGCAGCATTACCAACTAACTCAGCATAAACATTAGCAACATTTAAGTCTTTGTTTAAATTCCAACGATTATCAAGTGCAGAATATGTTAGTGTTGCAGCAGTAAATCCATCTAGTGTAGTACCAATTGTTAAACCACCACCATCACTTAAAATAGCTGTGTTAGCACTAGGTGCTAAATTTAAATTTCGGTCTGCAATTGTAACTGTTGTAGAACTTACAGTGGTTGTTGTACCTTGAACTGTTAAGTCACCAGTAATAACTGCATTGCCGTTAACGCTGATGTTTGCTGTGCTTGTATCGCCTGCAGTAATTGTACCTGTAACTGTTAGCGCTCCTGCATTAACCGAAGCAGTTGTTAGTGCAGATATGTTAATAGAACCTGTTAAACCAACTGTAACTTTATTATTAGTAACTGTGGCTACTAATCCGTTACCGCCTTCGAATATTAGTGTATCTGTTAACAGGTTAACTTGATCTGTGCCAGTGTCACCTGCAATACCCAGTGTAGTTGCAATGTTAGCAGTTGTAACACCAGTTACTAAACCTTTGGCATTAACTGAGATAACGGGAATTGCTGTTGCAGAACCAAAACTTCCAACATTACTATTAACATTGGCTAAGGTAATTGCCGCACTAACATTAGCCGAACCATCAAAACTTGTTAATGTAGCAGTAGCATCACCTGTTAAACTTAAATTACGAGCATTTATCAAGCGGGTAGAAGTATCAGCATTACCAGTTACATTGCCAGTTACATTGCCGGTTAATGAAGCTGTAATTACCCCCGCAGCAAAGTTACCGCTTGCATCACGACTAACAGTTCTATTCCCCGTGTTTGTAGTTGTAGCATCACTGACATTGGCTAACGCGTTCCAGTTACTGTCATGGGCAAAATACATTTTGCCAGTATCGTGAGCATGAGCAATAGCACCATGATATGTACTAGCACTCGGAAAATCATTTATAGTATTATAATAGAACGGAATTACATTACCTACTTGTGCACCGGTAATTACACCTGTTGCAGTAATATTATTAAATGTGCTTGTACCAGAAGTATTTGTTACAGTACCAGTTAACTCGCCTGTTACATTGCCTGTTACATTGCCTGTTACATTGCCTGTTAAATTGCCTGTTACATTGCCTGTTACATTGCCCGTTACAGGGCCAGTAAAATTACCACTAACATCACCAGTTACATTACCTAGTACGTTACCAACAATATCTAAGTAAGCTGCGCCTGCATTGTTACGTTTTACTAGTGTGTTATTAACTTTTACGGCAGTAGCTGCATCAATTGTATCAGTAAAGTATTTACCGCCGATTACAACGTGATTTACAGCATTTCCACCACTTTCAGTGCCTGTACCAATATAAAGTCGGTCACCACCATTTGAGCCATTGTTTGCTAATGCTGAATAAGCTAACTCACCAGCACCCAGTACCGCAGGATTACCACTTAGTTCACTGCGTTTAATTCTTAAAATAGAAGCCATTTTTTATCCTTTAAAATTGACCGGACTCAAAAACTTGTTGATCCAACAGGTTTGTAGCAGTCCATTTCTGATTTCCGGCATTATAAACTAATAAGCTTCCTGCCGCTAGTTGGGTTAAGTCTAAATCAGACAGCCCCCTTAACGTTGTAGCTGTGGGGCCAATCATGCCGCCTACTACTACTTTGGTTTGTGATTGCGAAGAAACAACAACAGGTTCCTTGCGCTCAATAATAACTGCATTGTTAACTTCGGTTACAATTACATTAGTTGTCATCTTGTAACCTCTTTGACTAAACTAATATTTCCGCTAAGAAAGGGGATTACGTTACCTTGGTTATCTGTTAATTCACATGAATATACTGCTGCATCAAAATTAAATGTGCCTGTAACTGCAGAAGTAATTTTCAGTGAGATTGTGTAATTAACGGGATCAATAATAATGCCACCATTAGCAGTTGTCATCTCATGTAAAACTGTAGTAGACTCTAGTGTCTCACGAATCTGCATTTGTGCTGTATAGCCAGTAATAGGAATTGGTGTATTGTACTCTACAGTTCCGCCCGAAGTATAAGCACCGTAACCTGCCGAATTAACTTGGTTTAGGGTTACTGTAGTCGATGTTTTGCCAGTAACCAAATAGTAGGCATCTTCGCTAATGGTATTAATATCCTTCATACCTGTAACACCAGTTACTCGTACTCTCCAGTTTAGGGGCACACCATGTGCACTACTAGTAGTGATTACACAAGGCGCTGCTTGAGTAATAGCAGAAATTGGCGCATATTGTTTTGTTTCTGATTCCCATCGAAGCACTTCTTGAAAAGTACTACCTTGATAAATTTTGTAACTAATCTTTGCTGGTTCCATTGGATTACCTTACTTTCTTTGCTGCTGCAAGCGTAGCCGATACTCTAAATTTATTTACTTCTTCTGTTAGAGCTACTACTTCAGTTTGTAGTTGCTGATTTTCAATGCACAACTGTGCTAGTTGAGTATTAAGTAAAATCATTTCTTGTTGCAAGCGATTTAATTCGGTTGCTAGTAAGCCGTTTTGTTCACTCATACGCTCTAGCTCTGTGTGCATTAATGTAATAATACTAGTTTCCGCACCAGTACTTTTCCAGTCTTTTAGCAGTTTCTGAATTCCAACTGAGAAAGCAACAACTGCTAACGCAACTAGTGAAACTGTCTGAATGAGGCTGTGGTTATCAATCTCCACCATAATCAGATCTCCTTATTAGCAGTGGTTGTATATTTAATTATAATCTAAACGGGAAGCATGCCCTTTAGTTTGGGATAAAAGCTTGTCAAGAAAAAATATTGAAATGTTCTGACATTTTGGTATATTATACCACAAGGGCGGGAGTTTGTCAATGCAAAAAAATACCCTGCCCAAAGATTGGACAGGGTATAGTTTTTGCTGAAGTTTAGGGTTAATTAGCCATACCAATTTTGAATGTAACTGGTGGGCCATATACGTAAGCAGACTGCCTAGTATCAGTATTGCCGAGAGTATCTAAAACTGTTCTAGCACCGATTTTTACAGTAGCATTGACACCATAATTCATAACACTGGCGGATCCCTGCGATACTCCAATTGGAAAACTGCCACTAACATATGCAGGTGCGGCTCCATTAATTGGAGTTCCTGCTGTACAGACAAACCAATTCTGAGTCTCATTACCATTTACATTTATAATTACTCTAACATATGTACCAGCAATAACGTTGCCAGTCATAATAATAGTGGCAAATAAAGTTTCACTACTATTATATATAGTTTGACTTGAGCTATAAGTGACAGAGCTTACTAAAGGTATAACTGCGGATACTGCTGGAAGTGTAAAAGTAAAACTTTTATTTGTACTAGTAGTTATAGTTACACTTTGTGCTGGCGTTCCAGCAGGTCTAGCGCTCCAGGTTAACGTAATTTGCTTGTCTTCACTATTTCCTGATACAGTAAAACTAGCTGGGGATATAGTCACATAGTCAGCACCAGCGCCACTTTTACTAATAGTCACTGAAGTACCGTTAGCATAAGAAGAACTATGGTACCAATTAGTACTACCTCCATTGCTTAACACCCCTGTAGGATAGTTAGATATACTATAGCTAGGGCTGGGATTACTGATAATGGTAGAAAAGGCTTGTGATATTGAGTCACCACTACTTGTAGTTGCGTAAATAGTATAGTTATAGGTGCCTGCAGTAGTAGGAGTGCCGCTTAAACTATATATTTGATAATAGCTTCCATAGCTTAGTACACTTTGGGATAAGCTAGTTCCTGTAGGTATAGTGCCACCATAGCTCCATTGAGCAGGATATTGCGAACCGTTAACACTAGCCGTAAATGTTGCCGATAAGCTAGTGCCTACAGTGCCACTGGCTCCACCGCTACGACTAATACCTACCACTTTTTTTGAAGTATCGCTAATTGTCACATAGGTGTCAGCTAATCCATTGTTTAGTGCAAAAGTCAGTGTCTCTGTACCTTCTGTTGCTTGGTCACTGCTTAGAGTAATAGTTACTGCTCCACTGCTACCATTGCTAATAGTACCTGTTAAACTGCCACTACTAAGATCTGCTGAAGTAATCCCTGAAATTGTATAGCCAAAGCTTCCACTTTGATTGGTGGTTAGTGTAAAGGTTACGCTACTGCCCTCATCAACACTAGTAGGGCTTGCAGACAAACTATATGTAGCTGCTACGTATCCGCATGTAGGGCTGTTTGTGGTATCGTCGTTATACGTACCCCCACTGCCATTTGCACGTACTTGACGCAGTGTGTAAGTTCCAACCACACAATACGCGTTACCTATTGCAGTACCTGCTGCAAGGTAAACCGAAGTATCGCTTATGGTGATATTACTACTTGTTGTAACAACACTAGTACCTATTTTAGCATTGATTCTAAAGTATTCCGCACCTTCGGTTGTGGAGTCTGCTGATGCCGAATAACTAACGGTAACGCTGCCAGAAGCATTTGATGCACCCACACTATGTGTTGTGGTTGTTAGTGTAACGTCACCAGAACCGTCTAGTAAGTCGCCGCTGGGCGCTATAACTTCAAAAGTAAAAGTTGTATTAGCTGCATAACTATAGTTAAACTGTATTGATCCACCAGTAGGACCTTCATTAAAAGCAACTGGCGTTGCAAAACTATAAGTTGGAGTAACGTTTGTTAAAACAATTTCTTTAAAAGCTACCTCAGTTCCACTAGTACTGCCGGCTCTAAGACTTATTCTGACGGTTGTGTTTGCAGTAGTGATACCGGCTGTAAAATTAACATTTGTACTAAAAGTATTGGAATTTACCGTTACCGTACTTGAGGCTGGTGTTACTAATGTGTTGTCTGTGGTTAAATAAAGTGTGGTTCCATTAACGTTGTTGGCAGTAATAGTTACTGGATAAGTATTTGACTCATTCCAGTTATCTGTTGCTGAAAGAGAATATCCAACTGTTTTACTTGTATCATTTACAGTAATATCACCACTTGTTCCGCCCACTTGTATGCCGTCAACAGTTGCAACAAGTCTGAAGCCTTCTGGACCTTCTGTGGTTTGGTCAGCTTCTGCGGAATACTGTACATTAATGGAAGTTGCAGCATTTCCACTAACTGTCCAGCTACCTGTTATTAAGGCACCATCGCTTGGTCCAGAAATAGTTGCTAGTCCGGACTCAGCGCTTGGGGCTACCAGACCAAAAATAACTGTTTTACCGTTAGCATTGGTAGCGTTAAATGTAGTATACGCAGAAGAACCTTCGTTTACATTATTAGCAGTACTCCAACTATACGTAGGCGTTATACTTGTATCATTTACTGTTACGCTTATGGAATTTGGCAGTCCATCAAGACTTAGTAAAAATACTTCGTTGCCATCAGTCCAGTAGTCATTTGCAAAAGTAAATGTAGCTGTAGCAGTATTGTTGGATATAGTAAAATAGCCAGAAACTCCGCCTGAGGTTAGATCTTCTGTGGATACTCCCGTTACTGTATAGTATATTTTTGTACCATTTGTAACATTAGTTGTGTTTAGTGTAATTGTTACCGACGTGCCTTCATCTCGTGAAGTTGCACTAGACTGCAATGAATAAGTTACGGTTGTACCGCTTCCTCCGGTACCACTAGCAGCTTCGTATAAGTTAGCATCGGCTACAAGCACACTCAAGTCTTGGTTTTTGCCAGTTGTGTAAGTTGTTGTAGCTGAGGGCCAAAAATAATCTTCCAGCGCATAATAAGTTATAAATAGCCGAGTAGATAATGAAGTACCTACGCGTTTAAAAGCAGACTGGTATACGTATTCATCATGTCGTGCAAAACCAGAACCTTGCTTGATCCGCAATGCACCATAGTCGGGTATCATAAAAATAGGACTTGCTGGCATTGACAAAGAAATACTTACAGGAGTAGCTCCGTATACATCGGGATTTGCACCTGCTATAGAAAAAGCAAATGCATCAGATATGCTATAAGGGGCTAGTTGCAGGTTATTACTATCAAAAGTTTTTGTACCGCTGGCATTATACATGCGTAGAGCTGGTCCAGTACTGCTAGGTAAAGTATCTGTAGTAAATAAGTATGCTGTAGGTAAGGTATAGCTTAGAGCAGATCCAGTAGAGTTAGCGTATACATAACAGGTTAATACTCCCATAATAGTTGTTGTAGAAGTTTCAAAACTATACCATACATCATTACCATTATCAGGAATAGTCCACATTACTATATAATTTCCTGCTGCAGTTATTTCTGGAGTACTGTAGCTTCTTTTTACGTATCCTGGATGCAATTGACCGGTAGGCGCTTCAGTAGCTGTGGGCGTAGCATTAAACTCCAGCTTTTGTACAAAGGCTGGAGAAAAATATTCACTGTCAACAAGTAACTCTGAATCGTCATTGATTATCCGTAGACCATAAGTCATAGGTTTCCTTATTTAACAAAAATATGTAATACAGTATCGCCGTAATAGAAAGCAATAATTGTATTAGACAGCCCAGCACCTTCAGTAAAGGTAATAGTAGGTACGTTACTTACATAACTAAGCACCCAATTATGTGCTCCAGGAGCTAGTTGCATTGGTCGTATAGTTCTGCCAGTATACTCAGGAAAACTTTTTGTAGTTACTGTGCCAGCAATACCACTTTTTGCTAGTGTATATGTCTGTCCATAAACCCCGCTTTTGGTGGAGTTTTGTAAGACTACAGTAGTGCCGTCTGATTTATATGTTTTTAACCCATACGTCGCCATTAAATGCTTCCTAGTTTAACTCGAAGTTTACCACCATTATATATAGAAATGCCTGAAGTTGTAATTAACACACCGTTAGTACCGTCACCAGTTACAGTAATATTATCAGTAACAGTTAGTGCACCTGTATTTGCTGTAATAGCTGAAAGACTACCTACTTTAAGTGCACTTAGATACGGTATACCGATCCAGTTAGTTGTACCTGTTGCTGGATTATAGAGACCATCTACTTGATACAAAAACTGCCCAGCAGTTAAAGTAGCAGGCGAGTTAGTTTGCCATGTTACTGATGGGAACCAAGTACCTGTTGCTGGAACCACATCCCCTGTTTCTGACTTATTAGCTGGGGTAGTTGCGGGCGTTCCTGTTGTAACTGCATAAGCTACACGTGCGCTAATACCCTGAGTACCGGAACCAGTAGCTCCGGTATTTCCTGTGGGGCCTTGTGAACCTGTGGGGCCTTGTGAACCTGTGGGACCTGTAGCTCCGTTTGTTGCATAATAACTTTGTGCAACAATAGCTGAAGAGGTCCAATTGACTGTTGTACTAGCAACAGTGGCTGCATCAGTTATAGTAATTGTAGCGGCCCACAATGTTTGACCTTGCAGTCCAGTAGTTGAAGCAGGAGGTGCTAGTGTCCAACTAGTATCTGCTGGTGCAGTAAGTGTAGAGCTTGCCCAAGTATATGTTGAAGTACCTGTAGGAGCACTTGGAATAGTAATAGCTGGCTTATATACTCGTAACGTAATAGTGTTTATACCCGTAGTACCAGTAGCTCCTGTAGCGCCCGTTACGCCAAAAGCACCATTCTGACTAATTGCGCCTACTAATGCACCTGTAGTCCAATCGATTGTAGTAGTTGTAGCAGCAGCTAAATCACTTATTGATTTTGTTGCTGTCCATAGTTTGGCTAAAGGAGTACCTGGATTGTCTGGAACACTAGTTGACCAGCCATCTGTACCAGAGTACGAACTATTAGTTGCAGTTGTCCAGGTATATGTTGATGTACCAGTAGGGGTAGTTGCTGTTGAAGCCCATTGATATAAATAAGCGGTAGCATATTTAGGTGGGCTCACAGCAGTAGCACCGTCACTAACAATGGCCATAACTATTGTTTTAACAATAGGTGTGGTTAGTCCTGTGCCTGTTACACTTAGGGTAACACTTACAGAAGTTGCACTTGCTCCAGGTGTTAATATAACTGAGGCAGTATTGTTAGCGGAAAGAGTTCCGCCAGTAATTGTCCAAGCATATACGGGAGAGGTAATTCCATTTATTACAGCGGTTAAAGTGGCTGTGGCTGGAGTATAAGTACCTGTTGTACTTTTAGAAAATGCACTGTATCCAGAAATGTCAACTGTTTGTGCAGATGCTATTATAGGAATAGCACTTAATTCACTAGAAATAGTATATGCTGTTGAGCTGACGTCATCAATAGCACTAATAAACGCATATCTAACGTAATACGTTGTACCTGCTACTAAAGAGGTGAATGTAGTACCATCTGTTGTTATTTTTGCTATAACAACAGATAAACTTAGAGCATCAAATACTTTATTAGAATCAGAAGGAGTAAAACCAGATGTAGTAGAACACCAAACCCGCACTTTTTCTAGATCGTCGCGCGCATCTGTAGTGCGCACGCGATCATATGGAGTGTCTAATTTTAATATTAATGAACTTACGCCTGCAGATAATGTTGCTGCCATAATATTCCTTTAAACGATATTTCTAACAAGTATAGAGGCATAGGAACTTGTTTCGCTATAATTATTAGTTTTATCCAATACTCTACAAGCTATTCGATAATTAATACCGGCTTCAGATATTCTTGGTGTTGCCGTACCAGAAACAATTAAAGGCACATCTAGTAGATTTAACCTACCCTGTCCTTGGCTTTGCACTTCTGGAATTACAGGTTCTGTATCCCATAAGTCCGTAGTTCCGGTATCACGATAAAGTCTATAAGCATAAGCTTTAAAGTCCCTTGGCTGATCTACAATAGTTGGATCTAAAACAATATAAGTATTTTCTAAATCTACTACTAAAGCTGGAGGTACACTAAAGTTTTTATTTTTACCGTCATTATTGAAAGCAAAATCTTGTGACCAAGGACCACAAATTGTACGATCAGCGTTTGTATATCTGGCTCGTACTTTATAGTTTTTATTAGAAATTAAATTAACAAATTCAAAAGTACTGTTATTTTTATCAATCTCATACAGTGTACCAGGATTAGTGTCCCAAGTAGGTACATCTCCATCAATTATATCAAACTGTACTTTGGAAGCAACAGCTGGTAAATCTTGCGGATTTGTAAATGCTACAATAGCTTTATTCTGATAGTTTCCACTAGCAAGTTGATTACTTTGAGTGCTTGTACTATTAACACTAGTAATAATCGGCGATTTTGTAATTGTGGTTTTAACGATAGAAATATTACTAAGCGACGTCTTAGGGTTAAACGTTAACAATTCTGTTAAGTCTGCTGTGTATATTTCTGGAGAATAATCTACCAGACTTATTCTTGCACTGTATTCATTACTAGGCTCAATAGCAGTAACAATACATTCTTGCGTACTAATATTTGCTAAACCTATCATAAATAAGTTATCAGTTTTTACACCATCAGTACTTAATATTTCAGGTACTGTAATTGTACTAGTATATCCAGTAGTTCCAGTATATAAAAAGTTTCTAGTAACGCTGCCAGTGCCAGCAGTACTAGTTATATTATTTGTGCGAATAAGAATACTGTAATTAGTGTTATTTGTTAAAAGTACGGGTTCTGTTAGTGTTAGAGTAGTGCCTGCTACTGTGTCTCCTACTCCAGGACCTAAGCGTCCGCTGCCAATACCCCACTGTGGTACGCTGTGGCTAATCTTTACCTTATCTCCACGAGTACACACTAAGTGTTCAAAATCTACATTAATTGTGTAAACTTCTGGTCGTAGTTTTAACTGAGCAAAATGCCATCTTGCTAAACGAGAAGCTTGATCTGCATTTGTAACTCCAGGTAAACTTAGTTGTTCAAATAGTGTAGCACCTATTTTACCGCCTTCTGTTGCTGGCCCATATCCATAGTTGTACACAATAATTTCATTAGTTTGGTAAGCTAAATCTTCGTCGCTAATGGTAATACGGAAAGCGTGTGGTAATATTGGTAAGATTTTGGTGGCTTCAAAGCCCCAACTATTGTGCTCAGTAAAATGTTGAACCGTATGTGTGCGTTCGGTGTCAACTACAACACCCCATTTACCATCGATGTAAGTAGGGCTAGCTTTGCCTGCTGCGCAAATATCTCGTAGTGTATCCATAACACTTTGTGTGCTACTTAAAACACTGTTATAAGTAAATTTAGGCGCGTAACTTCCGGTTCCAGTTCCTGGCTGACCACCAGCAACTTTTACTTCAAATGAATTGCCAACAGCGTATACCGCACCAGTAGTTCCAGCTAAAATATTCCAAGAAGCTTGCGTGGTTGTACCCAGACTTTTAATAGTATAGTAACGACCTTTTTGCATACTAGGTGTTGCTACAATTTGTGGTACAGGATTGCAAAAGTTATGCCAAGCTGTTAAACTAGGAATATCTAGTTCTGAAAGAGTAACTCTAAAAGCATTTGCAGGATGCATTAATACGTATACAAATAAACTGGCAGGATTATTGGTTTCGCGCAAGTTTTCCCAACTACTTGTGGTTCTGTCATAGTCCCAGGTAATTGTTTGCACTAGTGCGTTAATTCCATCAATCTGTCCGTTTACTTTATTACTGCTTTGAACTCGTATTCCTGTTTTTGCTAGATAAGTACCGGGTGGATTTACCATAGGCAATTTTTGGCTATCGTATGCTGTAACGTTTGCTAGTATTGCTTTGTGGAATTTCTTTTGATCAACTTCATCTTCAGTTTCGTCGGGATTTGTACGACGAACACGTACTTGATATCTACCTCTTGGTAGATTTTCTACCGAGTGTACCCAGTTAAATGCGTCTTTGCGTCTTTCGAACCACGCACCAGTACCAAAAGTAAGAATAGTGTTTTGACTAGGTTGTATGTTAACGCCGTTATTTGCCCTATAGGTGATTAAGGCGGCAATACCTTTGTCATTGGCTTGATTGTTAACACCACTTAAAGTAATACTGTGAAAACCTGCAGTTAGTTTAATAAAGCCTGTTATTGCTGCAATTGTGTTATTTTCGCCAGCTTTAGGAATCTGTACAGCACGTATACCATCAATTAAAATTTCACCTTGATCATCGCATGCAGCAGTTACTTCATAATACCCTGTGTATGGAAAGTAAAATGATGGTACATTATATATCCAACTACCTCCATAGGCGTTAGGATTATCAGGAGTTGCAGCAGCAGTTGTATCCGTTACACCCCAAATACCATAATCTTTTAAGAACTGACTCCAGTTTCCACCACTGCCTTTTATAACTATTCCTGGTGTGCCAAATAAAGTTTGTGTACTCCATACAGTAACAGCAGCAGCTGTTAAATCAACGCCACTAGCATCTGCATAAACTCTGCCAGATGTTATTTTTACAGTTTTGATTGCAGAGGTACCCCATACAGTATCCATTCCACTACCAGTAGACTCTGGAGTTTCAATTACTGAATATTGTAAGCCATCCGTACCGCTATAAGAATCTACGGGTTGTGTTGCCGCCACTGGTGTAATAGTTCCGGTTGAGCTTTGATATACTTCGTATAGTGGTAAGTATCCAGGAGGTATTTGTGGTTTGTAGGTCTTTGTACCGGACGTTCCCACAAGTGAAGCATAACTGGTTTTGGCATATTCTGCTTGTATTTGTAAACTAGCATCTTGTCCTAGAGTTTCGGTAGCTGCTCCATCAAATCTGGTTATGCCGCCACTAGGCGATAAACAAAATGTAGTATATCTATATAGTGGAACTGCAGTGTCGGCACCTTCACCTTGGCCAGCATAAACCACGCCACTGGGCGGATTCATTGTAAACAGTTGAAATGCTTGAGCATCGCCGGACTTAAAACTATATACATTTACTGAAGAACTTGAATCTTCTTCAGCCCACTCACCTGCTTGATACTGTCGCATCTGAATTTCTATACCGCAGGTGGTAACACCAATGTTACCAGTTTTAGTATTAATCTTACGCATACCTTCTGGAAAAGATAATACAACATCAATTGCATCTGCGTTTTGTACAAGATTAACTTGTTGCCATTTTCTTGTGCCTGCATGGCTGGCGGTTATGTTAGTAGCGTTATTTGTTAATTCTAGGTTTACAGGCCGTTGTTCAACATCACGACCATATTGATTGTTAAAAGTACCATTTATACCGCCTGTTGCACCCAGCACGTAGTCACGGGCAAAACCTTCTATTATAATAGGTCTAGGCACACTAGCTGGTTCACCATAGTAGAAATCATCTATGGGTTTTGAACCAATACTAACGTCTTTGATTGAAAGTGGGCCGAACCCCCACACTACAACACTGTTTAAAATATTTGTTTCTGTTAAGGACTCTACATAAGGAGTAGCACCTAACATTCCTGAAAATCGTACTTTTCCTAGTACGACAGGTATAGCATTAAACTGACTGGCTTGATTAGCTTGTCCAGTAAGTAAGTTTAAGGCATTTGCGCTGCCAGGATCATTTGTTCTGGGCGGGCGAATAGGCGCAATAACGTTTTGTAAAACCATGCTTCCTACTTGGATAGCTACAGTTCCGACTACAGTAGCTTGCGTACCTGTTAAAGTAATTCCTGCCGCATCTCCTAAAAACGTACCGATATCACCTGGCATACCGGTAGTAGCAGTAATTGCAATTGCCGCAAGTGTTATTAGCAGTCGCTTGGTTGACGTACCTTCAGCCACGCTCTTATAAGCTATTTCTTGGCCAGCTTGTACTACAGTAGTCGACCAGTTAGCTTTGGGTACAACTACCCCATCTAACATAATGACTATTTTACTAACTATTTCACTGCTTACGGTATACTTGGATTTTACAAAATCCACAAAGTCCTGGACAGTAGTACCTGCTACTGTCCAGTCACGATATACGCTTAATTTTAACGGATGTGGAACTCCGACCGCTTGCACTTGTGCTTGCGGAGCATACTTATAAAAAGCTACAAAACGGTTTTTCCACTTAATATTATTTAGTGATTCAATTACTGAGTCACTGCCCCTACGAGAGTGTAAAAACTTGTTATTGCCTACATATACACCCACATGCATAGGCTCACCAAGCATGTTAAAAAGACACAAGTCTCCCGCTTCTGGTTGGGCACTTTCTTCCCAGTTATCCCTATACAGCTCTACCACTTGTAAAATACGCGCGTCAGTTCCGCCTGAGTATTCTTCTGAATAGCTGGGTAAGTCTATGCCATATTCTTGCTTATAGAATAGGCGAGCTAATCCCCAGCAGTCAACTCCACTTTCAGTTCTGCCGTTGTCTAAATATCGTAATCCAATATATTTATCATAATTCATTAAAATAGTCCTGGAAAATAGTTAGGTGTAAAACTAAAACTAGGGAATGGCTCAGTATTGTAGTTAACCATACTTAAGTTTAAGGTAACGCTTTCAGCATTGTAACTTGCTGTTGTAATATAAAAGTTCTGCAGTGAAGCCTCTACATAGTCTAAATTACTAGAAACTACTAGTTCTATTAAAACTTTTGTTCGTGACATTAAGTGATTACGAATAATAGTAATCATCTCAGGCGTAACAAAGTTAAAAGAAATTGAGCAATCACCCATACCGCTGTCATTTTCATTAGGCAAGTTTAGGGTCATTGGCAAGAACACATACTCATTAGAGCGACTTACTACCCCGTAAATTACTTCATCGTCTGTTGTAGAAGATAATCTTTGGGTATAGTTATCGCTTAATCTAATAGGAGTTGTTGGTGCGGTAGGACTAGTATTACCGTTTGGATCATAAATTGTCAGCAACATTATAAGCTGTTCGTCTGTTTCAGACGAAAACATAGCACGAATTGCTTGTGGTGATAGTCTACTTAGTCTACTCATTATGGTAATATTTCAAACTTTAAGGAGGTATTCCAGAAACCTGGCGCTAAGTACTGCAGTTTAAAAAACTCGCCATCAGAACTAGGAACTATACGTACTTCTACGTTTGTAAAAGTACGTGGGTGTGGAAAAGTAAATCGCTTTACGCCCAGTAAAGTGTCTTCTATAAAAGTTTCTAATGTTGCGCATTGTGCAGTTGTCATAATAAAGGATAAATCCATTGTATTAACGCGAGTACCTTTACGACGCATTTTTGCAGGACCAGCGTCCGGGTTTGAACGTATAATGTTCAAACCCAAAGACTCTGAAAATCCTTTTTGTGGTACTTGTGGTAGTGCTTGACTAGCCCATGAGGGAATTGGCATACTTATCTCCTTGCTAATGCGGGCCTGTTATTAAAACTACCTGCTAGCGACTGTTGAACTGAACTTCCTGGACGGGCTACTTCACTTGCAACCATATCGCCAATAATAACTTCGATCTTACGATTTCCGCGTGAATCAGTAGTTTCTTTAGTAGTTGCTTGCTGATTACCGTAATTGTTAACAACTACATCAACACTACCGCCACCACCACCTGCACGAACTCCCAAGTTACCATTACTATCGCGCTTTAGGGGCATAATAGCTTCTGGTCCTGCTTCGCCCATTAGTCCAGTGCCTTTAGCAAATTTAAACAAAGTTGGAGAAGATACTATAGAATTAGTAAACATTCCACCTTTGCCAAATTTTTGCAAGCCAGCGTCATAAACCCCACCTTTAGCTTGGACTGACCATCCTGGGCCGCCCATCATTCCATCAGGACTTGCTCCCATTCCACTAGGTGTAGCAAAAATACCGCCTATTAAATTCATTAACCAAGGTCTAGCCGCCTGATACATTGCTAATGACTGTTGTTGCATTTCATACCGAATTAAGCCTTCAATCATTGAATCAATTAAACCCTTGAAGTTTAGTTTACCAGTTTTTGTAAATTCAATTAAGGCATCTCCCATTTGATCAAAACTTTGTTTAAACACTTCACCATAAGCTAGTTGACGATCTGTTAGAGATTGAGTTAAGTCAAGGGCTTTTCTACGACCATCATTAGTTATATCTAACGCACCTTTCTGGGAAGCAAAATTAGCTTCTTCAGCTTTTCTTTGATCTTCTAGAGCTTGTTTTCTTTGTTGATATAGTGGATCGTCTTTACTAAGCTTAGCTAATCTTGAGTCAATTTCCGCTAAAACGTCTGCTCTTGATTTAGATAAAGTTAGTTCAGATTGAGCTATTTCTACAGATAATCTACCTGATTCAAGTGATTTTCTTTGAGCTTCAGCTACTTCACCATATATCATGCCTAAAGATAGTTGTACGCTATAAAGTTCTTGATTAGCACCAAGTTGAGCAGAATTCATCTTTAAAGCATTATCGTCCGCCTGAGATTTAGTATCTCGGGCTAATTTTTCTTTTGATACGCGAAGATCAATCAACTTAATTCGGTCAGTTTCATCTTTAGCGGTCTTTTCAATAGTTTGACGCTCTGCAAGTAACCCCTTAAGTCTAAGTTGATGCATAAACTCTTCGGCGTTTTGTGATATCATTGCATTGGTTATTGCATTTTCAATAATAAGACGTTCAGCTTCTTGTTTATTAAGTAGTGCGCGGTTTTCTAGTTCTTTGATAAGTCCTAAACCAGTTTCTGTAGCAGCACCTGTAATACTTTGTTGATTATTTAAGCTTGTTAGTTGCAGCTGATTAATAGCTTCTTGAGCAGCTTCTATCTGCTTCATATACTCTAATCTACCACCGCGTACACCGCGTTCAGTTTCAACATCTGTTGCAGCACTTTTACCTTTAAGCTCGGTCCTTGTTGCTTGTTGCGCTTGTATTGAAGCATTGTAGTTGGAGATTCTTAGTTTTAGTCTTGCGTCGGCATCTCTGTCACCTGTAGAACTAAAGGCCACAGTACCATTTTTTGCTTGTTCTAGTAGTTCTCTGAATTTTGTAGCGGCTGTTTTATCAGCAGTTAAAGCGGTCCTATCCGCGTCAGGCCCAGCATTAGCTAATGCTGCAATAGCATTAGATTCTTCAATAGTTGCACGTAGTTCGGTATTAGCTTTAATTAGATCAATATTAGTATTAACAGCTTTCATTTGAATACTAATTTCGCGCTGTTTTATTCTTCCTTGTTCTGCTGCAGCTGCTGCACCAGTTAGACCTCCAGCTTTTGCTTGATCAATAACAAGTGCTGCTTTTTCAGCTGCTTGCCCAAGTGCTACATTAATAAGTTCTTTGCTTTTTTCGTAAGCTTTCTCTGCTCCTTTATTAAACAAATCTGCGGATTGTCTAAATATATCGCCGCTTAGTGCAGCTTGTTGACGGCCTGCTAAATTACGAGACTCTTTATTTGTTTCTTGTCGGCCTTCTAGGGCCTTTATTGTTTCTTTATCGTCACGAGTTAAAGGAAAATACTTTGCAGTGTTCTGCCAACCTTGTAGTTCTTTCTTTATTTTTATATCTTCACGATCTAATTGATTAACAGAATTCTTATATGTATTATACGCCTCAAAACTAAGTCTAAACTGTTCTCGCATATTTACGAACTGATTTACAAACTCTTTTCCAAATAGCTGAAACTTTTCAGGATTTTTAGTTAAGTCATCAAATGCAGCATTAATCTCATTAATACCACCACTTGTAACTTTTAACATTGCGGTGCTTACGTCGTTAAGTGATTGACCTAATTTAAATAAAGGGTTGTTATTTGCAGTAGACTGAATAAACTCTTGATATGCCTTATTACTGTTTTCTGTAGCAGATTTAAAAATTTGTAAATTGGAACTACTATTTCCAATTATAGAACTTAGTTTTTTCTGGGCATCGTTATATTTCTTGATAACGGGTTCGCCTTTTTCAAATGCTTTTGTTACACTTGTAATATCGAGGCTTTCTATACCTAAAGCTTGTTTAAGAATAACTTCAGCTTCGTCTTTTTTGCCCATTTCAGCAAATACTTGTAAGGAGTCTTGTAGTGTAGTATTTAAACTTTTTGCTAAATTATTGGTTAAGCCACCACCAAAAAACGTAGCTATATTGTCTTTTAGTTTGTCATAAGGACTAGTTTGCATTGCTCGTTCAAGCTTTTTAGCAGCATCAATAGCAGTATCTACTGAATTTGAAACTTCTAGTTGAGCATTTGATAAAGCTAAGATGCCTTGTATAGTACCTGAAGCAAACGGAGTTTTGTTCAATACTTCAAAAGTTCTAACAAGATTTTTACTGGCATCAGTTACTCCATCTATAGATTTTGAAAATGCTTCGGCTTGTGGTTCTGTTTTTGATAAAGCTGAATCAAGTAAACTAATCGCTTGGGCTACAACACCTGCTACAATTCCCCAAATACCAAAAGCATTTATCAAAGAGCCTAACTTTTGTCCAACAATACCAATTACACCTGCAACACGAGTATAGCCAGCTTGAAGCCTGTTCATTTTGCCAGTACTCTCTACTACTGCTTTGCCTTCTTCATCATAACGGGTAATTATTTTTAACTTTCCCTCACGAGCAAGAGCAATTTCTTGATTTAATTTAGCGTATGCAGCCCTAGAGCCATATATAGCTTGAGTTTCCGCAGTTGTAGACCTAATACTTTCGCCAGCTAGTTTATTTAATGTACGTCTATTTATAATATCATTAGAGCCTGGTGTAGTATATCCTGGCTCAGTACCTTTAATAAGGCCTTCAGAAGCTGTTTCAAAAGCTGCTGTTGCACCAGCACGTATTGCTTTCATCTTTCCAAGATGTAGGGTAAGCGCTTGTGCTTCAGCGTCATTTCTACCCTTTAAGTATCTTGCACGATTTTCTAAAGACTTAATTTCTTCGGGTGTAATAGCAAACGGATCTTTTCCCGCTAGTGCTGCAAAATCTTTACGTCCTTTAGAAAAACCTTGAGCAGACTTTTCTAATTCGGCAATTTTAGCTATTGTGGGCGCACCCTTTTTATACGCTTCGGCAGCTGCTGCACCTGCGCTATCCGCTAAAGCCCCTATCTTTTCTTGTTGATCACTGTATATCTTGGTGAAAACCATTCGGCTTTCATTGGCTGCATTTTGTAAATTCTCACGGTACTGACCTAGTGCAGGTATAGCACTTTTAAGTATTGACGCCCCAATTGCTGCAATAACTGCTAGCAAAGCGGTGGGGTTTTGTGTTAATACATTAACTAGTGGAGACAGTATTTTGTTTACTACTTCTAAAGCACCTTGTCCTAAGTTTTGCAAACTAGCTAGCAATCTATCATAAGGGTTTGCGCTTACATCAATAGCACTAAACTTATCCAAGCCTTCTTTTAGTACTGCTGTAGCAAAAGCCTGACGTCTTTCAAAATCACTTAAACTACCTGCAGTTTTTCCTATGCTTCGTGCATAGTCTTGTGTAGCTTTTTCAATTTTTGTAAATAAGCCTAATTCGTCTAACAGTTCAGGCTCTAGCTTACTAATACCTCTAGTCAAACGACTAATAGCGTCTGGCATGGCGACGCCCAATGCTTTAGAAGCCTTATTTGCTACCTGACCTAGTTGTTCCATTTGCTTTGACGACAGTCCAGCAGCAGTACCTTTAGTAGTAGCTTCAATAGCTTCACGCATACTAATAGAACCTTCGGTAACACTTACTAGTCTTTTAGCAATTGTGCCAAGAGCTTGTCCGCTTGAAGCACCTAACTGATCCATACCTTTGATCATGTTAGTAGTATCTGCTGCGTTACTTAATGCGCGGAAAGCAGCGCCTGCAGCAAACAGATTAGCTGCATAAGTAGCATATAAACGTACTAAACCATCAAGGCCTCGAGCTTGGTTTGCAAAGTCACGACCAGAAGCACCAGTAGCGCCGGCACTACCCCTGGCAACATCATACTCGTTGCCACCCATCATAGCGTTTTTCCAGCCGCCTTTGCTTTTACTACCAGCTTTACTGGTCATCTTCTCAATAGAATCTAGTGAGGCTCTAAAAGCGTCTGCATCTTTTTTGCCTGCTTTAAGTGAGCTTCCTACGTCTTTTAGACTAAACTCTAATACATATCTTTGAACGGCCATATACACTCCTGTCGGGTATTACCAAAATTTTTCGATAATTTAACTAGAGACCATTATACCATGTGACCTCGCGTTTGTCAAACCAAAAAATTTTTAACGCAAAAAAGCCCGCTAATTTTTAGCTAGCGGGCTCTTGCGTCTTTTTCTTATTATTGATCTCTTCTGATCTTACATTATCAATTATACGTATAAGCATAATAATAAACTTTTGTTCAGAAGGATCAATCTCTGTTGCTTCTAGCACGTCTTTAATACCTATTAAGGATTTTCCTAAATAGCTACCACTCATGGTATCCCACTCGTCTCGTAACATTCTATAAGCATTGAATGCTTGTTGCACTTCTAAGGGAAAATCATCAAATTCAATAGGAATTTCAGATTCTACTGGATCATTGCCTAGTGCTTCGCACATTTCAAAATACTGATCTTTGGACATGCCAACACCCATATTTTGAAGATAGTTAACCAACTGCCAATTTACTTGCTGGAGTTGGTCGTCGAAAAGTTTCCCAGGTCTGTGACCTGTTCACTGATAAAAGCATCAAAGTTACTGGAATTTTTCATTAAATACAGAGCGTTTTCAGGAGTATATCCCAACTCTGCTTCCATATCCTTACCAGTTAAATCAACTGGTGCTAATTGCTCTAGATAACTGAGTTTTAGTCCTGACCATCCTTTGACGGCATTCTCAACGTATAGTTGTAAAAATAATTCTTCGTTAAAATCTTCAGCAGCCTGACGATTTTTAAAAGTTGTTTTGGTAGATTTCTTGCGAATACTCAAAAGTGTTTCGCGAGATAAAAATGCCAAATCAACAACAAAACCAGGCATACCAGGATATTCTACCTGTACCGATTTACTAGGAACTAACAGTGTTTTTAAAGAGAGAGTAGTCATTTTATAATAAGTTTTAAAAAGAGAGACTGGAGATCAACCCAGTCTCTATGAAAATGCAGTGGCTGATTAAGCTGCTGCGTAGTATTTAATTGATATTTCGTTCTTGCCTTCAAGATCATAAGTACCACCAGCAGCACCAGTTGTAGAACCTTGAGCAGTCATTGTAATTGAAGTAGAAATAATTTGCTCAGAAGTAATTGATGGGATAGTTAACTGAACTGTAGGCATATCTAAATCAAGGCGAGTATCGTTGCTTGCACCACCGAGTGAAATTACACTAGAAAACTTATTTTCTGTGCTTGAGCTACTAGCGGTTAGCAAGTCATTTAGCAATCCTGCACCTTGCTTATTACTACCAGCTAAGCCGGTTTTTAAGTATGCGGTTACGTTAGCTGTAACAGAACGAGTACCTGTAAAATAAGTAATTGGCTTATTAACTACGCCTAAATTAGCAGGAGTTAAGTAAGTTAAATTATTACTAATTGTTAGGCTACCACCTGTTAATGCAATAGTGTAACTTCCGGCAGGTACACCACCAAAACTAGCAGCTGTTAATGTCATTGTTGATAACTTATTAGCAATAAAACGAGCATCAGTATTTTTTGCTTTAGCAACAGCCGAAGCTCCTGTAATACCTCCGGTTAGGGCAACAGTACCTGACGCAGGAGCAGCAATAAGTACCGTATTAGCTAATTGGCGCATTTCTGTACCTTTGCCAGCCCACTGAACAGCAGCAATTGCATCTAATCCAAAATCGATAGTAGCTGAATCAATAGCGCAATTATCGATAACATAAGTAACGTCTTCAAAAACAATAATCAGACCAAAAGCTTGTAATTGGTGTATATTAGAATTTGCAAAACTAACTGTAGAAACAGGTTTAACACTATAGCTTGCAGGAGGTCCTGCGGATACTGTACCTGGTGTTTGTGTCCAAGCAGCGCCTGTAGCACCTATAAGAGCAGTACTAGCCATAGCATTCCAGAGTACGGACTCTTCTGCGTCAACCACGTCGTCAGCGTCAATACCGGTAGTAGTTGTAGCACCCTCTCCAATTACAGGGCGAATATAGGTAGTAAAACTCCAATCTACTGGCTCTAGCGAAGTATTAAAGCTGCGCTGTCCGCGTACTGGCGAAATACCTGCCTCATTTGTAGTAACAGTTTCTTGACCTGTGTTTTGTGAAAAAGAGAATCCATCTAATACTTGGAGTTCTCGTGTTGTTGCTGCAGTCATAACTGCGCCTGTGTTTACCTTACCGCTGCTATCTAAGTCAGTAGTGAAGAACACTCGACTATTGCGTAGTAAATTTAATGCCATACTCTTTCCTTTATGATTTTTGGAAGTATTTAAGCACTCTGACTAGATATTTATCTGTTGTCGTACTTGTTATAGTTCCGAGTTATACCAATGCGTAGCGCACTTGTAGATTGATTTCACCGACACCATAAGGAGCTAATAGCCCTTCGTCAGTAGTTATAGACTGAATTAATATTTCAGTTGTTGAAAGGTTATTAGTAACGTCATATACTAATACACGATTATTGTTGATTACAGTTTCGATATCGTTTATTAAGTTTTCTAGCTCTTCTTGTGGATAAGACTCATCTTTTACATAAACCTTAATACTGATATTTAAAAAAGCCCAAGTAAAATCCGCTGGATGATACTGTCGAGTTTCTGAGCCTGCTACAAGATACACAGAAGGAAAATCTTGTACTTCATCCCAGAACTTTAGTTTAGGGTAACTATTATTAAATAGATCTGAACTATAAGGAGCATTCCCATCAATTATTTTAAGTTTATCAGCTAGCGCTGTTACAATACTTGTTCTTTTTGTCATAAGGATACGGCCCTCATCTTATCAATCGCCAACTGTTGTGCAATCTGTCTTATTGACTTACTTATTAACAGTTTAGGATCTCTACTTTTTGGAATAGACTGTTTTCCTCCATTACTGAATGTTGCGTAAGGATTTTTCATGTAACTATAGAAAGCAGTTATCATACCTTGTCTACTTACTGATAAACTCTCTACCCTAGCGCTACTAGCTAGCCTACCTGTTCTATAATTAAGTATTTTTTGATCTCTGCCACTGCCCATGTTTGCACTGATTACGTCTTGTAGCTGAGAGTTTATTAAGTCTCTTAGATCAGCTATATTTGGTGCTGAAGATGTTGGAGTATAAGAAGGAATTCCTGTACTTCCACCAGTTTTGGGTAAATTAGCTTTTGATGGTTTAAGGTTTTTAAGCGCTGGAGCTTTGCTGCTTCTAGTAGTTTTTCTGTTAGGACTTTCTATTGTTGGCAACACTTTCCCACCAGGGGTAACGTTTATGCCTTTAATAGAATCAACCAAATAATTAAATACTCTTAAATTAAGAGGAGGGGAAGCGTGTGCTTTTTCCACAATATCAGGCATATACTTTTGAATATACGCCTTAAAAAAATCTCCTAAAGATTCTCTTTTAATATTCCAAGCATTTTCAACAATACTACTCATTGCTGTTTTTTCTCTGCTACCTAGACTGCTGTTCCAGCTTGCTTCTTGTGATATAACAAAAGAAAAATTTAAGGCTAATAGATCTTTTGCGGTGCCTATTGCACCTTCTTTAATATCCAGAGACAATCCTAAATGATCTGTTTCTAATATAAAAGGATCTAAAGATACTGGTGGCTTTTCTGCTTGAGTATTTGCCCAGTAAAGTGTCTGTTGTATAATTGGTGAATTTATACCTACTACCTGTTGTAGTGAGGTTCCTCTACCTGATACCACGCCAGTATGTCCGGCCGCTGTAAAGCTGCCTACACCAAACGTGCTTTTACAGTTTACCCCGAAACTTGCAAACATAGGAATAAGAGCATCAGCTGCAGAAGCGTTTACCACTTCTTCGCGAGCTTTTTTAAAGTTACTGCTTATAAATACTAGATCTTTGCTTTTATCAAAATTATTTAAGAAACTATCTGCGTCTGCTAAACAAGCAGGAGTATTTTCTCGTAACCAGCTACGCATTTCATTACCGGCTCGTTGTATATTATTATTTAAAAGATCTTCTGCTTTTTGAATATCAGCCATTGTTCCTATTGAACATATAACATTTATATCAGGCTGTGATTGATTAACAATTTCTAGTAATTTTTTTGCTTTACTACCAAGTTGCTCAAAAGTAATTTCTTTGCCTTTGAGCATTTTTGATTCAATTTCAAACATTACTGCTTCTGCCATATGATTAATATTAGCTGGCTGAGACATTTCTAATAAAATAGAGTGTAGTGCGTCTGAAAAGAAAGGATTGTCTGGAGTTATTAGTTCTCCAGTATTGGGATGTATTATTGATGCAAAAAATGTTTTTGCAATATCTGCATCACCTTCTGTGAGATTCTTGTTTATTAGACCACTTAATAAATTTACTACAATTTCGTGTGGCTTTACTAAATAAATTATTGGCAATGTGTTTTCAATTTGTCCACGAATGTCTTTTTGAATTAATTCTAAGAATTTATTTCTAAAGCCTACTGGATCTTTTATTGCTTTTGGATCTGTTAATTTAGCACCATACATTAATTCTAATAAATACTTAAAATTAAAACTAGCTGGTGTTGCCATTATGTAAAGTCCGCCACGTACTGATCTAAAACGCGCTTAATAGTAGCGGGTAAATTAGTAGATGCAACATAATTAATTTGCGTAGTGTTAGGATTTAAGTCGCGGCTGCTGTGTACAGCACCATTGTTGCGTGAGTAGTATTCAATTAAATCCAACACAGCTAGCTTTAAGTCACCTGGAATAGGGTCGTAGCCGCCAAAGTAACTTACTTTATATCCATTAATTGCTTCTGGAAATACTGGTGTGTTAATGCTGATAATTGAATCACCTTGAACTACCCAGTCAGTAAACTTTACTAAGTTTGTGTATGTTCTGCCATAGTCTTCGCTATAGCCTACTGAACTAACGCTTACAACAGGAGTTTCTTTTAGCAAGATCTCGCGAAACCCACCATCAAAAACTTCAACTTTAATGTTGCTGTAGTAATCTACGAAAGTACGACGGCAGTATGATTTTACCAAGTCGCTGACTTTGGGTATTAAAAAATCAATTTCTGAATCTGAATTTGTGCTGGTAATTCCCATGTAAGTTTTGTATTCAGCTTTTGTAACTAAATCTGTTGCCATAAATACCTCACTTGTTTTATAAAGGCACAAGATATACCTTTATAAAACAAGACCCCGAAGGGTCTTGTTAAACTTAAACTAAATTAAGCTGTGTAACGAAGAGCTGAAACGCCAGCACCTTGGTTAGAAGTGACTTGCACCATACCTGTACGCAGGCTGGCAACCATCACACGACGTTGTGTCTCAACCAACTCTTGTGTGTCGATACGCAGACCACGCTGGTTACCGATCAAGAAGTTAGCAGGAGCAACAGCGATAGCACCGGCAGCGCCAGTAGCCTTGCTGTCAAACTCAGCAGAAACCAACACTGGGCTATTAGCGATAGCACCAATTTGACCAGTCAAGAAAGTAGCTTGTGTACCAACTTTATCCATGGTTTGGAACTGTGTGTCATCTAACAAATCGTAGTACACGTCTTGTGACACGATATAGATAACATCAGCGGGATCGAGACCCCAAGCACCTAAATCTTTACGTAATGCGCGCATTGTAGCAACTGTAGCCACACCGCTAGCAGCGGACAAAGTCACAGCAGAAGCTGCATCTTTAGTAACCAAACCAGCAACGGGATCAGAGCCAGAACCTGCGCCACGCAACATAGCACGGTCAACAGCGCGAGCAACACGACGGATCATACCATCACGAATCACGGGCATCAAAGCCAACAAAGCATCTTCTTCTTCTTCATATGCAGTGTACTCGTTAGTAGCAACTTTATATGCATTCAAAGTGATCTCTTTCAAAGCGTGGGTAGCAGTGTTACCAGCAGAGTTGGAAGTACCAAACTGAGCGTTAGTAACCCAAGTTGCCACACCGGCTTCTGGATTCACTGGGATAGTCATCACATTGGTTTGCATAGCAATGTTACGGAAGTTAGGAGCAACCACCAAGCGGCGACGTACTTCATTTTCCATGTTCAAGCTAACTTCAGTTTCCCAAGTAGCTGAAGGCACGTGAGCACCATATTTTTCAACTAATTGACGACCTAAACGGCTGGCTTCGATAGACTTGCCATTCATTTTAGACAGCAAAACTGCCTTTTCTTTGTCAGCATATGACATTTCGCCAGACTTACCGTCTTGGAAAGACATTTTTGACTTTGTGATTGCTTCAATTTCAGCAGCCTTCTCTTTAAGAGCAGACTCGAGACCAGCGATCACAGACTTGTTTGTTTCTTCAGCAGAGGCTAAACGCTTCTCGACTTCAGCCAAGAGCTTTTCAGCACCAGTGTCAACAGTAGAGATAGCTGCAACAGCAGATTTAACGCGTGCGTCGATATCAGCTTGAGCTTTTTCAGCAGCTAATTTATCAGCAGCATCTTTAGCTTGCTTTTCTCCGATGGCTTTAGCAGTTTGCTCAGCCGCTTTGCTAGCTGCATCAGCTAACAGTTGTTCTAATTGTTTTGGATCCATTTTCCATTCCTTTGTAACATCGCTGTTCGCTTCCGTAGAGGATTCTAGCCCTTTAGCTGATTCGCTTTTGGGTGCAAACTGCATTTTGAAAGATTTAAATTCTTCGTCGTTTTCAAACGACTTAGAGAGACTAAATAATGTGTTTTGATTTGCAGGTACTGACACTACTGAAATTTCGTGCAGCTCCAACTCCTTTACCACAAACAGCTCTGCAGCTGAATTGTACTCCGCATCTACAATGCGAAATCCGATACTAAAAGCTGTGAGTACACCGTCTTTTACTAGTTTATAAACGTCACCGGCTGCAGAAGAAATTCGTGCTTTTACAAGCAATCCTTTTTCATCAACCTTGTGCTCTGTCATTCTACCGATAGGAGCGCTGTGATTATGGTATGCTAAAATTACTGGATTTTTCAAGTAATTTTGAATACCTTTTTCCCAAACGCTTACAGGAACAATGTCGCCCTGTCTATCAACGTCAGTGGTTGAAGCGTAACCTTTAATGGTTAACATTTCAACGCTTTCGTCTGTGGTAGTAGGTTCACTCTTAGTAAAAGAACTGTTTACATACAGCACTTTATTTTTATCTACCATAAATACCCCTTTTATTGCTGATTATCTTTTGGCTTTCCACCTTGCGACGGATCAGCAGCCGAACCAGCAATATTAGCTGGTATTCTTATTTCGTCATGACCAGTCATCTTGTCATAACGTAATTCTTCACGTGCTTCATTAGCTGTTATGATGCCTGCATTGACAAGTGTCGAATGATAGGCAGCAATATCTTTTAGTTCTGGTTGTAGTGCGGAAACTGAGCTTGTAATAGCCTCAACATCATATCCGAAGTATCTTTCAACAGCACTAATAAATCTACGATTAATAGGCATTACTGTTTCAAGATAAAATAAGCGAAGATTAGGCGAGATGTTAGCATTGTTGCCACCAGCCATTAAAATAGGTGGTACACCAATTGCTTGCATAATACGTTCGCTATGGGTCTTGATTGAAAGGTCAAAATCCATGTCTTTGAAGTTTTGATTAGATACCTGTGCAGGCTTAAGTCCCGAATCCAAGATCACAGGGCGCTTGCCGCCTTGCTTGGTTGAGTACTTTTGTAACCAATACTGAATTGTTTTTTCTTTGGCAATTTGCGAAAGTGTGTTTTCACTTGTAAGCACAAGTCCAAACACAGCACCGTTGTCAAAGAATTGTTCTTGAAACTGCTGCATGGAGTAGAGCGTACTAATCGACTTCTGTGCCGACTCTAGTCGGCTTGATCCGCGATAAATTGAATCTGAATTCAAATCGCGAAAGTAGAACACTTCACTTTCCTTAAAATCCACAGTTCCGTTGAATCGGTAGCCGCTAATAAAGGTTTTTGCGCTTGTTAAAATTTCAACATCCGATGCAGGCAAGTGGTACATAAACACACCATCAAAGTGTACAAATGCATTGCCTTCTAGGATAAAGTCTGTGAATAGTGCTTGACGAAAATCTTGTGCGGTTTGATATGGGTTTGGTCTGAAGTTAAGCAATGTGTTCAGCGACTTTTGGCGTACGCCAATTGCAACGCCTTCGTGCAATTTGTCTTTGATATCATAATCTAAGCTAGCACAAGCCGAAGCCAGCATATTAACCGAACGGTTAACTGATTCCAGTTTCTTAAATGCTTGTGTATAAGTTAATTTTGCGTCAGTACCAACTTGAGTACCTTCGTTTGTGTAAATTCGTTCTTGCGCTGGATTGAGCTTTTCGCGAATCCAGTCTGTAAATCTTGCCATAGTTTTGTCCCTTAAACGAACTCCGAGAAAAAACTACCAAAGCTACGTTTGGGCACAACAGCTTCACCACCGCCAGTAAATTTTGTACGCTGTGTCTCAATCCAATGAGCCTGCTTCGTTTCCGAGCCAGGTCGAGGAGCTTTACCGTAAACACCGTGTAGTGCTACATGATGACGATTACAAAGGGTGTAAACTTGATCATATAACTCCGTGTGATGCTCAGCAATAAATTCATCTCGCACAGTTAAAATACCTGCATCTGTTGAAATGTCATAACCTTTAGCTTCAGCCCATTTGTCCAAGAGTATTGTAACTGAATGCAAGTGATGCAGCTCTAAGTCCGCACTAGTCTCGCAAATGTAGCAGCTCGATTTTTTCTCGTAGGCTGCTTTGGCTCTGTCACGAACCCATTTGACTGGTATTCGCTTGTTTGTATTTTTTGCCATAAAATTATTCTAAATTTCCACTTATTATAGCACTACAGCAACCAAAAGTCAATGCACAAATTTTTTATACCATTATACGGTATAAGTATACAGTGCATAGCGGACTGCGTCGGCCATGTGACTATATTGATCATGCATGGGGCGTTCACGTTGGAGCCCCTCGCGTTGATCCCAGCGATACTGGTCAAACATTGCACGGGTATTAGTACAATGTGGAGCTACCTTTAATCGGCCTTGTTGTAAGAGTGTTTGCACATAAGCAATGCCGGGTAAGACGTCTTTTTTGGCTTTGGTTGTTGAGATGTTGTACAAGTAAGCCAGGTCACTAGCAAACTGTGCAGCTGCCGAGTCAATAAAGGTGACTTCAACGCCATGACGCGTATTTAGCTCAGTAAATGCCGCAGCATGCTCAGCCGTGGTCTGTTCCGATTTCAAGTATTCATCGACAATAAAAAAGCAATCACGGTTCCAATCATACACGATAGCGCAATAAGCAGTAGCGTCTCGGTAACCAGGGTCGCACCCAGCAAATGCCTCGCCACGGAGGTCCTCAGGAATCTCACAAATGTCATCTTCTTTTAATGCATAAATCTGACCCTCAAACACAGTAAATGAGGCCAGGTATTCTTGTTCAAATTCGGCTTTTGACATGGACCTGCGGGCTTCCGCAACATCCGACTCAGCCATACGAGTATTTTCGGTGTAATCAGCTTGTAAGCTAATCCACTCGGGAAACTCGTCACTAAACCCACGGTTGTAAAATTGACTAAACCAGTTGTTACGACCACGAGGTGTGGAGATAAAGATCGCCTTGGCCTGTGGTTTGTCTAGTGTTGGACGCAGTGCAACGTTAAAGGCTGCTTCGCCGCCCTCACCTAGTGCAGCTTCGTCAAAAATGATCAAATCATACGATCGACCAACTGTAGAGTCAACGGTACCAAGACTGCCCATACGAATGGTACTGCCATTTGATAACTCGATAATTTTGTCTTTGAGGTTATCACGTGCTACTTCGAGGTCGAAATGCTTGATGAGTTTGCGTTGGAGTTCAAATGATATACTTGAAAGGTTATAGTTGGGAGAAATTATCAGCACATTTGATCCTGGAACCAGTGTGACCAATTGACCAATAATGTTGGCTATGTAAGTTTTGCCAAGTCGGCGTGCAAGGGCAGCGCAAATAAAACGGTACTTGGGATCGTTGACTGCATTGATTAGGGCAATCTGTGGGCGATTGATTGTGTCCCACACATTAAGCAGTTTGAGATAGTTTGTGATGGGTAGCTTAATAAACCGCTGTTGAGGGTCGAACTCAACTATGGCATCTACGTTAACTTCGGGTCGGCTGACTACAAGCATTAAACACCTTCACCGGTAATTAAACGCTGGACCAATTGTGAATACTTTGATCCGTCTAAGCCCTCGTTGATCTGCACATTTACCTGCTTTTGCGGTGCGGTTGTCATGCGTGCTTTTTCTAGTGCAATCTCGCGATCTAAGAGATCCATTGACATTTTGTGTGACATTTGTAATAGCTCGGCAATATCCTTGGTCGACCCAGTTTGCGACTCCTCCAGCTCCGAAAACTTTTGTTTGATTAGTGCATCCATGGCACGTCGCATAAGAAAACGGTTGTTGTAGCCACTATCGAAAAATACCGAGTCGATATAAGTTTTGACCTCACGGCGAGCTAGGAGATTTGTTACCACTTCAGGGTCTAAGTCTAGTTCTTGGGCTACTTGGCGGGCGTCGTTAAGCTGGAGGTAGGCATTTGCTACTTCCAGTGCTTCGGGGCTGATTCGTACGGTTTCTGCAGGCAGGTGAGTTGTCATAGAGGTATCCTTTTGTGTTGATTATACCAGTTTAGGGTTGTTTTAGCAAGTGTGGATTTTGGCACCCAAGTGATTTTGGAAATTTCCCATATGTAGGCCGTGTGGGAGGGCCCCCGTGGGTGTAAAATTTTTTAGTCTCCAAACCGCCCCGTCTATTAGGGTAAACACCTATGTTGTATTTATGCTAATGAATACTTTTGTTTTCAATTATGATTTGACAATTCGATCTGACTTCTGTAAAATAGAGGGTAAGAAAAGAGAAAAGGATTATACAGAAAACAAAAGTTTACATAGGGAAAACACCTAGAAAATAGTTGAAAAAACTGTTGACAAACTTAAAAAACCCTGTATAATAGGACACATAGATTAAAAGGATTTCAAAATGCTATACACTAAACAACTTAACCTAAACTTAGATGACCTACCCTTTGAAGGTAGCTATACACTTATTAACGAAGAATTCAAAGATGAATTCGGTAATACTGTTTTACACATTGCCAAGTATTTGGCAAAATTAGGATTGAAAGAGGTTGTTAACCATGAATAAATTTTTTAAAGAGTTGTTGCAAGCAACATTGTTTGTTGCAATAACCTTTCTTCCATTGTGGATATGGCTTGCAATGATGAAGCCTTTGTGATATAATTTAATTTTTAAGAAAGACAAAACATGACTACCAAAACAGTAAACTACACACAAGATCAAACAGAAAAAATGATCGTTCAATACCAATCAGGCATGACAGTTGAAGCCATTGCAGATAGCCTTGGGAAAACTGTTCGTTCAGTTGTTGCTAAACTCTCACGAGAAAAAGTTTATGTGGCTAAAGCCTACAAAACAAAATCAGGCGAGACACCAATTAAAAAAGATGTTCATGCCGATTTTATCGGTAACGCATTAGGTTTGACAGAAGCCGATACAGAATCACTCACTAAAGCAAACAAAATTGCTTTGATGAAAATTGCTGATTTTATTAGGACTGAAAAGACCTTGTAAAATGTAGGGGCTTTTGCCCCTACTCTTGACAACATTTAAAAACACTATATAATATAACACATGATAAACGAAAAAATTACAACTGCTATTCTTAGCACAATCCCCGAAGCTTATCGGGCACTTACTAAAATCACCCCTAGAGCTTCTAGTTGGTTTGAAGTTTCATATGGTATGGTTTCAGCCTATTATCATATGACCAATGACGGAATAATACTTGAAACACAGGTAGACTAAAATGATACAATACATTAAAATGCAAGACTTCTTAAACGAAGCAATCGTTAACAAAATACCTTTTACCTACTGCTCTATTGTAGATGGTAAGCTACAAGCGATAATGATATTTAACCCAACATTGCGAGTAAATTATGATTGAATTTGTTTTATACTTGCTTGCCTTTGTTGGCTTTTTTGCAATTAAAATTGCACTACTAAACTGGATTACAAAATGATTAGATCAGACAAACTAAGACTATTTCAACTAATGCTACAAGATGAATTCGACTTAAAGAATCGGGTTAACTTTGCAAAAACCAAAGTTTTGCGTTTTGATGGTGACTCATGCATGGGAATGTATGAAGGAGAAAAAATCTCAGATAAAAAGATAAACCATAAAATCAGGTTTGCTACTAGCGAAATAAAATCAGACCTTGATTTGTTTTCTACACTTGCACATGAGTATGTTCATGCTTGGCAAATGGAAAAAGACCTAGATATAACTCACGACACCGAATCAGGTTTTACTAATTGGAGAAAATATTTTATTGCTTATTATGGGGTTGACATTGTTTCATTTAACGCACAAATTTGAATACCAAGGTTTGCAGGAAAAATTGAATACTCAGGTACTCATTTTGCCCCGCTCCGCGGAGAATAGGCGCGTGTAATACTTTTGTTTTCAAATTTTTTGAATACCAAGGTTTGCAGGCGCCAATTATAGCACAGGCTGGCTGGCTTGTCAATAGGTGTAAACACCTAGAAAATAGTTGCGAAAACGCTTGACAAAACAAAAAAGCCTGATATAATAGAGCTATGAACAGAAAAGAACAAGGTCAAACCCGATAGTTTTTAACTATTGAAGCGATAGTTAAAATCAATCGCAAAAGTATTGACAAATTCAAAAAACCTCTGTATAATTAGACAAATAAGTTAAAGGATTAAATAAAATGGCTAAAATTAAAAAAGTTTCTATATATGACATGGATGGTACAATCGTTTGCAGTTTGCATCGTTACAGAACCATTATAGATAATAATGGTGAAAGAATTGATTTAAACTATTGGAGAGAAAATCAAGATTTGGCATTAAATGATTCATTATTGCCATTAGCCGAACAATATAAAAAGGATTTAAAAGATGAATCGTGTTATGTCATTATTGCTACTGCCCGTGTTCTTAATACCCCTGATTATACATTTATTAACTCGGTATTGGGTAACCCTGATTATATTATTTCAAGACCTGAAGGTTCTAGTATATCAGGTTCTACGTTAAAGATTAATGGTTTAGCTAAATTCTTTAATTTGATTACATTTAAAGATGCTGAATTTACATTTTATGAAGATAATGTTTCATATTTAAAAGCAGTTTGTGATAGATTTAATATAAGGGGTGTATATGTACCAAGTAAACAAGGGCATTAATATGGATTATGCCGAAACTCTAATTAGAGATTTTTTAGCCGAAGGCTATAATCTCTATGAGATAACCGATATAATGCATTTGCCATTAAGACAAATTTTAGAGATATTAACTCGAAAAATTCATTAACCAATAACCCTACACTTGACAAGGTTATTCTTTTGTGGTATAATCAGAACTTAAACAGAAATAAATAAACAAATGGCTAAAAAACAATTCTTTGCGATTATCGACACCGAAACAACTATTAATGATACTGTTGCAGATTTTGCTTGCATTATCGTTGATCGTCAAGGTAATATCCATAATCAATGTGCAGTAATGGTCAAAGGTCATTATGATAATATGGAATTATTTTATGATAAAGCCTCAAATGATATTTGGGGTTATGAGGGTTTATCTAAACGCAAAAAACAATATGTTGCATTATTAGATAATGGCACTAGAATGTTGGCTTCAGTAAATGCTATTAATAAATGGATTAATCAAGCCATTGGCAAATATAATCCTACATTAACTGCATACAATATGGCTTTTGATTATTCTAAATGTGCAAATACAGGTATTGATTTATCCGTATTCAATAATCGTTTTTGTTTATGGCAAGCCAGTATTGGTAATATCTGTAATCGCAAAGCATTTAAACAGTTTGCACTAGATAATCACCAGTTTAATAAACCAACTGCAAATGGTAATATGACATTTAAAACAACGGCAGAAACTGTTTATGGTTTTATCAATAATGAAATGATTATCGAGCCTCATACTGCATTAGAAGATGCACGAGATTTTGAATTACCAATATTAACTCATATTCTCAAAAAGCGTAATTGGCAAGATAATATCAAGCCTTATGACTGGAAAAACTTTCAGGCTAGAGATCACTTTAAGGCGGTAAAATGATATTAACTAATAATAGATGGCTTTGGATTATATTACTATTATTAATGTTTTATACTCAGAAGCGATATGATTTAGAAGATTATTATGAAAAAGAATATAATAATTATTTAACAAGGGATTTAATATGGAAATGATAGGTTGGTTTGGTAGTATTCTGTTAGCATTTTGTGGATTACCACAGGCAATAGAATCATATAAAACAAAATCCTCTGAGGGATTAACTTGGGGATTTATTGGTATGTGGTTTGTAGGCGAGATAATGACTATTATCTATATTCTGCCTCAAATGGTTTTACCATTATTATTTAATTATACTGCAAATGTAATATTTTTGTCGATTATTATTTATTATAAAATTAATCCCAAAAAATAATTAGCCGAAGTTAGTTAGCACTCACTTCGGCGCCATTGTCCGCGGGTAGTACTTTTGTATTCAAATTTTTTGTAAACCCAAGTATTACAAGGTGTGCGCGCCAAAATTATACCACAAAAATTGGCGGCTGTCAATAGGGGAAAACCCCTAGAAAATAGTTGCAAAAAACCCTTGACAACGGCTAAAACCCTGATATAATAGAACACATGAAAAAAGAAAACTCTCAAAAAATTGTAGGTTTCGCAACAGTTGCGAAAAACGGAAAAATTACTGTTCGTATTGGTAAAACACGACAAGAATTAAACTATTTGAATACAAAGGTAATCAGGGTAAAATATGAGTACCTTGGTATGGGAAAAATAGCCAATGTTGAATTTTTGTAATACTTTTGTTTGCAGAAGTTTTGAATACAAAAGTATGTGTCACTTAGGGTTTCCCCTAATGTTGTATTTTTGCAAATGAGAACTTTTGTTTTCAGAAAAAATTTGACAATCTGCCGAAATTTTGCGATAATATAGGCTAGAAAACAGAAAAGGAATAGCAGATAAAAAAAGAAACAAAAGTCTACATAGGGTAAACACCTAGAAAATAGTTGCAAAAACCCTTGACAAGACCCAAAAACCTGCTATAATAGACACATGAACAAAAAAGATTTATTAACAATTTTGCAAAATCAAACCAATAAAATTTGGGATTCACTTTGCGAAATGTATTCACCATTAACTGCATTTAATCCACCGATTATTGAGTTAAATGGTAGATTATATAAAACGGCAGGTAGATGCCACCAAGAAGATAATGTTATTCAATTAGGAACTAAATTCTTGACTCATTCTATTGAATATCGTGATATTATGACTGATATTATTTTGCCTCATGAGATTATTCACCAAGCCGATTATAATTTATTTGGTGATTCAGAAGCAAAATGTGGTCATGGTAAAAACTGGAAAATGATAATGATTAACTATGGATTAGAACCTAATCCATATCACAATATGGAGATTAAACGATGATTTTATTAAGCTGGATTTTATTAGTAACCTATTTGGTTTTTGGTGTTGTTATTGCAGAATATATTTTGGATTGGGCAGATAAATGATTTTTAATATGATTAAATTACTTAATATTGTTTCATGGATTGGAACAATATCCAGTATTATCGGTGCATTTATTGTTGCCAGTAAACTGTTCTTTTTGGGATATTGCTTCTTTATTATAGGATCATTATCTTGGCTTTTAGTTGGATACTATCGAAAAGATAAATCATTAGTTGTTCTTAATGGTACATTCTTTTTAGCTAATATCCTTGGATTATATAACGCATTTTAAATTAGGAGAAAATTATGACTGCAAAAACTGTAAACTATACCCCTGAGCAAACTCAGAAAATGATTAACGATTATCAATCGGGAGTTTCTGTAGAAACTATTGCCGATAATCTCGGTAAAACTGTTCGGAGTATTGTCGCTAAATTATCACGTGAAAAGGTTTATATTGCAAAAGAATATAAATCAAAAACTGGAGAAACTCCGATTAAAAAGGATGTTCATGCCGATGCAATCGGTGCGATTTTGCGATTACCCGAAAATGATATTGAATCATTAACTAAGGCTAATAAAAACGCATTAAAAGCGATTTTTGAAGCATTGGCTAATTCAAAGCCAATATAATAAATAATAGATTATCATATAATATTTAATATCCGATTTATTATCGGGAATCTGGGTTAAAATCCCAGTAATCTATTTTTCCCCGATTATCTGACATAATCAGATAATCGGGTTTTTTATTATCTTTTGCGAAGTGAGCACTCACTTCGCGCCAATACTCCGCGGACATAAATCGGCTTCGCGGGCATTTTTTCTGCGCTCCGCGGAGCTCTACGCGAGTACTACTTTTGTACTAGTTTTTTTCGGTTTTGGGTAATTTTTTACCCATAAAAAATGCCTGCATTTTGCTGCGCCAGTGGTAATCCTTGTCAAGTGGAAAAACTTGAGGTACACAGAACCAACTGCATGTGTACACGTGCTGCGCCAGTGCAAAACCTTGGCAAGTGCAAAACTTTGAGCTGCTTGAGCGCCCATTATACAGTGGGAAACCTAGTCTTGTCAAGTGTATTTTTAGCGGCGGCGCTGTCAAGTGCAAAAACTTGGTCTTGGCCAAAATCTCAAAAAGTTTTATAATTTCTTTATGAAATCGGAAAGGACAAGACATGACAGACCGTGAATTTTTCCAGTTGGATCAGCAGCTATGGTTTGAGGAATTTCAAGACCAAGATCTGTCCAAAATTCTTGAAGATATGGACATACCCGAAGAAATTCTCACTTGTGCATAATACTCAAATCCCGTATAATTATTCTTTAAACAGCGCAGAAACCATTTTGAAAGGACATATGATGACTGAGAAAACTGTAAACTATACCCCTGAGCAAACTGCTCAGTTGATCGCCAACTACAAAGCTGGCGAATCTGTCGAAATGTTGGCAACAATGTTCGGCAAGACCACTCGAAGTGTGGTTGCCAAACTCTCTCGTGAGGGAGTTTACACAGCCAAGAGCAAAAGCTCTGGTGTGACTCGTGTGAAAAAAGCCGAGTTGGTTGATCGCATTGCCTCATTGTGCGGTGCATCTCCAGAGTCTTTCGATTCACTCGAAAAAGCCAACCACGAAGTGTTGGAAGCAATCCTCGTAAACTTGCGTTGATTGCGGTGGTTGAGGGTCAGAAAATTTACTCTTGATCCTCAACCCCAATTCATGTATAATAATATCTTAGACAGTCGGGAAGGGCTTAATGAATACCAAGCAATTGGTGTCCGTCTGCAAATGAATCTCACCTCAAATCTTCAACTTATCAATAGTCTGTTTTGTGAGTAGTCTGATTGCAACGAGTGTCTAATTTTTTACTTGAAATAGTTGTACAAATCGTGTATAATTATTATATAAATTGATAGGGTGACAGCGGAATCGGGATATATCTGATATGCGTCTTAATTGTGGGGAATAATTACCCGAGCCACAGCCCGCTACCAAATTTGGGTAAACCAAGACCAGCTCTACATGTAACTGGATAAGTTTTTAATGATGACTGAAAGACTTAAGTTATCGCCCATTCCTAATCCTCTGATGAGCTGATGAAATTTCAGCGAAACCCCAGTAATCGTGTCAGCTTTGCTGCGATCTCCCAATCGCACAGCTAATACAACTGAGGGTCAGGACGAAATCCCTAGCGTGTACCACTTGCTGGTGTTAGGTAAAGAGTAGTTCTAGGCAGCATCTCTAGCCTATATCCAATGCCGACTCCGCCATGAGTACGTTAACAAAACTGGGTCCACTGGTTCGGAGTGACAACAAGGTAGGAACTCTAGGAGAAAGAACTCCTCATCAAATACAGCTATCTTCTAACCAAGAGCAGACTTAAGTGACTGTAATGAGAGTATGGAATCTCTCTGGCGATTAAGTATAGTGGCGACTATACTTTCTTAATATGCACAAGACCTAGCTACGGGTGCTTAAATAATGGTGCGAATATGACCCTAAACTGTCGAAGGTCTAAAAGCTCAGTCGCTAGCAAATGCGTTAATCTATGTGTTAGTCACGGATATTTTCGACAGGGAGTCACCCAGTTGAAAACTGAAACGTGCAACACTCACCTAAACAACTTCGCGATGGACTCATCACCAAAGGTTGCAAGTAGCGACATGCTACAGTTTAGGGTCAGGCGGTGGTGATTCCCTTAATAGTCCTGCTAGAGTTAAAAACATCCAAATGCATTTATATCGATAGATGTTCAAAAGCCCCTTCACAGAAATGTGTAGGGGCTTTTGTTTTTGGTGCGGTCGCTGCGCCATTATACCACACAGTGCAAATCCTTGTCAAGTGCGTATTCTCCAACTTCTGACCCTAAACCGCAGCAAACCAGTGCAATTGACACGCCCAGTGAAATAGACGCAAAAAAGCCCACTTAAAGCAATTTAAGTGGGCTTTTCTTTTAGTTAGGCTGATTTGCCGAGTTTAGGGTCAATTAAGTGCAAATAAGTCCGATTCTTGAGCAGTTTGGTGCAGTTTAGGGTCAGGATTAGCTAATTTGTGTTCAATTAGCTTGAGTACAGTTTTATTTACCTTTTCCAACGATTCCAGCAATTCTTCATCCACGTCCAGCAGTTCAGCAATACGCTCGATGTGCTCCGATTTTTTAACTGGAACCTCACCACGCTTGTTGACATAGCTTTTCTTGACGTACACGCCCAGAGAGCTTAATTTAGCAATCACACTACGTTCTGGTACATCTAGCTCTTGAGATATTGTGGCAACGGCAATACCTGCCTTGTAGTCTGCAATCAATTTGTCTGTTATTTCTTTGGTGTATTTCATGTCACATCCAAGGTAGTTTATCTACTACTGGTTCTGGTTTTTGTTTTAGTGGTATCTCAGGCTCAGGAGCTTTAAAGATTTCGGGATTTATTAAAGGTGCTGGAAGATTGTCCCAGTTGTTTGGGTCTAAGATCATATAAGGAGTTCTTAAACTAGGATGTGCTAACCATATCTGCGTAAGCATTGTTTGGGTCAGCTTTGGGAGATGAGCAATTTCAGTGCCTGCCATTCCTGTTAAACTCCAAGTAGATTCGGGCTTTTTTAATTGCCCTGCTTTTTGACCAGTTCGTTGCATTAAGCCCTGATCTCGTAATTCCATTAGTCTATCTGACCCTAAACTGCGACAAATTGTCAAATCATCAACACTTAAGTCTAAGGCTTCCAGCAACCGCGATTCTAAGACATATTCCAAGTTGGGCAACCCTCTCCAACTTTGATAAGGGATATTTTGCATCCGCTTTAAACCCATTAGGATCAGTGGAGTCAATGTACCATAGTCTGGACTTTTACTCATTACTGGAATTAGTAGACTGCGTTTTACTCGTGACAACTTCCAAATTGCCTGCAATTTAGGGTCAGTTCCCACATTGGATTTAAGCGTTGCTAAAACATCTATAGAACCAGAGTCCGTCTTTGCTAGAGTCCAAGTGCCAAAATGTGCTACCAACTGTGGCAGCAACCAGGTGTAGAAGTGGGACAGCTTATTGGATTCGCAAAATTCCTCCAATTCGGTATCCGTCATTGAATTGATCCCTTTTAGATCAAGTTCATAGATATCTTGTTTATTAATTCTCATTTGTTTTAGATTTTTTAGATACAATACGCCTCGATAAGCTTGCGACTAGTTGTGATAATTTTATCATTGACCCTAAACAGGATATGGTTGAGTAAACACAGGGCCCCTCGCTGGACGTCCCCATGTTGAAACACCCTATCAGTTCTAGCGAACGATAAAATTATCACCTAGTCTCTAACTATATAAGTTATACTAAATTATAGCATATTTGGTATATTGAACACAAGTGTATTTTTTTATTGCAGGTGTGTTGCTTGTGAATCATTTCTTTTGTTATATCAATTATAACACTTGCACGATAGAAGTGCAAATTGTTTTGATTGGTTGCTGCGTAATGGTATACTGATCAATTATGCGTGCTTTTTTGTATTAGGACGCAGTTAAACAATTAGCTTATGTGTCTTGTGGAGGATGTTTTGTTGGTGTGGAACTAAGTCAAGATACTTGCAGTACTCAAGAGCTGCGAGAATTGCAAGAAAATCTTCTAGTTCATTAGCCAAGTCTTGTTTGTTGGTTGTGGTTCGCTCAGGGTGCTTGGAATTTTCACCAAATCTGCGGATTTTGTTAACTGCTTGAATTACCTCAGCCGCTTCTTCTTGTAGTTTGTCTAGCAAGAAGTTGGTTTGTGCTTGACGCAGGCTTGTAGGGGGCAGTTCTTTGGGTGTTGGCGACTCTGCAGCTAAGACTTCTTGAGTAGGTGACTTAAGTGCTTGATAAGCTGGAATTGAGTAATTAGGAATTGTTGCCATTTTGTATATTTTCTACGATTTGGTTGTAAACTGAGCGAAAGCAATCAGCTCGTTGTGTTTCTGCTACTGATTGATCAAATGTTGTGTATGCTGAGGTAGTAGGTGTGTCTTTGACAAGTCGGCAAGCTTCTTGTAACACTAGGTTTGTGTAGTGTAGGAGATCTAGCCTGCCTGTTTGTGTGGTTGCTTGTTCAACCAGTTTGTTAATGTTCATGTTCAAGCTCTCGGGTTGAGTGTGTGTCTAGTTCACCGTCATGTGGATCTAGTAATGGAAACAAGTTTTCTTGTAACACGCCTAAGAATAGTCCGTCGCGTGAGTGTAGGTGTGGTTCAATCCACCAAGCTGCTTTACCCACAATAGTTTCAGGCTTGACTGCAACCACAATCATGCCGTTGGCATCATAGCCTCGGCTTTGTGGTAATATACCACGAATCATGCAAAGTGTGTTTGGTTTAATCATGTGTGTCCCATGTTATTTGTGTGTTTGTTTGATTTTCGTATGCTGCCACCAAGTCTTGGAGTGACCATACTGAGACTGTTTGTACAGTGTCTAGCCAGTTGCTAAACATTGCCCAGTCTACGGAGAGCATAGGCGGAACTCCAATCTCGTCACCATACGGCTCGCCAGGAATACCGCGTACGTCTATGCGACCACAACTGTAGTGTTGAGTTATTGTTTCGGTTGTAAAGGCTTCGCCAGCACTATAAAGCATACAGTCGTGCTCACCAACATGGTGTTCAGTTCGGGTAAGGCCACGTGTTCTGTACCAGCCTAGGCTCACTGGACCCATCCAGTTTGTTGAATAGCGGATCATTCTGTACCCTTTCTAAGTATTCTGTTAATACAATTTCAACAAAGTCGTTG